>QFCF01000005.1_pt1 | contig 352395 bp, 316 predicted proteins | sample 5346961 | NCBI WGS metagenome assembly QFCF01 (sample SAMN09062253, study PRJNA434731) | Human gut metagenome, whole genome shotgun sequencing project. | reverse complement strand
TGACCCTCTGCTTGTAAGGCAGATGCTCTCCCAGCTGAGCTAAGACCCCGTATCCGCTTTCACATTTGTCTCAAATGCGATTGCTTGAATAGTATAATTCAAATTGTAGGAATTGTCAACACTTTTTGAAAATTATTTTTTTGTATGATCCTTTTATTTGTTATCTTGACAAACTAACGTCATTAGTATATTATTTTAACTAATGTCATTAGTTTTTGAAAGGGGTGTTTTTTTGTCACACAAAGGATTAAATAAAGAAATAATCATAAAAGCTGCAGCAGATCTGATAGAAACTCAGGGACGTGAATGTTTTTCTATGCGTCTTCTGGCTGATTCTCTTCAGGTCAAAACCGCTTCTCTTTACAATCATATAAAAAGCATGGACGAACTGATCACAGCCGTTTGTGAATATGGCCTGCAGCTGCAAAAGGAAATGGAAATGGATGCTGTAAAAGAACAGCATGGTGAACAAGCTGTCCGTATCCTTGCTGATACTTACCGCTTATTTGCTAAAGAACACCGGCAGCTCTACTGGCTGATCATGAACACAGCTGCCAAAGATCATCAGGTCCTTGATAATGCTGCTATTCTTATTACAGATCCTTTAAAAAAAATATTTCAGGATTTTCATTTACAAAATAAAGAACTGGTCCATTACCGCCGGTTATTCCGAGCTATTGTACACGGTTTTATTTCTCAGGAAGAGGAGGGATTTTTCTCCCATTATCCCACCCCTGTAGAAGAAAGTTTTTATTTTTCTATTCAATGTTTTATAGATTGTTTAAAACAAGGCGAAATGAGGTGCTTGCACAATGAAAGAAAAAAATGAGGTGCTGTTTTGCAGTATGCCTATTCCCAAAGCGATCCTGGTTCTTGCAGTTCCAACTGTCATAAGCCAGATTATCACTATCATATATAATATGGCTGATACATTTTTTATCGGGCAGTTAGGTGAACCCAGACAAGTAGCTGCTGCCACATTAAATATGCCTCTTTTCATGTTTATGACAGCTCTTTCCAATCTTTTTGGTGTTGGAGGCTCCAGCCTGATTTCCCGTTTTTTAGGTGCAAATGAACATAAAAAAGCATCTCATTGCTGCGCATTCTGTATTTGGACAACCACTGTATCTGCCTTTTTATATGGTATTTTTATGCTCCTGTTCCGTCCTGTCCTTATGCCAGTTCTTGGCGCAAATGAAGAAACTCTTCCCCTTGCCTCTTCCTACCTGTTCTGGACAATCGGTATCGGTGCTGTACCCACCGTTTTAAATCCGGCACTTGCCCATCTGATCCGTGCAGAAGGCTATTCTAAACAAGCCAGTTTCGGTGTTGCTTTCGGAGGTGTTTTAAATATCCTGCTGGATCCGCTTTTCATTTACGGTCTTCGGCTTCAGATCACTGGTGCTGCCATTGCAACATTAATCTCCAATACCATTGCCTTGCTTTATTTCCTGCACTTTATCTGGAAAATAAGAGCCACAAGCGTACTTACTCTTTCACCACGTATGTACCGGATTACTGACCATATCCCATCTGAAGTACTAAGTATCGGTCTTCCCAGTTTTTTAATCTCCATGATGGGGACTGTCTCCAACACTGTATTAAATCACATTATTGCCGGATACTCTAATATTGCAGTTGCCGGTATGGGAATAGCAAAAAAGATCAACATGCTGGCTTTTGCTGTAGCCCAGGGCATTACGCAGGGGACCTTACCTCTGATCGGATATAATTTTACCTCTGGTAACAGGAAACGGATGCTGGCTGCGATCCGTACTCTCTTTCTGTTCAGCCTTGTTGTTTCCATAATTATCGCTGTCCTACTTTACACAAATGCATCTGGTGTGACCCGTTTATTCATTAACGATCAGGAAACTGTTCAATATGGACGTGCATTTTTACATATTATCTGTTCTGCCTGCCCTATGACTACCATGACATTCTTCGCTTTAACTGTATTTCAGGCAACCGGTCAGAAGCATCAGCCGATTCTTTTATCCATGCTGCGTAAAGGAACCGTTGACGTTCCCTTCATGTGTCTGTTCAGCCACATCTTCGGTATTAACGGTGTTGCCTGGGCAACCCCTGTGGCGGAAATAACTTCTCTTATTGTTTCTGCTGCTCTGGTAATCCCATACATCAGAAAGCTTTCAAATCAAAACATCGATCAATGATCTATCTTTCTCATTGACTGCCTTACACAAAAACAGCCCGGCCGTTTCTCCCCTTGGCCGGGCTGCTGTAAAATACTCCCTTAAGTATATATCTGCTTTCCCCTGCGATGCAGGGGAAGATGCAATATTTTATTCTTCCACGTTCTTTTTCAGAATTCCCAGGATCACGCAGCCAACAACAGATCCGATCACAACTGCTGCCAGATACATCACCGGATTGCCGATGGTAGGCAGTACGAATAATCCGCCGTGAGGTGCTCTTAACGTACAGCCAAATGCCATGGACAGACCACCTGCAATGGCAGAACCGATGAGACAGGACGGGATTACACGAAGAGGATCCTGCGCTGCAAATGGAATAGCGCCTTCTGTAATGAAGGAAAGACCCATTACGTAGTTTACAACACCGGACTGACGCTCTTTTTCCGTAAATTTCTTCTTAAAGAAAGTAGTGCAAAGAGCGATCGCGATCGGAGGCACCATACCACCTGCCATTACCGCTGCCATTACTTCAAAGTTTCCTTCTGCTAACTGCGCTGTTCCGAATACATAAGCTGCTTTGTTGAAAGGACCACCCATATCAATAGACATCATGCCGCCAAGGATCATACCTAAAACGACACGGCTGGTTCCGCCCATTCCATTTAAGAAGTGGGTCAGTCCGTCATTGATCATGCCCATATATGGATTGATAAAGGTAGTAACGACTGCTGCAAGGAAAATACCGATCACCGGATACAATAACACAGGTTTGATACCTTCCAGTGACTTTGGAAGCTTGGAAAACAGTTTCTTCAGTCCTAATACAATGTAACCACCTGCAAAACCTGCAAATAATGCGCCAAGGAAACCTGCGTTTACATCTCCGCCAGCCGGATTTGCAAAAGTAGAACCCATTTTAGCGATCAGACCTGCTACCAGACCAACTGCAAGACCAGGACGGTCTGCAATACTCATGGCAATAAAGCCTGCAAGGATCGGCAGCATCATGCCAAATGCCTGCTCACCAATGGTTTTTAAATAAGCTGCAAGAGGTGTGTTCTTACCAAAATTGGATGGATCAATAGAATAATCATCCAGTAAGAATGCCAGTGCAATCAGGATACCGCCGCCGATCACAAATGGAAGCATATGGGATACGCCGTTCATCAGATGTTTATAGATCTGTCTTCCCACGCTGTCATTTTCTCCCTCAGAAGCTGCGCCGGAAGCATCTCCGGAATAATGATAAACCGGTACGGTTCCGCTTACTGCCTGGTTGATCAGAGCCTCTGCCTTGTGGATACCATCTGCTACAGGAACCATGATCACCGGCTTTCCGTCAAAACGGGCCATTTCCACGTTCTTGTCCGCTGCTACGATGATCGCCTCTGCTGCTGCGATCTCCTCTTTTGTCAGCACATTCTGGGCACCACCGGAGCCATCTGTCTCAGCCTTCAAAGAAATGCCCAATTTCTTTCCCGTATTTTCCAGATTTTCCGCTGCCATGTACGTATGGGCAATACCTGTAGGGCAGGCAGTTACAGCTAACACCCGGTAATGTGCATTAACCGCCGAAGCACTCTTTTCTGCCCCATCATCTGCCTTCTGTTCCACAGCCTTATCCTCTGTCACATTTTCTGCAGCTGCCTCTGTTTTCTTCTCTTCTTCGCCAAAGCGCTCATTTTCCGCCTTGTCGATGATATCTAAAAACTCATCTGTATCCTTTGCAGCGATCAGGCTCTCCTTAAATCCCGGGTTCATCAATAAGGTAGACAGTCTGGATAATGCCTGTAAATGCACATCATCTCCTGCTGCCGGTGCTGCGATCATAAAGATCAGATTTGCCAGGGAGCCGTCAAATGCCTCATAATCCACGCCTTCCGGAACTACCATTGCTGCAAGTCCCGGTTCTTTTACTGCCTCTACCTTTGCGTGTGGGATGGCAATTCCTTCACCAATGGCTGTACTTCCAAGTGCCTCTCTTGCTAAAATTCCTTCCTTATACCCCTGTGTACTGTTAAGCCGTCCACCAGCATCCATCAGCGAGATCAGTTTGTCAATGGCTGCGTTCTTGTCTGCCACTTTCACGCCCAGTTCAATGCTTTCCTTTTTCAACAGCTCTGTAATACGCATGTGTATACCTCCTTCTATATTTCAATCTGCTTTTTCATGCCCATTTTGTAACTGTTCAGAGCCAAGCAAAATTTCAAAAAACAGGTATAAAATGCTTGCATTTTTAAAACTGTTTTTGAAATTTTATTTGGCGGATACGCCACACCGACGAAATGCGTAGCATTTTGGAGGTTGGGTCTGAACAGTTACCTCATTTTTTACCATTTATCATTGCAGCTGTCCTAACAACTCCATGATCAGTTCCTTTGTACCAATACCATAGGAAAATGCGGTTGCGCCGCCACTGGCTGTTCCCAGCTTCAAAGCGTACTCATAATCTCCTTTTTCCAGATAACCGGCTAAAAATCCCGCTACCATAGAGTCACCGGCACCTACGGAGTTTTTCACTGTTCCCCTGCAGACACCTTCCTTATAAATATGTCCATCTTCTGCAACCAGCAACGCGCCGTCTCCTGCCATAGAAACCAGGACATTTACAGCACCCCGGTCCTGCAGTTCCTTTGCGCACTCTATGATCTCATCTTCCGTCTTCAATTCTCTTCCAAACATCTGACCCAGTTCATGATTATTTGGCTTAATAAGAAATGGCTTCAAAGGCAGTACATCCAACAGCAGATCCTTTTCCGCATCCACAACCATACGTACACCTCTGTCCTCCAGCCGCTTCATGATCTCCTCATAAATATGATGACTGATCATAGAAGGAATACTTCCGGAAAGTACCAGCACATCCCCTTCTTTCAGGCCATCCAGCTTCTCAAACAAAGCATCCACATCTTCCGGCTGGATATCCGGTCCCATGCCGTTGATCTCCGTCTCTTCGTCTGATTTCATCTTCACATTGATACGGGACATGCCCTTCTTTACATGAATGAAATCTGATGCAAACCCCAGCTCTTTCGCTCTCTTTTCGATCTCAGCTCCTGTAAAACCTGCTATAAAGCCCAGTGCTGTACTCTCATAACCCAGATTTGCTAAAAGAGCCGATACATTGATCCCTTTTCCCCCGCAGATCATGTTTTCTGATACGGTCCGGTTGATCTTACCTGGAGTAAAATGATCCACAGAGATCACATAGTCCAGTGCCGGATTAAAAGTTACCGTGTAAATCATACGTCACTTCTCCTTACTTTTAAGAAATTTTATTTCTTATCCTTATGGCTTTACTATAATATGATTTTTCTTTTTCGTCAATATCGTTCTTTAAGAAAATTAATTTCACATCATTTTTCAGCATTTTATATAAAAAGAGCCGCATTTTTTCTGTAAATTGCGACTCTCTTTTGTGCAGATTGTTAGGTGCTGCCTGATATATTATCTTGTGTATCTATCCCCTCTGTTTATCAGATAATATAGCTTTTTCATGACGTCTGATATGCTCAACCGCATCCTTCTTTCCCGCCATCAAAAGAAGGTAAATGATCTCGATCACAGTAGTGGCTGTGACTCTGGAAAACCAGAATTCCTCTGTGAGAAGTTTTTCCCTGGTAGCAGTAATGATCTTATAATCACAGATCTGTGCTAACGGTGACTCCCTGTTATTCGTAATAAGCACCAGGGTACTTCCATTTTCCTTCGCTCCCAAAGCCAGCGTCTCCAACCGCTTGGAGGAACCAGAGTTTGAAATGATCAAAACCACATCCTCCGGCCCCAGATTAAAAGCATACGCAGCCTGGGCTTCCCAGATATCCCCTGCCACTGCCGGAATACCCAGCTGGTTCAGCTTAAAAGCTCCGTCTAATGCCACAGGGATCGTATTTCCCACAGCTGCCAGCTGCACCATCCTTGCATGCTCCAGCTTATCCAGAATAACCTCCAGATTTTTAATGTCCATCATCTTTATAGTCTCTGTCAGTTCCGCAATTTTATTCACAAGAATGTTCTTTAAAGACTGTTCCAGATCCGTCCTGTCAATATCATTGGTCACTTCCTGGCTCTGATGCTCTTCCTCCAGAATCTCTCTTGCAAGTGTCAGTTTCAGGTTCTGAAATCCCTTAAAACCACATCTGCGGCAAAATCTTGACACAGTAGCATCACTGGTACCGCTGGCTTTTGCCAGTTCTCCCACTGTCATATCCACAGCCTGCTCTTTATGTTCCATAATATAGTCCGCGATCTTTTTCTCTGCTTCAAAAAAACTGTCATAGGCAGAACAGATCACTCCCAGAACGCTTCGTGCTTCACTCATTTCTCACGCCACCAATCTCATGTAAATTTATTTCTTAATAATAAATATATCATAACAAAAATAAAAATAGAAGAGAACTTTATTAATATTTCCTGACTCCCCTTGTTTTTCAAAATTTACCGTGCTATAATCTCCACGATAAAAAAGAAACTATGTAAACACTATTTCAAAATTTGTTTGATACTATATAGGATAAGAAAGGAAACTATGAAAAAGATCCGCGAATTTTTGCACAAATACAGGCATGCATGGCTGCTGTCCTACGCATTCATCTACCTGCCCTGGTTCATGTACCTGGAGCGGACAGTCACCCGTGATTATCACATTATGCATGCGTCCTTAGACGACCTGATCCCATTTAATGAATACTTCATCATACCATACCTTTTGTGGTTCCTCTACGTAGCAGGAACATTGGTTTTCTTCCTGTTCCGCAGCAAAGAAGACTACTACAAAATGTGTACATTCCTGTTTTCCGGCATGACCCTGAGCCTGATCATCTGTACCTTCTTCCACAACGGTACCGACTTCCGCCCGGTCATCAACCCGAACAAGAACATTTTCAGCGCAGCCGTAGCTGCCCTCTACAAAACAGACACCTGCACCAATGTCTTCCCAAGCATCCACGTCTACAATGCCGTAGGAGCCCACATTGCCATCAGCAGAAGCCAGATCTTAGCAAAATATCGCTTCCTGCGGTTAGGATCACTGCTTCTCACCATTTCCATCTGTCTGGCAACCATGTTTTTAAAACAACACTCCATCATCGATGTATGCGGTGCCTTCCTGATGGCCTATGCCATCCACTACTTAGTATACGGATACGCAACCGACACCGAAGACAAGAAGATAACAGAAAAAGCGCTTGGCTAAAACACCAAGCGCCTTTTTATTTTATATTCTTGAGATAATCCCCAGATTTTAATTTCTCGATTGTCCGTGGGGGATTAATTAAACCCATAGAACTTCTGCGTAATCTTATACCCCAAGATCAGCAACTCTCTACCGCCCTTACCCGGCAGATTGCATCCCTGTCCCAAAAATCCAAACCGCAATCTCAGCCAAAGAGCCAAATTCTGCTTCTTCAAAGACTCCCAAAGTTCCTTCTTCTTTTCCATATTCTCCTCTGTCCCCGACTTAATAGCCAGCACAGAACAGATCGTCATCATGATCTCCAGATAAGAAGTCATATAATGCTTCAGCTTTCTGTTCGGGATCTTCGTCACATCATAATATCCCAGCATCAGCTTTGTAACCCGCAGCTGCTGGTCGATCCTTCCGATCATTACCTGCTCATTTACAGACTGGTCCGATCTTCCAATAAAATAGCGGTAGAAATTCACATCCAGGTAATACATATTCTTTACATGAGGAAGTGGCTGGTACACGAAAATATTATCCACATAGAATGTATGCTTCGGCAGTTCCAATCCACACTGACGCAGCAATTCTGTTCTGTAAATAACAGAATGCATCAGGATATACTGTCCTGTCATAAAGAACTTAACGTCCTTCCAGGTAAACACCTTATCCTTAGGAAAAGCAGTATGATAATTCATCACCTTTTTCCGCTTTGCCCCTTCCTTTTCATAGACAAAGTTGGTAACCAGCATATCAATGGTCTCCTGACCATACACAAACTTTCTCAGAGTTTCCAGAACCTTCTGGTATGCCTCTTCATTGACCCAGTCATCACTGTCCACAACCTTAAAAAACACACCTGTAGCATTTTTAAGACCTGTATTTACCGCCTGGCCATGTCCACCATTTTCCTGATGGATTGCACGACAGATCCCCGGGTATCTCCGCTCATATTCATCGGCAATTTCCGGTGTACGATCCTTCTGTGAACCATCATCTACAATAATGATCTCCACCTCATCACCACCTGTAAGCAGTGTATTGATACAATGTTCCATATAAGCTTCTGAATTATAACATGGAATCGCAATGGATAATAACTTCACGTTCTTCCTCCTTCGCTTCTCTTTCTTATTTTGCTGTTATCTACACTTCATCATTACTTAAAATAAGCCACTAAAAACCATACTGCAAAGCACCGCCGCCCCATTGGCAGCCCCATGCATCAGCACAACCATCCTGTACTTTCCAAAAGAACTGCTCTCATATCCCCAGGCAAGAAGCAGCCCAAAAACAAAACCATAAATTCCCTGGATCCAGTTCCCATGATACAGACCAAATGCAAGTGCTGATAAAAACGCAGCCGGAGTCACACCAAGCCATCTTCTAAAGACTGCATAAATCCCTCTGCGAAATATCCCTTCTTCCACCATAGGCGCTATAAGAAGCGTCAAAAGCAGATAAACTCCCACAGGATAATCCCCCAGTATCTCTGCTGCAGCCCCATAAGACGCCTTCATAAAATCCGGCCACGGGATCACGTACTGCACCAGGATATTCCCAGCCACAGCTGCTGCCATGGCTGCCAGAACCTTCCATCCGAAGCCTTCCGGCAAGATCCTCATTCTATTCACATTTTCTTTTTTCCGCCTTACACACATGCAGTCAGTATAGCACAGCCATCAACCTTTTGCTATCATCTTTTTTCGCTTTTCATTGCAATTATCATCATAATAATGTATCATAATGTTAAAAATATTTCCTGAAAAGTGAGGTAAGCATTATGGCAAAAAAGAGGATCGTCATGGCCATCGGCCATAAAGATATGGGAACCAATCTTCCGGAACAGAAGGAAGCCGTAAAGCGCACTGCAAAAGTGATCGCAGACTTCATCCAGGACGGCTGGCAGGTTGCCATCGTTCACAGCAACGCACCACAGGTAGGAATGATCCACACAGCAATGAATGAATTCGGCAAGCAGCACGACGGATACAGCTCCGCTCCTATGTCTGTATGCTCCGCTATGAGCCAGGGCTATATCGGCTATGACTTACAGAACGGCATCCGCGCTGAACTGATCAAACGTGGCATCTACAAGCCGGTAAGCACCGTTCTTACCCAGGTAACCGTAGATCCTTACGATGAGGCATTTTACACCCCTGTAAAAGTAGTTGGCCGTGTAATGAGCGAAGAAGAAGCAAAAGAAGAAGAGGCAAAGGGCAACCATGTAAAAGCCGTAGAAGGCGGCTTCAGACGTATCGTAGCTTCTCCTCATCCAGTTGCCATTGTTGAGATCGACGCCATCAAGGCTTTAATGGACGCAGACCAGATCGTCATCGCCTGCGGAGGCGGCGGCATCCCGGTTATGGAACAGGGATATAACTTAAGAGGCGCCAGTGCCATTATTGAAAAAGACCTGGCAACCGGCCTTTTAGCAAAAGAGATCGACGCTGACGTTATGATGATCCTTACAAGCGTTGACAATGTTACCTTAAACTTCGGAACTGATAAAGAAGAGCCGATCCATCATATGACCATTGACGAAGCAAAGGCATATATGGACCAGGGACAGTTTGAATTTGCTTCCATGCTGCCAAAGGTTTCCGCTTCTGTAAACTTCTTAGAGGCAGGAAAAGGCCGTAAGGCGATCATCACTTCTCTGGACAAGGCAGAAGAAAGCCTGACTGGCGAAGCCGGAACTACCATCGAATAAATCATCCGAATATAAAAATTGCCGCCTGCTAACGCAGGCGGTCTTTTCTACAAAGTAAAAAGGACCGTGGCTTTCACACCACGATCCGTTCTTTAATATATTCATTTATCTTTTCCTTAGATATATCAAGTGCAAGGGAAAGCTCTGAATTCAGATAATCTTCTGCCATGCGAAAATACCGCTCATCCAGATCCGTCACCTTTTTCTTGTGCTCGATCCGGTCCTGTTTTCGCAGATACAACGCCTTGATCATACTCACCCATACACGGCAGTCGCAGGTTTTTAAAGCCTCTTTATACCGTTCTTCCCTCTGTTTGTCATTTGCCACGGTCATTTCTTTGATCTGAGGGATCTCTTGGATCAGCGCCTCTGCCTCCGGTCTGGTAAGCAACAGCCTGGTAATGGTCTTTTCTGAGTCTACCGGTGTGACGATCTTTCCATCCTTCTGATTATAAGGATGAAGTTCATAATAAAGACGCCCTTTGGGCCCGACGGGATGATCAATGGTGATAATGTCTGCTACCTGGCAGACTCCACGGATGCCGTATACAATATATTGTCCTTTCTCGTACATAAAATTTTGCCTGCTTTCTTTTGTATCTGAGACTTTCCCAGATTTTCTCATGCTTCACATTCACAGTTTCCTGTTTCAGTTTAGCACGATTTTTCGGAAAATGTCAGAGCTGGCAGGCAGTTTTCTTTATTTTTGTTAGTTTTAACTAATTACAATCCGGCTGCTATTGTGCACTATTTCGTTACAGTTCAGCAAAAAACATTCAAGCCAGTATCATATACAAAAGAGGCATGGTAAAAAGGGAAAGTACCGTTGAAAGAAAGACACATTCAGAAGCATATTTCGCATCCCCGTCATATTTCTCCGCCAATATAGCTGTGGTACTTCCTGCAGGCATTCCTGCTAAGATCGTACAAACACCAGTCACCAGCGCCCCCATTCCAAGAAGACGGCATACGACCATGGTAACAGCCGGAATTCCCAGAAGGCGCACGACACAGTAAAATAAGGTGCTTCCCTTTAACATTTTACGGATATCTGCTTCCGACAAAATACTTCCAATGACGATCATGGAAACAGGAAGAACACATTTGCTGCAGGACTGCATGGTCTGAAGCAGGAAACTTGGAACAACATCAGGAAATGGCATCAGGGCCATACCGATAACTACTGCAATGATACAGGGATGATGGACCAGTTTTTTTACAATATCCTTTGGACTTGCCACTGTAAAGCAGGAAAGACCGGCAGACCACATAAAGATTCTTAAGGGGATCAGATAAACAGAAGCATACAGTAAGCCCTGGGAACCATAGATCCCTTCCACTACCGGATTTCCCATAAATCCAGCATTGGAACAGATAGTTGCATAGCGCAGGACCATTCTCCGCCCGTTTACTTCCTTCCTATATAATACCAGTCCCAACAGATAGGAAATGATCTGGATCCCAAGAGCGATCACAAGCACCTGAAAGGCCTCTGCAAATACGTCCCTGCTGATGCCCGTCAGAAAGGCGCAGATAATATTTGCCGGAAGGAACAGGTCGATGAGCAGGTCAGACATGCCTTTTCGCCGCTCACTGTTGATGACTCCTTTTCTTGTAAGGATAAAGCCACAGATAAACAGGGCAAACATCACCAGCTGAAGGTTGATCACTGCACTAAGATTCATAAGCTTTCTCCTGGATAAACTCTTTCATCCGCGCTGTTGCCTTTCTTATGGTATCTTCTGATGCTGCAAAGGAAATACGCACTGCGTCCTTGCAGTTCTCCCCAAGACCGGAGCCCGGGATCACTGCCACATGTTTTTCCTTTAAAAGCTTTGCTGCAAAGGTATCTCCGTCTACCCCAAAAGCGGATACATCCACCATGACATAAAAAGCGCTTTCCGGCTTCACATAGGTAATTCCCGGGATCTGATCCAGTCCTTCAATCAGCACTTCCCGTCTCTTTGCAAACGCATCTACCATTTTGCACACTGCCTCTTCTGTTTCCGGCAGGTCCAGTGCATTTGCAAGACCCACATGGATAAAGGTAGGACAACAGGTGCTGCAGTACTGATGTACCTTTAAGATACTTGGCAGAAGCTTTGCAGGAGCTGCCACGTAGCCTACTCTCCAGCCGGTCATTGCATAGGTCTTGGAAAAACCATTGATGATAATGGTCCTCTCCTTCATATCCGGGAAAGAGGCAATAGAATAGAATTTTCCGTCTCCATACACCAGTCTGGAATACATTTCATCAGAAAGGATCAGGAAGTTCTTCTCCTTTGCCAGCTCACATACCTGCTCTAAGCACTCTTTGCTGTAAACAGCGCCCGTTGGGTTGTTTGGATTGTTCATCACCAGAAGCTTTGTCTTGTCTGTAACAGCAGCCTTCAGATCATCCATATCGATCTGATAGTTATTTTCCTTCTTTAAAGGCACTTTTACCAGTTTTGCACCGCACATATGGACCAGATTTTCATAGGTGATAAAAGCCGGTGAAAATACGATCACCTCATCTCCCGGATCTACCACTGCCATAAAGGCATTGTTTAAGGCTTCTGCACCGCCGGTGGTGAAAATGATCTCTGTCTCCGGATCATAGGAAACCCCTGTCTCTTTTTCCAGTTTCTCTGACAGAAGTTTTCTAAGAGCCGGATAGCCTCTGTTGGAGCCATAATGGGTATAATTTTCTTCTAACGCCTTGATCACTGCCTCTTTAATAGGAGCCGGTGTGTCAAAATCCGGTTCTCCGGCACTTAAGGATAATACCTCTTCTCCTTTGGCACGAAGGTCCGCTACCATATCCATCACTGTACGAATCTTGGAAAACCGTACTTCATCCAGTCGTTTTGCACCTGTTAATATATCAAACTCTTTTTCCATATCTAGGTCCCTCTTTTCCCTGATTTTGTACCCTTTACCCCTGTAAACGCTCTCTTAGGTCAGTTCATGAGCACAGCTTCCTGTCTGTCCGTATTCCCAGAGATTTTCCACTGTGGTCTCGATTATATTAAAGATCGCACGGTCTGTATAAAAAGCAGTATGGGCAGTATAGAACACATCTTCTCTTGAAATAAGCTGGTCAAATACAGCGTCACCTGTACTTTCCCCTTTCAGGTCCTTACGCAGATAATTTTTTTCATCCTCGTAAACGTCCATTGCAAGGGCACCGATCTTTCCTTCTTTTAAGCCCTCTAATACAGCCTGATGATCAAAAAGTTCCCCTCTTGCCGGGTTTACAAGGACCACACCTGTGCGCATTTTACGGATGCTGTCACCATTTACCATATGGAAATTTTCTTTTGTAAAAGGACAGTGAAATACTAAGAGTGTTGACTTTTCGTAGATCTCATCCAGAGAAACATAGGTCCCCATTGCTTTCGCGTCTTCTCTTGGATAAGGGTCGTAGAGTAAAATATCCTTTGTGAAAGAGGAAAATATTTTCAGACTTTCCATGCCGATCCGGCCGGTTCCGATAATACCAATGGTCTGGTCACGCAGTTCCTGGCCGCGCAGACCTTTTAAGGTATAATCTCCTTTTCCTGTCATGTGCAGCTGCTTTTTTACCTTCCGCAGCGCCATCATAGATGCCATGACGGCGTATTCCGCAATGGCATTTGGAGAATACAAAGGAACATTGCAGGCCTTGATGCCATATTTCTTTATGGCTGCCAAGTTTACATGGTCAAAACCGGCGGAACGGCAGGCGATAAATTTTACTCCTGCCTCTGCCAAAAGGGTTGCTACCTTTTCCGTGATCATGCACCTGGTCTGGATCACGATCCCTTCATAGCCTTTACAGGAGGAAACATTTTCCTCTGTTAATGTATCCGGAGTATATTCAAACTCAATTCTTCCCTTATTATACTGTTCAAATACCCTGCAGTCCTCTGCAGTAGCACACCATACCAGTACTTTCACCTTTGCTCCCGCCTTTCCAGATCCTATTTCCCAGATTGCAATTTTCAAGTGGTATTTTCCAGATTTTTCCAATTACTCCCGTGTTTTAACCGCCCAGATATGCTTCCTTCACCTGCGGGTTGGACAATAACTTATCTGCATCATCCGAAAGAACGATCTCACCCGTCTCTATTACATAGCCTCTTTTTGCCACACGAAGAGCCTGGTTTGCGTTCTGCTCTACCAGCATAATGGTGGTTCCTGACTTATTAATAGAAACAATGGTATCAAATACCTGGTCAACCAGTCTTGGTGAAAGTCCCATAGACGGCTCATCAAGGAGCAGAAGTCTTGGTCTTGACATCAGCGCGCGCCCCATAGCCAGCATCTGCTGTTCGCCGCCGGATAAGGTGCCTGCCAGCTGGTTTTTACGTTCTAACAGTCTTGGGAACATTTCAAAGATCTTGTTTAAGTCGCCTTTTACATTTTCCTTATCCTTACGGCTGTAAGCGCCTAACAGCAGATTGTCCATTACAGAAGTTCTTGGAAATACACGTCTGCCTTCCGGAACCATGGTCATACCGTTTCTTACGATCTCCATGGTTCCGTTTCCGTGGACTGCCTGGCCTTCAAAGCTGATCTGGCCTGTAGACGGGATCTGGCCCATAATAGCCGTCAAAAGAGAGGTCTTTCCTGCGCCATTTGCCCCGATCAGGGAGACCAGCTCTCCTTCTTCTACTGTAAGACTTATATTTTTAATAGCATGGATCTTGCCATAATATACATTCAGGTCTTTTACATCAAGCATCGCCATTTGCAGATGCCCCCTTTCCCAGATAAGACTCAATCACAACAGGATCATTTTTTACATCCTGTGGCAGTCCTTCTGCGATCTTCTGTCCGTGGTCAAATACTACCACCCGGTCTGCAATATTCATGACCATACGCATGGCATGTTCAATGAGGATAATGGAATATTTCTCTGCTTTCAGGCGGTTAATGATCTCCACCAGCTCATCCTTTTCATGTGGGTTCATGCCTGCTGCCGGCTCATCAAGTAGGATCAGGCTCGGCTCTGTTGCCAGAACTCTGGCGATCTCCAGTCGGCGCTGCATGCCGTATGGAAGGTTTTTAGCCAGCCAGTCTTTTTTATCATAAATACCTACGTATTCCAAGCATTTCTTAATGTATTCCTGGTTTTCCGCCTCTTCTTTTTTAAGTCTTGGACTTCCTATTAAAGAGTCCCAGATACCGGTCTTTCTTCTGCAGTGGCGGGCAATAATGATATTTTCCGCTACTGTCATATTTCCAAAAAGACGGATATTCTGGAAAGTACGGGCCATGCCAAGGCGGGTAATAGCTTCCGGCTGCATTTTTTCTATGCTTTTGCCCTTGAAAATGATCTGGCCTCTGGTTGCAGGGGAAATTCCTGTAAGTACATTATAAAATGTAGTCTTGCCTGAACCATTTGGTCCGATGATGGCTACGATCTCGCCTTCATCAATGGAAAAATCAATATCACTGTTGGCGTGAAGTCCGCCGAATATCTTCGTTACTTTTTTTGTCTCAAGCAGCATATCCATCACCCCTCTTCCACTTCTGCTGTTTCCTTTTTAGTCACGCCCCAGATACCCTGCGGTCTGAAACGCATCATAAATACAAGAAGGAAGCCGTAAAGGATCATCCATGGGTCAAATGGAAGTCCTGCAATGTCTTTTACGGAATGGAATAACTCAGGAAGAATGGTAAGAAGGATACCTCCTAAGATCATACCTTTGATGCTTCTGCGACCACCGATGACTACCATAGTAAGAATGGAAATGGACTTGGTAGAGTTTAAAAGCTCCGGGCTGACCATGCTTGCAAACACTGCCTGAAAACTTCCTGCAATGCTGCAGATCACTGCTGAGATCACCATGGCAAGTACCTTGTAATACTTAGTGTTAATACCCATGGCAACAGCTGCGATCTCATCTTCCCTGATGGCTGAAAAAGCATAGCCGATCCTGGAATGTTCTGTTTTCCATGCGAAAAATGCTACTGCTGCTACGATCAAGAACAGGATCAGGATGTAACCGCCTTTGCTGGAAGCTGCCAGCTTGGTGATCTTAATACCAAAGATCTCCGGGGATTTAAGTCCCGGTATACCGGCTGTTCCACCTAAAGCTGCTGTATTAATGGCGATGAAACGTAAGATCTCGCAAAATGCATAGGTGATAACGATCAAAAACTGTCCCTTTACACGAAGGGAAGCCATTGCCAGTGGAATAGATACAAGAGCTGCCAGAAGAAATCCCACAGGAATGGTGATCCAGAAACTGATGTTGGTATATTTTAATAATACGGCTGTTGTATAAGCGCCAATGCCATAAAATGCTGCATGGCCTAAGGAAGTCTGGCCTAAATAGCCGGATACAAAGTTTAATCCTAATGCCAGGATGGCTGCAATCAGACAGTTAACTGCCACATGCTGAAAATAAGTAGGGATCCAGGCGCTTCCACCATGGAAATTGTCAATATAACAGATCAGTAAGACCAGAACTGCTGCTCCAAGAAAGGCAGTCTGTCCGTTTTTTCCGAAAAAACGTTCTTTTTTCATATGCTGCCTCCTTAAACTTTCTCTTCAAATTTATATCCCATAAGTCCTGAAGGCTTAATGAGAAGTACCAGGATCATTACCGCAAATCCAATGGCATCCTTATAACCAGTGGAAATAAAGCCTGCTGTCAGGTTTTCTACAATTCCAAGGATAATACCGCCTACCAGGGAGCCTGTGATGCTTCCGATTCCTCCAAGGATGGCACAGGACCAGCCTTTAAGACCTGCTAAAGCACCCATGGTTGGGTTAATGGCGTAGATGGTACCAATAAAGAAACCGGCTGCTGCTCCAAGGGCACCGCTGATCGCAAAGGTAACTTTGATCAGCTTTTCTGCATTAACACCCATAAGGTCTAAGGTCTGCATATCCTGGGAAGCAGCCAACATAGCCTTTCCTGTAAGAGTATGCTTGATAAACAGCTCCAGACATACCATGATGATAATGGTTCCAATGAGGATATATAAATGAAGGGAGCTGATGGTTAATGGCTGACCTGAAATAGTACAGATGGTGATCAGTTTCTGGTCTACCAGCTGTGGATACGCTTTGGGGTTGACTGTAAATACAGCGTTGGCAGTATAGCGCAGGATCGTGGAAATACCTAAAGCGGTAATAAATCCGGTTGCTGCCAGAACCCCTTTCTTTCTTAATGGCTTATAGCCAAACTGGTCTACTGCCATTGCGATCAGTGCTCCGGCTGCCATGGAAATGAGAAGCGCAGGGATCAGCGGAAGTCCCAGATAAGTTGTTACAAAATAACCTGTATATGCACCCAGCATATAGATCTCACCGTGGGTCCAGTTAATGACTCCTACAATTCCAAATACCGTTGTCCAGCCTATGGCGATCAGGGAGTAGATACCTCCCTGTGCCAGACCATTTATAACCTGCTGCAAAAATACCAACATATTGTCACCACCTGTACTGTTTTGATCTATTTTCCTGAAGAATTACTCTTCATATAATACATACTTTCCGTCTTTTACAGTCAGTGTCAGGTAATCTCTTACCCAGTCACCGTTGTCATCAAAGGTAACGGTACCGGTAACGCCTTCATACTCAGTTGCCTTTAATGCTTCTGCAAGAGTCTGTCTTGTAAGTTCACCGCCGTTTTCCTTCATGGCTCTTTCTGCTGCATCTGCCAGTACATACATCTGGTCATAAGCTAATGCTGCAAATCCGTCCGGAACTTCACCGCTGTACTTTTCGCCGTACTTGGTTACGAATTCCTGTCCCTTTTCATCTGCGCCTGCTGCTACGAATACGCCGCTGCAAAGAAGGCCTTCAGAAGCATCTCCTGCGATGTCGATGACATTCTGGCTGTAAAGTCCAGGCTGTCCCATGATCGGTGCTTCAATTCCCATCTGTCTTGCCTGTTTAATGATCAGTGCGCCGTCTGTTGTGGTTCCGCAAAGAGCGATACAGTCAGGATCAAGGCTCTTTACAGTAGTAAGGATCGCTGCGAAATCCTGGTCAGTTGCCTGATAAGGTACGGAGTCAAGAACCTGTCCGCCGTTTGCTTCAAACTGTGCATTGAAGCTGTCCTTTAAACCAGAGCCGTAATCGTTGTTGCAGTAAAGGGTAACTGCTTTGGTCTTGCCCATTTTTGTAAACTGGTTTGCGATCTGAGGACCAACTGCCGCATCCTGAACCGCCATACGGAAGAAATAATCACTGATGCCTGTTAAAGATTTTGCACTGGAGCTTACTACCAACTGAGGCATCTCTGCATCCCCTGTAATAGGAAGCATGGCTGCTGTACAGGAGGTAAGGCAGGAACCGCCGATTGCCAGAATGGAGTCATCATCTGCAAACTTCTGTGCTCCGTTGGCTGCTGTAGAAGCATCACCGCCGTCATCGTATGTTTCCAGCTCTAACTTGGCTCCCAACACACCGCCAGCTGCGTTGATCTCTTCCATTGCCAGCTCGTAACCTTTTTCCTGCTTGGTACCATAAGCACCGTTGTCACCGGAAAGAGGAGCTACCAGACCGAATTTAATGGTATCCACCGCTGCCTTTACATCGGATGTGTCCGCTGCAGTAGTGCCGCTTTCTGAAGAAGCTGCTGCTTCAGTTTTGCTTTCCGCTGCTGTAGAAGCCGGTGCGGAAGAAGAGGAAGAACACCCGGAAACTGTCATTGCTGCAACTGCAGCCATCATTGCATACACATAACCTTTTTTCATAATCATTTCCTCCTTGCCCAGAGCCTTGAAAACAAATGATAACTACCGCTCCCGGCGGTCCGCCGGGAAGATTTCAGGTAAAACAAAAGAGGAAACTCAGACTATTGTTCTGAATTTCCTCTTTGAAATCATTTATGCCTTTTCGGCTCCGTTTGCTTATTTATTTTTGATGTGTCGAATGATACACCAGTTTTTAGGTGATGTCAAGTTTTTTTACTAAAGTTTTGGTAAAAAAATTCGTTTCGCCCTCTGAAATATTTTGTAGCCCCTATGGATCAATAGGTAAAATAATCATGGATCAGAATGGCTAAAGACATGTATACACGCATGTAATAATCCGTAAAATTAATGCCGCAGAGAGCGGAAATATTCTGCAGCCGCTTCATCAGTGTATGGCGGTGGATGTACAGATGTTCCGCTGTTTTCGTAGCATTGCAGTTGTGTGCCAGATAGATACGGATGGTATGTACATAGCCTGTGTGATTATACCGGTCATGGTCCAAGAGTTTCTGTAATGCCTGGTTTCCCAATACAATAGAATACTCATTTTGATGAAGCGTCCCAAGAAGTTCCACTAAAAGTCGGTTATCAAAGGTACAGATCCCCCGTTTTGCCCCGATCCGGTCCAGCAAACAGATATGATCGTAGGCTTCTTTTACGCAGTCAGGCAGATCCCTGCTTTCTTTTAAAGGCTGGGCACCTACATAAAAGTTGATCTCTTCATTTTCCGAAAGAAAGGTAAGGAAAATGCTGAAATCATACATGGCATCTGTAAATGCTTCTCCATCGGAAAAGGGCGCCAGAAACATACCGGTTCCATCTGGCAAGGTCTCACCAATACAGGTTTTTGACATAGAAGAAAGAAAAGAGCCTACTTTTCCCATTCCCTGCCGGAGACTTTCCTCGTCCCGGCTGTTTTTTCCTGTAAGGCAGATGAGAAAAAGATATACCTGCTGTTCTTTTTCAAATAGTTTCTTTTCACTGATATTTAATTTTTTTCCAAGTGCAATGCGCAGTGTGTCCAGTCCCTGGACCAGCTTTCTGGAAATAAGATTGTTTTCCGTGATCTGATCCATAAGCACATGAAGGATCTCTGAAAATGACAGCCGTTCCGGCAGCTCCAGCACCGGCAGTCCTTCTTTGTTTGCGTCTTCTATAATGTATTCCGGGATCTGATCGATATAATAGCCCGGCTGGATCGCCAGACCGCTGACCCCTCTTTTTTTCAGCTGGTGGATCAGGTCCTTATGAAGAGACTGATCCTCCAGGCCATACCCGGTAGACACCACTAACTCACCCTCATTTAAAGATCTGGGAGTGTCCAGTATTTCCATTACATTGACCCATAAAATAGGGTTTGAAACATTTAAAACGCCTGCTACCAGCCTGACTCCGCCGAAGATCTGCCGGTCCACCAGGTCTTTTACAAGAAATGCCATAGTGTGCTCCTTTCCGGATACCTGCAAGTTGAAATGTGTCCATGTGAAAACAGTAAGATGTACAATATGTCCATTATTATACGCATTTGGTGTACAGTTTGCAACTTGTTTTAGAACTAACTTTTCGCTAGACTATTGGCAAATGAGGTTGATCGGCCAGTTCTGGTCATTGTTTTCAGAAGATTTTTCCGGTAGGAGGTAATGTATATGAGCAAAAAAATTTTAATCACAGAAGCTGTAGACCCTGCAGGCATTACTCTGCTTCAGGACCATGGATACCAGGTGGTCATGGGCACCGGATATGACGAAGAGACCCTTATGAGAGAGGCACATGACGCAGACGGCGTTCTTACAAGAAATGGTCATTTTACAGAACGTGTTTTAAATTCCTGCCCGAAGTTGCAGGTTATCGGCATGCATGGTGCCGGTGTAGACTGTATTGATGTAGAAGCTGCCGAACGGCTGGGCATCCAGGTAACAAACGCAGCTGACGCCAACAGCGGTTCTGTTGCAGAATTTACCCTTGGACTGATCTTAAGCCTTGCAAAGAAGCTTCCACAAAGCCGTGACGGCTTACGCAAAGAAGGCTGGAGCATCCGCCCACAGATTACTACCTTTGATCTGGAAGGAAAGACCTTAGGGGTACTTGGAATGGGACGGATCGGCACTGCAGTTGCCAGAAAAGCTTCCTATGGCTTTGGAATGAAAGTGTTAGGATACCGCAGAAACCTTCCAGGAGATATCTGCGCGGACTATGGCATTCTTACAAGTGATCTGGACAAAGTGATCCGGAATTCCGATTTTCTTTCTATTCATCTGCCATATACAAAAGATACCTTCCATCTGGTAAGCCGTGAAAAGCTGGAACTTATGAAATCAGATGCGTATCTTTTAAACCTTGGTCGTGGTGAAGTAGTCGACCAGGCTGCTTTAAGGGAACTGCTGCTTTCCAACCGTCTGGCAGGCGCTGCACTGGACGTATTTGAAGGTGAGATCCCAGATGCAGACGACCCGCTGCTGCACATGGATCAGGTGATCGCAACACCTCATATTGCAGGTTTAAGCAAGCAGGCTATGGAACGGCTGTCTTATCAGGCCGCTCTGGGCATTACAGAGGTGTTAGAAGGCCGCAAAGTGACTTATCCGGTCAATCATCCGGAGAAGTATGCAAGTGACGTTTCTGTGGCATAATTTTCTCAAACCATTAACCGACAAACCGCCTGCTGCAGGCAGCCACGGGCAAAAACGCAGGATTTGTAAACGTGCATTACAACAACAGCAAAAACACAAAAAGCACATGAAAACAGGCATTTAAAACCTGCTTCCATGTGCTTTTCTTTCGTTTAAAGAACCTGTCACCGGCAGTTTTTCTTCCACTGCACGTCTGCACAAGTGAACCCGCGCCTGGCGCGGGTCCTCTCTCACTTGTTTTTATCGTCAGCATACAAACCCCGTTGCTTCGGCGGGGCTTATATTTATACACCTTTATGCATTCTTCACAGTTGCAATATCCACCAGTGTCAGCTCTTTTGCACGGTTCTCAAGGCTTGTTACAAGAGCTCTTGCTGTGTCAAGGGCTGTAAGTACATTTACACCTGTCTCAATGGCATTACGGCGGATCACAAAGCCGTCATGGCTTCTTTCTGCGCCCTGTGCCGGGATATCGATGATCAGGTCGATCTGATGTCCTAATACCAGGTCAAGGATATTCGGGGACTCCTGCTCCAGTTTGCGGATCTCAAAGGCCTTTACTCCATGCTCATTTAAGGTTCTTGCAGTTCCCTTGGTAGCAAAGATCTGGTAGCCTACATTTGCAAATCTGCGGGCAATATCCACTGCCTCTTCCTGCTCATTCTTTCTGATGGTCATGATCATCTTCTTGTACTTCGGCAGACGGATGCCAGCGCCCTCAAATGCCTTGTAAAGAGCCTCGTTAAAGGTCTTAGCAATACCAAGGCACTCACCGGTAGACTTCATTTCCGGTCCAAGGCTGATATCTGCGCCGCGGATCTTTTCAAAGGAGAATACAGGCATCTTAACAGCGATATAATCAGCTGCCGGCTGCAGTCCCGGATTGTAGCCCAGTTCCTTAATGGTATGGCCGCAGATGATCTGGGTTGCAAGAGGAACGATCGGGATACCGGTTACCTTGCTGATATATGGTACGGTACGGGAAGAACGTGGGTTTACCTCGATGATGTATACGTCATCCCCGTCTACGATAAACTGGATATTGATCATGCCCTTTACATGAAGAGCCTTAGCCAGTTTCTCAGTATACTCTACAATGGTGTCGATATTATGCTGTGTAATATCCTGTGCCGGATATACGGAGATACTGTCTCCGGAGTGGATACCGGTACGCTCAATATGCTGCATGATACCAGGGATCAGGATGTCTGTTCCGTCGCAGATGGCGTCTACCTCGATTTCCTTACCCATAATGTACTTATCTACCAGGATCGGATGCTCCTGGGCGATCTGGTTGATGATGCCGATAAATTCGTCAATATCTTCATCACAGATAGCGATCTGCATGCCCTGTCCACCCAGTACATAGGAAGGACGTACTAAAACAGGATAGCCAAGGTCATTTGCAGCCTTCTTTGCCTCTTCAGCGGTAAATACAGTGTGTCCTGCAGGTCTCGGGATATGGCACTGCTCCAGGATCTCATCAAAACGTTCCCTATCCTCTGCTGCATCTACATCTTCTGCTGCTGTACCAAGGATAGGCACACCCATTTTCATCAGTGCCTCGGTCAGCTTAATAGCAGTCTGTCCGCCAAACTGTACTACAGCGCCGTCTGGTTTTTCAATATCTACAATACTCTCTACATCTTCTGGTGTTAATGGCTCAAAATACAGCTTATCTGCAATATCAAAGTCTGTACTTACAGTCTCCGGGTTATTGTTGATGATAATGGTCTCATATCCTTCTTTGCTGAAGGCCCAGGTACTGTGTACGGAGCAGAAGTCAAACTCGATTCCCTGTCCAATACGGATCGGGCCGGAACCAAGAACCAGGACTTTCTTTCTTCCTTCTGTCTTTTCAGCCTCATTGAAGCTTCCAAAACAGGAGTAATAATATGGTGTCTCTGCAGCAAACTCAGCTGCACAGGTATCAACCATTTTGTATGCAGCGCGGATGCCATTGTCATAACGCTGCTTCTTGATCTCTTCCTGAGGAATACCGGTAAGACGGGAAATTACATTATCAGGGAACTCAATGCGTTTTGCTTCTGCAAGGAGCTCTGTAGTAAGCTCTTTCTTTCCTTCTCCTACTGCCTTTAATTCTTTCTCCATTTCTACCAGGATAGCCAGCTTGTCAATAAACCAGATATCGATACGGGTGATCTCATGGATCAGCTCATATGGGAAGCCGCGGCGCAGAGCCTCTGCAATTCTCCAGATACGCATATCGTCTACGATCTCCAGCTCTTTTACCAGTCCTGTATAGGAAAGTCCGGTAAAGTCATAGGACATCAGGCAGTCTACATGCTGCTCCAGGGAACGGATGGCCTTCATCAGGGCGCCCTCAAAGTTGGTGCAGATACTCATGACCTCACCAGTTGCCTTCATCTGGGTTCCTAAGGCTCTCTTGGCGCTTATAAACTTATCAAATGGAAGTCTTGGCATCTTTACTACGCAGTAGTCAAGCATTGGCTCAAAACTTGCATAAGTTTTCTTTGTTACTGCATTTTTGATCTCATCCAGAGTATATCCTAAAGCGATCTTTGCAGCTACTTTTGCGATCGGATATCCAGTTGCCTTAGATGCCAGTGCGGAAGAACGGCTTACACGAGGATTTACCTCAATTACGCAGTATTCAAAGCTGTCTGGATTTAAAGCATACTGTACGTTGCAGCCGCCGGTGATACCCAGTTCGCTGATGATATTTAATGCAGAAGTACGCAGCATCTGGTACTCTTTATCCCCTAATGTCTGGGAAGGAGCCACAACAATACTGTCACCTGTATGAACGCCAACCGGGTCCAGGTTTTCCATGTTGCAGACGGTGATCACGTTTCCTGCACCGTCACGCATTACTTCGTATTCGATCTCTTTCCAGCCTGCGATGCAGCGCTCTACTAAAACCTGTCCTACACGGGATAAACGGAGACCATTTTCCAGGATCTCAGCACACTGCTCCGGATTCTGTGCAATACCGCCGCCGGAACCGCCCAGTGTATAAGCAGGACGAAGAACTACCGGGTAACCGATCTGTGCTGCTACTTCCAGACCATGTTTTACATCTTCTACAATGTCAGAAGGTGCAACCGGCTCACCGATCTTTTCCATGGTCTCCTTGAACATCTCACGGTCTTCTGCTTTTTTAATGGTAAGAGCAGTGGTACCGATGAGGCGCACATTGTGCTTCTCTAAGAATCCTGCGTCTTCCAGTTCCATTGCAAGGTTTAATCCGGCCTGTCCGCCAAGGGTTGGCAGAATGCTGTCCGGCTTTTCTTTTAAGATCAGCTGTTCTACTACTTCTACGGTTAATGGCTCAATGTATACACGGTCTGCAATGTCCTTGTCGGTCATGATGGTAGCCGGGTTGGAGTTTAAAAGGACAACTTCGATCCCTTCTTCTTTTAAAGAACGGCAGGCCTGTGTACCTGCATAGTCAAATTCTGCTGCCTGTCCGATTACGATCGGGCCGGAGCCTAAAACCAGTACTTTTTTAATTTCAGGATTCTTTGGCATCAGTCATTTACCTCCATCATTTTAAGGAAACGGTCAAATAAGTATCCGGAGTCCTGTGGTCCAGGGCATGCTTCCGGGTGATACTGTACCGTGAAAATGTTCTTTCCTGTGTATTTTAAACCTTCGTTGGTTCCGTCATTTACATTGACAAATGCAGGAACTGCGATCTCAGGCTTTACAGTGTTGGTATCTACTGCGTAACCATGGTTCTGGGAAGAAATGTAAACTCTTCCGGTCTCCAGATCTTTTACAGGATGATTTCCGCCTCTGTGGCCGTATTTTAATTTGTAGGTATCCATACCGTTTGCCAGTGCCATTAACTGATGTCCCAGGCAGATTGCAAAGATCGGTACATTGGAGTCATACATTTTTTTGATCTCTTTGATGATCTCAACATTTTCCTTTGGATCACCAGGGCCATTGGAAAGCATGATGCCGTCCGGATTTGCTGCCAGCACTTCTTCTGCAGGTGTATCTGCCGGATATACGGTAACTTCGCAGCCTCTTTCATTTAAGGAACGGGCAATGTTCTTCTTTGCGCCGAAATCCATTAAAGCTACTTTCTTTCCATTTCCTGGAAGAACGTATTTTTCTTTGGTTGTAGTAGCCATAACAACACCGGCTACTGTATAGGCTTTCATACGGCTGATAGGCTCAGACAGGTCTGAATACTCTTTTGTCGTGATCATACCGTTCATTGTACCTTTTTCTCTTAATAACTTTGTGAGGGCTCTTGTATCGATACCACAGATACCAGGAATATCATTTTCTTCTAAGAAATTCTGAATTGTGTCTTCACAACGGAAGTTGCTTGGGATCCTTGATAATTCTCTTACAATATAACCATCTGGCCAGGGCTTTAAAGACTCCATATCCTGACGACAGATTCCATAATTACCGATCAGAGGATAGGTCATAACAACGGCCTGTCCTGCGTATGACGGATCAGTTAATACTTCCAGATAACCGGTCATAGATGTGTTAAAAACGATCTCGCTGATCACTTCACGCTGGGAACCAATACTGGTACCAGTGAACACAGTGCCGTCTTCCAATATAAGGTATGCTTTCATAGGGGGAATACCTGTCCTTTCTTATGTTGTGTAGGGGGAGATTTACAAGCAAGCTTGACATCCGATTGCGCTTCCAAATGTGTGCGCTGCTATAGACCTCAGCCCAAATTGATAGCATTATAATATACCTTGCATAAATTTTCAATGGATTTGAAGACTAAATTTTTTTGCCTTATACTAATCTTTTTTGGCATCAAACTTGCTAGGCAGATTTATGGCAAAAGAGCGGGGCCAATCGGCCCCGCCCTCCATGTTTAAACCGTTTTTTCAGATAATTTTTTATTCTTCATCCTGAGAAATGGTTTCTGCCTCTTCTGAAGAAGTATCCTCTGTGGTTTCATCTGCGTCCAGAACTTCCGGTGCATCTTCTTCCTCATCCTCTTTTGAATCTGCATCTTCTGTTTCTTCAGGATCCTCCTCTTCTGCAGATTTATCCTCTTCGTCAGAGTTTTCCTCTTCTTTGTCTTCTGTCTCAGGATCTTCTGCCGGGATCACAGTCTCTGTTTCCTTTTTCTCCTGGCTGTTTTCCTGCTCATCTTCTTTCACTTTTGACAAAAGTTCTGCAGCAACTTCTTCCTCTGTCTTTTCGTCTTCCTCATCAAATTCGCTGTTTACGGTCTCAAAGCCCTGGAACTTCTTGTTCAGTTTCTCAAGAGTATCCAGTTCCAGCTCCTCAAGTTCTGCCTCTGTTACGTCCAGAGTACCCCAGCTTGCAGAAGAATTATACTGAACTGCATAAATAGTTCCTGAAAGCTTCGGAGCTCCTTTGATAGTCAGAGTGAACTCTCCTGAAACAGTTCCTGATGAAGTACGTCCATAGGAAGAACTTAAAGCTGCATTTCCCTCTGTAGCGTCAACCGTAACTGTAAAATCACCATTTAATTCAGACTTGCCCTTTGTTCCTGCAAACTGAAGCTGTGCTTCTTTCTCTGCAAGGACTTCTACATCACCTTCCATTGTGCTGCCAGCTGCGCCTGTTCCATATACATAGAACTTGCCTGATGATAGAGTGATATAGCAGGTGTTATCTTCTCCCTTTGCCTGCGCTGTTCCAGATGCAGACCCGGCATAAATGTCTTTTGTAGAAGAGCAGGTTACATTTTCTCCTGCTGTGAAATTATAGCCGTTTGCATAAGTGGTTGCATTCCAGCTGACATCGGATATGGTCAGGTCACCATTTAAGTTTAATGGCTTGGTTGACTTGATCAGATAAGGGCCTTTTTCACCTGACTGGATAGAAATAGAAGCTTCCGGCATTGTCACTTCGTCTGTAAGCTCTACATCATCATTTAAAATAAGTGTATCACCGTCCTGTGCTGCAGCCAGGGCCTTTTCAAAGCTTGTATAAGCCTGATCCCCGATCACAACTGCATCTTCCACTGGTTTCTTGCTGTATACAAACTGGATCTTGGAAGTTTTCAGCCAGGTTTCACCGTCATCTGTGGTCGTTGCTGCCCAGAGATATTTAGAGCCGCCCTTTTCGTTATCAAATAAAACAGACACGGGTCCTTCGTATTTTGTCCAGGTATCCTTATCCGGTTTTACAGTAGAGGAAGTATCTGTTATGTAATAATAGATCTCTGTGCCTTCTGCCAGGCAGCTGATGGTTGCCACCGGCTTCTCCTCATATTCATAGGTTCCATATCTTGTACTGGAAGTTCCCTTTACCGGGTCTACTGTAAATACAGGAGTTGCGCTGATTGCCTTTTTAATAGCTGCCCCCACAGCAGAAAGTACTTCCTTCTTGCCTTCTTCCTCATACTGCGACAGTATTTCAATATCTGCTGACTGCTCATAATATACATGCGCCAGCAGCTCTGTAAGGAATTCACTGTATTTTTCCTGTGATGCCTCATCTAACTGAATTGATGAGATATAACCGGAATAATTTACATCAACAGATGCTGTAATTCCATCCACTTCTGCTGAATAACTTCCACGCTCTAATACAGCCGGTCCTTTCTTCATAAAGCAGCACCATACAGTCACTACCTTGCTGCGGTTTCCTTCTTCATCAAAGGCTGCAAAACGTACTTCTTTGAATTCCGGAGTATTGCTGTAAAATGATACAGAATTGGTTTCCGCCTTTGTACTGGAGACATCCGGATCTGTTCCATCCTCTGTGTAGCGGACAGTTGTATTCTCTGCCTTATCAATGCTCATATAAATCGTAGAACTTGGGCTGCTGTAAAATCCATATCTGCTGGTGATCTTTGGAGCGAGAACTTCTTCATCACTTGACTCTACCGGCTCACCCTGAAGTGCCTGGATCGCAGCATATTTCATCACATCTGTGGAAATAGTCGCACGGCTTACTGCGTCTGCAGCATATTCATCGCCTCCACCTGGGGTGGTCTTTGCATTGATCAGATCAGACAGGTCTTTGCCGGCAAATTTCGTTGAAATGCCTGTAAAGCTGCTGCTGCTTGGGAAAAGGTAACCCCAGTATACTTCATCCTGAAGAGCTACCGGTACAGTTCCGTTATCAACGATCTTGGCTATTTTTCCGTTTACAACGGTAATACGGATCTTGCCTTCATATGGTTTATTGGTCTTGGATGTGATCATTCCACTTGCTTCATAGACTTTTATACCTTTTTCCTGTACTTCCGGAATCTGGATAAAGGAAAGTTCTTTTTCTGTCACATCAGATGCCTGACCATCTTTTACTGCCACTGCCTTTAATATCATAGTGCCCGTTGCATTTTCCGCTGCTGAAACGGAAACAGCTGTTTCTGCTCCGGTTCCTTCTGCAACAAATGCCTGGGAGTTTCCTGCCGGATCACTTCCATCTGTTGTATAACGGATCTGTGTGCCTTCCGGTGCTGTGATCAGCAGGTCTGCCGGCTCTGCTGCGCTGAAAACAAAACGGGTCCTCTGATCTGCAGTTTTTATAGCAGGTGCATCTGGCTTTTCTGTTGGATCTTCACTTTGAAGCGCTTTCTTTACAGCTGCCTTAATAGCGTTGGAAGAGATCGTTGCTCCTGATACAGCTTCGACCTGATCTACTTCTTCTATTGTCTTTGCTCCCTCTTCACCGCCAAATTCTTCAAATAACTCCAGAGCATCTTCCCAGAATGATGAATTTCTTTTTCCCGGCTCAGTTCCGTCATCTTCTACGGAAATGATATTTCCATCTTTATCTACAGTTACTTTAACCTTAACCTGATAAGTGCCGCTTACACTTCCATATTCATTGCTTGCTACCTCTGCTTCTCCTGTCAGGATCTTTGTTTCTTCTGGCTTATCATCTGGTTTGTCTGTGTTACCGGAGTCATCTTTTCCGGAGTCTCCGCCATTTCCAGTATCATCTTTTCCAGAGTCATCCTTGCCGGTATCATCTTTTCCAGAATCATCCTTGCCGGTGTCATCTTTTCCAGAATCATCCTTGCCAGAATCATCTTTGCCAGTGTCATCCTTGCCGATGTCATCCTTGCCAGTGTCATCCTTACCGGAATTACTGCTATTGCCTGAGTTATCTGAGCTGCCAGAGTTTCCTGAACTGCTGGAACTACTATGGCTACTTCCGCCGCCTGATCCTGAAGATCTGGTTACCGTCGTGGTTGATTTCTGGATCGTAGTAAAGTCAGACTCGCTGCGGGTCTTAACATTTCCATTTTCATCTACCCACTGTCCCTGATCATTTACAGAAAATCCATCCGGTGTAACTGTGTTTACATACAGAACTCCTGCATCTTCATTTTCTGAGAAGTAATAACATTTGCCATCGATCCACTTCCAGCCGGTGACCATGGTTCCTTCTGTCTTTTCACCTGACTTGTTATTGAAGAAATACCATTTTCCCTGCTCATCCTGATACCAGCCGGTATGCATCTTTCCTTCTGTTTTTCCCTGCTGGGTCTCAAAATAATACCGGGATCCGTTGATCTGTTTCCAGCCAGTGACCATTTTCCCGTCTGATGGATCCATATAGTACCATCCAGAAGATGTAAGGACCCAGCCTGCATATGCGTTCTGCTCAGGATCACAGAATCTCCACGCTCCATCTTCCTGTTTCCAGTCTCCTGGTGTCAGGGGTGCGCCATAACCTGCCAGGCTTGTCTGAGCTGCCAATGCCGCGGATACGATCAGTACAGCTGTCTGTTTTTTCAGATTTTTCCTCATATGATTCCTCCTGCAAATACAGGGCTTCCGGAATTTTTTTCCAAAAGCCCTGTATAAAATTACTATTCTTTTATCGCAGTTTGATTATTCGCCATCTTTAGAAAGAGTTTCTGTCTCTTCTACAGCGGTGCCTTCTGTGGACTCTCCTACTTCCGGAACCTCAGGTGCATCTTCCTTATCATCAGAAGCTGCATCTTCTGTAGAATCCTCAGTTTCTTCAGACTTATCCTCTTCTGCTACATCCTCTGCAGGATCCTCAGTTTCCTCGGACTTGTCTTCTGCTTCCTCAGTATCTTCCTTCTCTTCGGTATCCTGATCATCTGCTGCGTCAGCATCCTCATTTTCTTCATCAGAAGAAGGATCATCTGCCTTTTCTTCCTCTTTTACTTCATTTTCAGAATCTTTCGGATCAGAAACCTCTGAGTCAGAAACTTCTTCTGCCTTGTCAGCTGCAGGAACTTCTTCTGCTTCCTTTTCTTCTGTGTCGAAGTTAAAGCTGATGACGATCTCTCTTCCATCTGCAAAGATTACTGTAAATGTATCATCTACAACAGTTGCTTCGTTCTCCAGTTCGTTGCCTTCTTCATCTACAACAACTACTGTAAATTCATTCCAGTCTTTCTCGTACTTAGGATCCAGAGCTACATCCAGGATCTCAAGGCTTCCCAGTGCATCTAACTCATCTGCATCTACTTCTACGGTCTTTACAACTTCTTCGTTCTTGTAGAACTTAACTTCTGCAGGAGCAGCGGAAATATTGATTGCTGCCAGCTGTGTATCAATATCTGCACCCAGAGCATTTGCTACTGCCTTCTTTACTGCTGTAAGTGAATATGTAGCACCACTCTTGATATCTACATCCACATCACTGATCGTATCCTTGGTTGCACCCTTAAAGATATCAAATTTTTTCTTTGCTCTCTTCCAGAATGAATCATTTCCATCTGTGTCTGTATCATTATCTTCTACAGATACAACTTCGCCTCTGGAATTTACAGTTACTTTTACTTTTGCAGTATACTCAAAGTCTTCTACTTCTGCGCTGGCTTCAATTTCCACATCTGGTCCATAATCTTTGCCAACATCTGTTGCTTCTACATCCGGATATCCATTAGCCTTGATCTCCAGTTTGTAATTGTCCTCTGCTCCCTCTGCAAATACTGCTGAAGGTTTTCCATGAGTACCTGCCTTTACATCAAAATTGATAGATCCATCTTCATTGATAAGCTCTGTTCCCTTGACTCCTGCTACTGTATTTCCATCCACAATAACAGTGGAAACAGCATTACGGTAAGCATCTAATTCATCTTCGTCTATTACGATCTTATTTCCTTTGATCGTAACGCTCTCAACGGAACTGGATAATACAAAATCTTTCTCAAAGGATGCATACTTACCGCTTTGGTCGCTTACATTTAAAGTATAGCTTCCTGCTGCTATGCCGTCTGTCCAGGTGATCGTATCATTATCTACCTTAAATTCAGAGACCTCTTCACCATTAGCATCTGTTACAACATATTCCGGAACATAACCCTCAGGAAGAGTTTCCAGTCCATTGATCTTTGCTTCCTTGCTGCTTGCCTTAACCTCCGGCACTTCAATAACCGGTTCAAATTTTACCGGTACATATACCTTTTCTTCAAATGAAATCTCTATCATACCTTCGTTGGTATAATAAGTAGCACCCGTAAGATGCTTGCCCATCATGGACTTATAATGATCCGGTGCTAACGGGCAGCCGTGAACGGTTTCTGTAAATCCACTTGCCCAGGCAATATTTGTCTTGCGCCAGATATTTTCCAGATGACGCATACCATAGTCACTGCCTTCTTCTGTATGCAGTACTACTCCATATACGGTTGTACTATCCTCAGATAAAGAATCCGGAAGTCCTGACATAGATAACTGATAATCACCATATGAGCTGTCTGTTAATAAGCGGGCAGTTACATTATCCGCATCTTCTTTTGCACCCTTTACTTCGCTGAAAGTCAGTTCACCATCGGAAACTGTCAGTTCTTTATAATAGGAAGGAGTTTCACTTAATTCATAATAAGCAAAGTTTTCATTCTCAAATAAAGCATCTTTTCCTGTATAAGTTGTAGTATTGGTCTGTCCACGATTTGTTACAGTGATCGTTACAGAGTCCTCATCTGTTACTTTCTTAAGACCTGCAAGTTCTGCAGCATCTGATACTTTTACAGGGAATGTAATACCGCTTATATCACTTCCATCTGAATTTACATGATAAGAACCGCCAACCAGGCTTCCCGTTCTAGGTTTAGCATGAGTTGCAGAAGAAACGGCATCTACATCTTCATCATTTCCATTTATCTCACTATCATAAAAGTCTGCATAAGGAATGTTCATCAGTACATATACAGTGCTGAACTTAACGGTAAACGGAACAGAGATAGACGCATATTTTCCACTTGGATCTGTAAATACCAGCTTATAAGTTCCTGCTGCCAGATCTTCTGTCCAACTGATCTTTTTATTAACTGTATCTACTGTAATTCCTTCTACTTCCTGATCATCAGCATCCGTTACTGTAATCTGTGCATTTGCAAACGGCTCTGTTCCTGCATATGTGGTTTCTGTTGCATTCACTTCCGGAGCAGTTACTGTAATATCGTAATTCTGTTTAATCGGTACATATTTCTCATTCTGAAGAGTGATCTCAATAATTCCCTGATCGGTATATACAGTAAGACCGGTTAAGCTGCGTCCCATCATATCTGCATAAGGCTCATAAGAAAGTTCTGCCCCTTTAACAGTTGTCTGGAAACCATCACCGCTTCCTGTTGCCCAAGCGATCTCAAAATTATTTTTCTTATGATGGAAAATATTCTCCTGATAACGCAGGCCATAATCTTTACTTATACCATTTAAAGAAGTATGGAGAACAGCACCATATACAACTGTATTGGTATCTCTTAAAATGCAGTCATCTGGCAGATCACTGAAACGCATTTCGTAATCTCCATGCATATTGTGATTACCTTCTAACAGTGTCATGCTTACATTTGCATCAGAAGTATATTCTTTTACTTCTTTTTCATTTACATTCTTTCCAAAGGAAACATTACCATTTTCAACTGTTGCTTCTTTATAATAAGATGGCTCCTGGTCCAGTACATAATATGCATGATCTGCATTTCCATACAAGTCATCTTCGTTGTTAGCCTTTGTAAAGGACTCAAGTGCTTTCTCATTGATCTTTACAGGATAGGTAACGCCGCTTATAACGCTTCCATCCAGTTCTGTATGGTAGGTTCCTGCTGTCATACTCTTATTTAAAGGCTTTTTCTTTGTTGCAGAAGATACTGCATCTGCCTCAATAGTATTGTTCTCTGACTCATTTGCATAGAACTCAGCATATGGAATGTTCATCAGTACATACTGATAACGGATCGGCGCTGTTACCGTTCCGTCAACCTGTGGATAACCTGTTGCTGTAATGGAAATGTTGGTATTTTTTTTACTTTCAAAGATATATTTACCATTTGCTTTTGCAGACAGATCAATGGTACCGTCATCTTTGATGATCTTAACAGCTCCTCTTCCGGTCGCTGCATAGGTAGTATCTCCTACCTTCACGGCTGTAATCGATTTTACATATGCTTTAACCTGATTTTCACTTACATTTTCTGTTGCAGCCAGCTGATAGCTTCCATCTTCATTTGCCTGAACCTGAACCGGAACATTGCTTGTGCTTAAAACAAAAGAAACTTCTACAGATGCATATTTTCCGGACTGATCTTCAATCTTCAAAGTATACTTTCCTGCAACCGGGCTGCCGGTCCATGTCATCTTTCCATTTACTACTGTAAACATGACACTGTCATCATTGTCCTGTCCGGAAACAGTATATCTTGCGTCATAGTCCACAGGAAGGGCATCCAGTCCATTTACAGCTACATCAATATCATCTGTTTTTGCGCCTTCTGCTACAGAGATTTCCTGTTCAAATTTTACAGGTACATACACAGCATCTGTAAATGTGATCTCCATTGTTCCTTCACTGGTATAATATGTAACACCTGTAATGTTCTGTCCCATCATAGACTCATAGTGATATGGTGACAGTTCATTGCCATGAGTTGTCTCTGTAAAACCGCTTGCCCAGGCAATATTGGTCTTACGCCAGATATTTTCCAGATGACGCATACCATAATCAGTACCTTCTTTTGTATGGATCACTACGCCATATACAGTTGTGCTGTCATTAGACAGAGACTCCGGAAGTCCGGTCATATACAGCTGATAATCGCCATAAGAGCTGCTGGCTGATACAGTTGCACTTACACCGCTTACATTTTTAGCCGTACCCTTTACTTCGCTGAATGTCAGTACAGCACCGGAAACTGTCAGTTCTTTGTAATAGGAAGGAACCTCATTTAATTCATAGTAAGCAAAATCCTCGTTTTCAAATAAAGCATCTTTTCCTTTGTAAGTTGTAGTGTTTGTCTGTCCACGGTTTGTAACAGTAATATCTACAGAGTCTTCATCCGTTACTTTCTTAAAACTTGAAAGATCGGTTCCTTTCTTTACTCTTACAGGGAATGTAACGCCGCGAATCTCGCTTCCTTCTGGGTCTTCATGATAGGAACCACCAACCAGGCTTCCTGTTCTTGTTTTATTTAAAGTTGCAGAAGAAACGGCATCTACATCCTCATCGTTTCCTTTTACTTCACTGTCATAAAAGTCTGCATAAGGAATGTTCATCAACAGATACTGATATTCTTCTGTTACATCTGGAGTATCCGGGGTTGATGGGGTGTCTGGAGTAGATGGGGTATCCGGAGTGGACGGTGTAGCAGGCGTAGTAGAACCGGAGTCACTGTCGGAACCTGAACTGGAGCCGGAACCTGATCCGGAACTCTTGGAAGTAACCGTGGTTGTACTGTTTGCTTTCGTGCGGTATCCGCCAGACTGACGGTACTGTGCAACGCCGTCTTCATTTACCCACTGACCATCTGCATTTACTTTGTAGCCGTCTGGTGTAGTAGTGTTGGCTGCCATTTTTGCTCCTTTTCCAGCTTCTGTACGGGCAAAATAATAGCAATAGCCGTCGATCCAATTCCATCCTGTGACAGCGCTTCCTTCTTCATGAGTATCTGTGGTATTATCGAAGAAATACCAGTCTCCCTGTGGTGACTGATACCAGCCTACCTTCATCTGGCCTTCGATCCCCTCATTTGCCGGAGTAAAATAATAATCCAGACCATTGATATTCTTCCAGCCTGTTACCAGACTTCTGTCTTCCATATTCAGATAATACCAGCCTGACGCTGTGTGGATCCAGCCTGTATATGGCTGACGGTCACGATTTAAAAACTTCCATCCGGCACTGATCTGTTCCCAGCTTCCTTCTGTTAAAGCTGCAGCCTGTACAGACAGTCCTGACTGAGCTGCAACGATGGTAGACAGCAGAAATACGGCTGCTTTTTTCGTAATATTCTTTTTCATAGGTTCCTCCATTCCCCGGCATAAAAACATGCCTGTTATAGTTAGTTATCACTAACTTTCTTATAAAAAATAAACTTTTTATTAATACAAGTCAATATTCCGTCCCCATTCCTGCCCCTCTTTATTGTTGTTTTTTTCTCATTAGAAAGTTGTTGAAAAAAAAAGTCAGATTTTCCTGTTTTTAAAGACTCCAAAAGTATCTGTCCCTGCAAAGTAATGAATTGACAACCATTTTGCTCAATGTTAAGATGTGACACAGAGAGATTAGCATTTGCTAATCTTTGTTAAATCTATGATTTAGATGTAATTAACATACTGATATGAGGTGCAACCTGTGAAAAAACGAAATCTGATCCTGCTTACAACTGTCTGCCTGGCTTTATCGGCCTGCCATCCTGCTTCTGCTCCCTCTTCCGGCTCCAAAACTTCTGTTTCTGAAGCTTCCGGTTCAAAACAGGAGGAAAGCAAAGATCTGGCAGCAGACGAAAGCCTTTCCCGCGAGCTTTATGCTATGGATACCGTTATGAACCTGACTGCCTATGGTCCCAACGCCTCTGCTGCCTTAGAGGCTTCTGTCTCTGAGATCAACCGCCTGGACAGTCTGTTATCCATTTCCAGTGAAAAGGGAGAGATCTACCGGATCAATGCAGATAAAGAAGGAACTGTTTCAGAAGATGTAAATGCTCTTCTTAGTCGTTCCCTGGAACTTTCCCAGATGACAGACGGATTGTTTGACTGTACCATTGAACCGGTTATGGAAGCCTGGGGCTTTACCACCCAGAATTTCCGTATCCCTTCTGAAGAAGAACTGGAGGAACTTTTATCCCACGTGGATTATAAACAGGTAGATCTGGAAAATTCTACGGTAACCATTCCCGAAGATGTCCGCCTGGATCTTGGAGGTATTGCCAAAGGTTTTACTTCTTCCCGTGTAATGGATATTTTCCGTGAAAATGGTGTTACCAGCGGCATTATCTCCCTTGGTGGAAACGTACAGGCTTTAGGACACAAACCGGACGGAAATATGTGGCGCGTAGGCATTCAGGATCCACATGATCTGAACTCTACCTTTGCTGTAGTAGAAGTAGCTGACCAGGCAGTGATCACCTCAGGCGGCTATCAGCGCTATTTTGAGGAAAATGGACAGACCTACCACCATATCATTGACCCACGGACCGGATATCCTGCTGAAAACGGACTGATCTCCGTTACCATTATCAGCGCTGACGGAACTCTGGCAGATGCCCTTTCCACCTCTCTTTTTATCATGGGGCCGGAAGAGGCTTCCAGTTTCTGGAAAAAACACAGAGACACCTTTGATGCGATCATGATGAAAGAGGATGGTACTGTTATGGTAACCGCCGGTCTTGCAGACCACTGCAGCGTTACTACTGGCGGAAATGTTGAGGTGATACAGGAATGAAAATGAACCCATCCCGTAAAAAGACTCTTATTCTGGTCATTGTCCTTTTGCTTTGTGCCGCTTTTGCCAGTTTTTGGACAGCCCGGCAAAACCGGCAAAACGACGCTGCAGTTGCAGTCATCACCTATCAGGGTAAAGACATCCGCACCGTAGATTTAAGTACGGTAAAGGAAACGGAAACCTTTACCCTTGGAGAACCTGGAGAACAGAATACCATCCAGATCTCCCCAAAAGGGATCGGTGTGATTGAAGCAGACTGCAGAGACCAGATCTGCGTCAAACAGGGGATCCACTCCCATGGGCCGGAACCCATCGTTTGCCTGCCTCATAAACTGAGCATCCGTTTTATCTCTTCTAATACAGATAATTCCCTGGATGCAGTGACCGGACGGTAAAAATATCATAAAGAAACCGGAAACTTAACAGAACATCCTGAAATGGAATTTGTACAGCTGCAGATCAACTACGCTGACTGGGAAAATCCGGCTGTTCAGTCCAGAAGATGTTATGAAGTAGCAAGAAAACACGGAAAACCTGTGATCATCATGGAACCTGTAAAAGGCGGAATGTTGGCAAATCCTCCGGAGTCTGTTGCAAATATCTTAAAGGCTGCTGAACCTGACTCTTCCGTAGCATCCTGGGCTGTACGTTTTGCTGCCAACCTGGAAGGTGTGATCACTGTCCTTTCCGGTATGAGCAATGTAGAACAGATGGCTGACAACCTTTCTTATATGAAGAGTTTCACCGGCTTAACTGACGCTCAGAAGGATACCCTTAAAAAGGCTCAGGAAGAATTAGCCCGCATCCCTCTGATCCCATGTACTACCTGTAACTACTGCGCAAAAGTCTGTCCAATGGATATCGGTATCTCCGGCTCCTTCACTGCTATGAACTACCTGACCCTGTACAAAGATAAGGGAATGGCAGCTCATCAGGAACAGTGGCTGGTAGGCGGTCATAGACGCAAAGCTGCTGACCAGTGTATTAAGTGTGGTAAATGCGAGTCTGTATGCCCGCAGCACATTGCCATCAGAAAGAACCTGGAAGTCGTTGCAGAAAATCTGTTAGCGAAATAAAGATCTGTTTCCAACGGAGCTGTCACCTGGCGGTGACGTATTCCTAATATAACAAACAACATAGCAAAAAGCCATTTCCCTGGTTTTACTTTCAAACCCGGAAACGGCTTTTTAGTTTAAACTTTGATCTGAAATTCTGATCAGGATCTTTATTTAAAAATTCTCAAGAAACTCTGCTACACTCTTTACGATCTGCGTTGCCTCTTTTTTGATTTCGGGATCTGCTACATCCGGAACTGCTCCCTGGTAGGCCCGTACCATTCCCAGATCATTGACACTGTCTCCAATACAACGGATCTTTTCGATCTGCGGAAAATGTTCTTTCAGCCATTTTACAGCAACTGCCTTATCTACACCTCTGGCTACAATATCACCATTCCACAGATTTGCATAGGCAGAAACTTCCGGAAAACGCTCTTCAATGTCTTTACAAAGATCTTTTATATGCTTCAGGTCCAGATTTCTTCTGTGGATCTGTACAATATTATCCAGACTTTCCAACTGATCGGCTGTGATCGTTCCGCCATCACAAGCTTTCTGGGTACTGGTCCCTTTTTCAGAAAGGAGGCATACTTTCCGGTCTGTAAGGGATACACCGCTTCCATCATCATTTATACTTTGCAGATAGCGCAATACTGCTAATGCCGTTTCCCTTGGGATCAGCTTTGTAAACAGAGTCTTTCCATCCCTGTCTGCGATCATGGCACCATTATTTAAGATCCAAAAATCCGGCGAAAAGCCATAAGACTCAAAAATAGGCTTTATGGTCCCTAAATTCCTTCCTGTGGCGATCACAAAGAGATTTCCGGACTTCTGCCAGTTTAAAACCGCATTCTTATCCTCTTCACCGATCATCCGTTCCACATATAAGGTTCTGTCAAAATCACTGACTGCACATTTCATTCCCGTATTTCCTTTCCTCGACAGTAAACGCAGATCAGATCTAGGTTCTGATCCATGATAGTCAGATCTGCGTCCATTCCAGGCCGGATGCTGCCTTTGCAGTCATCTGCATGGATATAATGAGCCGGATTGAAGCTGGTCATCAACATGATATCGTAAAGCCCCACTTTTGTGTGATCTGCCATATTTTTCACCGACTGGGCATAACTCATCTCCACCTGTTTTACTGCCTGATAATCCCTTGGATCGATCCATTCTTTCTTTCCGTCATAGTGCTCTAAGCACACCTGATCCCGGTCTTTTACAAACCGGATCTTTCTTACGTAATGATCAAAACAGCTTTGGGTCTGGGCAAGACCACAGCAGTCTGTTGTCAGCACAATACGGCTGCTTCCCTTGATCCTGTAAGCCAGCTCAAAAGCTTCATGGGACACCGTCATTCCTGTCTGCTTTGCAAACTCACAGATCATATCATCAAAATACAAAGCTGCTCCTGCAGTTCCAAGTTCCCTGTGGTGAAATCCCTTCATTCCGCTGAATGTGTGGGTAAATCCCCCAAGACCATAGGCCCGCATTTTCTTGATCTCTTCAAAAGTAGCTGCACTGTGTCCCACAGCTGTCTGGATCTGGTGTTCCTGGCAAAATCTAAGAACAGCATCTGCTCCCGGCCGTTCCGGCGCTATGGTCATATGGCGGCACAGTTTTTTATTTTTAAAGGTATTATAAAGGTCCTCCATCACTGTCACATCCGGAAGCAGACAACATTCTTCTTTCTGCATTCCCTTGTATACAGGATTGATAAATGGTCCTTCCAGATGAACCCCTAAAAGCTGCGCTCCCTCAGGATCTTCTTCGCTGACCTGATCAGCAGCCCGGATACAGGTCTTGATCTCCTCAATGGGATCTGCCCCTGTGGTTCCCAGATAAGAAGTAACACCTGCAAAAGGCAGGGTACGGCACATCTCCCGAAGAGACTGGGATGTTTTCTCAAACCAGAAAGAACCGGTAGCCCAGCCGTGAACATGGATATCAATAAATCCGGGGAAAATGATCTTGTCGGAATAATCTTTATATTCTCCCTGCCATTTTTCATAAAGCCCTTTTATCTTCCCATTTTCCAGTTCCAGGAACCCTTCAAAGATCCCGTGTTCCAGTACAATATAGTTTGAATAAAGAACCATGTCACTCCATTCTGTATCAGGTAAGATACCAGTAATCTTTGTTGGCTTCCATCAGGTCATCCAAAACTGCTCCTGCCTTGGAAGGATCGATTACAGATCGATTTAAGATCAGGGCTTTCAGGGCTTTCGTATAACTCTTTTCCCGGAATGCTTCTACTGTCAGCTGTTCATAAGCATACTGTCCTTCCATCAGTCCCTTATAATAAGGATCGATGTCACCATAAGGATAGCCCTTTGCACCATCTTTTCCAATAGTTCCCGCTACTTCTATGATCGCCCTGCTTTCAAAGTTGGGGATGATCCCTTCATTGCGCACCAGGACTACAAATTCATTGTTCAGGTCATAGGCAATGGACTCTGCCACTTCCACCATCAGATTTCCAAACACACTGTTTGTAAGCATTTCTGACGGATCCATGGTATCTCTGCCTACTGCCTTTGCGCAGGTTTCAAATACATCCTTTTCCCTGGAGTCTTTTGCTTCATCTGCACGGGTATAGTTAGGATCACTTTCTTTTACGATCTCATCCGGGAACATGTAATACTGAAGATAGGTAGTTGGAACGTACTCATCCAGATACTGCATATATTTATTTACACGGACATAGGTCTCCAGCCAGGATTTGGATCTCTGCTCTGCATTATAAGGCTTAAATTCATGATCGCGCAGATAGGTCCTTAACTGGTCAAAATAATTCTTTCCGTCTGTTCCATACAGGTCTGTAAACCATCCAAAATGGTTTAAACCAAAATATTTAGCCCTTAAGATCTCCTGAGGCACTCCCAGGATCTTTGCAAAGCTTTTCATCATGGAAAATGGCTGATCGCAGAGATTTAAGATCCGCTTATCATCCGGGAACATCTGGTCCAGTCCCAAAGCCACGATAGCTGCCGGATTGGTATAGTTTAAGATCCAGGTATCCTTGGAATAAGAACGTACTTTTTCCACCATCTGTTTCATGGCTCCCAAAGAGCGCATTCCATAGGCAAATCCGCCCGGACCGCAGGTCTCCTGTCCGATCAGACCGTACTTAAGAGGAATTTTCTCATCCAGGGAACGCATTTCTGTTTTTCCTACACGCATCTGGCAGAAAATAAAATCTGTATGGCTGTAGGCTTCATCCTCATCCGTTGTAAATACAACATCACACTCCGGGTAAAAACATTTTAATACCAGGCGGTCATAGGCCTCCATCTTTCCCATACGTTCCCCGTCAATATCATAAAAGATCATTTTAGATACCGGAAAACGTTCTTTATACTGCACCAGTGTTCCCACCAATGCAGGAACGCGGGCGCTTCCTGCTCCCGCAATAGTAATAATATGTGGTTTACGCATACTTCTCCTCCTGCTTATAGGTTCTCTTTGATCAGAACTTTAATATATCTTCTTCTCCCCTTGAGATCTGTGTATCCTTCTTTAACATTTTCACAGGTGTTCCGTCTGTGAAGATAACCGGTGTTACCAGTGATTTTCCGGCAGCACGTACCTCATCCAGATCAACAACTACCAGGGTATCTCCCTTCTTTACCATCTGGCCCTGTTTTACCTTAACGTCAAAGCCTTTGCCATTTAACTGGACTGTGTCCATTCCTACATGGATCAGGCACTCTAATCCGTCTTTTCTCTTTAAGCCAAAAGCATGTCCCGTAGGAAACGCAGCTGTTACTTCCCCGTCAAAAGGCGCACCGATCTCTCCGTCTGTCAGATCCACAGCAAATCCATCACCCAGCATTTTAGAAGAAAAGGCAGGATCTGCCACTTCTGTAATATTCATCAGTCTGCCTCCTGCCGGGGACACAAAATCTACTTTCTTTTTTCCAAATAATCCCATTTTTTCTCCTTCTATCCTGCCGGTCAGATCCGGCATTCCATCTTTATTCCTTTATCTTATTTCTTTATTTCTCTGTCATCATTTTTACCTTGGCTTCCGCTTTATCTGCTAATTCCCTGGCAAGAACGCTGCAAATTCCTGTATAACTGGAAGGAGCGATCATTTTTTCCAGTTCTTCCTTTGTAAACATAGAAGATAAAACTTCATCATCTGACAGCACCTGAAGGTAATTCTTTCCTTCCAGCTCTGTTTTCATTGCCTTATCATAAAGAAGCTGATGGGCTGCGTCTTTTCCTAACTTTGCAGCTACATTCATCATCACGTATTCGCTGTTGTCCAGTCCCTCGTTGATATTGGCATTTTTCAGAAGTCTTTCTTTATTAACATATAAAGTACGGGTCAGTTCCTCTGCGCGAATGATCACTTCCGTAGCCAGTTCCATTCCCTCTTCCATCAGTCCGTCAAAAAGCATATAAGAACTGCTGTCTCCCTCAAACATGCGGACTCCGGAATAAAGTCCGGTTGCAGGAAGGGAATAAAGCTTCTGGGAATTGGCAATAATGCCCTTGGCTAACTTCGGGTTGATCTTCTGAGGCATGGTAGAGCTTCCAATGGTTCCAGGTGTAAATCCTTCATGGACTTCCCCGAATTCCTCAATGCCAGTGTAATACACTTCCTCTGCCATTTTATGGAAGGTATTGCATAAAAGGCACAGGTTCATCAGGTATTCCACCTTCATCTGGGTCATATTGCGGCTTGGAACTTCCATGGAACTCATGGAAAGCAGTTCTGCCACATCATCCTGGACTTTACGTCCTGTAAGGCCGGTAGCGTTAAAGCCGCCTACAGCACCGCCCATCATAACCGTAAAGATCCTTTTTTCTGCTTCTTCCAGCCTTTCAAGGCCTGTAAGCAGTTCACTGATCCATACAGACACCTTGTATCCATAGGTAATAGGAATGGCATGTTTTCCATGGGTCCTTCCGGGCATAACTGCATCTGCATTATCCCTTGCCAGGGCTGCCAGGTTCTTTAAAATATCAGCCAGAAAACTTTTATAGATCTCTGTTACCTGTCTGGTAATGTAAAGCTGGGAGGTCTGCTGGATATTCTGGGTAGTCACACCATAATGAACGTATTTCTTTCCCTCTCCCTTGCAGGCTTTTACCAGCACTTTCACAAATGGAACAAAACCATGTCCCACCTTTGCCTTGATCTTTTCCATTTCTTCCAGATCAAGGGTCTCAAAAGGAACAGACGCGATCTCTTCTGCTGCTTCTTTCGGGATAAAACCTTCTTTGGCCTGGGAAAGGGCAAGCGCCCCTTCCACTTTCAGCCAGGTTTTATATTTGTTCTCTTCGCTTAAAAGATATTTGATGCCTCTGTCATCCAGCTTGCTTTTTGAATCATATAAAGCTCTCATTTTTCACCTCTTATTTTTTCAGCAGGTCATCTACAGCATGGCGTACAAACTCTACATGAGGTCCAAATACTACATGGATATGCTTTTCTGACGGGAAGAAAATACCTGCACAGCCGGAGTCTTTGATCTTGACCTGATCTACCTTCTTCGGATCCTTCAGATCCACTCTCAGACGTGAAATACAGTTCTCAACATTTACAATGTTCTCTTTTCCGCCAAGTCCTTCTACTACAAGAGCTGCGATGGCTGGCCAGTTCTTTTCTTTTAACAGCTGGCTTGCTGATTCTTCTACTTCAAATTCCTCTCTTCCTGGAGTCTCCAGTCCGAATTTTACAATAAACCATTTGAATACAAAATAGAATACAACAAAGTTTACAGCACCTAACAGAACCAGGTAGATCCACTGTGTATGTTCGTACAGAAGTCCGAAAATACCAAAATCAAAAATAGTTCCGCGGATATAACCGATACAGATATGGAACAGCTGGTAAGGCAGCAGGCCAATACCACACATTACACAGTAAAGTACAAACAGTGCCGGTGAAATAAACAGGAAGGAGAATTCCAGAGGCTCTGTGATATTTCCTAAAAATGCAGTCAGGCAGCAGGTAAGGATAACACCCTTTGCGATCTTTTTGTTCTTAGCATAAGCAGTGTGATACATAGCAAGTCCGATGGCCGGAACACGGAACAGAGTGGTTAACATCTGGGCACCGCCAAGGTAGCTGGTTAATATTGGCATCAGCTGGCTCCAGTATTCGCTGTCAGGTCCTAAGTTAAACAGGATCTCATTGGTTGCATTTAAGATACCTACAAATTCCTGTCCATTGATCATATAAGTACCGCCTGCCTCTGTGAAACGTACCAGGGAAGCAAGTACATGGTGCAGACCAAATGGGATCAGTGCACGATTTAATGCATAATAAATAGCACTTCCAATGTATGGTGTTGTGAAGATGAAAGAAATGCTGATCAGGAAGCTGGTCAGTGCATTCCAGATGATCGGTACAACAAGGCCGATAGGGATCATGCAGGCAAATGTGATGATCGGGATGGATTTCTTTCCGCCGAAGAATGCAAATGCCAACGGAAGTTCCAAACGGTAAAACTTATCTGCAACCTTAGCAGCTACCAATCCGGCGATCAGACCACCCATAGCTTCGATCTTTAAAGTCTGAATTCCAAGAACTGTACCCTGTCCTACCTGTGCTGCAACAGCAGGATCAGCTAAAGTACCGGTTGCTTTTAAATATACGCTCATTACAACATTTAACGTCAGATAACCAACGGTTGCTGCAAATACAGCGATTCCTTTTTCCTTCTTTGCCATTCCCTGGGCAACACCCATAGCAAACAGAAGGGGAATATTGTTAAATACGATATTGGTGATCGTCTGCAAACTGGAAAAGATCAGCTTTACTATTTCATTTCCTAAAAATGGAAATTTTGCGATCATATAGGACTGTGTCATTGCACTGCAGATACCCATGACCATACCAATGGGTGCAAGAAGAGCGATAGGCAGCAGCAGAGAACGTCCGAAGGTCTGGATCCCATCCTTCCAACTTGATTTTGTCTTATTCATTCTGTTTTCCCTCCATACACGCACAAAACATTCTTTTGTGCATTATCTGTAATTTTTCTTTCATACAGAAGATATAACTTGTCACTTTTTATTCTCAGGCGCCTTGTGAACTATCCTCATTATGTCAGATTTACACAGACGCTTCAAGGCAAAAAATATCCAATATATTCTTGCATTTACTTACCTTTATTTTATAATGGTATTAAGATTACGTACCTGCAAAAACATGGGAATATACTCTGGGAGGAATGAAATGAGTTTAAGTTATAATGACCTGACCCTGCTGCGCTACATCCAGAAACGGCAGATGATCCCCTTAAGCAAAACAGCCCTGCATTTTCAGAAAAATGAAAGTTCTATCCGCCGTACCATTGAACAGATCAATCTTTACTCCAGTGAACCTATGGTCCGGATTGAAAAAAGTATCTGCTACAGCTGCATCAGCTATGAAGACCTGGTTTCCTTTATCCGCAACCTGGACCAAAAGGATTATCTCAGCTCCTCTGATGAACGGATCCGGGTGATGATCACTGCCATCTTTTTTCAAAATTATGTAAACTCATCCAAGCTTTATGAACAATGGGGTCTTTCCCTTACTACGAAAAAACAGGACACAGCACTGCTGCGGCAATTTTTAACGCGCTATGGCCTGGAACTGGTGACAAAAAAGAAAAAAGGGCTTTCTATTCAGGGCGATGAGCTCCAGCTGCGTTTTCTGGTCATTGACATCCTCCATCCTCTGTTTGAATTTACATCAGAAAATAAGGTACTTGCCCGTTTTGCAAATACGCCTCTGGAGAAGCAGACCTATGAGCTGGCAACGGAATATCTCTCCTGCAGTTTTCAGGAAGCAACCGAAATTCTTTCCCGTTTTCTCTCAGAAACAGGCTGGTCCCTAAATTATCCCTCCAAAAAATTCCTGCTGCTTTTTATCTGTATTATGAAAACACGGACTGTAAAAGATACATCTGCCTACTCTTACAAACTGCCTTTGGCTCCTTTAAACATCCATTTTACAGACTCTCCCCGGCAGAACCGGCTTTATAATGTTGCCTTAAGTATGTTAAATTTCGCCCAGCCTTTAAAACTTCCTTTTGATCCAAGGCTCTGGCAGGCAACGGAAAATTTCACAGAACAGATCGTAAGCGAACTTCCTTCTCCCTTTCCGGTCCAGGATGAATTTTTAAGGGAACTATATGCCTACTTCTACCGTGAGATCAATCTGGACCATTTCCACTGCACTTTTGTAGATAAGACCGTAGAGGATACAAAAGGACATTTTCCTGTTTTATATGAGCAGTTAAAGCGTTACAGTATTATTTTTAAAGCTGCCTATGGCTTTACGTTTCTGGATGAACATTTATCCACGTTGACCCTTATTTTCCAGAAACATATTTTAAGAAACCAGACCGTTTCCAGAAACAGAAAACGGATCATTGTTATGACCAGCATTAACTTTGAACGTGTCAGCTTCTTTTTAGAACAGCTGCGGGAACATATCTCCTTTCAGTGGATCAGCACCTTAAATATCAACGAGATCCACCAGTTGGAACAGCTGGAATACGATTATATTTTCTGCTTTTCCACCCGTATCTACAACATTCTTCACAACCGGAAACTTCCTGTGATCCGTATGAACTTTTTTGTAAAGGATACAGACATTAACCACCTGCTGGAAAAAGGATTTTCTCCTCAGACCCACCGTTTCCTGACCAGCAGCTTTGTTGTGGAAGCAGCCGGAAAATCGGAAGGAGAACTGACCCGGTTTTTACGGGAACAGTATGGCGATTATTTTGTATAACTGAATTTCATTTTAAAAAATTCTATTCTGAAAGGAAACCAACTATGAACAGACCATTAGACTTGCAGAAAAAAGAACTCCGGAAAATATTAAAAGAAAAAAGGAACGCTCTTGATCCGGATACCTGCCGTTCCAGTGATACTGCCATTTTTAAAGCCATCACCTCCTGGGATGTATACCAAAAAGCTGAAACTGTTTTCTGTTTTGTAGGCACAGAAGATGAGATCAATACCAGGCCTGTACTGGAAGATCTTCTAAAAAGAGGAAAACAGGTGGGTGTACCGAAATGTATCAGCAAAGGCATTATGGAAGTATATAAGATCCGTTCTTTTGATGACTTAGAACCTGGAAAATACGGAATTTTGGAGCCAAAAGAAGGCTGTGAAAAAATCTCACCGAAAGCCATCCATCTGGCACTGATCCCCTGCCTTTCCTGCAGCATGAAAGGAGAAAGATTGGGATACGGCGGCGGATATTATGACCGGTATTTACAACAGATCACCGGTACCCAGGCAGTCCTCTGCCGCACTGCCCTTATGTGTGATGAGATCCCAATGGAGGCCCACGACCGGACCATTGATTTTGTAATATGTGAAGCAGGGGTATTAAATACAAAAAATAACGCCTAAGTTTTCTTAAGAATATTAGTTTTTTGTCAAATTAACAGAAAAACACGTTTTTTGCCTCTTCCATATGCTATACTAAATGCATCTAATACAATAAAATGGGAGGCAGGCATATGAAAGACGGAAAAAGACTGGTCATTACCATCGGAAGACAATTTGGCAGCGGCGGCTGCGAAGTAGGAACCAAACTGGCCCAGGAACTTGGACTGGATTTTTATGACAAGAACATTCTGCGCATGAACTCAGATGAAAGCGGCATCAAGGAAAGCTATTACTATATGGCTGACGAAAAAGCCGGAAATAAGCTGCTTTATAAGATCATCAAGAGCCTGACTCCTGAAAAAGGAGCTCCCTCTTTTGGTTCTGACCTGATATCTGCGGACAACCTGTTCCGCTTCCAGTCAGAGGTGATCCGCAAACTGGCAGCTGAAGAAGACTGCATTATCATGGGTCGCTGCGCAGATTACGTTTTAGAGGGCATGGAAGGTCTGGTACGTGTATTTATCTATGCGGATATGGATTTCAGGGAAAAACGCACCATTGAAAAAGAATATTACGCAGCAAAAGATGCAAAGAAAAATATCAAGCGCATCGACAGGGAGCGCCGTGATTACTTCCGCTATTATACAGGAAAAGAATGGGAATTTCCGGAAAATTACGACCTGATGATCAATACAGCAGCCATTGGAACAGACGGTGCTGTGGAAACCATTAAAAATTATCTGAAAGTCCGTGGATTTGAGATTTAAAAAATACAGATAAAAAAGCTGTCATAAAATAAAAGTGCCTTCTCATATACTGAAAACGACGGTATAAAAAGAAGGCATTTTTTATGGCAAATGGACAGGATTTTATATCCAGAGGCAATTTACAGATCCAGGTGATCAACATCCGGAATAATTTTCCCATACAAAACGCAAAAGTTTCCATCAGCTCCAAAGGAGAACCGGAACGTGTGCTGGAACAGCTGACTACAGACTCTTCTGGACAGACGGAAAACATTTCTCTTCCTGCGCCTCCTGAGGAATACAGTTTAGAGCCTGGTATCTACCAGCCTTATTCTGAATATGATGTGCTGGTGGAAGCAGAAGGCTTTAAACCCTTAAATATCTCCGGCACCGAGATTCTTGCAGGAACACAGGCCATCCAGCCTGCAGCACTTACAGGTGATGAAGGCGGCACACCTCCTGAAGACCCAGTAGTCATCCCAGACCACACTTTATTTGGAAATTATCCCCCAAAGATTGCTGAAGCCGAAGTAAAACCGGTAAACGAAAGCGGTGAGATCGTATTAAGCCGTGTGGTGGTCCCACAGACTATTGTGGTCCACGACGGAGCGCCTACAGACTCCACCGCCAAGGATTACTATGTACCATACAGAGATTATATTAAAAATGTGGCTTCCAGCGAAATCTACTCCACCTGGCCCCAAAGTACCATTACTGCCAATGTACTGGCTATCATGTCCTTTACCTTAAATCGTGTATACACGGAGTGGTACAGAAACCAGGGCTATGATTTTACCATTACCTCTTCCACTGCCTTTGACCATAAATGGATCTACGGCAGGAATATCTTTGAAAGCATCTCCCAGGTAGTCGATGAGATCTTTGACAGCTTCCTTTCAAGACCCGGTGTACGCCAGCCCATATTGACCCAGTACTGTGACGGACGGCAGGTTCAGTGTCCACGGTGGATGACCAGATTGTAAGTGCGTATGGGGGATTTTTTCCTAGATTTTGGCAGAATATTTCTATATTTTCATCATAAATCAGGTGTTGAGATTTAGCAAGGTGATTTTGACGATGGGATGTATTATTTCCTATTTAATAATGTCGGGGTATTGGAGGGCGCCGTCCTGATCCGGAGTTAGGACTACTGGTTCTGTTGCCATGCGACCGGTCTGATCCAGGTAGTACCACTTGCCACTGATCGTCTGAAGGCCTTTGAGCATGGCACCATCGGAGCCGAGGTAATACCAAGAACCTTTGTACTGGTACCAAGTGTTAGACACCATGAAACCGGCGCCATTAAACCAGTACCATTTGTCTCCGTCCTGCTCCCATTTGTTACAAGCATATTCTCCTGATCCGTCTTCTTTGTAGAAGCGCCAGCCTCCATTTTCCTGCTGCCAACCTGTTTTTACTGTAACGGGAGTTAAAAAGAGCTTCCTCTCTTCCTGACGTCTGCGGATGAGGCCAGATAATACCTTTCCGCCAGCTTTATTATACTCCAGGATCTTAGCTGCTATCTCAAAGCGGGTACGAGTGCCTTTAGCCGTCAATCCATCAATGCTTCCGATGTTGTATGCAAAACTTACTAAGGCATCATACTCGTTCTGGTTCCAGTTGTAAGCACTATACTTATCCACCTTAGGACCATACTTTTTGTCCACAGACTGTCTCAGCCACTCATCCGCAGTTTCCTGAGTGATCTTCAGGCCCTGGCAGATAGTTGTGCCAGTAATAGCTTTATCGGCATTAGTGGTGCCATAGCCGATAGTCCAGACACCTACTGCATCCTGATAGGCTGTCAGGATGCATCCTTCAAACTTTTTAATGAGGTTTAATCCATTATCTGATATTTTCATAGCATTTCCTTTCTCTTGGTATCTTGAAAAGATTTTTTGCATATGCTATAATGCCGTTAGGCAAAAAAGATATCAGTATCCATGGTGATACAAAACGAAAGCCCCTGAGTCTCAACCACTCAGGGGCTTTCTTCCTTTTTTAGCAGTTAGGCATCTGCAGGCTGGTTACCGTTTACTTATCGCCGTCCAACCATTTGATGATGTAGTGGCAGGCTACACCAGCCGCAACAGCGACAATAAAAGATATCAGATAATCCAAGGCAATACACCCCCTTTCCTTACCGGTATAGGGGCGGTAACATTGGCATTATAACATATGAGTGTGGTTTATACTACTGATTTGTTGCGACGTCGCAAATGGCAGCCATGACCCGGACTGCCTGCGGGAGATAGTCGGATCACCTCCTTCTACGGTTCTTTATCCCCGCTTTCCCCTCTGCTGTCAATCTTGCTTTTCAATGCAGCTATGTACTTCATAAGCCACCCTGGCACCGGCGCACCTATACGACCGGCATTTTCTGTGATTGACAGCGCTTCATTTAATAAATACCATACAGTAACTAATAAAGACAGAATTGTATTCGGGAGCGTAAATCCAAGTACATCCGAAGTCTGGATAATAATATAATCGATCACCATTGCTACTGCAATCACAAAAAGGTATGCTACCTTTTTAGCAATTCCCTTGGCGCCTTTCCTGCTGCTCCACCCATATGATTTATCATCCGGATGATCCAGCGCTTCTACTGCACTTGCTGCCATTCCGGAAAGATAATCAATTACCATAAGGCAAAGCAAAATACCTAAAAGATAAAAAGTGACTCCTAATTTCTGGCTTAAATACGCAATCAATGCTGTTACAAAAATCTGTATGCTCATGCATGTACTCCTATTCATTTTTCTATTTGTCTCCTTCCATAAATCGTGTTATAATCGGTTTATGGAAGTGCAGATGCACCAGAGTTCTATCCAAGCGCAAGGATTCTCTGGTGCATTTTCTGTTTTACTTATTTCTCCGTGATCAGATCTTCGCACTCCAGATCGATTAAAACCTGCTTTACCTGTGGCTTGATCTTTTCTGGTACCTGTGCGTAGGTTTTCTTTCCCTTAACAATAAGGGTTGCATAAATGATTGCCATAGTCTCCACCTCCTTCCTCAGTAATAAAAAGAGCAGCAGCCTAAGCATTTAATAATGCCTCAACTTCCGCTCTGATCTTTTCTGGTACCTCTTCAATCGTTTTCTTTCCTTTGCGAACCAGGTCCGCATACACTGTTGCCATGTAGCTAGCCATGTCTTATTCCTCCCTTGATTCATACAGCTCTGTAAGTGCAAGCTGAGTATTCGTGACTTCATCTTCCAAGGCCAGATTAGCTTCGTACTGTTCTGTAAGAGCCAGCTGGGTTTCAGTAAGTTGAGTTTCTAAACTTTCTATTTTTCTACGCAACTTTCCTATATCTGATTCCGGCAGGTCTGTAAAAACCGGCTTGGGATTATTCAGATCTGAAACATCAATTTTAGAAAGCTGCATACCAGCCGGGATCTCTACAAATATCGAAAAAATCCCCTGTGGTATATTACTTTCTCCATATGTTATCGACCATACACGTCCTGTCAGATCATAGATTACTAATGCTCTCATTTTTCCTCCTAAAGCTATTCCAGATATATTTCGTCTATGTAAGCTTGTGCCGTAGGTATCGGTACATAGATTGTTGTTGACCAGTAGCCATGATATCCTACATCCGGAATAGGGATAACAATCGCAGTATCTGTATAACCATTTGGAGTAAAAGTTATGGTTTTGTTTCCAACACTTAGTTGCGCCTGTGCGCTGACTCCGTACGAACCAAATAAAGTTCCTTTTATAACAATCTGTTTGTAACCAGTATAAGTACGCCTAAAACTTATTTTTATGGAATTTCCACCACCTGTTCCAAGTGAAATTCCTGAGTTTATACCTGTCAAAACAGTAAAGTTCTGATTATCAGCCGGAACATTGCCGTGATTATATATCCATTTATTCCCCACATGAAATCCTTCATAAGTTCCAATAACTGTACGATTATATATCGTTACATAAGTTCCCCATTGAATGATATTGGATGCTGGCATAGCAAATCCTGGTACAACGATATCACTCAGCAGATATTTATTTCCAACAAGCCTCTGTTCATTTGCTCCGGGAGTCAACGTTGCTCCATACGTCTCCGGCATTGTTCCTACAACGATATCATCATATCCCGCAATTCCAGCCGTCTTTCCGCTCCGAATATCAGCGCGGTTAGCTGAAGCAGAATCGCAGTCCACCCCGCCAGTCCCTCCTCCAATAATAAATCCTCTTGCCATGCTCAGCTCACTCCTTTTAAGCCAACCGTAAGTGCCACCTGCGGCTTCATATAAGCTGCTGTAAAAGTGATCTTACCGGCTTCTGTGTCATAGTATGATATGTAGCCAAAGTTCTTCCTTAACATTTTCTCTTCTGCCCAGTTTGATGCTCCCGACACATCCAACATAATCACAGGGAGATCATCTGCTGTAATTCCTTCTATATTCACCGTCTGCTTATACGGAGCGGTACTCGACCATCCGGCCGTTGTAAGCGTTACACTTTTCACTGCCTGGATCTTATTTACTTCCTCACCGATCTCATTTAATTCCTTTGCGCCAAAGGGATCGCCTTCCTGTGTATATTCTGTGGCATCCGTTATGGTCTTTGTCCCGTCCGGATTATCAGCTATATTCCATTTACGGGCTGTTCCAGCAAATACATCATCTTTCCAATCTGTTTTCAAAAATAAGCACCTCCCAGCCTAAAAGCCAGTCTTTTCTTTCCATTTATCTGCCCAAGCAAATTATTGTATATCTTTAGGCTTGCAGATTCTATCCGGTTCATCTCTTCCCAATCCAAGGTAACCTGGTTTGGAAAATAGGTACGTTGAACACCGATCTCAAATGGATAAGTATATCTACAGATAGTCGTTAAATTCTTTTCTATCGTATTAATTTCATCCGCATATGGATAATCTCCATATCCCTTAGGCTCACCCATATCCTCAATCTGAAAATCCTTATAAACTTTTACAGCCATATCCCTAAGACATGCTATATTACTGATCCACCGATTGTAATCACCTATATTTACATAATCTGCTGCCTTCCAGTCTGTTTTTGGGGTTATCCACTCCATTTCTCATATCCCCCTTTCACTAAGCGGTTCTCTTCCACATGTAGCAAGTCATAAAGGGCTGTAATGCCGAAATATACTGCGTAGTATCAGTAACATTTCCGTGATTATGTCCCCAGTTTCCTCCACGATACTGAGTAGCATTAAATACTCCTTTATACCATCCATTCCACCAGGTATTGGCGCCATTTTGAAAACCCTGGCCAGACGAAGGAGTGTCAAATGTAGTCGGCAATGGTACACCTGCTACTGCTAACGAATTATAATCAAACCCATGATAATGTGCAGGCATTTCATTTTCTGTCAACACATGGTCTTGTGTAGCGTGTGCATGTGTATAATTAGCCCCATAGGCGCCTCCGGTCTTTGCGGGTGTATTAAAAGCTTCCTGTCCTGTATCTACGCATACCAGCGTCCGCCCCGGGGCCAGAAGCTCCCATGTCCCTCCAAAATATTCCGCCGGATTTCTTGCATCCATAGTCAGGAAAATAGCACCTACCGGATAAACATCTAATGCGGTGATCTGTTTTGAACTCCTCTGCCCCTGCCCTTCGTAACTTGCATTTTCCTGTCTTGCCATTTAGACCTCCTGTGACGTTGCCTTTCTTGCTTTTACCGTTCCGGACAGTGCTCCGTTGAATGTCAGCTTATGTTCATATATCTGGATCTGCAATCCCGGTACATACTGATTTTCCAAAAAGGTTAAATCACCGGCATCCAGACGTGGTTCCCCGCGATAGCTGAGCTCATACTCGATATTATTTTTATAATAATTTCCCAACCACTCAGCCTGAAGAACTGCCAAAGCCTCCTCGCTAATCAAAGGATTGGTCCATTCTTCTACCGTTCCGGTAGTGTTAAGCACCTTGGAGTATATCTTACTGGTCACTGCATACGCCCTGCCGTCTACAGAAAAGTCATGCACACCGGTAAGACCAGATACATCGACCGTTACGAAATAACTGCTGTTTGCCGTTATATTTAATATCTGCCCATCAGCGTTCACTGTTACATCATACGAAGCTTCTGAAAAATAGAATGTGTACGTTTCATAACCTGTTACATCCACCGATTCGTGGAAGATGCTTTTAATCTCATCAGTTGCGCCATAGATCTGTCGTATTACATCTATCCTGGCTACTTTTTCCTTCTGGATCCCTTTCGGATATTTTGTCATGACCCGATAATCCATGGTGTAATCCGTAACATCCCCAAATACGACAGAATCTACGTAAATACGGCTATTAGCCTGAGCTTTCACAAATTCAAACTCGATGGTGTCAAACTGTGAAAACTCATGTTCAATCAAATTTTCCTTTTCAATACCGTTAGACATACTATAGGTATCTTCCAAAACTCCCTCATAGTATGTCCGGATCACAATCTCTTTTGCCGGTTTATCAAAGAAATTCAGTTTGAGGCTATAGTAACTCATGGCAGCTTCCAGTACGATTGAAAACCTCGGATTTCCATTTAAAAACTCGCCATTTTCATCTGATACCTGTTCAGATACAAATCCGGCTGTCAGGTAATTGCCATTCACTGGAAGGAAAAACATACTTCCGTCTGCCCGGAAGTGATCCTGGGCCATATCCGCATATTCATATTTAACATTGTTATTTATTACTGATGCAAGATTACTATAAGGAGCTGCATCATCAGACTGAACCTTCATACGCTCCGGGCTGATCACCGTTGCAAATGCCGCCTTGATACATATCTTTCCTGTACGATCCGTGTAAAGCTTACATCGTCCTGCATTGGCAATGATCTGCAGGCACTCTTTGTGGGTAACACATGGCAACGGATTATAAACCGCTATATTTTTCAAGTATTCATCTAGGTCATACTGACGTTCATCCAGGCCCGCATCATCAAGCACTTCAACTGCCAGGTCATACAGGCTGATTCCCTGACTTCGGAACAGGCCACCATAAAACTTCTCTGACAAGTCACTGAGCTTATCCTTTGCACTAAAGCTCATACTCACGTCATCTGCTTCCCAGTCTGAAAGATTGCAGACGCAGCCGTCCATCCATGTGATATTCCCCGGTGTTACCTCATATCCGTAACGGACCGTTACTTTCTGTCCAACCTCCAGATAGTTGATCGCGCTCTCATGGTTCTCTACGTCCCATATCCTTCCGTAATTCTCAATCTGAAGGGTGAAGTCCAGCGTGGTCAGCTCTTCTGTAATCGGAGAAGAAAATTCCGTCTTGGTACTCTTCTGGATTTTTTTATTCTCAAAGCTGACGCCCACACCCATAAGTATCTTCTGGATACGCAGACGATTCTCACCATTGACCATTTTTTCAGGTATGATCAACAGGTATTCTGTATTATCGAAAATCTCTTCTGTTGTCCAATAGGCCTTATCATTTTCCTGGAAGGAAACTGTCTTTTCCCCATTTGTAACAGTAAAATCCACAGGATAATTCCTGCCCCAGTTTATGGTCAGACCTCTGATGTCATAGGCTCTGCCAAAGGAAATGCAGATCCCCCCCTTTATTTCTTTTGAGATTATCCCGTTATTATAAAGATAATCCGTCTCATCCGATCTTGGCGGGAATGCCATGCTTCCATCAGCTTTAAACCAATTCTGTTCCCAGGTGGCATATTCCAGTTCCACATCATAATTATCAAATGGCCTGGTAAAATTGGAAAGGTAACTATATGCAACACCATGTTCTGCAGTCACTTTCACATCTTTCTGCGCTACCTGGTTGATGATGCCGATCATTACAAGCATATAGGACTGATTCCTGTATTTTGCATCCATGGCCTGTTTATAGGCCGCTGGCATAGAGATCATTCGATCACCCCACAGTCTACGATATTGCACTTACATTCTTTATAAACGGTAGGAAGTCCGTCTTTATCAAATTCTACAGGCGTGGCGGACCTGTCTCCGGGATACATCCGAATCGTGGTCCAATTATTATTCGCCATATCCGGGATCCGGGCGATCACTACGAACTTATCAAATTCTTTCAGCATAGCTGACCAGGTTGCTGCATCAAGCATCTTCCACTGCAGACTGTCAAACTTGTTTAAGTCTCTTCCTACCTTCTGTCCTACAAATTCACCCAGGGCATTACGCCCTGAGTTTACATTCGTAGATACGATCAAACGCCCACCGATATCAGGAGCCGGGAACTCCCGGCCATTGATCGTTATTACTGCCATTTGTTACCGCCTCCTTACGTTGTCCTTAACGTGTAACCGCTTCTCTTTTCCAGATCCGTCAGTTTCTTCTTTACATCACGGATATCAATGCTCACTGTCAGGTCCATGGCTTCGATCAGGTCCACAATGCGCTCTAAGAGTTCCTGGATGCGCGCGATACGTGAATCATCCATACCGGTACCATTCTGTGATAATGCCACAGCACGGCTTACCAGGTTCATAAGCCTGTCATCATCATTTTCATAAACAGCTGCACGGCCTGTTACTGCCAGCGGCGGTGCTGCATTACCTGCTACACTTGACATCATGGATACAAGCGGAGCCATGCAGGAACGCATGCCGTTCTGGACTGCCTGGGTAATGCCCTGGGTGATCTGCTGGTTATTAGCAACAGCAGCACGACCGCCCCAGCTTCCAACCATTTCCGGGATACCGTCCTCACGGGCTACGAACATCTGACCAGATTTAGGGAATCCACCGGAAGCATGACCGGATACCGGTGAATTGGTACCATAGTCCCAGTCATCGCTGTCATCTGCCTCATCATCTTCGGCGTCTTCTTTGGCACTCTTGAAAATACTCTTCGCGCCTTCCACAATTCCATCCCAGACACCGCCGACAAAATCAGCACAGCCCTGCAGCCATCCGGCAATGGAACCCCAGACGGATTTTAAGCCATCCCAGAGTTTGTTCATGATGCTCTTTCCGACCTCGATCATTGCATCCGGTTTAAACACTTCTTTGATCTTTTTCCAGATATCTTCAAACCAATCCTTGATAGCGTTCCATTTTTCTTCAATGGTCCTTTTTACACTGTCCCAGATCTCTGAAAGCTTGTCTCTGATCGCTTCGAAAATAGATGTCGCAAGAGCTTTGATTGCATTCCATAGGTTAGATGCAAATGCCTTAATCTGGTTCCACTTAGTTTCCCAGGCTGTTTTTATCAGTTCAAGCGTACTGGATATGAACACCTTAACCGCATCAATGGCATTATTTATTGTCTTTTTAATTGCTTCCCAGGCTTCGGCTGCAAACTTTTTGACTTCATCCCAATGCTGATACAGAAGAACTCCAGCCGTAATCAGCGCTGTTATAGCAATGATAACAAAACCGATCGGACTGGTAAGGAATGCAATGGCCGCACCTAAAGCAGTAGTAACCGTTGTTGCGATCGCACATACAGCATTCCATGCCACTGTAGCCGCAGTCATGGCAATCTGAGCTGCGGTATCTGCTATCTTTGCTGCAGTATTGATAACAAACTGGGCCGCCTGCTGCACCAGGGCCGCTGTTCCTTGCGCCAGGTTTACTACAAAATCTTTGGCATACATAGCAACAATAGCGGCTGTCTCCAGCTTATCTGCTATAAGCGCTGCTGTATGTGTTGCAATAGCAGCCGCATTTGCTACAAAACCAGCTACCATTCCAGAAAGCATTGATACGACGCCACCAGCATTAATGATGAATTCACCAAGTTTTACAACTTCCCATGCCCCAAAGAAAGCAGCAACAACTCCAATAGCTCCGTCAAAGCGTGTCTGAGTTTCTGTTATCCAGTCCACAACTGAGGATATCGCTTCTGTAAATGCATCAAATACTGGCTTTGCAACAGTATCATAAGCTGTATTCAGGCCATCCCATATCTTATTAATTAATTCTTTCAGCTTATCAAATATAGGCTGCAGTTCGTCTAATAGCCCCTGTATCCGTTCTTTGATCTGACCAGCATTATCGGTTATAGGCTTTGTTATAACCTGGATCAGATCCCGGACAAATTTACTGCCTAATTTTGTAACTCCCATAAAAGAGCTGCTGAAAATGCCTATGATATCAGCTGTGATCTGTTTCGCTGAGTCACTGCGAAATACAGTAAAGATCCCTGCAATGGAACTTGTGAAATTTCCAACTAATGTCGCAATCTCACCGCCAATATTAAACATCTGGACCAGATAGTCTTTAATGCGGCCTTTATTCTGTTCCAGGTACCTGCTAATACCGCCCAGAAGGTTATCTGCGATCGTTGCACCGATACTTGCTACAGAACCAGTGACTTGCCCTAAGGACCGGGCTAATGTATTGGCAAAACCTAAAGCCGCTGTCTGCACATCAGAATCAGTGAAAATATTCCCAAGGCTGTCTTTTATGGACTGGATGCTGCTTTGGATCGAATCAAATACAGATGTATCACCAAAAGCATCCCAAAAACCACTTGTAAAAGAGTCTTTTAACTGGTTCAGCAGATCAGCTATCTTCTGCAGCTTACCACTGACTATATCTTCCTGTTCCGGAAGCGTTCCCATATCAAAGTCATCTGCATTGTAGCCGCCTGCTCCACTACCGCCGGATCCACTTCCACTATCTGAGCCACTATCAGGATTTAAGATATTAAGCTCATCAATGCCTGTGGTCGCTGTTTTAATATCCTTAGCGGCTTTCTTTGTAGCATTTCCGGCACCGGTTGCAGCCGTTCCAGCTTTATTTGCTGCGGCAGCTACAGCTTCCATGCCAGCTGCAGTTGCGGATGCTCCTGAATCTTTACCGCCAGACATCAAGGCAAAAAAGGCTTTAAATGCATTCGCCAGGCTGAGTATTTTACCAATGACTGCATTGATCACCTGGATGACCGGGGATAATGCAGCTATAAGGCCCTGGCCTATGGTTGCCTTTAAGCTGTCAAACTGCAGCTGTAAGATACGGACCTGGTTCGCCCAGCCGGTGGATGTCCTGGAGAAGTCACCTGCTGCCGTTGTCAGCTGATCCTGTACAAACTTATACCGCAGGGCAACCTTTTCCATTTCGGACATCTTTGCTGTAGTCTTTCCGAAGCCATTTGCCATGGCATAGCTGTCAAGAGCCGTCTGGGTCATAACAATGCCCAGATCTTTCAGGCTTTCTGTTTCACCAGTGAATACAGACTTTAACTTCGTATATGCCTCATCCTGGCTGATGTTGTAGAAAGATGCCACATCTCCGGCAAGACCAGTAAGAGTTGTGGACATGTCATATGCAGCCTTCTCACTGAAGCCAAATGCCTTTGCCATAGCTCCAAAAGTACCGGTAAACCGCTTTGCCATGGTCTCAGACAAGCCAAACTGAGTGGCTGCGTTCTGGGCAAACTTATCTACCTGTTTGCTCATCTGGGGAAATGTAACATCAACTACGTTCTGGACTTCTGCCAGATCAGAACCTAATTCTATACAGGACTTTCCAAAGTCAAATACTTTTTTGACTGCAAAAGCTCCTGCCAGCATAGCTCCCAGCTTTTTCAGCGTACCGCCCAGGCCTTGAACCTGCACAGCGGCAACTTTTGACTGCCGTCCTATGTTACTGACTCCCTTACTGGCAGTCTTGGAAGACTCTTCTCCCTCATGCCCCATTTCTGAGAAAGCCCGTACTAATTTTTTGCTGATCAGTTCAGCTGCTACCTGGGTTACTTCTTCAATCTGCTGTAAATCCAGTGCTACTTCAAACCTGAGCTGTGCATCCGCTGCCATATATGTCACCTGCCTTTTTTATTAAGACAGGCACATCGGCACAGCGTCTTAGATCTTTAACTCAAATATTTTCCTGCATTCCTTATTTTTACATTTAAAAAAGATGCCCTTGCATTTGGCATCTTCTGACTTCATTGCATTGACCGGATACCCACAATACGGACACCGGACTTTTTCATGCTTTACTTTTTCAATTTCAACCACCTCCGCATAATGCAGCGAACATCCTTTCCAGACCTTCCATTTCCCTGTCATAAGCCTCCGGAGTCATCTGCTCCATCTGATGTTTACGCCAGTTGTCATAGATCCTTCGCTGATCAGTGGTAAAATGTTTGATCACATTATCATCTGTTTCAGAACGTATCGCTACCACCCGGCCCAGGGGAGTTTCTGGTCCAAGCCCGGCCAGCAGGGAACGGAACTCATCCCAGCTGACCGTTTCAAACTCTTTCGTCCTTATACGCAACCCGTACTGCGTCATGAAACTGGAAATGATCAGGTCCCAGTCTTCAAACAGGTCGTAGTACGGGTCAGTGCTCTCCCTGGCCCACATCTCCTGTAGCAACAGAAACTGCTTCCTGGATAATGGTCAACAGATCTGAAAATATGGGTTTCATTTTATCGATCTCTTTTCGGGATTTTTCTGGAAACATCAGATTATACGCTTCCAAAATTTCTTTTGGTCCGGGATGTCCGTTTCCAAACAATCCCATGACTTTAAGTAAGGTCGGAGCATCTGCATTTACTTCCAGTTTTTCCCCTTTGATCATCAGGTAGGGATTTCCATCAAATGTAAGCTTATCTGTAATATCTACTACTTTTGCCATTGTTCATTGCCTCCCTTTACGCTGCCACTGTCGGTGTATAGGTTGGTTTTCCATAACAGGTAACTTCAAACTCCAGGGCATCGATATTCGTTGTATCACCACCTCCTGGGGTAGTCACATTCACAACCACATCACAAGCCAGCTTAGCCCCGGATGTCATGGTCCACTCAAACTTGGTCATTACATCCTGGCCAAATTTCCATGCAAGGCCTGCGATATAATCATTTCCGGCATCACCTACGGAACGCTTTCCCTTAAAAGCAAAGCTGAGTTTTTTGCCAGTCATAGCAGATTTGGCCCAGCCTTCTGCGTCCATGGCATACCATTCTTCTGTGGTGCCGTCAATGGTTGGCGCAAAGTTCTCCAGATCCGCAGGCATTACCATATCGCCGTCCACGCTGTCCATACCCTTTGTACCAAATTTAAACACGTTATTGTGTACAGGATATACTTTTCCTCCTACTTCACTCATTACACATTCCTCACTTTCTCTGATAGATAAGATCCAGCCAGATCACATATTCATATACCCCATTATCATCCGTTCCTACGTCCTGGGGTTCAGGAACCATTAAACGAAGATAATTAATGTGGGTATCTCCTATGTCCAGACTGGATATGCTTCTAAGTTTCTCAAATAGTTGATAAGCAGCTTCTTCACTTTCCGGTTTGTCCCTGTTCCAATGGACCAGAAGAGAGAGCTGCTTTGTATCATAGGTAGTGTATTCCAGGCCACCTAAAGCAATATTGGGTGGTCCGGATCCACTTCGGTTATAAATACCTATGGATTTCTGCTGTTTATTATCCAGTTTGCCGATATAAACATGGCTCTCTTCTGCAATTCCAAGAGAAATGATCCAATCCTGTATGTCCGTTAACCGCAGCATCATACGCCACCCGCCTTTTTATAAAACTTCTTAAAGGCTTCCCTGCAAAAACCGGAGCTGACACCTCCCGGAAGCCATGGCTCAAACCATTTACCGCCTGCAAAAGGATTTTCATACTTCTGGAACTGATATTCCGGATGATAATACAGCCGCCTCGCATATGGCGTGCTGGATACCAGGCTTACTTTTCCGTTAGAAGCTTCACTGGTGTCCACGAAGGTGCTTTCATTCTGCAGGTTGCCAGTATCAAACGGCATGACCTGTGCCTGTACCACTTCCGTATGCAGTGCTTCCGCCGTCTGCTCCAAAGCAACTACTGCTGCACGGGTCAGCTGACTGATACGGGGCATGTTCAGCTTTATAGTTGACTTTACCTGCATCAGATCACCTCCAGGCTGCAGTAATTTACCGTACCGTCCGGATTCCTGTTCTTGCATCCCTGCTCGATCCGGCGTTCTTCACCAAATACCGTTACTGTTCCGCCACTTAAAGACGGCATATCTGGTGCAATGTCTCCCGTAAAAAGCGCTGTACCAGTGATCTGCACCAGCTTCTTTTCCGCTGTCAGAATGGTCTTGGCTTTATCTTGGAAATTACACATCAGATCCGCATCCAGGCTGTACTTCGGCCTTCCCTTATTATCCAATTCTTCCGATTCCAGATGAACATGCACAGGCGTCTTACAGAGCCGCTTTGGCACTAAACATGGATATTTCATAGTCTCACCTCGCTAAACGGCAGCAAAGGCCCGTCTGGCACAGCATAGCGCATACATCACGCTTCATGGCAACACCTTTATCTGTAAACACGTTCCAGGAATTTCCAAACTGCATGGACACACCATTGATGCTGTAGTTCTGCAAAACCGTATTGATCTCATCTGCATTTTCTGTCTCAAAGTCAGCCTGCTGGCAGACCACTTCCCGGATCAGGTCCTGCTGGAATGGTGTCAGGTTAGAAAATCCCTGACCTACGATACGGTTATAGGTCAACGAATCAATATGCCTGCTGGCCCGGCGCAGAGCTGCCGGAAGCTGTTCTCCCGGCACAATGCTGCCGCAGTACTCATTCTGGTAGTATTCCGGTGTTACATACGGCTCATAAGCCATAAGACCACCTCCGATCAGGCTCCGGTATACTCTGTAGTATCCACATCTACGTAGATGCTGTCTACCTTACCATCACGTCCATTCGGGAATACAAACACATCAGACAGGGAACGGTTCTGATACAGGTATCCGTCACCTTCTGTATGTGCTCCCGGCTCAAAGTAGTAGATGCTGGAGATCTTCGGAACGATCTTGCAGGTCTGACCGCACGCTACCAAAACATTGATCCTGTGCGCTCCTGTTACAGCAGCTACATGGTTTCCGGTATCCTCTGCCACCTTTTTCAGTGGTGCAAAACCGCCGTTTTCCGGCTCCCAGTCAAAGGCGTCATAGAAGCGCTCATCATCCACCACTTCCATGATCGGCACGCCGTCAATGTCGGTTACACGGGTCTCAATACCCATGCCGCCCTCTGCGACCTGGGTCATTTCGATCTTGCGTGTAAATTCGGTAGACTGCTCCAATGCATCCATAATGGCACTGGATACATACATCATCAAAGTACCATTTGCTTTGTATCTTCTCAGCTTGCCCTTTGCCAGGATATCCTTCAGCATTCCGAATGCTTTTGCCTTGGTATAGGTAGCAGCTGCTGTAGCACTATGGTATCCCTCTGCCTTCTGTGCTGCTTGTGCTACCTTTGCAAAGAACAGCGCATCTGTTTCCGGAACGACCTGGGTCTGCTCAAAGGTGCGGGAAATGTTCTGGATGGATGCAGTCGCATTGGTCTCATCCACATCTGCCTTATCCACCAGGAAAGAAATGTCACGGTCATGGGTAAGGGTAAACGGTACATCCTTCTGGGTATAATCGCCCTTATTCCAGCCGCCATTTCTGTTGTGATTTTTATATCCGGAAGTGGACATCTGGGTAAAGTGGAATGTCTTGGCATCTAACCACTTTACGTTACTTGTTACAAAGGGAGAAGTTAAAATCCCCTGCATGAGGATCTCTAATAATTCAGGCTCCCATACCTGTGCATAGTTTAAATTTGGCATATGATCACCTTGTCCTTTCTTAAATCATTTATTAGTTGTTCCAACGGTTCCAGCGTTTAGCCGGGACACCTGTCTGCTGGGTCTGTGTTGCCTGCTGTGCCTGGCCCGCACCAGCATTTCCGCTTGCAGCTCCTACCTGTACAAAACCAGTAGTGCCTGCAGCCTGTGGCTTCAATCCCGGAACGTCTTCCAGGACTTTATTCAGGGCTGCTTTTAAGTTCTCTTCATTGACCTTTCCATCCTGTCCTACTGCCTGACTGAGATCTGCCATTTTGAGGATGTATGGAATTGTCTTGGCATCAATACCCAGGCTTACTGCAGCAAGTATAGCAACATTCTGGATCTGTGCCTGTTTGGCTGCCTCCTGTGCCTGTGTCAGCTGGGTCTGCATAGCTCCCACATCTGGAGTATTAGCGGCTTTCTTCTGCTTAAAAGTTGCGATCGCCTGCTCTACTTCCTGCTGAGAAAGTCCCTGCTGCTTAAAATAGGCTTTCAGTGCGGTATCTTCCTTGGCTGCCAGTGTTCCATCAAGCATCTGCTGGATCTTGCCATAGTCAATGGCTGGTGTTGATGCCTGCTGAGAATTCTGATTCTGCTGTGTAGTCTGCCCACTACCGTCTCCTGTGCCCTGCTGATTCTGCTGTGCCTGGTTTTGATTTGTTTCTGCCATGCTAATAGTCTCCTTTCCATTTTGGGAGTGTCACTCCTGTTACTGATCCATTCTCATCGGTGTCACCGGCCGCGCAGAGTTTAATGCCATGCTCGCGTTTGGGCATAAAAATAACACCCAGGACTTACCTGCGTGCTTACTGCTCAATCTTATTACATTTGGTACAACGTCTTACATAACCGCCATACGGACCGGAAGCCCGGCTCCAATGTTTTCGGTAGTGGTGGCAGCACTCTTTCTTTTTGAAAAACCTCTGCCTGATCCATGATAAAAGTCCCATAAGATCACCTTCTTTCATTTGCGACGTCGCAATTATTCTTCGTAAATCACATCTAACCCATACGCTACCGCTGCATCATGCTCAAGCCTGCAACCTCTGGTATTTTCCCAACCCTTACAGAAATAAACGGCATGACAAAGGGACATCTTTTCCAGACTTTTAGCAAGAAAGCAAAGGGGAATCTGTACCACTCCACGTTCTTTCATCTTTTCATTGCTGTACCATTCATCAGTAAATAACGTATTCACAATTTCGTAGCCTTTGGCTTCCAGTGCCTTGATTGCCTGTTCCCTAGTTGCAATAATCTCCTCATCTGTTTTCCCGGCCATTGGCTGACTAAGCATTGCTTTCTTCATCTTCTTATCCTCTCTTTCCTAAAAATGGGTACAAAAATACCACCGGCCTACTGACTGGTGGTATTTACTGACCTTGTTCCCAAGCCCAATTCTTCACTTTTTTAAACGCTTCTACAGCTTCCTGTGGAACACCTTCAAGCTCGCCATCATGAATACATTTTGCATACGGCTTATAAGTTTCCATCGCCTTTTGAATCTCCTCCGGATACTTGCGAATTACCATGTTTCTTCCCTCTTCGATGTTTTACCATATATTCAGCTTCAACTTCATCATACCTATCAATCCAGAACATTTGATCTGCGTAACTACTTATGTCGCTTACATTGTACTCCGTGATACCTGCTCTGTCAATTGTCTTCTTTGCTTCTTTACAAGCATTCTCTATATACTTACCATAGTTTTCTCTTGTAATTTCACCGTATCGTTTTCTAAAATTTTCAGCCTGCTTCATATGCCACATCTCATGAAATTCAACATTTCCTTGATCTTTAATCACTTTACTGTCTGCAATCTGAGGGATATAGAAAACTACATTTTGTATGGCGTCATACTTCCCATACGCTGTAGGCATTTCATCTGGCGAAACTATAATAATTTTAGGCCTTCTCTCCAGCGAAACTTCCCACTCTTTTAAAGCCTGCTCCGTTCTCTGATTCAATGTATGTAACGCACGAGGTTTTATATTCGTCTGATTGGAAATGTAAATCTCTGAATAGCTTTCAACTCGCTTAATGTTTATTTTCTGCTGCTGTTTAATAAATATTGTTGATGCTTCACCTCTGGTAACTGGTCTGTACGCCTGGTCTTTCCACTCTTCCGCTTTTATCTGGTATTCTTTTTGATTCTCCTTATCCAGCGAATACTCTGCCAGTCTCCCATACTTTTCCACCTGGCGCTCTGCATACTGTTGCCTGGCTTCCTGCTGGTTCTGAAGTCCAATCTCTTCCAGATCTTCTTTAGTCCAGATATCATCTGCGGTAGAAATACCAGGGAAATATGTAGTATGGCTGTCCTTGCATCTTGGATGATAAAGCCCTTTGCTGATTGCATAACTCATCAGCGGATATTTCTTCCCAGTCTCCGGATCCACGCCGTCCTTGCTACCACCGCTCCACACATCATCGATCAGGACCTTACCAACAAAAGGAAGGCACTTAGGACACGGGTTTCCACGCTTGGCCATGATAACTGTTGTAACTCCCCACTCCTGACGTTTTTCGCCTTCCCCCTGCAGGTAAGCTCTTTTACTGGCTGTCCGGATCGCCATATCTGCATAGTCTGAAAGCGTATGTCTGGCACCGTTGGCATACTCCACGCAGTTAAGACCACGGGACAGCATATCTTTGGTAGCCATGTCCACAGCCTTTTCATAGGTCCCGGCACCTGTATTGGCATATACCTGGGCATTGAAGATCGCTTTTCGGTAATCATCGTTAGCCTTGCGAAGCACCGCTGTTTCCACTTTCTCCATATCGTCTCTGGTGGCTTTGATCAGCGCTTCCAGTTTACGGTCATTCAGCTTAAAAAACTCTGCCGTAGCTCCCGAGCCAGTTTTCTTAGCCCCCTTAAAGCCTTTCTTAATCGCCTGAAGTATACGCCTTTCCTGCTGCATACTGCCTTTTGACCGTGACATCCGGATCAAGCTATCAATCTGGTCATTAATGCTTTTAAACTGCTTACCGTATTTCTTCTGGTTACGCACTTTGTACTTTTCCAGGGCTTTCAGCTGCTCTGTCTGCCACATAGACCAGTTATAACCTTCTTTAGTTTCCTCTGCCCTGTGCCGGTCCATATTCCGGATCATAGAAGCTATCAGCTCATCCTCTATCTTCTGGAAAGCTGCAGCAAGATCATATTCATTCTTCCTTGGCATCAGTATTCACCCGTTTCTGAATATTAGCTGCAATCCTTGCACAGCGCTTTCTGTTTATGCAACGGATATTATTCTGGCAGTTGGGTGCTCTCATAACGCAGCTATACTCGATTTTCTCTAACTCCGGTTCAAAATCCGGACAGTATGCGCAAAAGTCCTGCAATAATAACGTAAATCCTGGAATATCCATACTACTATCTCCTGTTCGCATATACCTTATAGCCTTGTGCCTTAAAGTTACGGGTAAGATTTTTAAGCTGAGTCATGCTGCTACAACGGTCCACCCTTAATTCTGCATAGCCTTTTTTCTCAATCGCATATATTCCAAAAGGTACCTGCTCACTGGCTATTTCCAGCAGCCCCTGATACTCCTTCTGGCTCATTCGGTAAACCCGGTTCATTACCTTCACCTGCATTGCCTTCACCCCCAAGATTGACATTAAAAAGCCCGGCAGCCATATTGACCCCCGGTTCTTCTACCTCTGCAATGCCCTGTTCTGCTTTCAGACGGGCAATCTCTTCTTCCTTCCATGTATCATCCCTGGAATCTCCATACAGTTCTTCCACTTGGGCTTCCACACTCATCAGTGCGACGCCAGGCCGCGCTTTTGCCATTGTCTCAACCTGACTTTCAAAAGAAGGATTTGCGTACTCACCGAACGGAATATCCACCTTTACCTCTTCAATTGGCTTTTTTAAGAGAATATTATAGGCATTAATGGCAGCACTGACCAGTTTCGGAAGCTTCTCCTGCAAGGCTTCTACGATAGCATTCCTGGTGTAAAGAGTTGTCTTTTCCTTCTCCCGCTGTGCTTCTGCATTATCCAGCTTCTTAACATCAATCCCCAGTGTACTTGGGCTGATGATCCCCTGCAGGCAGAGATCCAATGCGGTCACATAAGAGGCCAGATAACTGTCATGAGGGATCGTTGGCTGATCTGTCTGTATCTTATTTTCAGCCTTTTCTGACATATCATTGTCACCAGCAAAAAAGCGGCAGTCAAAGGAATTAGCCCTGAGTGGTGCGCCGGTCTCTGGGTTTTTAGGAACCAGGCATTCAGGGATGTATGTCTTAGCCCTTCCTGCTCTTAAAGCATCCATCCACTGGGACCATACCTCATCCAGCGCATCGAAGCTGTCCAGTTTACCATCAAAGACTGATCCACCTCTGCCTTCATACTTCGCTGATTCGTATACGTTGATCGGTACTGCAAGGATCATCTGCTTATCAAATGAAACATCCTGAAGCGCTTCTGTTTCCCTAAGAAGGGCTTTATTCACAAGCGTATTGCCCTGATACAGTTCATTGGTTATATAACCATATCCGTATCGTTCATTTAATACATAAGTTTTTCCACCGCTTTTGTACGGCGTCTTAAAGATCACTTCCTGTATACGGTCACGTCTGCGTATGATCTCGATCCGTTCTCCCGGATACCATTCCAGGATCGGGAATTCACTTACCTGCGTATCAATAGTCACTTTAAATGCACCATCTCCGATACAAAGGATCTCTTTTAAGGCTTTTTCCATTTTCTTACGGAAATCATTTGCCTGTGCTATGCTTTCCCACAGCTGTTCCTGCTGGTCACTGTCAAAATCAAAATCATTCATATCTGCCATGGTAATAGCTGCCAGTGTGCGGACGATCAGCCCTGGAAGGCCCGTATGCACCTTGCGCATTTCCAAACCAGGCGTACACTTACTTGCCCAGAACTTATATTGATCAGCGCAATCATGCACTTCCCTGTACAGCTGCTCCAGCTCATTACTGTCACCTCTGTACCAGATCCGGTTACGGATCGCACTTGTCTCAAAGTCTAATAATTCGTTAATCTGTATGTTATATGGACTGGCTGGAATCACATTCAACCAGCTTCGTATCCCCCGCTTGATATTCTCGTTCATTTGTTCCAACCACCTCATTTCTTATCCTCCTCAAACCCGATCATATTGCGATACGGTATCCAGCTATACTGTCCCGCATTGATCGTATGGTCATTTCTGTCTTCCGGCTTATCCTTGTCTTCTTCCCAACTATATTTTTCAAGCTCAGCCAAATGTTCCGGGCACTCATCAACCACCAGGTAACAATCCTGCTGGATCCAGCCAAGCTGCAGTTTGATACGGTCCAGGATCTCCAGTTTCTTGTAAGCATCCCAGAAGTTATAAATGCAGCCATTCAGACGCCTGTATTTTTTAAGCTCTGTCATGGTTGCCTGGTCAGCATTGTCTATGTATACATCTTTTGCAAATCCCCATTCCTTCCGGCAGCGTTCCAAAAATCCCACAAACTTTACAGCCGTATCACTGGGAGCAATGGGATTTTCCAGTTCTGCATTGTTGTAAACCTTTTCTGCCAGCGTGATCAGCCGTCTGTCTTCTGTAATTCCCTGAAAGATCATTGAGATCGTATCTGGTGACTTGCTGGAATAAGCTGTATCCAGTCCGCAGGAAAACTTCTTCCAACGGATCCGGCCCGCCTTTACCTCTGCTCTTACCCAGGCAGCGGTGACAACATGCTTTTTTCGGTCGAAGTTTGGAAACACCAGACCAGTTGCTTTTCCACGCAGCCCCTGGATCTTATTCTTCCAGATCTTTGTACCCTTCGGTGTATTAGCCAGGATCTTGTCCAGCTTTTCCTTAGGCAGCCCCAGATTATGGCTAAAAGAAAAGAACCAATGCACCCAACCGTGCTTTGGCTCTTCTTTCAATTCATCTTTTATTTCCTGGGGTGTTTCCTTTTCCCACTCTGGCAGAGGCCGGGAGCAGTTGATGTACTCTTTATACACCGGAAGCGAAGGATCATCCGGATTAAGCGTAGCCATGAGATAATCACAACGCATGGCAGCTTCTCGTACAAAGTCTATATCAGCTGTGTTGATCTCATCAATATACAGGCAGCCATACTGACCACCCAGAGCCTTCTGCCATTTCTTCTTGTCACCGTAGCCCATCACGTATATGACTTTATCACCACCGGAAGTATGGAACAGGATATGAGGGATCTTATCGTCTTTGGTTCCGTTACCATTGTACTCAACGAGGACACCAAAATCATCCATGATGCCAAGATCTTTGTTGATGATGTTCTTCTCAGCGGTACCGGTATCCTTGGCAGCTATGATGTGCAGCTTCTTGGGAGACTCTGCCACTTTCAGCATGAACTTAAACAGCCCTACTGTGGTTTTTCCAGCCGCTGTTGTCCCTTCCAGGAATTCTACCGGCGCATCACATCTGAGAAAGGCTTTGTATTTATCTGATAACAACAAACGTTCTGCACTCACTATCCACCACCACGCATCTGCCGGATCAGGTCATCCAGCTTAGTCTGCTCTGCTTCCAATCCTGTAACTTCCAGCTTATCCTTAAACATGCCAAGATGCCGTCCCAGAAGCTCCAGAGCCTTTTCTTTATCATTCAGTTTGAGTTCTATACCGTTCTTTCCTTCTTTGATCCCGGCAATAGCCTTGATCTGATTCTCCGACAGCTTACTGGTGTCCGTCAGGATTACGTTTCCATGAGAGATCTGTACAAAGTCTGTAGCCTTGGCAAAGGCGATCGCAGCCAGTTCTTCAATCACTCTGTCCTGGGTAACCTCAGTACGCTTCTGACGCTCCTGCATGCGCTCAGAGATATAATCCGCAACCTTAACATTTCTTAACAGCCTGGCAGCCGCAGCAGCGGCCACATCGTCATTTTTTACTCTTGGATATGCGACCTTGTAAGCCCGGGTGGCATTCAGGTCGATCAGATATTCATCTGCGAATATTTTCTGTTTTTCAGTCATCCAGGCTCACCTCACTTTCCAGTCATATAAAAAGACCCTCATGCTATCATGAAGGTCTCAAAAAGGAGAAAATACAAAATGAGAAAACGAATCGGAACGGAAGGAATTGAACCTTCGCTTAGGATAAAAGCCATTGCTCTGCCTGGTGGGGTTCAACGTAAGCCGCCGGCCGTATGCCTTTGGCTTCCACTCTATTGTATAACGACATCACCGACTAAACCGACCTTTTTATTCTATGCCGTGATCTTTCAAATAGGCATCACGTATATGCAGTCTTGGATAGTCTGGACTGTTGCTGTATCCAATCTTTGCGGCGATCCTGTCCCACGTCATCCCCTCTATGTAGAACATCCTGAACACATACCGTGCTTGACCGTCTTCAATGGATTTTATCCAGTTTTCCACGGCCTTACATCGTGCCTTCTTGTTATCCAGGATCTTCTCCCGGCGATCATGTAGCTTCCAGTCAAACCCAGGAACCGCCTTCGGTTGGGGATAGCCCTTCCGGTAGTCCATAACAACACTGACACCGATCCCGTTATCCCCTTCCATCATTTCTACCAGTTCCAATTCCAAGACTACTATCTCCCTCTTAAGCTTTCGGTAACTGCTCAGAAGCTTCCTGGTTATCTTTATCTTCGCCAACGGTATCACCTCATTCCTGCTCTTGGTTTGTATGTACGTTCTCCCAGAAGATATTCCTCTTCCTTCCTCTGTTGACCTAGAAGCTGCCGTAACCGGTTTAAGGTATCCCTGTTCTTCTGATCCTCGAAAAACTTCACCAGCTTCTCGTTCATCTTTGCCATATCTTTATTAATTCGCCTGGTTCTTCTGCTCTGTTGAAGACTTGTTGCAATCCGGTTCCTTTCGTTCCGGTCCTTGGCAAATTCCATTTCATGAAGAAAGTCCTGGAGACGCTTGTCCTCTTCAACGACCTTATCGCAAGCATACCTGTATTCTAAAATGCTCTCATCATAGTAGCTTAGAAACTCTTCCAGAGCCTGCGCCGGTGTCTTTCTCTTACTCATCTGGTACCCTCCTTAGCTCCGGATCCACGCAGAGGCTTGTCCCCGCATATGCTGGCATCCTGGCTGACCAGGTTGTAGGCTTCGGCCCGTTAATGATCGCATGGTCTGATGCAGCTATGGCACTTTTTCTTTGCAGCTGGTTTGCCTTTCTCTGGGCCTCTGACTTTACTAATCCCATTCTTTATGTCCTCTCCCTTCTTGCGCATGACAGCTATCACATACTCCACGTTGGGATTTACTCGTTTCCACATTACGATAGTCTCCTACAATTTACGCACTGCTTTCGCTCTCTTTTTAAAGCGTTCTAGTTTCTCTTGCATTTGCTTAAAATCAACTCCCAGTCCCATTTCTCCCGCACATTGAACTACGTCGGTATACTCTTCTATAACAGCTGCACAAGCCTCTGGTAACGTTACTGGAGTAGGATTATCATCGCGTAAAATCCGTGCCGCTTTTAATGCTGCCTGTGCAAGTTCAGCCGACTCTTCTGCCAGTTGCTCCAGCATCGCTGCACTTCCAATTGCTTCGATCATCATTTTATATACCATCCTCTAAATTTCAGTTTTGCACAGATTCATATGATTCTTTCAGCCTTTCAAAATCACATGACTCCATAATATTTGCCATAACTGCAACGGTCATTGTGTTTATTTCATGCATACTTTTTCCAAGCTTAACACCGGCAGGCATCACCTTACTGTTACGGACAACTGCAAATAACGCTAACTTATATTTTTCTTCTTGTGACATTTTATCCTCCAAATTTTTTACATCATTTTGTTGATGTCAACAAAATCGATGATTTTACTTTCCGACTTTAATTTTGGGAACATCAGCTCTTAATTTCCTTTGTATGGCTCCGGAAGTGGCATCCAGGCATTCACAAATAAGTCCTGGCTGCTGCAAGTATCGCATCCATCATCATCACCGGCATACCATGCTCCACCACCATCATTATCTTTTTCATACCGTCCGATTATCGGAAGCGTGAAATTCTCAAATGACATCAGGACATATTCATCTTCTTCCGGAAGTCTCTCTTCCACCGGGATCCAGCTATGCTTCTTCTCTTCTGCATTCAGCTTTTGCACCAGTTTTACAGCTTCACTCTGTGTAAAGTCATTCAGACGTTCTACATCATCTGGGTTGCAGCCCGTATCCTCATAGTCCTTAAGCTTACATAGCGCACCATACAACTTCTGTGCTACAGCCTTGGTAATAACCTTTCCTTCCCGCAGCTGTCCCCATTCAAGCCCTTTTAAGAACCAATGTCCCAAGTCATCCTTTTCTGTTAATCGCATCATTACTGATCCCCCTCTTTTACCGTTCTGTAACATTTCTTCGCTACATCCCACTCAGTTTTTATAGCAGTTCCACAATCAATGCACTTAACATCAATTTCCGCATCTTCAATATTTGTAAAATAATAAGAGTTACGGCCACATCTGCAGTCAGCATATAACTTAGCCAAACCCGCAAGTTCAGTCTTTGTTCCACACTCCATGCATTTAAAATACATCAAAGGAGACCGGCTACAAAAAGTCCTTTCCTTACCACATTTGCTGCATCGGATTTTCATGAAGCCAGTGTATCCCTCGTTTTCTGGTTCCTCTTCCGTTTCTGGTAAGGTAGGATTTTCCTGAGTTTCCGCCTCAATGTGTTGCTTTATGGTTTCAGGAGGCATTGGTGGATTTACTACGATTTTAGGCTGAAGCACTGTTTTCGGCATTTGTGCTTCCTGAGCGCACGCATGTATAAGCAGTTTTTCCGCCAGCCCACGATATACAGCCATTGCCTTGTCTTCCGGTACCTCTATATTCAGGGACATACCCTGGGTTGATAATCTAATCTTCATTTTGCTCCTCCATTTTCTTTTACTGTAGTTTTCTGTATCTCTTTCAACTTCTCGACCAGCATGCTCCTGTTCGCCCGACAATCCCTAAAGAACTTTCCAGACTCCAGAAGATACTCCTCATTTGCTCCATACCCTTCCTTGTACCTCATGGCAACATCGGCTTTCCAGTCATAGAGCATGGAGTGATACGTCTTGATAACGAAGCTTGTCCCATCTGGAAGATCATACCGGTAATACCGTTCACCAGTCTCCTGGTTATCGATCCAGAGCGTCCAGGTCTCATACGCATCAATAAAGGCTGCTCTCTGGTTATCGTTTTTAAGCTGTGGAAGCTCTGGCTGCTTCGGTCTATCCTTTTTCTCTTCCAAATCTTCCAGCTCACACAGCATGGAAGCCAAAGCGCCTACTTCCAGCTTTTGCATTCTGATATGCTCATCTGACTCGTCAATGTCAGGAATTCCCAGACATTTGCTAAGAAGCTGCTTTTTTCTCTCCAGTAACTCCCTCAAAAGCTCTATATCTGTACGCTCTTTCACTTCATCTTCGGAAGCCTCGTTATCCGTTTGCGACGTCGCAACCCCTTCCTCTACCTCTGGACGATTAGCTGAGCTGTTGCATTCAAGCTTGCAGGCGCCATGTATAGCACACTCCCAACAGCACTCATGCGCACAGTCCATTCCACTTCCAGGCCGGTGCATATATTCTTCCGGTAAAGAACACTCATATTCTGGGCGGTGTAAGCAATGGCCCATTTGCTGCTTTTCGGCAGCATCTATAGATTCATTCCGCTGTTCATCAATAATATCTGGCTCTTCATCAAATTCCGATGACCACGGATCATACATACACAGCAACTCACTGGCAAGCCGACCATATTTAAAGTGGATCTTTTCATTTCTCACCTGCCAGTCCATTCCACCTGCAAAAGAGTGAAAATCAAAACTATATTCTGAACAACCAACGCAATGACATCCGTGCGGTGCCAGCTCCTTCTGGATCTGTTTTGCTTTCTCCCCAGTGTTCTGCCCAGTACGCATAGCTCTCATTGCCCGTTTAAAATCATCAAGCTGATACTCCTTCCAGGCTTTAATAAATTTACGGATTGTCATGCTATCCTGAGGTCGTGCCGGTTGCGACGTCGCAATCTCCGCATCTTCCTCTTCCACCAATTCCGTAATCGATATTTCCTGGCTAATAGGCTTACCTGCCACCGGCTGGACCATATTTTCATCCTCTTCCACATCAAACAGCTCCGCCGTTGATGCTTCAAAGCTTTCCGTCCTCTCTTCCGGCATAACACCAGGGATATCTTTTAGCTCTGTCTGCCCAGGTATCTCTATGTAAGGTATCTCCTTTGGTCTTGCCATGCTCCGGATCTCCCGGACGGTCATATCCGGTGTGACCTGCTCCAGCTGCTCGTCACTCATGCCAAGCATCTCCTGCAGCTGGCTCTTGCTGAAGTCCTTAAACCTATCATCTATGAGCGGACTGTTCCCGCCCCTGGAAAACCTTGTGTTCCTGGTGATGTACCTGGATGTGGCAGAGGCACTGAGACCAAACTTGTCCATGGCATACTCATTGACGTTCTTATATCCTGCTTCCAGATACAGTTCATTGTCCCTGATATGCTTCAGGTAAAATCCCGTTGCGATCACACTGCGTACGGCTGACTGCAGGTTGGACCGGATAAATACCTCTGCATCTTCCAGGGATACATCCCGGTACCACTCCACGCCTGTATGTTTTATCACTTCCGGAGTTTCCAGAACTGCTGTATTCTCTTCCATTTTCCTTTCCCCCTTTATTTGCGGTCGATCCGCAGAATGAACTCCCTGTTATCGGTATCTTCCACGATAAAGTCATCTCCTGCCTTGCACAGCCTCATGTTGTCCAGCTGTGCGTTGCTCATCGTGCACCAGAAGAAGCTCACACGTAAGATGCTCCTCATATAGGCTCTCCTGGCTATGATCTGGTCCTTGTCCATGATCTTTGCATAATACCCGCCGGCTCCCTGGTCAACTCTATGCCTTGCCAGCTCCGCCGCCTGCATTTCTTCCATCTTCTCCATCTGTACCGCCGCCTAACTGCAGCCTTCCTGCTGCCATTCTGATCTGGTCATCCAGTTTCTGTCTGTTCTCCTGCCGGATCCCTGGTGGAAGCATTTCTACACGTTTCATCTCCTGGAGCTTAGGACCATAGGAATCACGGAAGAATGCACGTTCCGCCATAATGTTCTCGCTCCTGCAGATGTTCTGCCAGCCAATGTTCTTTACCACGCTCCTGCACGGTTCCGGAAGGCTTTCCAGGGCTTTTGCTTCCTGCATGTACCCATAAGCCCTTACTGCCTTCAGGACCATTCCCCAGGCATCATCTATGCTTGGTACTTCCGGATCCCCTGTCTGTGTACAAAGCTTACGGATCTCAGCTGCGGAGGGGAAGAAATTATTTGTAGCCATCAGCTGCCTTACTGCGTTCTTGCACTGCCCATAGGGGATATCCCCGATCAGTTCATACCAGATATCCATGGATGCCGCGCTCTTTGTGATCTGGTTCCTGCCATAATACTCTTCCATGGCAGCTGCCAGTGCTGCGAATTCCCTCTTATCCATTCTCTGCCCACCTCCTGAGCCGTTCTGCCTTATCATCGGTTGCTCTTGCCGCTGTCTTTCCTGACTGCGACTGCATGTAAAGAGTTTCAAACTTTTCCCGGAACTTCTTTGTGCTCCGGATGTTTGCCTTCCAGAACTGGTTTGTGACTGCATACTCCAATGCGGTACGGATCTGCTCCTCTGTCCGGTGGTCAATGCGCTTCATCTTTTCAATGTGATCACACCATTGATATTTCTCTTCATCCGTTACGGGGACCTTTGCCCCTGGGAACCCTTCCAGACAGGAATGGATCAGTGTGTTCACACAGAGCATTTCAAAGGAGTCTGGTAGAAACAGCGTTGCTGCTTTAGCTGCAACACCGCTTTCTCTTTCTTCTTTACTTTCCTTTACTTTACTTTTCTTTACTTTACTTTTCTTTCTTGAAAGCGTTTCGCTATTTGTCGGCTGCAAATGCTCATTTGTCGGCTGCGAATCCGTTTTTAAGCTGACTTTAACCAGGCCGTTGCACTCTTCGGTTCCCAACAGCCAGTATTCTTCGTATGCTGTTTTAATCCGCCGTTCTGAAAGTACAGCCCAGAAACGGCGCTGGATACCTCTGCTTGTTAAGATGCCCCATCTGTCAAATAACCTCTGATCAAAGAGATCCACTTGAAAACAGAACCTGACAGTTTCCTCTACTGTCCCGGAATTGATGCCGCCGCCCATCTTCCTTGCAGTTGTTGCACAGTCGTCATAACTCCATTTATAGAAATATCCATTTGTTTTATAGGCTCTCTGGCAAAGGAAAAAATAGATTCCAAATCCCCGCCAGCCTTTTGCATCCAGCAGCTTGTCAATCTTCGGATCACTGTCGAAAATGTCAACCGACCATCCAGAATAATCTATTCCCTGTTTTGGCCGTCCTGCCATACTGCTCCTTGTATTGGGCTTTTCTTTGAATTGCACTTGCTACATATCGGCATAAGATTGTCATATGAATTAATGACGTAATATGGAATCTTCTTTTCTGCTCCCTCATATACAGAAATAACATGATCAATCTGTATATTCTCTTCTGAGCCACATATATAGCATTTTCTGCCCTTATCTGTAAAAATTTTTTCTCTGACATCTTTCCGCCCTGCAAAATGGGAAGATACATTTCTTAGTGTTTGGTATCTTATCCTAAAATCATCGGAACCCATTTTGATTTTGCTGGTAAAACATGGTTTACATTTCGGAAATGTCATATCAATCATTCCTTACATCTGCTGCCCGGCTTCCCACTCCTTATAGAGCTGGATCCAGTCTTCTAATCTCATGGTGACCAGCCATTCTGACCGGTCCCTGCGGTGGAACACAGTCGGCATCTCTCCGGTCCTGGCGTCCCTTTTGGACTGTTCCATGGCTTCCTGGAGGTTTAACCGTTCCACTCTCTTACACTCTATATGGATGCCTGGGAGACCGGTCACATCCGCATCACCGCTGGCACCGCAGAACTGCTGCCCTCTGCGGCAGTCATAGCCGTGGTCCCTTAACCTTCCGGCCAGTTCCCGTTCCCCGCGTTTTCCTTTTTCCCGCTGTGACTTTCCCATAACGATCCTCATCTTTCTTTTAAAAGGGGCGGCGGTCAGAGACTTGGGTCATGCTCCGCCCCTTCAGGTACAACACCTCTGGTCATTTAATATCGTGACATATGATCCTGACCTTTAAGGTAGTAAAACAAGCTTTTCCAAATACGATAGATTATCCGATGATAGTAATACGATTTCTGAGAGCCATATCCTGTTCTGACAGGACTAACTCCAGATAATCCTTGATCTTTCTTACTGCTTCCGTCTTCCAGATGCCGCCCTCTGCTTCCACCAGTTTAAACTCCGGTGTCCCTCTGTCTCCAATGCGGAATACAAACTGGCTGACCTGCTGAAACCCGCTTCCTGGTTCCGACATATCAATCCGACCCGTACTGGAATCCTGACCAATCAGGAACATGGTTTCTGACTTCCTAAATCCGGCCAGTTTTGATTTTACATTGTACGTTACATTCATTTTTCCAGGTCCTGAGGGTTTAAACTTGATGCTGATGATCATTTCTCTGGCAGCAGTCTCATCCATGTTTGGATTAAGAATATTCCTTCCGATCTGCCGCAGAGTCATGTCAAATTCCTCTCGCAGCCCACCATTACCAATACTGTCAAATGTTATTGCCATGCCTTAATCACCTCCCTTCTATCACGCTTTTTAATTAAAGAAATCATCTGTGGCATCCATCTGTGGCTGTGGCATTGAAGAAACAGGCTGCTGCACATCTGCTTTTTCTTCAATAACCGGCTGTGTCTGCGGATCAATCACATCTCCTGCAGCATACTCCGGCTCTGCAGCTCCCATTTCTTCCGCTACATACATGCCTGCAAATGACTGTGGAAAAGCTTCCCTTAATGCCTGTACCGCCGCAACCTTACGGATCATAGTCGCGGGTTTCTTGGACCACTGGGAATTAAGACTTCCGTCTTTCTTCTTTCCTGCGTATTCATCAAAAGAAACTTCCATGCGGAAGCTGTGGCTTCTGTCCTTGCGGAATACTTCCGCATAGCCTCCCACTAATGTTTCACCGGGAAGCTTCAAAGTTCCCTGTCTGTAACTGATCTCACCTGTTTCTTCATTCTGGACGATGATGCCTGCTTCCATGCCGTCATAGCTTGCATGTGCTTCTGCCCTCTTGAAATATGCATCCTTTCCAACTACCAGAGTTGCCGGTTCATTTCCGTACTTAATGCAGTACGCTTCACGAAGCCATGGATTAAGACCGGTAAAGCGGCACAGGTTGATAAACATCGCAACTTCCTGATCAGATACTCTGTCCTTATCCCCACTGATCAGATAATTCTTTACTGTTCCAGGTGTAAGTGTTACCTGCATACCGTTTGCCATATACTTTGTTGTTTCTACCTTCTGTACCGGCTTATTAACCAACTTATTTGCTACTGCCATTTCTATGTCCTCCTCTTACTGTTTCGGTACCGGCTCAAACCGGATGCCGTTCTCTTTTAAGAATCCTTTTAACTTCATCAGCTGTTCCCTGGTGGCATAGACCCGAAAGTCGATCACATTGACCGGCTCTTCCACGGTCTCCATTTTGGGAACTTCTGTCTTAACAGGTTCTGCAGGAGTTGCCTGTACCGGCTCCTGTCTTCCAGCCGCCATTACTTTCTCAGCTGCGGCTTTTCTCTGTGCTTCCTGCTCTGCCTTTCTCCTTGCCATTTCTTCCTGGTAAAGCCTGCGGTTCTGTTCCTCTGCCTCCAGCTGGTTTCTTTTTGCCATGGCCGCGCCGATATCATAAGTCTCCAAAAAGATTTTCTTCATATCACCAGCATAAGGGCTGTCCACTTCGTTTAAAACAGCCAGGCCCTCATCCACCTTCTGGATCAGAGCCAGGATCTCTTCCTTGATGGACTTCATGGTAGTGGAAGCCAAGGCATATCTTGGCTGCATCACACGTTCAAACGGAAGATACTTGCCAATGTCATGGATGTTATCCTCATAGAACTCCCTGACCTTGGCGGTCTTCTCCTCACGCAGGCGTTCCTCGTAGCCTTTGATCTGACCGTCAATGTTATTGATAGCCTTTTTAATGATCGCTGTAAGATCATCCGCTTCTGAACGAAACGTCTCATAAGGTTCCGTAACCTTTTTACGTACCCTGGATTTCTCTGCCTCTAACGCATCTTTAAACTTATTTAACTTTGCTCTGTCTTCTTTAGCCTTTTTGATCATTTCATCTGTATAAACAGATGCTGCATATTCTGCAGAAATAGGCTCTATATAGTTTTTGAGTTCTTCGTAATTCCACTCGATCCGCTTTAAGAAACTGTCTTCCGGATTATAAACTTTTAATTCCATCATGTCTGTTTTCCTCTTTTCCTATATTGCCGGGAGGATCAGATCCGGCCTGGTACCCGTGACCACGCAGTTCCAGAACTTCCGTTCTGACTCTACCAGGCACTCTATATCCTCCTCGACTTCTTTACGTTCAATAAAGTAATGCCTTGTCTCGATCCGCATCCGTTCTCCCTGACCACTTTTGATCTGGGCCTTTAGGACTGCAAAATCGTATTCTGTTACTGCCAGATAATGGAGTACCTGGCAGAAGTAATTATCCGGGATCTTGTCCCTCCATTTCTCCCACTGGGAACTCTGAAGGATGTTTGTGGTCTTGATCTCCAGGATCCCATGACGTCCGGTACTGTCCAGAAGCTCCCCATCTAAAGAAGCATGCATCCAGGGATACTTAGAATTGGTAAACATGTTATCCGGATCATAAAGAACTTTATATTCCGGATGATCCAACGCGAACAGCGCACGGAGATATTCTTCCGCCTCCGTTCCATACTGGACATAATCCTTATCGGAAATGTCTTCCGGAAGCACCAGTCCTACCTTTTCTTCCCAGAGCTGTACATTATCCTTATAAGGATTTAGCCCCACACAGGCGGCTGCATCCGAACCGCCTATGTGGTTCTTTCTTCCTTGCAGCCACTCTTCCCGGCTGTTAAACAGCTTTTTAGTTACCATTTACATCACCTTCCAGCTTCATAAGTCTGCCGCAGTTTGGACACGGCGTGATCTCTCCCAGCAAAGACCAGTTACGCAGGCCACAGCTGCAGCTTAACAGAAAAAACGGTGATGTGATCTGGATACGGCTGTCTGGGTAGTGCTGCGGGCGGCTCATGCTTCCACTTCCTTCAGGTTCTGATCCCGGATCAAACGCTCTTTCCATTCTATAAGGTCAGTTTCATCTGGAGCTACGATATCCTCATACGTTGGAACTGCCAGGATAAAATCCCCTACAATGGGATACCCATAAAAGCGGGATCCTGTCCTGTTTAATGGAAGCTGCTTTAAGATGCCTTCTTCATCCACCAGCATCATTACTGGCTTACCAAAGTAGTCAAACATCCTCTGCGTCTTTACTGTCTCAAACATGCCACCCACAACTTTCTGAATGGCCCTGTAATCATCAAAGTCCACATCAACAACGGAAATTTCATTGCTACTGGTGATCTTTATTGTCTTTGCCATCTTGCATTTCTCCTTCTCCCTCCGTATAATGAGGGTGTAAAATTATTTTTGTTTTTGGACCTATCGCAGTTGCAGCTGCCTGGGTCCTTTTTATGTAACCTCTGCATGCCTGTAAGCGGCTTCTCTCCATGCACCGGTTCTTCCTGATGCAGGTACCGCACAGGTCATTCCACACAGCCATCACAGCACCTGGACCGCAAGCGCAGCACCAAGCATCATGAAGACTATCACCCACATGCCACCGGCTATAAATGTCTCCGTAATGCCTACCCAGTCCACTGGTTTCTTCTTTGGCCTGGTTGCCTGTACTGCCACATAGGACAGCTCCATGCCGGTCTGACCGTCATAGTTCTTGATCTTTGCCATTACTTCTCTCTCCTTTCCAAGCTTGTCCACCAAGGCCGCTCTCAGGCGGTCTGGATCACTTCTGTATTAGGAATTGTCAAAAGCGATCTGTAGCAGATGCTATTAACGATATCTCTCCTCTGTTCTTCCGGAAGTTCATCCAGAATCAATCTCTGTTCTCCAATCCTTACACGATTGGTAAAAGTAATCTCTTTCAATATCACCACCCCTCTCTTTTCATCTGTATGCTCTGAAGCATGTACTTGTTGCTTGTATTTCGTTATCTCCTGTCCTATACTGTACTTACAGGCTCCCACCAGAGCTGAGTACATAGGAGAAGAAACGCTAATGATTCAAACAAAATCCGAATACGAAGATCTTGTAATTAAAATGCTAAATCTTATTATTTCCGGTCAACGTCTTTCAAAAGAACTTTTTCCAGAATGTACCGAAAAAGATTTTTCTGAAATACTTCATCAATGTGTAGTTGACAATCTTATTATTGGATATTCCGTACAAAGAGTGGCTGACGGCAATTCTATTGGGCAATGCACCGGTACTCCATATGTCACCATCAAAGGATTAAACTTCATGGATTCCGTAAATCAGGCCAGAGCACTTGATGTCGCCCGGAAAGCCGAACAAAACTCTGTATCTGCTATACTGAAAGCCAATAAATCTTTTATTGTTTCTATTGCTGCACTCATAGCCACGTTGATAATTAATGCAGACAAGATAATACATAACTTGCGAGCAATATTATCTTATCTAGGCACGCTATAATCGTTAAAAGGACAGCTAAACTTGCGATGATGATAGATGCACGATTTAACCATTTAGCATTTTTTTCATTACGTGCTGTTCTCTCTTTGATTTTTTTGAGTTCTGCATAGGAACTATCCGCAGCATTTATCTCTGATCCGTCTACTGAATGCTTCACGTTTCCTCACCTCCTACTCCAACAGCTTCTCAATGGGTACTCCCAGGTAGTCCGCTACTTTCTGGACTTTCCGAATACCGGGCTCATTGTCATTCCACTTGCAGATACTTCCATTCGAAAATTCCAATTTTTTCTCTAATGTAGAAATTGAAATTCCTTTTTTTTCACATGCACGCTTTACGTTGTCATAAATCATTTCATTCACCTCCTTTTTGGGACATTCTTTCAGAAAACTTTCTATTTATATATTGACTTTTTACTGAAAATATTCTAATATGAAGTTGTCAGCTCAATAGAATATTTTCAGTATTCAATCTTGATTTTGTATAGAAAACTTTCTGTAGAACACTTTTAATTATACCGAAAGTTTTCTATTTGTCAAGTGATTTTCACAGAATATTTTCTGTAAATATGGAGGTTTATTTTGACTACATTTGAACGAATAGAAAAATTAAGAAAAGAAGCCGGTTTATCGCAAGGGAAATTAGAAAAAGAATTGGGATTTTCTAATGGAAGCATTTCAAAATGGAAAAACAGTAATCCCACATATGAACGATTACAAAAGGTTGCAAATTTCTTCAATGTTCCCATTGAATACCTTGCATCTGGTGAAAACGAAGAACCATCTCAAAAACTGACATCACGGGATGAAAGAGATATTGCAAAAGACCTGAACAACATTATGGAAAAACTTACATCTGGCGAAGCTGGACCAGCCAGTTATGACGGTGAACCTCTGGATCCAGAAGCTGCTGCTCTTTTTAAAGATGAGCTGGAAATTGCCCTTCGCAGACTGAAACTGATTAACAAGGAAAAATATACTCCCAAGAAATACAAAAAGTAGGTGGGCATTATATGGAAGATTTAATGCGGGTCAAACGGCTCGTTGCGTACTGTACCAAAAAGTGCGGTACATCTGATCCTTTTGAAATTGCAGACCATCTGGGGATTCTTTACCAAATTGGAAACTGTGAACATGAAGGCTGCTACATGTTTTTAAAAAACCACAGATATATTTTTTTAAGTAATCGTCTGGACCGGACTGAGTTGAACTTAGTCATGGCCCATGAATTAGGCCATGCTCTTCTGGACCGAAAGGCCAACTGCTATTTTATCCGGAATAAAACGTTGCTCCTAGTCTCCAAATTAGAGCGCCGGGCCAATCTCTTTGCGGCTTATCTACTAATATCAGATGATATGCTACAAGATTATACCGGATACACTCAGGATCAATTCTGCCAGTGTACGGGATACCCTAAAGAACTTATTGAATTAAGGTTAAAGCAATGACATATTAAAAAACAAAAGAAACGAGGATATGAGTATGAATGAATCTCCAGAAGTTTTTACATGTAACTTAAAAACCCCGTGGTATCTTAGTACACCTCTTATTTGTGTGCTTTTTGCTGCATGGTTTGTATATGGTATCCCCGTATTACTTGGGATTGTACTACTTATTAATAGAGTTAAATATGAAAAGAAAGCAATAACTCAAGTTCAAGATTTGTCAAAACGCTATGCTGATGCACAATCCTTATTGACACCCGAAATGCAGGATGCGCACAAACTACAGCTTTTAGTGGATTCTCTCCATGAAGAAGAGTCTTCTGCTCATAAAAATCTTGATGAAATGAAAGCCGAAGCTGAAAAGGCTGTTGCTAAAAAGCAGACCGATTTAAATAGCATTGAAAAGCAGATTGCTGAAAAGAAAAAGCAACTAATTTGTATGGATGATGAAATCCTTGTCCAAGAATTTGGCCTTTATACACCGCAATATGATTTTGCTTCGGCCCTCGATTACAAAGAAGAACTCTCTCAAATTCGCCAAGTCCAAAAAGATCTCATCAAAGAGAAGGCGGCTGTTCTTGGTAATACAGAATGGACAGTTAACAACAGCAAAGCCAAAGGCAAAAAGATGGTTTCTGATACCCAGAAACTTCTCTTACGCGCATTTAACACTGAATGTGATGACCTAATTAACCGCGTAAAATATAATAATTTTGATGTGACATTAGACAGGATTTATAAATCTGCAGAGACCATTACAAAATTAGGCTCTGTAATGAATATTTCTATCTCTCAAAAATATCTTGATGCCAAAGTAAAAGAACTTCGTCTTGCTTTTGAATATCGTGAGAAAAAACAGCAAGAAAAAGAAGAACAGAAAATGGCAAGAGCCGAACAACGTGAACAGGCTAAGCTCCAGCGTGAAATCGAAGAACAGCGAAAGAAAGTTGAAAAAGAGCAAACTCATTATCAAACTGCCTATGAAAAATTAAAATTACAGCTTGAACAAAATCCAGAAGATAAAGATCTTTTGGAAAAGAAAGAACAGCTTGAAAATCATCTTTCTGATATAGACAAAGCACTTTGTGATATTGATTATCGTCAGGCTAACATGCGCGCTGGCTACGTGTATATAATTTCCAATATCGGTGCTTTTGGTAAAGATATCTATAAAATTGGTATGACCCGCCGCCTGGATCCACAGGATCGAGTAGATGAACTCGGTGATGCATCTGTACCATTTAATTTTGATGTACATGCCATGATTTTTTCGGATGATGCTCCTGCACTAGAAGCAGCTTTACATAGAGCATTTGAAGATAGAAAGTTAAATATGGTAAATCAACGCCGTGAATTTTTCAATGTAACATTAGATGAAATAAAAGAAGTAATCAAAAAGAATTTCGATAAGACAGTAGAATTTGTGGATGTTCCCGATGCGGAGCAATATCGCATCAGCCAGAAAATGCGTTCCGAAATGCAGCACTCTGCATAATCAAATTATAGAATGCAAAACCGCCCGGTATTGGCGTACCGAACGGCTTTCACATAGATTTTCTCTTACATTTATACGCTGAACTATTTCCGGTTTGGAAACACTTCAGAACTAACCATCTAGATTTTCATACGGTTAAGAAAGGAGCCTATGGATACAAATATTGGAAATATTTTAATATATCAAAATGAAAAAGGTGATACAAAAGTTGATGCTTACTTTAATGATGACACTATCTGGATGACCCAGCGCTCTATAAGTGAACTCTATCAAATTTCAAAATCATCAGTCAGTGAGCATATTAAAAATATCTACCTTGACCGAGAACTTGATGAAAATTCAACTGTTCGGAAATTCCGAACAGTTCAAACAGAGGGTAGCCGACAAGTATCTCGTGAAATGGATTATTACAATCTTGATATGGTACTTGCTGTTGGTTATAGAGTGCGGAGCAATATTGGCATTCATTTCCGGAACTGGGCATCCTCTATACTCTCAGAATATATGCGAAAGGGATTTGCGCTTAATGATGAGCGCCTTAAAAATCCAAAAAAATTTGGCCAGGATTATTTTGATGAATTACTTGAGCGTATTCGTGACATTAGAGCATCTGAAAAACGTGTGTACATGAAAGTTCGTGATATTTTTGCTACATCAGTAGATTATGATCCCAAAAGTGAGCAGGCAGATAGATTTTTCAAAACTGTTCAAAATAAGCTACATTACTCCGTTCACGGCCATACTGCGCCTGAATTAATTCATGAACGCGCAGATGCTACTAAGGATAATATGGGATTAACTTCTTTCAAAGGAGCAAAAGTCAGAAAATCCGATGTTACAATTGCAAAAAATTATCTTCACAAAGATGAGATTGAAAATTTAAACCGTATTGTCACAATGTATTTAGATTATGCCGAGGATCAAGCAAAACAGCGCATTCCTATGTATATGAGTGACTGGGAAAATCGCTTAAACGCTTTCTTACAGTTTACTGGACGTAAAGTGTTAGATAACAATGGACACATTTCCAGAGAAGATGCTGATCGTTTTGCTAAAGAACAATATGAAATCTTTGATTATCACAGAAAAGCCTTAGAGTCACATTCTGAAGAATTGGATATATTACCAGTTCTTCCAGAAGAACATAAATAGTAAAAGACCGCTCAGTGTTACCAGCACTGAACGGCCTCTTACATAGATTTTCTCCTGCCAGTCTTCTGGCCAGATATAATCCAACTTATGCACCTGAATTATATCATCTCCAGGACGTCTGCGCAAGGGGCGTCTTTTTTGTACCCATTTTTCATAAAATAAAGCAAATACCAGGAGATGATAACATGAAAAAAGAAGAAGACACTGTAAAAACAGCTGCGCTCTACATCCGCGTCAGCACCGATAAACAGGAAGAACTGTCCCCGGACTCCCAGAGGCGCCTGCTCTTAGACTATGCCAAAAGCCACAATATGATCGTGTCCAACCAGCACATCTACACGGAAAATGGTATTTCCGGCCGGAAGGCGGATAAGCGGCCAAAGTTCCAACAGATGATCGCTGCCGCCAAGTCTGACGAGCATCCCTTTGATGTGATCCTGCTGTGGAAGTTTTCCAGGTTCGCCCGCAATCAGGAAGAAAGCATCGTCTATAAGTCCATGCTGCGGAATAAATGCCATGTGGATGTGGTCAGTATCTCCGAGCCACTGATTGAAGGCCCATTCGGCGGCCTGATCGAGCGCATTATTGAGTGGATGGATGAATTTTACTCTATCCGACTTTCCGGTGATGTTACCAGGGGAATGACAGAGAATGCTCTGCGTGGTGCCTACCAGTGTCGGCCGCCTCTGGGATACCGCATTCCCCACCACAAAGCTACTCCGGAGATCATTCCAGAAGAAGCCGCCATCGTTCAGCTGATCTTCGATAAATATGTAAATGAAAAGATGTCCTTATTCGCTCTAACCAAATATCTGAATGCCCAGGGATACAAAACCAGCCGTGGAAAACCCTTTGAAAAGCGTTCCCTGGAGTACATTATCCAAAATCCCGGCTATGCAGGAGATATCCGCTGGAACCGGACCATAAACGAAACCAATGAAATACGTGATCGGTCTGAGTGGATCATCCGTCCCGGTCACCACCCGGCTATTATCAGCAAAGAACTCTTTGAGCAGGCTCAAGAGCGTTTTAATAAAGAATACACACCCAGAAATGCCAAGCCTTCCGAAGTGACCAAGCATTGGCTCTCAGGGCTTCTAAAATGCTCCGGCTGTGGTCGGTCCCTTTCTTCCTGCGTAGTCCACAGAAAGTCACTACCGGATACTTTCTATTTTCAGTGCTACGGATACTTAAAAGGCAAATGTTCCACTAACTGCTATGTCAATGAAAGTGTGATCGGCCCTGCTGTTTTAAACGCTCTTAAGGATGCCCTTAACAACGGATCCGTTTCTTACTCCCTGCGCCAGCGTCAGACAGACCATGCTCCAGATGCTGAAATTAAAAATATTGAAAAGAAATTGTCTCGACTGGACTCAAAGGAACTTCGTGCAAAAGAAGCTTACACAGATGGAATTGACACCATAGAAGAATACCGGGCTAACAAAGAACGTATCAGCCAGGAACGAACAGAACTGGAAGAACAGCTAGCTAAACTCACCCAGGTACCAGAAGAACCGGAAGACAATACCAGGAAAATGCTGCAGAGCATCTCCTCTATCCTGGACATCCTGCAGTCTGACTCCTTCACTCCCCAGGAGAAAAATGCAGCCCTGAAAAGCATTGTAGAGAAGATCACCTACGACCGGGCTAACAGTCACATTGACGTAGATTTTTATTTGACCGAAAATCCAGAAATGCCCGCAAACCCTTGATTTATGCGGGTTTGCGGGCATCTATACGCACTGGCAATTTGGTTGACACAATGGGGATCCTGCTCCTTAGGCCAGCAGGGCTACAGCCCTATTGAGATCCTTCGCTATTACTACGGTGACAGCATCTATATCAACACAGCGGAACAGATTGCCGGGATCCCTGCTTCCTGGCCGGGCTATGACCTGACAGTGGGAAGTTCCGGTGATAAGGTCCGCCAACTTCAGGAGCAGTTAGATGCCATTGCCCAGATATATACAGCAATCCCCCGCATCCAGCCTGACGGCATCTACGGACAGCAGACAGCGGCTGCAGTGCGGGAATTCCAGAATATCTTCGGTCTGCCCCAGACAGGTGTCACCGACTTTGCCACCTGGTATAAGATCTCCCATATCTATGTGGGGATCACACGGATCGCAGAGCTGTATTGACCATGCCTTTCACACCTTTTTGCCGCCCCTCTGGGCGGCTTAGGATGTGCACTGGCGCAATTATGCCCTATCTTCCCCGCATCTTCTTCCGATACACCGATGGCGCACATCCCTTGATCCGCACAAATACCTTTGAATAATAATTGGAGTCATTAAAACCGGCTCCGGCTGCTGCCTCTGCCATCGAACAGCCAGGATCCAACAGATCTGCCAGACTGCGCTCGATCCGATATTCCAGAATAAAGTCAAACAATGTCTTTTTCATATATTTCTTAAATAAACGGCTGCACTGGCTGGTACACATATATACATTTTCCGCGATCTGGTCAACAGTCAGTTTCTTATCATAATTTTTTTCGATAAAACGTAAGATCTCACGGATCCGTTCATAATCCTTCTGTTCTTTTCCGGAAATTCCCTTTTTCCGGTCCACATTTAGCACAAGAAGCTGCCAGAATTTTAACAACTTTCCAGTCAGTTCCATTTCATATCCATCTTCCTGTCCGTCATAGGCAGAAATGATCCCCCGTATCAATTCAATCATCTCTCCATGCCACTCCTGGCTCCCATCAAAAACAACGGCACAAAGCGCTCCGTCCCGAACCACAGGCATCACATATTTCTCATAAATAAGACTGTTTTCATATCCATAGATCAGCTTTGGATCGAAAGTAATAGAAATATAATGGCAGTCCTGTCCCTCCACCATTCCACCAGAATGAAGGCTGTTTGCATTTCCAAACAACGCCTGTCCCTCTTTTAAAATATAGGTATTTCCGTTTACATGGTATTCGATCACCCCATCTGTAACAAGGGTCAGTTCCACCTCCGGATGCCAGTGCCAGAGAAAAGCCCCTGTTTCATAGCCGGAAAGACACTCCCTGCTGACTAAAACAGGGAACTGAAAACTTCCATGTTCTTTTAACTCTTTCTGGGATTTATTGGTTATGATCTGCATAAGGACCTCCGCGCAGGATATTACCTGTTTTTAGCAATATACTCAAGGAAAACTGCTTATTTTTATTATATAATACAAGTATCTTACCTGTCTACACTGTTGCAACAGGAAAACAGGCCATCATGCAAAAAGGAGCGTGTTCTAACATGGATGAAACTTTTATGAAAGCCAGAGCCTATCTTGCACAAAACTATTCTGACCCGGAACTGTCCCTTACAGACCTGTGCCATTATCTTGGTTTTAGCTGCTCCTATTTTTCCACACTTTTTAAACAGAAGACCGGTTTAAACTACAGCCATTATATTACCAGCCTGCGCTTAGAACAGGCAGCCAGGCTTTTAACAGATACAGATGATACGGCTCTTTCCATCGGCTATCAGGTAGGCTACTCCGCCCCCAACTACTTCAGCCGTGCTTTTAAAAAATTTTATGGGATCTCCCCATCCCGTTACAGAGAACAAAACAGAGTTCCTACCGTGTAATATCCAACGGCAGGAACTCTTTTCTTAATAGATCACAGCCTCCCGCACCAGATATGCCGGATAACCTGCTCTTTTTACATTCTGTTCCATGCGGATCCCGTTTTCCATATCTAAAAATGCTCCCACACGGACTTTGTATAATCCCTCATCATATACAATAAACGCAGGAAAACCTGCCGACTGCAGCTCTCCCGCCAGTCTCATGGCCCTTCCACGATCTCTAAATGCACCTGTCTGGACCTGGTAATAAAGAGGCGTCTGCTCTTTCTGTTCCCGCAAAGTAGTCAGTATCCCATCTGCGATCGCCCTTGCAATGGCGTCAAAATTCCGGTCAAAAAAAGCATTATCCGAAGGATTATCAATAAATCCCACCTCTGCTAACACTGCCGGCATCTGGGTCTTTCTAAGGACTACCAGTCCCGGCCGTTCCTCGATCCCCTGGTCTTTCAATCCCAGTTCCACCAGATTTTTTAAAATGTTTTCTGCCAGGACTGCTGCTGTCCCGGGGTCCTCATATACCAGTACAGATGCCCCGCTTCCTGTTCCCGGCACTGGCATGGCATTGCGGTGAATGGAAACAAACAGATCCGCTCCGGACCGGTTGGCGATCTCTGCCTTTTCCTGAGGCCGGTCGTATACATCTGTAGTCCTTGTATACAATGTGCTTACTCCATTTTCCTCTAAAATACGCCCTACCGCAAGAGTCAGGCGCAGGGTATCATCTTTTTCCTTTCTTCCATTATAAATGGCACCTGGCTCATCCCCGCCATGTCCCGCATCCAGAATGACCTTTTCATTTCCGGTCATAAAACAAGCTCCCTCACATATGTCTGTCTCTATACCATATGTGAGGGAGCTTATGAATGTTACACTTCATCCACATCCACGCCTCTTGGGCCTACGTGGGTGGAGAATACGATCTGTGTACTGGTCTTTCCAAATTTCTGAAGCTGTCCAATAAAAATATCCAACTCCATGGTACTGTGAAAAGCAACTTTCATTAACATGGAATACTCTCCTGTTACACAGCTGCATTCCAGTACATTTGGTACAGACTCCGCAAATGCGTAAAACTTTGGTTTATCTTCCGGTATCACATCCAGGTTGATAAATGCCAAAATGTGATACCCTAATTTCATGGGGTCTACCATGGCATGATACCCGGCGATCACCCCGTCTTTTTCCAGTTTTTCGATCCTTGCAGAAACAGCCGGAGATGACAGAAAGGTTTTTTCTGCAATGGTCTTTAAAGACATCCTGGCATTTTCCTGCAAAAGTTTTAATATTTTACGGTCGATATCATCCATGAGCATTAAGACTTCCTCCTGTGTTCGGTTTGTTCTATTACTTCTTTAACGCTTTCATACGTTCTACTGCTTCTACTGTATTTTCGTAGGTATTAAATGCAGTCAGACGGAAATATCCTTCTCCGCTTGGTCCAAAGCCGCTTCCCGGTGTTCCAACTACATTTGCCTCAGAAAGGAGGTAATCAAAGAACTCCCAGCTGGTCATTCCCTCATTGACCTTCATCCATACATAGGGGGAATTCACACCACCAAATACAGTATAACCTGCTTCCTTTAATCCGTCATAGATCACTTTTGCATTTCTCTTATAGTAAGCAACCTGCTCCATGACCTGTTTATTTCCTTCTTCTGAGTAAACAGCTTCTCCTGCTCTCTGCTCAATGTAAGGAGCACCGTTGAACTTGGTTCCGTGACGTCTTGCCCATAAAGAATGAAGCATTACATCACCGCTCTTTAAGTCTTTCGGGATAACGGTATATCCTAAACGGACACCTGTAAATCCAGCCTTCTTTGAGAAAGAACGGAACTCAATGGCACAGGTTCTTGCTCCCGGAATCTCATAAATACTGTGAGGAACATCATCCTCAGAAATATAAGCCTCATACGCTGCATCATATAAAATTACAGCGCCTTTTTCATTTGCGTAATCAACCCATACCTTTAACTGATCCTTTGTAAGGGTAGTTCCTGTTGGGTTATTTGGAACACAAAGATAAATAAGATCCGGTGTTTCCTTTGGAAGTTCCGGAACAAAACCGTTCTCTGCAGTACACGGCATGTAGATCACATTGCTCCAGGTTCCCTTTTCTGTATCATACTCACCGGTACGGCCGGCCATAACATTGGTATCCACATAAACAGGATAAACCGGGTCGCAAACTGCAATCTTGCTGTCTGCGCTGAAGATTTCCTGAATGTTACCGGTATCGCTCTTTGCACCGTCAGAAACGAAGATCTCATCTGCCTCGATCTGGCATCCTCTTTCCTGAAAGTCCTTCTTTGCAATGGTCTCTCTTAAAAATGCATATCCCAGATCAGGTGCATATCCGTGAAAGGTTTCAGCATGTCCCATTTCATCAACTGCCTTATGCATAGCATCAATGATCGCCGGTGCGATAGGAAGGGTTACATCACCAATTCCCAGACGGATCAGTTTCTTATCCGGGTTCTCTTTCTGGTAAGCAGCTACTTTTTTTGCAATGGTTGAAAACAGGTAGCTTCCCGGCAGTTTCAGATAATTTTCATTCACTCTAAACATACTTTCATCCTCCATTAACGCAAACGCTCCCAGGACCTTTGAACCCACAACGTCGTAGATCCAAGGCCTGAGAGTGTATATTTTACAGGTTTACTATATTCTCTGAAAGAATATAGGCATATTTATTTTTCGGATAAATCATAATATATTTCTTCCGGGATGTCAATACTTCCGTGAAATACTTCTTTTGCAGGTCCTGTCATAAACAGATGCCTGCTTTCCCGGTCAAAGTGGATGAGCAGGTCGCCGCCCCGTAGAGATACACGCACCTCATCATCCGTAAAACCTCTTAAGATAGCTGCCATGGCACTGGCTGTAGCTCCTGTACCGCAGGCCCAGGTTTCCCCGCTGCCTCTCTCCCACACACGCATGCGGATGTGGTCTCTGCTCTTTACTTCGATAAATTCAGAATTTACACGGGTCGGCTGGAAACGTGGATGATTTTCATAGGACGGGCCGATCTTTTCCAGATCCAGGTCATCGATCCCTTCTGTAAAATAGACTGCATGAGGATTTCCCACACTGATTCCTGTAAATTCCTGTTCTGTACCGTCAATTACGATCTTTTCCGGAAGTTTGGAAGTCAGTTCTGCTTCTCCCATATCTACAGTCAGCATCACTGCTTTTCCGTCTTCTACCTGGATATCCAATGTCTTGATACCGCCTAATGTTTCCACAGTAATGGTCCGTCTGTCCTTATCTACGATCCCATGATCATACACGTATTTTCCTACACAACGTACACCATTTCCACACATAATTCCCTGGGAACCATCTGCATTGTACATATCCATACGGCAGTCTGCCTTATCAGACGGGCAGATCAGGATCAGCCCATCAGAACCAATGCCAAAATGGCGGTCGCTGACATATTTGGACACTTCCCCCGGATGTTCCACTTTTTCCTTAAAGCAATCTACATACACGTAGTCATTGCCAATTCCCTGCATTTTTGTAAATTCCATCTCACACCTCATATGTTATCCTGCATTCTCTTATACGTGGATCAGACTGATGATCATCTGGGCCGTTTCCACCAGATTGGTCCCACTGTCCATACTACATTTTTGTATATATCTGTGGGCTTCCGACTCCGTCATATTGTTACGGTCCATCAAAAGCGCCTTTGCCTCATTGATCAGATCCTGTTCTTCCTTGCTGCGCTCCCTTGGCCTGCTGCGCAGTTTCCTGCGAATGCGCTGCTGCGCCTGGAGCATCATATCCAGCGTACTTAACAGATCATGCACCTTAAGGGGCATAGGAAGACATACCACCCCGGACATCTGTATCCCGCTCCACCTTGCAGGAGATGCCAGCACCAGCATCTCAAAGTTAGAAGAAAGGCACTGTCTCAGTTCGTCGTACATCATATCTTCAAACCGGTATCCGCAGACTACGATCCCACCGCTCAGATCTTCCGCAGCTGAAAGAACCTGTGACCCTGACATGCAGACAGCAGCCACTTCATATCCGCTTCTTACCAGAATACCTTTTATGCTTTTTCCATCTTCCGGTTTGGAAAATGCCACGATTATATTAGCCACATGTCTTACCTCCGGGTAAACCTAGTTTTCCTGCTTGTAACTGTTATTTACAATTCAGCCATGGCATCTTCTTGTTTCCATATTCATGAAAACAAGAAGCTTGGTGGGTCCACCATATGCTGATTTGGATGAAAAAGTGCTTATGCAAGTAAACTTGCAACACGCTTTCTCATCCAAACCAGCGCATGGCTGAACTGTAACTTTAATACTTATACAGGTACTGATTTACCTCCCAGTCAGTGACCTGGGCCCTGAAATCTCTCCACTCTTCTTCTTTTGCTTCCAGATATTTGACATAAATATGCTCGCCTAATATCTCACGGATAAAGGAATTATCCCGGTATGCCTCAATAGCATCCCCCAGTGTTTCCGGGATCCGTTCCACATGCTTATTCTTTAATGTTTCCGGCTCCATGCCAAAAAGGTTGCCCTGGATACATGGAGGCAGCTCCATCTCTTTCTCAATGCCGTCAAGACCGGCCTGAAGGCAGGCTGCCAGTGCCAGATAAGGGTTCATGGCAGAGTCCGGGCAGCGAAGTTCGATCCTGGTTCCTTCTCCTCTTGGAGACGGGATGCGAATCAGGGAACTGCGGTTGGAAGTCGGTGACCACGCAATATAGATCGGCGCGTCATATCCCGGTACCAGACGCTTATAAGAGTTTACAAGGGGGTTGGTCAGAATGGTCATTTCCTTCATATGTCCTAAAATACCTGCCATAAAACGGTAAGCCAGCTGGCTTAATCCCAGCTCATCACTGTCGTCTGCAAACAGGTTGTGTCCGTCCTTGTCGGACAGGGACATGTTAATATGCATACCGGAGCCATTGACTCCTTCCTTTGGCTTTGGCATAAAAGTAGCGTGAAGTCCATGGCGCTTGGCAATGGTCTTGGCTGCCATCTTAAAAGTCATAATGTGATCTGCTGCCTCAAGACCTTCTGTATACTGCAGATCGATCTCATGCTGGGCCGGAGCAATCTCATGGTGGCTTGCTTCCACCTCAAAGCCCATATCTTCCAGATTGAGCACAATATCTCTGCGCACATTTTCCCCAAGATCAATAGGGGAAACGTCAAAATAGCTGGCTCTCTCATGAGACTGGGTAGTAGGCCTTCCCTCTTCGTCCGTGTGGAACAGGAAAAATTCACACTCCGGTCCAACCTGGAACGTATATCCCATATCGGCAGCACGCTTTACAGCCCGTTTTAACACATATCTCGGATCACCGATAAAAGGGGTTCCGTCCGGATTGTATACATCACAGATCAGTCTTGCCACTTTGCCCTGCTGAGGACGCCACGGAAAGATCTCAAAGGTATCCAGGTCCGGATGCAGATACATATCGGACTCATCAATGCGCACAAAGCCCTCAATGGCAGAACCATCAAACATGCAATCATTATTTAATGCCTTATTAAGCTGACTGGCTGTAATAGCCACATTTTTAAGGATACCGAAAATGTCTGTAAACTGAAGGCGGATAAATTCTACGTCTTCATCTTCTACCATGCGAATAATGTCTTCCCTACTGTATTTACTCATATCCATTCTTCCTCTCTGGCAGCCGTTTTCCCATGCATCTGACAAAATCCTGGGGGCTTTTGTGCCTTTATCTATACCACTTACAGAACCTGCCACCGGCAGCTTCTTTCAGATGTATAACAACAAAAAGGCAGCTGCAAAGTGAACCGTTCATTTTGCAACTGCCCCTTTTTTTTTAAATATAGCAGTAGAATTTTTATTTGTCAACAGGCGATATCAGCCTATACCAGCTTCAACTGTTCTGTAAAATAACTTCCCAGGCTGATGCTTCCCACATAACCTACATCGCCGGTAAGAAAGATCTCCCCGTCTTCCCGGATCTCTACTTCCATGGTACCTTCCGGCATCTGCACGATCATTTTCGGATCTGTAAGTCCCAGTCTGTAAGCTGCCGCAGCTGCTGCACAGCAGCCGCTTCCGGATGCCAATGTATAACCTGCACCTCTTTCATAAACTTCTGTCTGTAAATGAGTGCGGTCCAACACCTTGATGATCTGGGTATTGATCTTTTCCGGAAACTGCTTTGCTGTCTCAGAATATTTACCGATCCTGCATACCAGATCCTTTGAGATCTCATCCATTAAGATCACCAGATGGGGATTTCCAACCGAAATACAGGTTACCGGATAAGGAATGTGGCCAAATACCATGGTCTCATTGATGATCTCCCTGCGGGGACCTTCTACCGGCACCTCATCACTCCAGAAACTTGCTTTTCCCATAGAGGCTTTTAAGCGGGTCCCCTCTTCGTTTAAATAATGGATCTCGATCTCTTTTTCATCTGTATAAATGGTAATGTCTTTCTTCTGGACATAATCTGCGTCTTTTAAGTACTTTGCAAAAATACGGATCCCATTTCCGCTGTTTTCTGTCTGGCTTCCATCGGAATTCCAGATGATCATATGGATCTTTCCCTCTTTAAAAACAGGACCTTCCAGAATACCATCTGCCCCTACTCCAAGATTGCGGTTGCAAAGTAATTTTACTCTCTCCGGTGTCAGTTCCATCCCATTGTGTTCCGGATCAAATACCAGATAATCATTTCCCAAACCGTGATATTTCTCTAATTTTAATCGCATGACCTTACCTCCCCTGTTCTTCTACACTCATTATATGCCACATTATTTCATAAATATATTCATTTAATGCTGTATTATATTGTAAATAATGCTATTATAAATGATAATAACGAACTTAATGAATACAGGAGATTTTCCATGACAAATTCCCCATCCACGCCCCAGGGCTACCTTTTAGAAGATTTCTGCCTTTTCCATTTAAAAGATCAGACTTCAAGGACTTACAGCTTCCATCACCATGATTTTTTAAAGATAATGATCCTTCTTTCCGGAAATGTGACCTATGTGGTGGAAGGCCGTTCTTATCCACTGGCTCCCTGGGACATGGTCCTGGTAGACCGCGGGCAGGTACACCGGCCGGTAGTAGATACCGCCCATCCATATGAGCGCATCCTGCTCTATCTCTCTCCCACTTTTCTGGAAACATACAGCACAAAAGAAGCACCTTTGACCAGGTGCTTTGAAACTGCCCAGTACCGCCATTCCCAGGTCCTGCGCCTTTCCCAGGAAACGCTGGCTCCTTTTAAAGTCCTGCTTCAGAAATTAGAAACAAACACCAATTTCAGAAATGATGATTTTGCAGCTCCCTTACTTGCAAAAGCCCTGTGCCTGGAATTTCTCATTGAATTAAACAGGATCACCCTCTCCCCCAAAGCCGGATTTCTCACAGAAAGCACCCTGGATTACCGCATTTCCGGCCTGTTGGCCTATATCAACAGCCATTTGGAAGAGCCTATGGACATAGCTTCCCTTTCTGCTTTAAGCGGCTTAAGCTCCTATCACATGATGCGCCTGTTTAAACAGGAAACCGGCTATACGGTTGGAAATTACATTACGGAAAAGCGGCTGATCAAGGCAAGAGACCTGATGAGCCAGGGCACCTGCGCCACACAGGCCTGCTACCTCTGCGGTTTCCAGAACTATTCCTCCTTTTTACGTGCATACAAAAAACGCTATCCAGGACGCCCCAAAGACATCCTGAACAGCGTTTAATATCCTGTTTCACTTTATCCAAGTGTAGTATAGCCGTAAGCATTTACCAGTGCATCCAGCTTTATTCCCTTTTCGCAAAGAGGGCATTTTCTGTAATCATAATAAATATAATCGGTCACATCCTCCGGGCTGTAGATGGATGTGATCGGGCATCCGTTTAACTCATCCAGTGTACTAAACACAGCCGCTGCGCTCTGCAGTTTTCCGCCATAATACTGGATCGCCTCAATACTCTTATTTAGACTCAGTCCCGTTGTCACAACGGCTGTAAGGATCACCACATTTTTCCCATGGACCATCGGTAAAATATTCTCACGAAATACCATCTGGCTGTTGCTGTTATATTCCGGAGTGATCACATAAATAGTCTTGTGGGCGTTGGTAGAAAGAACACCGGCCCTTGTCAGCTCTTCTGCCAGATAAGCTCCGATCACCTGGGTTCCTTCCAGACACACGATCGTATCCACTACCTTGTCAAATAAAAACCGCTCTGCCAGGTGCTTTGCAACCTCCTGTGCTTCACTGAGTCTTGTCTTAAGGGTGGTCATGTCCAGATAATAATTAATATGGGCATGATTGGTAGCAAAATGTCCCGGTGTTGCCTTAAGAGGTGCCTTACTTCCCGATGCAAAGATCTTTACATAACGATTATCCATAAATGTGCCTCCTTTTCAGAAAAGTTACTGATATTCCCCTTATTTTTTAATAATATTATACAAAACCAAGATTATATTCGCAAGACTTTTATGCAAAAAGGACAGCCATTTCTGACTGTCCTCACTGATCTACAGATCCATTTTCAGTTTTATACCTGCTGGTCTTCCCTAGACTGGTCTGGCTTTTCTTCTGAAGCATCTGCTACAATATTTTCTGCACCTGCTTCATTTTCTTTTTCTTCTGCAACAGCTGTCTCCGGACTTTCAGCTGCATCCTCTTTCTCCAGATGCTCTGTATCCGGAATACCTTCGCCGTCTTCCTTCTTCTCCTCCGGCTCCGGCAATCCCTTCACCTCACGGAAGATCTTCATAAATTCCTTACCTGTAATGGTCTCTTTCTCGATCAGGAACGCTGCGATCTTATCCATAGCTTCTCTGTCATCGCTTAACAGACGGATTGCCTCATCATAAGCATTTTTCAGGATCTTCATAACTTCCTGGTCAATGTCTGCTGCTGTGGCATCACCGCAGTTTAATACAGTACGGCCGGTCAGATACTGGTTCTCCTGGCTCTCAAGTCCCATAAGACCGAATTTCTCAGACATACCATACTGGGTCACCATAGCTCTTGCCAGATTGGTAGCCTGCTGGATATCATTGGCTGCACCGGTGGTAACAGTCTCAAAAACGATCTCCTCAGCTGCACGGCCGCCCATTAACTCAACCAGTCTTGCCTCTAATTCCTTCTTGGTACTTAAATACTTCTCTTCTTCCGGCACATTCATAACATATCCCAAAGCACCCATAGTTCTTGGAACAATGGTGATCTTCTGGACCGGTTCAGAATGTTTCTGCAGAGCACTGACTAATGCATGACCTACTTCATGGTAAGATACAATGCGGCGCTCTTCCTTGCTCATAATGCGGTCCTTCTTCTCCTTACCAACAAGAACCACCTCAACTGCCTCAAACAGATCCTTCTGGGAAACAGCGTTTCTGCCGTTCTTAACCGCATTGATGGCAGCCTCGTTCATCATATTGGCAAGGTCCGCACCAACAGCGCCGGAAGTTGCAAGGGCAATTTCCTTAAAGTCTACAGTCTCATCTAACAGCACATCTTTGGAATGTACTTTTAAAATGCTGATACGTCCATTTAAGTCTGGTTTATCTACAACTACACGGCGGTCAAAACGTCCTGGACGAAGAAGAGCCGGATCCAGGATCTCCGGACGGTTGGTTGCACCAAGAACTAAAAGTCCCTTTGTAGAGTCGAAACCATCCATCTCAGAAAGCAGCTGATTTAAAGTCTGCTCACGCTCATCATTTCCGCCCATACGGCTGTCACGGCTGCGTCCGATGGCATCGATCTCATCAATAAAGATGATACAAGGAGCATTTTCCGTTGCATTCTTAAACAGGTCACGGACACGGGATGCGCCCACACCTACGAACATTTCCACAAAGTCAGAACCTGACAGGGAATAAAATGGAACATGTGCTTCACCGGCTACTGCCTTTGCAAGAAGGGTCTTACCGGTTCCCGGAGGGCCTACTAACAGGGCACCCTTTGGAAGCTTCGCACCGATCTTGGTGTACTTTCCAGGATTGTGAAGGAAATCCACGATCTCAGTTAAAGACTCTTTTGCTTCATCTTCACCTGCCACATCTTTAAAAGTAATTCCTGTTTCTTTCTGGACGTACATCTTGGCGTTGCTCTTGCCTACGCCCATAATTCCGCCGCCGCCCATACGCTTCATGGTAAAGTTCATAATAAACAGCAGGAACAGGAATGGAAGTGCATAACTTAATATCTCTAACAGTAATGCATTGGAAGTATTATTTTCCCTGTTTGTAACAACGTTGTTCTTTAAAATACGGTCTACAAACTGGTAATCTCCTTCCAGACGTACTACATAGTACTTCATCTGCTGGGAATAGTTGGTGTCATCTGCCTTTGGCTTTACCTCAATAATGGTGCTTCCAACGCTGATGGACTCTACCTTGCCATTTTCTACCATGTTTACAAACTCATTGTAAGACAGTTCCTGACGCTGTCTGGCGTTGACAGTGGAGTTCATCCAGCCCACGATCAGGATCGTCAGCAATGCAGCGATCACCAGCATGGTAATGGTTTGCCAATTACTGTTCTGATTCTGTTTGTTGTTATTATCCATACTGTATAAATTCTCCCTCTAACAGGCTTTTTCGTGCACGCATAAAATGTGCCAGAGCCTATTCTTTTCTATTATAATGTGAGTCTAACCATAAATCAAGGAAAGAACTATTAAAATTCTGAAAACAAAAGCAGGATCTTCCCCTTCATCTCCACTTTAGATTATTAGTTTTTTAAGATTTTTACATTTTTTTGAAAAAAGTCCCTAGATTTCTGATTTCCATAGTTGTATAATATATCAGTTTTTAATAAAACCGTAAACAAAAACCTATACCCAACTTACCACTAAAAGGAGGTTCCCCACTATGCCAGTAAAATACGTATTCGTAACCGGCGGCGTTGTTTCCGGACTTGGAAAAGGCATTACCGCAGCTTCCCTTGGCCGTCTTTTAAAAGCCAGAGGTTACAAAGTTACCATGCAGAAATTTGACCCCTACATCAATATCGATCCAGGTACCATGAACCCGGTACAGCACGGCGAAGTTTTCGTTACCGATGACGGCGCTGAAACTGACCTTGACCTTGGACATTATGAGCGTTTCATCGATGAGAGCCTGACTAAAAATTCCAACGTAACTACCGGTAAAGTTTACTGGACCGTTCTGCAGAAAGAGCGCCGTGGAGACTTTGGCGGAGGTACGGTACAGGTCATCCCCCACATCACCAATGAAATTAAGAGCCGTTTCCACCGCAATTATAATGATAACGAAACCGAGATTGCCATCATCGAAGTTGGCGGTACTGTTGGCGACATCGAAAGTCAGCCATTCTTAGAGGCGATCCGCCAGTTCCAGCATGATGTTGGCCCAGGCAACACCTGTCTCATCCACGTCACCCTTATCCCTTATTTAAAAGCATCTGAAGAATTAAAGACCAAACCAACCCAGGCAAGCGTAAAAGACCTGCAGGGAATGGGAATTCAGCCGGACATCCTGGTATGCCGTTCCGAGCATCCGTTAGATGACAATATCAAGAGCAAGATCGCATTATTCTGTAATGTACCAAAGACCCATGTTCTTCAGAACCTGGATGTAGAAGTTCTTTACGAGGTTCCTCTTGTAATGGAAGAAGAGCATCTGGCACAGGTTGCCTGCGAATGCTTAAATCTGCCATGCCCGGAACCAGACTTAAAAGACTGGACCGCTATGATCGATGCATGGAAGCATCCTGAAAAAGATGTGACCGTTGCGCTGGTAGGAAAATATACACAGCTTCATGACGCTTATATCTCTGTTGTAGAAGCATTGAAGCACGGTGCTGTTGCCAACAGGGCACAGGTACACATTAAATGGGTAGACTCTGAGACTGTAACTTCTGAAAATGTAGATGAAAAATTAGGAGATGTTTCCGGTATCCTGGTACCGGGCGGCTTCGGCGACCGTGGTATTGACGGCATGATCTGCGCCATCCGCTATGCAAGAGAGCACCAGATTCCGTTCCTCGGCCTCTGCCTTGGCATGCAGCTTTCCATCGTAGAATTTGCAAGAGATGTGATCGGCTGGAATGACGCCCACAGCGTAGAATTGGATCCTGCTACTACTCATCCTGTGATCCACCTGATGCCAGATCAGGACGGTATCGAAGATATCGGCGGTACCTTAAGACTTGGTTCCTATCCATGTGTTCTGGATAAAAATTCCAAGGCTTACGGTCTTTACGGCGAAGAAACCATCCATGAGCGCCACAGACACCGTTATGAAGTAAACAACGATTACCGTACTTTCCTTACAGAGCATGGCATGATGTTATCCGGTATGTCTCCTGATAACCGTATTGTAGAAATGATCGAACTGCCAGATCACCCATGGTTCGTAGGAACCCAGGCTCATCCGGAACTGAAGTCCCGTCCAAACCGCCCACATCCACTGTTTAAGGGATTCATTGAGGCATCTTTAAAAAATCAGGACAAATAATAAACAGTAAATTAAAAACCTGGCTGAATAAAAACTATTAAAAAAACACATCCTGTTTACAGCAAGACAGATCACTGATCCAAAAGCTGTTTACAGGAGGTGTTTTTTTATGGAAAAATATAATTTCAAAGACAATTCTGATCTAAAAAATAATACGGCTGAAAATCTCTTTGATGACTCAGACATCCAGGCCTGCTCCGCCACCGACTGCACCGGCCTGATCCCGGCACTGCCACAGGACGAAGCAGAGGTGGAAGCATATGAGGATATTTATCCCTATATCACCAAAGCACAGAAAACGCAGAAACCATAAGATCATTTTTCTTTTACAACTGCATTTTCAAAGCAGATCTCTTTGTCTACCCATTCCTTCATATTATCATGAACGGTAACTTCCAGATTTTCTGCTTTCACATTCTTGGCATTCTTCACATAGATGCCATTGATCTTTCCTTCCTGGAAATCCGGACCGCAGCATGGGCGGAAATCATATCCTTTAATAGGATATTTGGTAGTTTTTTCCAGTTCCAGACGGATATTATTTAATGTAAGATCTTCTATAGGCGCACTGTCCTTTCCTGCAATATAAATACTGCCTTCGCCCTTGCAGCGCACATTGGTAATAGATAATCCTTTGATCTTTCCGGAAGGGATCTCATCTTTCCTGTTGATGGAAGCAATATTGATAGGCTCTGCAAAGCCCCACCAGCACTCAGACACATTTTTTGTACGGATCACACAATTATTGATCAGAACATTTTCAATATTTCCCTGGTCTCTTAACTGGAAGGAAATACCTCTGTTCGTATCATAAATACTGCAGTTATCAATGATGATATCCTTAAAATCATCTACACTTTCTGTACCGATTTTAATGGCAGCACTGGTAGATGCCAGTGTACAGCCGGAGATCACAATATCTTCACAGGGACCATAGTGATGATTTGCTTCTGTAGTCTTTAATACGATACAGTCATCTGCTGCCTCAATATGGCAGTTGCTGATACGTACATGTTTACAGTGGTCCGGGTCAATGCCATCACAGTTTGCCATCATACGGTTATTTAAAATACGGACACCGCTGATCTCCACTTCTTCACATCCAACCAGGTGAGTGGTCCAAAATCCGCTCTTTCTGATCGTTACATTCTGGATGGTCAGATGGGTACAGTGTTCCATCAGGATCAGAGGAATTCGAGGATAGAAGGCACCATCGATCTGATCTTCTCTTACCTCTCCATAATAAATTTCTTCTGAACCATCGATCACACCGCCGCCACTGATGCGTACTCCGTCTGTATCCCTGGAATAGATAAAATACTGCCGCGGTTTTCCATCATACTCGCAGTTTACAAAAGTAGGAACTTCTACCATATGGTCATGTCCCCGCTTTGCCAGCTCACTGATATACTGGTAATCATTCAGATCTTCACTGGCCTTAAGTACAGCCCCTGTTTCTACCACCAGTTCTACATGACTTTTTAATACGATGGAACCGGAAAGATAGGTGTGACCTCCTTCCATTATAACTACACCACCGCCCTGCTCACTGCACAGGTCAATGGCTTTCTGTATAACATGGGCATCATTGGTCTTTCCATCACCTGCTGCCCCCAGCTCCATAACACGATATCCCATTTTGCCTTTGCCTCCTTAAAATAAGATCATAAATCATATGATTTTATTTTCCATTTTTATCCAAAATAGTCAATCCGAAAAACCGTGTCGTTCTGCCACATTTCCGTGTTTTCACAATTTTACGGTTTTTTCCATTTATAAACTGCTTAGTGTCCCAAAGAAGTAATATAATCCGTAGGCGTCATTCCCGTCTGCTTTTTAAACAGCTGTGAAAAATACTGGGGATTGTTTCCACAGCCTACCTGCTCCGCTACATTTTTTATCGGTTCCTCCGGATTTTTTGCGATCAGTTCCTTGGCCTTTCCAATACGCATTTTTGTAAGATACTGGGAAAATTTCTGTCCGGTTTCTTTGTAAAATTTCTTGCTTACATAATCTACATTCATAAATAAATAATTTTCAGCGATCCATTTTAGCGTAAGGGCCGAATCCTGAAGGTGCTGCTCCACATAGACATAGATCTGGGATACCATAGGTGAAACTGTCTCTTCTCCTTCTTTTAAACTTACCAGGTCCCGGAATTTGTCAGAGATCATCGTTCTTAAAAGATCCAGATCTTCTTCTTTTTCCATCTTAGTCAGCCACTGGGCCAGATCTACAGTGGAAAACGTCTGAAAATCCGAAGCCATTTTCAAAAACAGATTTCCTGCCAGCTGCTTTAAAAAGTCTATATTATCAATACTGTTTAACAGTTCCACCGCCTGATCCGTCTTTTCCCGGTTGCCCTCCTGAATCTGCTGATACAGAACACGGATCTGATCAATGACCCAGTTATAATTACAGATAGCTGTAATATGAAAATGGTTTATGTAATAGATCATGCTGTAACGCAGAAGTTTTCCTGTTACCTGGGTAAGAAGTGTCTTTAAAGAAGAATAATTCTCCTCCCGGATCTCTGTTGTGATCTTCTGCCCCTCCGGTGAAAGCTGCTGCAAAAACACATGAAGATCGTCACAGGCTTTACCTGCATTCTGCATAAACAGCACCAGGGTATTTTTTACATACATTCCATACAGAATGGTCTGGGGCATTTTTTCTTCCATATATGCTTTCAACTGCTGTAAAAAAGACGGCAGACCCTGAAATTCCAGATAATACACATAAAACAGACGGTAGGCTGCAAAATGAAAATCCAGATACTGTTCATAGGGAGAAATGATCTCCTCCAGCGTCATTTTTTCATCCAGACAGTCATTGATGATACTGGAAAGTACACTGTGGAACATTCCATCATAGAGAACGAACTGCTGCTGGAGCATTTTCCGTTCTCTGGCCTGTTTTTCATGATCTTCCCGGCACTGTTCAATACACTCCAGGATCTGTGTTTCATTACATGGTTTTAAAAGATAATGGCGGATACCATAGCTCATGGCTTCCTTGGCATACTCAAACTCCCCATAACCGGATAAAATAATAAACTGGATCTGCAGGTCAGTCTGACGGATTTTGCGGATCAGTTCCAAGCCTCCCATACCTGGCATACGGATATCCGTAAGTACAATATCCGGTGACTCATCCAGGATCATATCATAGGCTTCGATCCCATTTTTACAAAGTCCGATCACTTCAATGTCATGTTTTTTCCAGTCAATAATATTAAAGATCGTCTCTCGTATAATACGTTCATCATCTGCAATCAGTAATTTCAGCATGTCTCTTCTTCCTTCCGAAACGGCATTTTGATTGTTGCCACTGCAAAATCATGTTCATTTGATAATGTAAGTCCATACTCTTCCCCAAATAAAAGCCGGATCCTCTGGTCGATATTTAACAGACCAATTCCAAACCCATGAGGGCTCCTGCTTTTATTTTTTAATTTTTCCAGCAATTCCTCTTCAAAATTGGAACCTTCATTTCTCACCTGGATCGTAAGAACTCCCTCTTTTACCTCTGCCTGCAAATAAATATGACACACCTCCGTCATTTCTTCCATGCCATAGTGAATGGCATTTTCTACCAGAGGCTGAATGGTAAGAGGCGGGATCATTCCCTCTTTTGCTTTCTCATCTGTGATCACCTTAAACTCCAGCCGTTCCTCAAACCGGATCTTCTGGATGGTGATATAAGAGTCTACCAGTTCCAGTTCATAGGCCAGTGTTACCAGGGTCTTCTGGCTGGAAAGGGAAACTCTTAAAAGATTTCCCAGAGACTCTACCATCTGGGAGATCACTTCATTTCCCATGGCTTTCGCTCTCCAGTTAATCGTTTCCAGTGTATTATACAGAAAATGGGGGCTGATCTGGGAACGCAGCGCCTTTAACTGCGCATCCTTTGCCAGGATCTCATTTACATAATTGACCTTTACCAGATTTTGGATCCTTAATGCCATCTGATGAAACTGATGGTGCAAAGCGCCGATCTCATTAGGCTGTGATCCGTAATCCTCTTCCTCCGGTTCCAGTTCCAGCTCATTCTGGGTAAACAGTTTCATTTTCTGGATCAGGGCATCAAACTGGCGGATGATCCCCCGGATCAGACGACTGGAAAGATACCAGATAAACAAAATCCCAACCAGAAAGATCATAAATGTAGTCTGCATGGAAACGGTAAGCGCGCCTGCAACTTCATCAAAGGGCGCCAGTGTCACATAACTGTACTGATAATGGGGAAGCGTTCCTTTCACGGCAAAATATTTATGACCATCATAAGAAACGATCTTATAGGTAGTAAAAGGATCTGTAATCAGCTCCTCCGCCCTCTGATCCGTTAAAGAAGAGGAAGCATAGATCAGGCTTCCGCTCTGATTGGCGATCACCACTTTCTGATCCTTATACTGGGAAGCAAAACGGACTGCCTCAGATACTACCTGTTCCAGGTCCAGGCCGATCACCATATTTCCCAAAGGCTCCAAAGACATGTTCCGGATCTGACGTACATTCCTGCTGAGAAGCATATAAGGCTGCCTGGTAGCATGGGTCCAGGTAACTGCTCCCTCTTTCTCATAACCGTTCTGTATTGCTGCATCTAACAAAAAACCGGGTGTCCGCTTTAACGTGACCCAGTTGGTACAGTTCACATATTCCCCGTTTTTGCTGTAAACAGCTGCATAAGCAATGCCATTGGACCGGAAAAGAGTTGCGTATTCTGTAAGGGCATTATTAATGGTACGGTTATATTCTGTGATCGCCGGCGCGTCTTCCGGTGACGGAAGATCTGACAGACAATCCTGAATAGAAGAAGAACCAAGGATCAGATTAGAAATATATTCTGCATTTTCCATTTTCTGGGAAATCTGAGCTGATGTCACGGAAAGTCTGGATGCCATAGAGTCAAAAAGAAGCTTATTATAGGCATTTGTATACAGCCGGTACCCAAACACAGCACATAACAGCATGGTCACACTGTTAAAAAGCACTATGGTAAGGATCTTATATTTTAAAGACCAGTGCCTGAACCGGCCAATTAATATGCGTATATTTTTTTTCATATATTTCCCGTTTCTTCCTTAATTATTGTATATCTCCTGACATTCACATTATACTTTTTTTCAAAAATAATTCAATTCTGCACAAAAAAGAAGTCGGTTTTTTGAACGAACTGCTCCGTTTTAACTATTAAGAACAAAAAAATTATGCGCTATAATGTGGAACATAAACAAGCAGATATCCTTTCGGACCACGAAAGGATCCAATTTCAAGGAGGTTACAATATTATGAAAAAGAAATTAGCAGTCCTTCTTACTGCAGCTCTTGCCGCTGCATCTTTAACCGCCTGCGGCGGATCTTCTTCCTCAGGCAGCTCTGACACCAGCGCAGCTGATACAAACACTTCCCAGTCTGCACAGTCAGATGGCGGCAGCAGTGATTCCTCCAGCCTGGTTATGGCATGGTGGGGAAATCAGACCAGAAATGAACGTACCCAGAAGATCCTGGACATGTACAGCGAAGAAAATCCTGGTGTTACCATTGACGGACAGTTCTCCGAATTCAACGACTACTGGAACAAACTGGCAACCGCAGCAGCAGGACATTCCATGCCAGACATCGTTCAGATGGACTACAAATATTTACAGCAGTATGTAAACAACAATCTGTTAGTTGATCTTACTCCTTACATTGAGGACGGAACCATTGATACAGCAAGCTGCAACCAGGATGTTTTAAACTCCGGTAAGGTTGGAGATGGCTTATATGCACTGTGCAATGGTATCAATGCACCAGCTCTGTTATACAACAAGACTTTACTTGATGAAAACGGTATCACTGTAAAAGACAACATGACCATGGATGAGTTCATCGCTCTTTCCAGGGAAATCGAAGAAAAAACCGGTTACAAGACCAACCTTTGCTACAACCAGAACGAGCAGTTCTTAGAGTACTTCCTTCGTGCAGATGACATTGTTCTGTACCAGGATGGAAAAATGGGCGGAGAGTCCGCTGAACCATATGTAAACTTCTTCAAACTGTATGAAGATGGTATTAAAGATGGCTGGGTCGTTGATCCTTCTGTATTTGCAGAGCGTACCATCGGTTCTGTTGAACAGGATCCATTAGTATATGGTTCCAGTCCTGAGACCATGTCCTGGTGCTCTTTCTCCTACTCCAACCAGTTAACTGCGATCAAGAACGCAGCTCCGGAAGGCACTGAGATTGGTATCACCACCTGGCCATCTGCAGATCCTGAAAAATCTGACTACTTAAAGCCAAGCCAGTTCTTCGCTATCTCTGCTGACTCCAAAAATCCTGCAGAAGCAGCAAAGATCTTAAACTACATAACAAACTCTGCAGACTGCAACAATGTACTTCTTGCTGAACGTGGAATCCCGCTGTCCAGTGATGTAGCAGAAGCTATTTCTTCTAACCTGGATGAAAGCAGCCAGCAGGTAATTGACTTCATCTACAATGTTGTAGATCCTCACTCTTCACAGGTAAATCCACCAAGTGCTGATGGTTCCAGTGAAGTAAACGATCTGATCAACAAACTGGAAGAGCAGGTATGCTACGGACAGCTGTCCGCAGAAGATGCAGGCGCACAGCTCTTTGAGCAGGGCAACTCCATTATGGCTTCCAAAGCTTCCAAGTAAACGTATCTACTTTTATTGATTACTCTCTTTTTAATTACCATATCCTTTTATAATTCAGGGCGGTCCTCCCGCCCTGAACCATTGTAAACTATCTTTTATCCCAAGACATCCAAAAACAGGAGGTTTGACATGAAAACCATTCGCAGCTTGTTTAACCGGGAAGATACAGCAGGCATCATGTTTACTCTTCCCTTTACCCTGGGCTTTCTCTTCTTTATGATCGTTCCCATGGGCATTTCCCTTTATTATTCCTTTTGCAAATATAATATTTTGTCCCCGCCTGTTTTTACAGGTCTTGATAACTTTAAAAATATGATCGCTGATGGTACTTTTTTACAGACCATCAAAGTTACTTTCTTCTTTGCTTTTGTATCTGTTCCTTTAAAGCTGATCTTCGCTTTACTGGTTGCAATGCTCCTGTTAAAAAACACCAAAATGTCCGGTATTTACAGAGCAGCTTACTATCTGCCTTCCATTATCGGAGGTTCTGTAGCAGTCGCTATCCTTTGGAAGCGTATGTTCGCTATGGACGGTGTTGTAAATAAACTTTTAGGTTCTATTGGTATTAAAACCAGTATTTCCTGGTTAGGTGATACAAAAACAGCCATCTGGATCCTGATCCTGTTAGCTGTATGGCAGTTTGGTTCTTCCATGCTGATCTTCTTATCTTCTTTAAAGCAGATCCCGACTTCTCTTTATGAGGCAGCCATGGTAGACGGTGCCAACCCAGTATCCCGTTTCTTTAAGATCACACTTCCTCTGCTGACACCAACTATTTTCTTTAACCTGGTTATGCAGATGATCAACGGATTTCTGGCATTTACCCAGTGCTACATCATTACACAGGGTAAGCCAATGAACTCCACTTTGCTTTACACCGTTTATATGTATCAGCAGTCATTTGAGTTTTACAACACTGGTTATGGCGCTGCCATGGCTTGGGTCATGCTGCTGATGATCGGACTGATCACCCTGTTCCTGTTTGCAACCAAGCGGTTCTGGGTATATGAAGGAGGACTGTAGACATGAAGGAAAAACGTCTGGCAGGAGCTGCGCTCTACCACATCATCATATTTGCCATTGGTATCATCATGGTCTATCCTCTGATCTGGATGGTTATGAGCTCCTTTAAGGAGACCAACACCATTTTCACAACCGCCAGTTCCCTGATCCCGGAACATTTTGTAACGGATAACTACGCAAACGGCTGGAAAGGATTTGCAAAGATCTCTTTCTCCACTTTCTTTAAAAACTCTATCTTCATCTCCGTGATCGCTACCATTGGAACCATTGCTTCCTCTGCTGTTGTAGCCTACGGTTTCGCAAGATTTAAGTTCCGTGGAAAAGGAATTTTATTTTCCGCAATGCTGTTATCCATGATGCTTCCTGCACAGGTTCTTATGATCCCGCAGTATCTGTGGTATCAGAAGTTAGGCTGGGTCGGTTCTTTCCTTCCCCTGACTGTCCCATACTTCTTTGCGATCCAGGGCTTTTTCGTATACCTGCTTTCCAACTTCATCGGCGGTATTCCGATCGAACTGGACGAAGCAGCAAAGATCGACGGCTGTTCCTACTGGGGCATCTTTACAAGGATCATGATCCCTCTGATCAAACCGGCTGTTGTAACCGGCTGTATCTTCTCCTTTATGTGGAGATGGGATGATTTCCTTTCTGCCCTGCTTTATATCAATAAAACCGCCATGTATCCGGTCAGCCTGGCATTAAAACTGTTCTGCGACCCAGGTTCTTCTTCCGACTACGGCGCTATGTTCGCAATGGCAAGCCTTTCCATCCTTCCATCCGTACTGATCTTCATTTTCTTCCAGAAATACCTGGTAGAAGGAATTAGTACCTCTGGTCTGAAGGGTTAAACCAAACAGATAGGCATTTCCATTTCAACCAGCAAATGCGCTGTTGGCGCATTCGGGATATGTATAATACATAAAAAAGCCCATGCAGCTGCCATTCAGGCAGCCTGCATAGGCTTTTTTCTCATTCTTTTTATTTCTCATGCATAAATCTTCCAAGGAATTCCATCGTCTGCTCTCTTTGAGGATTTGCAAAAATATCAGCCGGTGTTCCCTCTTCTACGATGACACCGTTTGCCATGTATACAACATGGGTAGATACATCTCTTGCAAATGCCATCTCATGAGTAACAATGATCATGGTCAGACCTTCTTTTGCAAGCTTGCGCATAACTTCCAGAACCTCTCCAACCATCTGGGGATCCAGCGCGGATGTGGGCTCATCAAACAGCAGTACCTCAGGCTCCATAGCCAGGGCTCTTGCAATAGCTACACGCTGTTTCTGACCGCCGGAAAGCTGTCTTGGTTTTGCATTGATATAAGGAGCCATGCCAACTTTTTCCAGGTAATACATGGCCTTCTGCTTTGACTCTTCCTTACCCTTCTTTAACACCTTGACCTGTCCCACCATGCAGTTTTCAAGAACGGTCATGTTGTTGAACAGGTTAAAGCTCTGGAATACCATACCAACTCTGGAACGGTATTTCGGTGCATTTACCTTTGCATCGGCAATGTTATTTCCATGATATAAAATCTCGCCGGTAGTCGGTGTTTCCAGTAAGTTTAAGCAGCGAAGCAAGGTGGACTTACCGGAACCGGAAGCTCCGATGATACAGGTAACATCCTTGCTGTTTACTGTAAAATCAATATCCTTTAAGACCAGATTGGTGCCAAAGGTCTTGCTTAAATGGCGGATCTCCAAAATCTTTTCGCTCATTACTGCTCCTCCTTCTTATCATCCGGATAACGGTACATACCACTGGTATAAGCCAGTGTATCTGTGGTTGCCAGGTCAAAATTGTCTGCACCATCCATCTTCTTCTCCCACAGACGCAGCAGTCTGGAGCAGGTAAATGTCATGATAAAATACATGATCATGGTAATGGTATAGGTCTCAAAGTTCATGTAAAGGGCACCTGCAGCTGCCTTTGTCTTATACAGCAGTTCTGCCACACCAATAACAGAAAGCACGCAGCTGTCCTTGATATTGATGATCAGGTTGTTGCCGATCTGAGGCATCAGGTTACGCAGAGCCTGAGGCAGGATAACGTAGATCATAGTCTGAACATGGGTCATACCAATGGATTTTGCTCCTTCAGTCTGTCCCGGGTCAATAGAAAGGATACCGCCTCGTACAGTCTCTGCCATATAGGCACCTGTATTAATAGATAAGATAAAATAAGCAGCCTGGGTAATAGTAGAATTAATTCCCAGCAAAGGCATAAGGCCATAGTAGATAAACATAGCCTGGGCCATCATAGGTGTACCCCTGAAAAATTCCACATAAGCATTTAAGATCAGCCGTATGATCCACAAAGCTCCCTTCTTTAAAGGATTGTCTCCCTTTTCAGAAGGAATGGTCTGGACAATACCTACGGCAAAGCCGATGAGGCATCCTACCAGCGTACCTACTAAAGCGATCTTTAAGCTGACGCCTGCACCCTGCAGCATAGACATGCCGTAGCGGTTGAATACGACCATTACACGGCCCAAAAAATCTGTTGGCATAACTTTCTCCTTTTTATCTCTTCAATTAGTTTGCCAGAGGCTGTACGGAAATTGCCTCATCCATCATTGCAGAGAAATCATCTTTTGTCATCTTGGACAGAACACTGTCAATAGCTTCCTTTAACTCAGTATTGCCCTTCTTTAAGGAAATACCAATGTTGATATCCTCGTCAGTTACCTGGAAATCATCTTCGCCGCCGCCAAATTCAAGAAGCTTGAAATCTGGGTAAGCAACTAAAGCACCCTTACCGGTTGGCTGGTCAGTTACAACCAGATCACACTTGTCAGCATTTAAGGACATCAGCATATCTGGTGCACTTGCTGTTGCAGCTAAGATATTTGCATCCTGGATCTGTGGAAGGCAGGTATCATACCATATGGTGCTCTGCTGGGAAGTACAGGTTGCACCAGCCAGGTCAGCTACGCTCTTAGCGTCAGCGTACTTACTGCCGTTCTTAACCAGGGTAACGATGGTTGCATAGTAATATGGCTCAGTAAAGTCAACTGCCTGAAGACGCTCTTCTGTAATGGACTGACCAGCGATAACGCAGTCAACCTGTCCTGTACTTACAGCAGGGATCAGGGAATCCCAGTCAAGACGAACGATCTGCAGGTCATATCCTAACTCATCACAGATCTTCTTTGCCATCATAACATCATATCCATAAGCATATTCATTGCTGTCGTTGATCGGTACAGCGCCATTGGAGTCATCTGGCTGTGTCCAGTTATACGGTGCGTATGCACACTCCATAGCTACCTTTAAAACCTTCTTTTCACCAGATTCAGCAGCAGCTTCCTTAGATGTGTTTTCTCCTGCTGCGCTTGTCTGCTCTGCTGGAGCTGCTGTAGTAGCTGCTGTATTATTTCCGCCACATGCTGTTAATGCACCTGCTGCCATTATTCCAGCAAATGCCAGGCTCATTGTTCTCATTACATTTCTTTTCATAATTGTTCTCTCCTTTTTGCCTGTATTTCGAAAGTCTGTTATCAAAAAATACCTGTCCTTATAACAAACAGACATGTCACCTGGCGGTAACATCACCATAAATGAAAGCCATACCTGTTACCAGGTATGACTTCTTCGTTTTCCTTGGCTTCTTTCGCGAAACAGCCTTCCTGACTGCTGATTTTTATATAAATCAGCATTTTCCCGCTTAGTATAGCATAACTGCTCCGCTTTTCCAATAGTAATTTTTATTTTAACAGGCCATATTTTCCACTATATTTTCCTACTTTTTCCCAGCTTCCTTAGAAACTGCCTCTGCTTCCTCTGCCTTTTTGATCATCAGGTCTGTCATTTTCTGCTGATACTCTTCATCCGCCGTGATCTCATTTCCCTGTTCATCTGCCTCCACAGCGAACAAGAAAGTTCTTGCATCATTGATCTCATAGCTGCAGGTTACAAATGTATACAGCGCTTTCACCGGGTATTCTACGGTTTCCGCATAGGAGCAAGGGGCGATCATCTCTTTTACAAACTCATCAAAAGCTTCCTGACTCTTAAAACGGGTCTTGCGCACAATGGGCTTTGCCTCTCCATAATAGCAGGATACCGCCTTTAAACGTATCTCCCGTTCAGGAGTATAAATAGAAAAATACTGATGCTCTTTAAAATAAGAAGGGTCTTTATAGCGGACAATATCTTTAAACATACTTCCGTTCTTCATATTGTGGCCGTAAAGGATATTATTTCTTCCCTCAAAGTCACCTTCGCTTTCGTAGTCCAGATAAATACTTCCGGCTACACTTGCTTCCCCGTTAAAATCATGTTTCAGATAAAAATCATTATCTGTTCCCTGTACAATAGGATAACTGATCTTTGTATCTGGAATATGGATCCAGCCAATGGTATCAGGATTTTCCTTTTTTAATGTATCAAAATCATAGGGTGACTGGTATTCCTCTTTTTCAGGTTCTGTCTCCAGTTCCTGTTTTTCTGTTTCTTCTATTGTAATGGTCTCCTGGGTCGTCTGGGCTGCTTCCCTTGCAAGGCGTTCATACTCTTCCTGGGCTCTTTTATCTGCAAGATAACTGCGCAAAGTCAGGCCGCCGCTTACTAAAAATACCAGAAGTGCAACGCAGACCAGTATTTTCCACAGAGTATCTCTGCCGCTTTTTTTACTGTCTTCCATACATCATTCTGTCCTTTCCAAGATGTTTTCCTTAAAAGATCATGCTGTATGTGTCTTCTTTACAGGCTCTTTCTCCCACTGTCCGGATCTTGCCACAGCCTCATGCATTAAAAGTAGCAGTTCCATAAAGCTTCTGAAGCTTACCTGGCAGCGTTTTTCCTTCCAGCCAACCGTTCCCTGCCAGGTAGAATTCCTGCGAAACAGCACCCGGACTACAAAGGTTGCAGGACCATAATTTCCATTTTCCACACGGAAACTGCGTGAAATGATCACTGCCGGTTCTTTTTCCTGTTCCGGAAGAGGATCGATCATTTCCGCGATCTTTTCCCTCAGCTCAAATTCATTATAAAAAGCCCGTCTGTCTTCTACTGCCGGATGGGACACATCCCCGCTCATCACATGACCTTCATAATTGTTTACAGTGACTTCACACATCTTTTTGCCAAGTCCATAGGGAAGTCTTGTTACACCTTCCCCTAACTGCTGGTCTAAAAAGTCCATCAGTTCCATAAAGCTGTCAAAATGTCTTTTGGCGTTCGTTCCGATCTGTTCGATCTGCCCCTGCCAGGAAGCATAATAACGATACTGGACCCGCAAGCAAAAATCCGCAAGTTTTCCTCTTGTTTCAGACTTTAATCCTTCTATTCTTACTTCCCTGCTTTCCTCTTTCAGATCCAGATATTCTTTTTTGCTGAAATTGCGGTGGTCCACACTTTTCATGGGGTAATGGATCTCCTCAAACAGCTCCTCTAAAGCAAACACCATTTCAGAAAGGCTGTAAAAAACAATGCCATACTCCTTACTTTCATGATAGATCCTTCCTTTTAATATCCTGTTTTCAAAATCATCCACTGCAATATGGACCTGACGATAAGAATTCGGTATTGCTCCAGTCTTTGCTACTGACATTTTTTCACCCACTTTTCTGTTTATTATTCTGTTTTATACTATTTTCAGTATAGCAGTTTCCGGTTACAAATCGGTTACAAAATACTTAATTTTTTCGTTTTTTCGTCTTAATAAACTGGACATTTCCATAGCGTATAGTTATACTTATTGTATAAATTCAAATGCACGATATAAAAATGATATATAAAGGAGACCTGCCATTATGCCATCTTCTTCTGAACAGAGACCAACGATCCATGTACAGACCCTTGGCGGTTTTTCTATCCGCACAAACGGCTGCCAGATCAATGACAACAGCAATCAGTCAAAAAAGCCCTGGGCATTATTAGAGTATCTTGTTATATTCCAGAAAAAGGATATCAACCCTGCTGAACTGATCCGTATCATCTGGGCCGATGATCCCGGTGTCAATCCAAACGGAGCATTAAAAACCCTTATGTTCCGTTCCCGTAAACTGTTAGAACCGTTAGGGATCTCCCCGCAGAAACTGTTAGTCCAGCAGCGGGGAACATATGCCTGGACCCAGGATTATCCTACGGTTTTAGATATTGATGAATTTGAGTCTGTATGCAACCGGGCTTTAAGCAACTCCCTTGATCCGGAAGAAAATCTGTCCCTGTGTATGGAGGGTCTTTCTATTTACAAGGGTGATTTCCTTCCAAAATCAGAATACGAATCATGGGTGGTTCCCATCAGCGCTTATTACCATTCCCTGTACCAGAAACTGGTTTATAAGACCATCCAGCTGCTTTTGGACAAGCAGGATTACAGCCAGATCACTTCCATCTGCCAGACTGCTATTGGGATCGAGCCTTTTGATGAGGAATTTCATTATCACCTGGTCTATTCCTTATATAAGGACGGCCATACCAGCCAGGCACTTGAAGAATATAGCAATACCTTAGACCTGTTCTACAATGAATTTTCCATTTCACCAACGGAACATTTTAAGGAGCTGTATAATATCATCCGTAACAGTGAACGTGGCATCAATACAAACCTTGACTCTATCCATACTTCCTTAAACGAGGAAAGCAGCGGCGGGGCTTTCTACTGTGAATATCCTATTTTCAGGGATCTGTTCCAGTTAGAGCGCCGTTCTATCCAGCGTACCGGAGACTCTATTTATCTCTGCCTGCTGACAGTTACAGGGATCGACGGAAAAACTCCAAAGAGCATGATCCTTCAAAAAGCAATGGAACACTTAAATACTTCCATTATGGCTTCCCTGCGCTGCAGTGATGTATTCACCCGTTACAGTATCAGCCAGTACCTGATCTTACTGCCTACTGTAACCATTGAAAAAGGAGAAATGGTCTTAAAACGTATTATCAGCAACTTCCGCAAGCTTTATAACCGGAAGGACATTACAGTTGAAATACGCCTGCAGCCTGTCCTTCCCTGGAAGAATACACCTCTTGGGGAAAACTTAAATTATGAAGAGCTGACAGAAGAAGAACCCTAGAATTTCCGTAAGTAAACAAAAAACATTTAAAAAACAGATGGAGCCAGGTCGGTTCCATCTGTTTTTATTTTATATACTAGGAAATTCCGTTGGAACTCCCTAGTACACAAAAAGGCACGACCTGCCAACGATGCGCACTCGCGCGATGAGGAAGTTTGTCGCAAGCGACCGCGCTCGGCGCGAGAATGTGCCAAGGCACATTCTTTTTTATGGTTTCTGCTCCCGCCATCTCTTTATTTATGGCGTGCAGATCACCGGTATTCCCTTGTAAAGCAGATCATATAAAGTTGCTGCACTGGCCGGTGGCAGATTTACGCAGCCATGGCTGCCGCTGGTCTGATAAATGGTTCCACCGAATTTGCTTCTCCAGGAAGCATCATGAAGTCCGATGCCTCCGTTAAATGGCATCCAGTAATCTACATGGCTTTCGTATTCATATTTGCCGTTATCCAGCTTCTTTCCACGCAGGATACGGTCTTTTTCTTTATAAGTCAGACTGTAGATACCTGCCGGTGTTGTATAATCCTTTGACACATTTCCTGTTACACAGGGCGCATCCCAGACAACGGTACCATCTTTTACCATGTATACATGCTGTCCGCCAAGATCCACCTGTACATATGTATTGCCCCAGTCACCACCTGTTCTGGAAACTGCACTCTGGCTGTATACAGGCTCCCTGTCTGCACTGTCACCATCCTGCCATGCCGAACCACTCTGGATCAGCTCAGTAAGGGCTGCGATCTCGCCTGCCTGGTCAATCTTCCATCCATAAGGGCCTGTAAGCTGGTATTCTGCTCCTGTTACCCCTGTAAAGGTACGTGTCTTTCCTGCTGTATCGTAAGTTGCCGCCAGATTTGCCACAAATGCTGCGACTTTTTCCTGATCCAGAGTTACCTGTCCATTGCTGCTTCCTGTGATCCAGCTGGCCATGGTCTCGCCGGAAAGGACTTCTGACGCATCTCCAAATACATACCGCAGCTGTTTGGTCCTGCGGCTGTTCATAGCTGCACATAAAGCCTTCAGGTTTTCATCACTTTCCCAGACACCAACGGTACGGTAACAGCCGGTTTCTTCCAGGGAAAGTTCCCTGCTTCCGGCTCTTACAACAGCTGTGATCACCTGTTTTGTCTTTTCCGGGTCCACATCATTTCCCTGTACAGCCGGAACGATGGTAAATTCTTTTCCTTCTTCATAAGCAGAGATGGAAGCATCTTTTGTTGTCACAATACTTCCGCCACTGATGCAGGAAAGATTGCTGATCTTATTGTTTAACGCCTCTTCGTTATACTGGGCAGAAATTTCCATTGTATGCGTATTTTCACCGGAAGGTCCTGCTACACGGCCGGTGGCATTCTGACTGTCCAAAATATTCTGGATACTGCCGGAAACAGTCACCTGGTAGCCAATATCGCTGCCTTTGATGCTCTCTTCTTTTCCGCCTTTTTCCTTGATATTCAGTGTATATTCCCCAGCATAAAAGCCTTCGATCCTTGCTTTTGCTTCATCTGGCGTCAATCCACCTACACCTACGCCATTGATCTTGGTGCCGGATACCAGCTTTGAGGTATCACTTTCATCTGCAAATGCACCTATGGTTGCAGCTAATGACAATGTCAGTGCCGACAGAACCGTTAAAAGCAGTTTCTTTTTTCCTACATTTTTTCTCATACTCCATACTCCTTTTTTGAGCACCTGGCCTGTAAACTCCCCTGTCAGTCGATCACCTTAATACTTTCGATCACCGGCTGGTTTTCTTTTGCAACTGTTCCGTTGTTGTCTTCTACCTTTGTATCTTCACAGATCGCGTCAACCACATCCATACCGTCCGTTACATAACCAAAGCAGGCATATTCACCGTCTAAGAAGGTACTGTCCTCATGTACGATAAAGAACTGGGAGCTTGCGCTGTCCTTACGCTGGGCTCTTGCCATAGAAATAGCTCCTCTTGTATGGGATAATGGATTTTTCACGCCATTGGAGTCAAATTCGCCTTTGATCTCACGCTCGGAACCGCCCATACCTGTTCCTAATGGGTCACCGCCCTGGATCATAAATCCACTGATGATGCGGTGGAAGGTAAGTCCGTCATAAAATCCGTTTCCAGCCAGATCTAAAAAGTTTGCAACTGTGATCGGTGCTGCATCCCCGTCTAATTCTACATTAATGGTGCCGTAATCTTTTACAGTGATCTCTACATGGTGCTTTCCCGCAGCTGCTGCCAGATCCAGTTCACTGTTTTCCTCTGCTGCCTCTGTAGTTTCTGCTGTTTCACTTGCTGCAGCCTGGGTTGTCTCTTCTGCTTTTTCTGTCTCAGTTTCTTTTGTATCTTCTGCCTTTGCAGTTGTTTCAACTGCTGTTGTCTCTGCTGTATTATCTTTTGTACCGCAGCCTGCTAATAACATGGCAGATGCTGCTGCCATCAGGCAGATCTTCATCCATTTCTTCATTCTTAATTTCAATTCCTTTCTTCTGCTATCATAAGCTTTACTCATGCCTGTACGCGATATGCCTGCTTTGGCAGGCGGGGCACTCGTTGTTTTCATCATAGCATTTTCCCCAGATACAGTAAAGCGTTTCACAAAAATATCAAACTTCCGTAAGATTTATTAAGAAAGATACAAAAAAGCAACAGCGCCGAAGTTTCCTTCAGCGCTGTCACTTTTATCCCTTATATAACAATTTTTAATCGATTAGCCTGTTTTAAATCTCTGCAATTAGTCTGCCAGAGCTGCCTGTGCTGCTGCTAAACGAGCGATCGGTACACGGAATGGTGAGCAGGATACATAGTCCAGTCCGATCTTATGGCAGAATTCTACGGAGCTTGGGTCACCGCCGTGCTCGCCGCAGATACCTACATGAAGTTCAGGACGTGTAGCCTTTCCTAACTTAATAGCCATTTCCATCAGCTTGCCTACGCCAGTCTGATCCAGTTTTGCAAATGGATCATTCTCGAAGATCTTAGCATCATAGTAAGCGTTTAAGAACTTGCCAGCATCATCACGGGAGAATCCGTAAGTCATCTGGGTTAAGTCGTTAGTACCGAAGCAGAAGAACTCAGCGTCCTTAGCGATCTCATCAGCAGTTAAAGCTGCTCTTGGGATCTCGATCATAGTACCAACTTCGTATTTCAGGTCAACACCAGCTGCTGCGATCTCAGCATCAGCGGTCTCAACAACGATCTTCTTAACATACTTTAATTCCTTGGTATCGCAGATCAGAGGGATCATGATCTCTGGGCAAACGTTCCAGTCTGCATGAGCCTTCTTAACATTGATAGCTGCACGGATAACAGCCTTTGTCTGCATCTTAGCGATCTCAGGATAGGTAACAGCCAGACGGCAGCCACGATGTCCCATCATTGGGTTGAACTCATGAAGTGCATCGCAGATAGCTTTGATCTGTTCAACAGTCTTGCCCTGTGCGTCAGCCAGTTTCTTAATATCTTCTTCCTCAGTAGGAACGAACTCATGCAGAGGCGGATCCAGGAAACGGATGGTAACTGGGTTGCCTTCCAGAGCTTCGTACAGCTTCTCGAAATCTCCCTGCTGCTCAGGTAAGATCTTCTCCAGAGCTGCTTCTCTTTCTTCTACTGTTTCAGAGCAGATCATCTCACGGAATGCATCAATTCTGTTGCCTTCAAAGAACATATGCTCTGTACGGCAAAGACCGATACCTTCTGCGCCAAGCTCTCTAGCCTTTGCAGCATCTCTAGGAGTATCTGCATTGGTACGAACCTGTAATCTTCTATATTTGTCAGCCCATGCCATGATTCTTCCGAACTCACCAGCAATGGTAGCATCTACAGTTGGGATAATTCCATCGTAAATCTTACCGGTAGAACCATCGATAGACAGCCAGTCACCTTCATGGTATTCTTTTCCAGCCAGAACGAACTTCTTGTTCGCTTCGTCCATAATGATATCGGAGCAGCCGGATACACAGCAGGTACCCATACCACGTGCAACTACTGCTGCATGGCTGGTCATACCACCGCGGACAGTCAGGATACCCTGAGCAGCCTTCATACCTTCAATATCTTCAGGAGAGGTCTCCAGACGAACCAGAACTACCTTCTCGCCTTTTGCCTTCCAAGCCTTTGCATCTTCTGCTGTAAATACGATCTTACCGCAGGCAGCACCTGGTGAAGCAGCCAGTGCCTTAGCTACAGGCTCAGCCTTCTTAAGTGCAGCAGCGTCAAACTGAGGATGAAGCAGTGTATCCAGGTTACGTGGATCGATCATCTTAACTGCTTTCTTCTCATCGATCATGCCTTCGTCAACTAAGTCGCAGGCGATCTTTAATGCAGCCTTTGCAGTTCTCTTACCATTACGGGTCTGTAACATGTACAGCTTTCTGTCCTCAATGGTGAACTCCATATCCTGCATATCTCTGTAGTGGTCTTCCAGAGTATGGCAGATACCTACGAACTGCTCATAAACTTCTGGCATAACTTCCTTTAACTGGTCGATCTTCTGAGGTGTACGCACACCAGCTACTACGTCTTCGCCCTGTGCATTCATCAGGAACTCGCCCATTAAGTGCTTCTCACCAGTTGCTGGGTCACGGGTAAATGCAACACCAGTACCGGAGGTCTCACCCATGTTACCAAATGCCATCATCTGTACGTTTACTGCAGTACCCCAGGAATATGGGATATCGTTGTCACGACGGTAAACATTTGCTCTTGGGTTATCCCATGAACGGAATACAGCCTTGATTGCTTCCATTAACTGCTCCTTAGGATCAGTTGGGAAGTCTTTTCCGATCTTCTCTTTATATTCAGCCTTGAACTGTTCAGCCAGATCATGCAGATCTTCTGCAGTCAGTTCAACGTCCTGCTTAACGCCTTTTTCAGCTTTCATCTTGTCGATGAGCTCTTCAAAGTATTTCTTTCCGACTTCCATAACAACATCGGAGAACATCTGGATAAATCTTCTGTAGCAGTCCCAAGCCCAACGTGGATTGCCGGACTTCTTAGCCAGAACCTCTACTACTTCTTCATTCAGACCTAAGTTCAGGATGGTATCCATCATACCAGGCATGGATGCTCTAGCACCGGAACGAACGGAAACCAGAAGTGGATTTTCCTTATCACCAAACTTCTTGCCGGTGATCTCTTCCATCTTTCCGATATATTCCATGATCTGGCCCATGATCTCGTCATTGATCTTTCTGCCATCTTCATAGTACTGTGTACAAGCTTCTGTTGTAATTGTAAATCCCTGAGGAACCGGTAAACCAAGATTTGTCATCTCAGCCAGGTTTGCACCTTTACCTCCTAAAAGATTTCTCATGTTTGCATTGCCTTCACTGAACAAGTAAACCCACTTTGTTGCCATAAGTCTTTTCCTCCTCTGATATAGCAGTCCGCCAGGCCCCTTTCACCTGACGTTTGCCGACTTAGCTTAACTTAGGGCGGAACCAATGACTCCCTTCGTCCGTCCAACGTGTTTATTATATCACAAAGTTTTTTTCAGTAAACCCTTTTGGAGGCAAAACTTTGAAAAAATTTGTTAATTTTACTGTAAAAACCAGTGTAAGCGCTTCCACTTTCTGTCATTTTCACATATCCGTTGTTGGTTCGTATTTGCGAATGTGCATTGTATACAAAAGCACTTATTCGTGCCCCAGACGCTTCTTTGATGTGTCTGGAAAGAAAAAAGTTCCGCCTGCTGACGCAGACGGAACGCTTGTTTTTCTCTTGGACTCATTATATCTTAAACCGATACCCCACTCCCCAGATAGTCTCAATATACTGAGGCTTTGCGGTATTAAACTCAATCTTCTCTCGAATCTTTTTAATATGCACTGTTACAGTTGCAATATCTCCAATGGATTCCATATCCCAGATTTTGGAGAAAAGCTCTTCTTTTGTAAATACATGGTTGGGATTTTGTGCCAGGAAGGAAAGCAGGTCAAATTCCTTGGTTGTAAAGGTCTTTTCTTCCCCATTTACCCACACTCTTCTTGCAGTCTTGTCGATCTTAAGACCGCGGATCTCGATGATCTCATTTGCCGGCTGGCCGCTTCCTACCAGGCGCTCATATCTTGCCATATGGGCTTTTACTCTGGCTACCATTTCACTTGGACTGAATGGCTTGGTGATGTAATCGTCAGCTCCCAGTCCCAGTCCGCGGATCTTGTCAATATCTTCTTTCTTTGCGGAAACCATGATAATAGGGGTATTTTTCACCTCACGTACCCGGCGGCAGATCTCAAAACCATCGGTTCCCGGAAGCATCAGATCCAGGATCAGCAGGTCATATTCCTCTTTTAATGCCCGTTCTAAACCGTCTGTACCATTATTTTCTATTTCTACTTCAAAGCCTGACAGCTCCAGATAATCCTTTTCCAGCTCTGCAATGCTTTCCTCATCTTCTACGATCAGTATTTTACTCATTCCTGCACAACCTCCTGATATTTTCTTAAAACAAAGTGCACCTCTGTTCCGATTCCCTCTTTACTGGTAGCCCAGATACGGCCACCGTGATCCTCAATGATCTTTCGCACAATGGACAGACCGATACCGCTTCCGCCCTGGGAAGAATTTCTGGAAGAGTCGGTGCGGTAGAACCGGTCAAAGATATTTGGCAGATCTTTGGCTGCAATTCCTTTTCCATTGTCCTCGATCTCCACCTGGATGAAATCCCCGTCATCCTTGATGCGGATATTGATAATACCTTTTTTCTTGTCCAGATATTTCACAGAATTGCTGATGATATTGTTGATCACACGCTTCATCTGCTCTGCATCGGCAATGACCACTACGTCTTCATCTACGTAGTTAAAATATCCCAGTTCAATACCTCTTGCTTCCATATCCAGTCCCACTTCTTCCACGCAGTCCCTGAAATACTGGGAAACATTGATCTTGGAGAATGTATATGGGATCTTGTTGGTATCGATCTTAGAATAGAATGTCAGCTCATCGATGAGGCGGTCCATGTCATTAGCTTTATTATAAATGGTCCTGATGTATTTATCCAGCTTTTCCGGTGAAGATGCCACTCCGTCCATAATACCTTCCACATAGCCCTTAATAGCTGTGATCGGTGTCTTTAAGTCATGGGAAATATTGCTGATCAGCTCTTTGCTTTCTTTGTCATACTGGACTTTTTCCTCTGCACTTTCTTTTAAGCGCATACGCATTTCTTCAAAGTCCTGGCAAAGATGGCCGATTTCATCATCTGCGTCCACATCCAGGGTAAATTCCAGATTGCCGTCGCGGATCTTCTTGGTAGCTTCCTGAAGCTTGTTTAAGGGGCTTAAAATAGACTGATAAACCCAGAACGTCAGGGTAATTCCGGCGATCAGAAGGATCATAACACCTAAAAAGAGCATTTCCCGGATCATGGATTTTACTTCCGGCAGCAGATCATCTACATTGGAAATAATAAATACGCTTCCTTCTGTCTTATCCGGGAACTGAAAATCCATCTGCTTTACCAGATGCTGGCTCTCGCCGTCTAAGTAGATACCGCCCTCTAAATCTCCCTGAAGGATATCAAATTCCGGCAGCTGCTCACACAGCTGGGTCTTATTTTCCTCGTCTGCATCACCAAAATAAATGATGTCGGTTCCCTTTCGCACTACCAGATAAGCATAATGCTTCTGAAGTTCCGCATTGACCTCATCTAAATGACTGCTGTCTTCATATAATTCAGGCTTTTTATCCAGTTCTTCCCGGATCACCTGCTGTACCCGGCGGGTCAGACGGTTAAATACCTGGGTAGAATTACCATTTAAAAGATCCACCTGTTCCGTCAGACCATACTCTTTTGTAAAGGAACGTGCCTGATGATCATTGATGGCAAAAAAGGACACAAAAATAAGAAGCATGGGAACAATGGTGATGATCATAAATGCAACCGCTAAGCGGGTCTTTAGTTTCATAAGTAAGGACCTCCAATGGACTCATTATATCATACTTCCTCACTATCATTTATAAAATCATTCTAAAATCAGCGAACACGTCACTGGCGCGTTCTCAATATACATAGCAAAATGCCCGCTTCCCCAAAACAGGAAAACGGGCATTTTTAATTTAAAGTTTAACTTAAATCTCAATTAGAACATAAACTTATCAGCAAAGTAATCCTTTAACTCAGCGATCGGGATACGAACCTGCTCCATGGTGTCTCTGTCACGGACAGTTACTGCATGGTCTTCTTCAGAGTCAAAGTCATAGGTTACGCAGAATGGAGTACCGATCTCATCCTGTCTTCTGTAACGCTTACCGATGTTTCCTCTGTCATCGAATTCGCAGTTGAAGTACTTGCTCAGTTCAGCGTATACCTTTTCTGCTCCTTCGTTTAACTTCTTGGACAGTGGCAGAACGCCTACCTTTACAGGTGCCAGAGCCGGGTGGAAGTGAAGGACAGTTCTTACATCACCTTCTCCGATCTCTTCTTCGTCATATGCTGCACACAGGAATGCTAAGGTTACACGGTCAGCACCCAGTGAAGGCTCGATTACATATGGGATATATTTTTCCTTGCTCTCATCATCAAAGTAAGTCATATCCTGTCCGGATACAGTCTGATGCTGGGTCAGATCATAGTCAGTTCTGTCTGCAATACCCCAAAGCTCGCCCCAGCCAAATGGGAACTGGAATTCCAGGTCAGTAGTAGCCTTGCTGTAGAAGCACAGTTCTTCTGGAGAATGGTCTCTTGCACGCATTTCATCTGGCTTAATGCCTAATTTCTGCAGCCAGTCGATGCAGTACTGTTTCCAGTAAGCAAACCACTCAAGGTCAGTACCTGGTTTGCAGAAGAATTCAAGCTCCATCTGCTCAAACTCTCTGGTACGGAAAGTAAAGTTACCAGGTGTGATCTCGTTACGGAAGGACTTACCGATCTGTCCGATACCAAATGGAACTTTCTTTCTGGAAGTTCTCTGTACATTCTTGAAGTTTACAAAAATACCCTGAGCAGTCTCTGGACGAAGGTATACAGTATTCTTAGCATCCTCGGTTACACCCTGGAATGTCTTGAACATCAGGTTGAACTGACGGATATCTGTAAAGTCGTGAGCACCACAGCTTGGGCAGCAGATATGCTTGTCTTCGATGTACTGCTTCATCTGTTCCTGGGACCAGCCGTCTACAGAACCTTCGATCTCAATGCCATGCTCATCGTTATAATCTTCGATCAGCTTGTCAGCGCGGAAACGTTCTTTACACTGCTTACAGTCCATCAGAGGATCGGAGAAACCGCCCAGATGTCCGCTGGCTACCCATGTCTGGGAGTTCATTAAGATGGCACAGTCAACACCTACGTTATAAGGGCTTTCCTGTACGAATTTCTGCCACCAGGCTTTCTTTACGTTGTTCTTCAGCTCAACGCCCAGATTACCGTAATCCCAGGTATTTGCAAGACCGCCATAGATCTCAGAACCTGGATATACAAAACCTCTGTTTTTTGCAAGAGCTACGATTTTTTCCATTGTCTTTTCCATATCAGTATCCTCTCTCTTTACAAGCATTCTGCAGATCCGTGGACCACTCATCTGCAAACTGCCATTTTTACTTAGTTACGATTACACTTGTTCCGGAACCTGTCTTTATAAAATGTCCGTCATGGACATCACAGCCTCCGTCTGCATCCAGCAAGTCAGCCTCTGTCTGGACCATTCCTTCTCCCTGTAAAACAACAGCAAAGGAACCGGTCGCCAAAGCAGCTTCATAGTCCACACCTGCAGCTTTCAGATCTTCTGAAAGTTCCTTCGGTGTGCCGGTTTTAATTTCCGTAAAAGGCATGGTATCATCTCCTATTTCACTGGCAAAGTCCACAAGACTTTCCCCACTGTCATAAGAGGTGATAAGAACTGCTTTTCCCTTTTCCAGACTTCCTGAAACCAGAGTTACCGGCTCTTTTGAGCTTTCTGTCCCATTGGCTTCATTGTATTCCTTTATCTTTTCAGATGCAAAGTCTAAAAGTTCCTCTTTGGAATAGCTGCCGCCTTCATACGTTTCCACGCTGACCCACTGAAGGTTACCATCTTTTGTAATATAAAGACAGCTTTCTTCTGTTTCCGGTCCTTTTGCGTTTTTTGCAGATAAGCCTTCGCAGCCTCCAAACATAAGCACTGCTGTCAGAACAACAGCCGCCGCAAGAAGTTTTTTCTTCATTCTCTTCCTAATTCCTTTCAGACATATGGCATATTATATCCTCTGAATGGCATAATTTCAAGCCCTTTAGCTCATTTTCAGCTAACCGGACGGGCCGTTTTTCCCCCGGAGAGCACTTCCAGGATCTCTAAGGACTTAAACTCATGGTGTATGTATTCATCCATGGCATGCTGCACTTCCCTGGAAAATTCCCTCAAAACATCTTCTTTCAGTGTAAATGTATACAGGGAACCTAAGGGAGTCGCGATCACATATTGCCACGCATAAACGCAGGACTCCGACACTCTTCCTTCCGGCTCCTGTGTATACACACCGTTAATGACCATGGCACGAAGTTCAAAAATGCGCCGTACCAGCGGATTTGGCAGAGCCTCTTTGCTTAATGCCTTTAAAGACACATACAAAAGATTTAAAAGCTCCGTTCCGTCCATATTTTCATCGGAAAGCCAGGAAGCCACTTCCAGAAAATAAGCCCCATAGCAGGCTCCTTCCATATCTGCTGACAACTCATCAAAGTAATTGGTGATCTGGGCAGACTGGAGATTGTAGGCAGATCTTCCTTCATATACCTGAAAAGTTCCAAAAGAAAAAGGCCGGCTTGCTGCCATCAGGCTGCTTCCCGGTCTTCTCACACCATGAGCAAAGGCGGTTATCTTCCCTTTTTCCCGGGTCAGAAGCACCAGCCGTCTGTCATAGTCACCGGAGGGCGCGCTTAAAAGGACCATTCCTGTAACACTTAAAACATCCCGCATGCTGCGCCCTCCTTTCTTATTTCATGTACTCTCGGAATCTTTTTGTACTTGATTTTGCGAGAAGATTTTTTGTCAGTTGTGCCCAAATTTCTGAGGCGTACGCGGTGCGTACGTTGATGAAATTCGGGTGCAAATGGCGGAAAATCGGCCGCAAAGGCAAGTGCAGAAAAGACTCCGAGAGTACATTTAATCTGCAAGATCTGTCATTTAATGCACATTCTTACGTCTATGCAGTTTTTATTATATATACGTCTATACGTCTTTCTGATTATATCCGTAATTCTTCATGTAAAGCTCGCTGTCTCTCCACTCTTTTCTAACCTTTACCCAGAGTTGGAGGTTGACCTTGGTCTCCATCATGTTTTCAATCTCACGGCGGGCTACTGTGCCGATCTTCTTTAACATGGAGCCGCCTTTTCCGATGATGATGCCCTTGTGGGACTCGCGCTCGCAGACAATACTTGCTTCAATATCAATAATACCGTTTGGACGCTCTTTCATCTGTTCAATGACAACGGCAATTCCATGAGGGATCTCATCATCTAACAGACGCAGTGCCTTTTCACGGATCAGCTCTGCTGCGATCTGACGCATTGGCTGGTCTGTTACTGTATCTTCATCATAAAACTGAGGTCCATAAGGCAGATACTTAAAGATCTGTTCTAAAAGCACATCTGTATTTTTGTCTTTTAAAGCGGATAATGGCACGATCTCTGCGAAATCACATACATCTTTATAAGCAGCGATAAAGGTCAGGATCTCTTCCTGCACTTTAACCGTGTCAATCTTGTTGATGACCAGGATCACAGGTGTGTTCACTTTTGAAAGCTGCTCTGCAATATGGCGTTCTCCTGCACCGATAAAGGTAGTAGGCTCAACCAGCCATAAGACCACATCAACTTCCTTTAATGTGTGTTCCGCTACATTGACCATGTACTCGCCCAGCTTGTTTTTTGCCTTGTGGATACCTGGGGTATCAAGGAAAACGATCTGACCTCTGTCGTCAGTGTAAACGGTCTGGATCCTGTTTCTGGTCGTCTGAGGCTTATCAGAAGTAATTGCGATCTTCTGACCGATCAGGTGGTTCATCAGTGTGGATTTTCCAACATTTGGACGTCCGATCAGTGTTACAAAACCTGATTTTTTCTGTTTGTTATCTTCCATTCTTTTCTCCTGTTTAATATATACGTACTCATAAAGTACTGTTTATGAATTAGTGAAACAGTTCTTTCACTTCTTTGAACATGTTTTTATCTGCTTCGATCTGCTGTTCATTTCCAATGACACAGAAAGCACCTGTTTTTAAGATGGACTCCAGGATATCTGCCAATGCGCGGATATCCTCCTGGGTCACATCCAGGATCTGTTCTCTCTTTTTCTGTACCATTTCATCGGTAATTCCGGATAAATAGGCAGTCAGGTTTCTGGAACCTTTTACTGCCGGGCTTAATGGTGTATCTACGCTGCTCATGGCACCGATCACATATTTTGTCATATCCCTCTCATCAATGGAGAAGTTCTTTAAATATTCCGGGATACCTTCGTAGATCTTATCTGTAGCTGCAAGCTTTGGATCTCTGTAGGATACCAGACAGCCGGTTCCGCTTCTTCCAAAATTACTCATACAGCCATAGGCGCCGCCGATCACGCGCAGGTTCTGCCATAAATATTCGTAGTTCATGATGACCTTTAATACTTCCAGGGCACCAGTGTAAGCTTCTGCGTCAAAAGAACCGCAGCGTGCCACATAATTTACCTTGGAAGAGGTCTTAAAGCCTTCGTTTTTCAGCTCCGGCACAAATTCAAAAGCATATCTCCTGCTTGGTTTATCACTTAATGCAGCCTTGAATTTCTTTAATTCTTCTGGAAGAGCCTTGTAGCCTTCCTCGTCTGCTGTATAACCTACCATAAGATTATCTGCTGCAAACAATTTTTCTGCTGTTTCCTTCAACTTTCTGACCAGTTCCTTACGGAATTTCTCATCCTTGCTGTAGGCATCTGCTGTTTTTTCCAGGAAATGGAAATATTCAATTCCGCCTGTCATATCGTCAAAGGCTCTTACCGGTGAGAAATAGGAGCAGGCTCTTGCAACTGCTGCGCTGTGGGAAGCACCTTCCAAGCGCATTCTGGATCTGGAACGCATCTCATCTAAGATCTCACCCAGACGTTTCTCATCATCTAATTTAGAAGCTGTAAGGATCTCTTTGATAATGTCAAAAGCAAAACCTACTTTTTCATAAAGAACCTTGATGCCTGCTGTAAATGCCCCCTTAAAAGCACCCTTTTCATTCAGGTCTTCCCAGGAAGAAACATAAAAGTCCAGTCCGCCGCTGTTTAAATGGATCTCACTGGTAAGATCCCGGTAGGTAAAATTTTCTGTATCCACATAGCCTAAAACAGACTTTAAAAGGGATGCATAAGGCAGATCCTCTTTCGGGATCACATTCATATCAAAAAGCAGTTTGATATAAGCAATACCGGAAGTGAACATTGGACTGTGGACAACCGTGGTTTTCTCTTCCTCTTTTACTTTGTAGGAAAACGGTTCTGACTGGCGTTTGATATCTTCTCTTCCAAGCATTGGGATCTTCTCCAGATTCTCTTTTGTGGAAGGTTCTTCCTGGTATGCTTTCAGCTCTGCCGTCTCTTTTACCAGGGCTTTTACCTGTTCACTGCTTAAGGAGTCTTTATACTTTGCCAGACGCTCTGCCAGTTCTGCATCTTCCCTTGCAGTCAGGTCAATTTCAGGGCTTACGATCACAACTGCCTCATGAGGGTTATCTAAGAGATAATCTTTGATAAGCTGCTCAAAATAGCCTTCCTGGGCTGCTTTTTTCAGATAATCGAAGGTCTTCTGATACTGTAAGTGAAGCATTGGATCTGCATCATACAGCCAGCTGTCCATAGACCATAAACCGTACATCAGTCCCTTTGGAGCAGAACCATAATCTGCTTCCCTGTAACGGAATTCATAGTAATTTAAACCTGCTAACAGGCTCTTTTTGTCAATTCCCTGATCAGCCAGTTTTCTCAAAGTGCCTTTTACAACGGATAAAAATTCACCCTTCTGCTCTTTATTTGCATTCTTAGCCACAACAGAGAAATAAGGCTGTAAAATACCATTTTCATAGCCGCCCATAATATCCTGACCAATATGTGCATCGATCAGAGCCTGCTTTAATGGTGCTCCCGGAGCGCTGATGAGCGTGTAGTCCAGGATCTGGAATGCAACATAGAGGATTGGATCTGTATCTGTTCCTACCACTGTGTTCAGAGATAAGTAGGTGTTGTCTTCTGTACCTTCATTCGCAGTAACAGAATAGGTGGTCTCTTTTTCAACTGGTTCTGTAAATGGCTTCTGTAATGCAATGGAAGAGTCTAAGGTAAAGTCCTTTTTGTCATAGGCAGATAAATATTCTTTATCCAGCCATAAAAGCTTTTCTTCCATATCCATATCGCCATAAAGATAGATATAGCTGTTTGCCGGATGATAATAGTCTTTGTGGAATTGGATGAACTGCTCATAGCTTAAGTTGGGGATCACTGCCGGGTCACCGCCAGACTCATTGCTGTACGGGGTATCTGGAAAAAGGACTGATGAAGTGAAACGCTCCAGCACGCTTTCCGGTGAGGAAAAAGCACCTTTCATCTCATTGTATACAACACCATTGACAGTAAGAGGTGCATCCTCTGAAGGCAGTTCATAATGCCAGCCTTCCTGTTTGAAGATCTTTGGCTCTCTGTAAATGGATGGATGGAATACACCGTCTAAATATACATCCATCAGGTTCTGGAAATCTTTATCATTGCAACTGGCTACCGGATATACGGTCTTGTCCGGATAAGTCATTGCATTTAAGAAGGTATTTAAGGAACCTTTTACTAACTCTACAAAGGGATCTTTTACCGGAAACTTTTCAGAACCTTCCAGTACGCTGTGCTCCAGGATATGAGGCAGTCCGGTACTGTCCGCAGGCGGTGTTCTGAAGCCGATTGAAAATACTTTGTTGTCGTCTTCGTTGCTCATGAGGAACAGTCTGGCACCGCTTTTTCTATGTTCCAGCACCATTCCTTCGGAATTCATCTCTTCTACAAAACGACGGTCTTTTACCTCGTAGGCAGAAAGGTTTTCTACTTTTTCAAGCATCTGCTGTCTGTTCATTTTGAATTGGTCTCCTATCTTGTTTGGTTTTCCATGAGGCTGGGAAATCCCTTGCGTGAGGGATGTCGCGTCCCGGTCACTCACAACCTCGCACTTCGTGCTTTACTGCCTGCTATCGCAGGCTGGTTGTTCGTTCGTTAGTAGACTCGCAAACACGCGCTTCGCGCTCCACTGTCTGCTTACGCAGGCTGGTTGTTCGTTCGTTAGTAGACTCGCAAACACGCGCTTCGCGCTCCACTGTCTGCTTACGCAGACGGTTTGCTCGTTAAGGGCCCAAGAAAAACAAATGTCTGCTTTGCAGACGCTTGTTTTTCTTCTGGGGCCCTTACATGTTCCCCATTATTCTGTCCTTTACTATGGATGCACATTCACGCACACACAAATGGATAAACAGCACAGGGTCTGACTGGGCGCTGATGCCGTAGACATTTTCAAAACCCCATTTTTTTGCAATCATGCAGGCTCTGTATACATGGAAATTACTGGTAAGGACACCCACATCCAGAGGTTTGTCCGCTGCAATAAGATAACCGCCTTTTGGTTCCCGTTGAAATGTCAGGCGGTTTCTTTCTTCTCTCTGATGACGGATTACTTCCCTGTGGCTGTCAATGATGATCTTGCTGTATGCCAGATTTTCCACTGTGCTTACGGAATGTTCTTCCAAAAGAAGCTGACTGGGTCTTACGCCGTTGTATACCAGATACTGGTACATAGCCTGGGCTTCTGATACAGGTTCATCCGGTCCTTTGCCTCCTGACAGCACCAGATAGGTTTCCGGATTTTTCTCTGCATATTCAATGGCCTTATCCAGCCTCTTTTTTAAAGAATTGCTTACTGTATGTTCCTTGACTCTGGCTCCCAAAACGATCACATAGTCAAGGTCCCTTTCTTCACTGGCTGCCGCTCCCATAAACACCATGATACAAAGGGCTGCCATAATGACCACACCGGCAATACAGGTAGTAACAATGCTCACCGGCACCCACTGTGGGATGCGGTCCATATTTTTCCTGTAATACCATTTTCCATATACAAGAAATACACAAAGAGCAGCAAAGAAAAGCCAGATAAAGGCAAAGGAGGTTCCCATACCTGCATAAAAAACAATAACCATAAAATATGCAGTACAGATGATCGCCAGTCCCAACAGGATCATATCTGCCATAGAGCACCTCCTTTTTATCATTCAGCTATATTTTAACAATTATTAATTATCCTCTTTTTTGCGGAGAATATCATACTTATCCACATCTGCTCCTAAATCTACCCACAGGATCTGTTTTGGATGTGGAGCACTTTCCTGCTCATTTCCATCTTCATCGCAGATGCTCTTTACAACTACTTCCAGATTTCGACCGTCCGGCTTCATGATCTCAATGGTCTCGCCTACAGAGAACTTATTTTTCTGTTCAATGCGGCAACGACCTTTTCCGTCCGCCTCTTCCACTGTGCCAAGATAGGTATAATTCTTTACATAAGTATTGCTGTTGTAGATCTGGGCATCACTTCCCGGCTTTCCAAAGTAGAAACCTGTAGTAAATTCACGGTAGGTACATTTTCCGATCTCTTCCTTGTACCATTCCATATTTGCCTCATAAAGCTTCGGATCTTTCAGATAATCATCAATGGCTTTGCGGTAGGTTCTTGCTACAGTCGCTACATACAAAGCTGTCTTCATACGTCCTTCGATCTTAAAGCTGTCAATTCCCGCATCGATCAGCTCCGGAACATGCTCGATCATGCAAAGGTCCTTGGAGTTAAAGATATAAGTGCCTCTTTCATTTTCATATACAGGCATGTACTCTCCCGGTCTGGTCTCTTCTACAATGGAATATTTCCAGCGGCATGGATGGGTACAGGCACCCTGGTTGGCGTCACGACCTGTAAAGAAGTTACTCAGCAGACATCTTCCGGAATAGGAAATGCACATAGCACCATGGATGAAACTTTCAATCTCCATATCATCCGGGATATGAGAGCGGATCTCCTTGATCTCAGCTAAAGAAAGCTCTCTTGCGGAAACCACACGCTTTGCACCCATACGGTTCCAGAACAGATATGTGCCGTAGTTGGTATTATTTGCCTGTGTGCTTACATGAAGTTCTGTATCCGGAAGTACTCTCTTTGCGATCTCAAATACACCTGGATCAGAAATGATCAGTGCATCTGGTCCCACTTCCTTTAATTCTTCAAAATAAGCCTCCACCCCTGGCAGGTCCTGATTATGAGCCAGAATATTGGCTGTTACATAGACCTTAACATCATGCGCATGGGCAAAGGCAATTCCCTCTTTCATGTCCTCTAAGGAGAAGTTATGTGCTTTGGCTCTCAATCCAAAAGCCTCTCCTCCTATATATACGGCATCCGCACCGTAAATAACGGCTGTTTTTAATACATCCAGACTGCCTGCCGGTATTAATAACTCTGTCTTTCTCATTTATCTATCTTCTCCTATCTGATCCTGGTACTGATGGTCACTCCATCTCCTATAGGGATCACCGCTGTTTCAAATTCTTCCATATGCTTTAATTCATACAGATACTCACGCATCCTGCTGTGGATGGTACGGTTCCTGCGCTGCACTGCAAAACGGGACTGGACTACATCCCCATCCTGGAGCACATTATCGGAAATAAGCACGGCTCCTACAGGCATCAGGTCTAACAGCAGAGGCAGCCAGTTTAAATACTGTCCTTTCGCTGCATCCATAAATACCAGATCAAACTGTTTTCCTTTTAATTCTTTCAGCCACATATCCGCATCTCCCTCTAAAAAGGTAATGCGGCTTTCTTCCCCGGCTTTTCTAAAATTTTCTTTCGCCTCAGGAATACGTTTTTCGTATTTTTCAATGGTAGTGATATGGCAGTTTGCCGGCATCACCTGACACATCTGTAACGCAGAATAACCTACAGCCGTTCCGATCTCCAGAATATTTTCCGGTCTTAATGCTGCTGTCAGGCTTCTAAGCAGGGCGGCTGTCTCACTGCGGATAATAGGAACTCCGTCTTCAATCGCCTTTTTTTCAATTGTATCCAGAAGTTCTCCCCTGCTTGTTTCCAGGGAATGAAGATATTCTGTAATCCTGTTATCTACGATCATTTTGTCCGTCCTCTGTCACATCTTCGATCCAGCCGCCTTCTTCCTCATCTTCACCAGAATAGGAATGCGCATCTGCCTGGGCTTCTCCCGATGAAAGGGTGCTCTTTGCAGGATCTGCTGCATTTGCTTCTTCTGTCTGAAGGTCTGACTGACGTTTTTGCTGATCACTTTCTGATTTTTCAGTACTCTGATCTGCGCTCTTTTGTGTTGTTTTTGTGCTCCCTGATTTATCCCCGGATTTTTCGTCCTCTTCATTTTCCGGCTTTTCGCTCAGTTTTTGAAGGATCTCCTTGGAAGTCATGGAAGTATTGAACGTATAGGTTCCCGGGTATATCTTATCATAATCATAAAAACGACTCTGGAATAAAAAGGCATAGATATTTTTGATCAGACCCTTTTTCTCCAGCTCATCAGCTGCCTGTGACACATCTTCCCCGTCTTTTACCACTACAGTAATATCATGACCCGGAGCTGCTTCCACTGCCTCTGCATAAAACACCGCATGGCCAAAAGCATACCCCCGGATCACTGCTTCATATAAAAGAAGGATCAAAAGGGCAAGAAGCATCAGCTTTACCGAAATACGGATGATCGCCATGGTTATTTTGTTGATCTCTCTTGTACGGCTGCTCATGCTTCTTCGCCTCCTTCTTACACTTCCATAATGATCGGTAAGATCATAGGATTTCTCTTCATACGCTTCCATAAGAAATCGCTTAAGCTGTCTTTAATAATGTTCTTGATCTTGCCCCAGTCGCTTACGTGGCGGTCTAAGCAGTCTGCTACTGCATCTGCAACCACATTGTGAGCTTCCTCTAATAAATCCTCAGACTCTCTTACATATACAAAGCCTCTGGATACGATATCCGGACCGGAAAGCAGCTGGTTGGAATGTTTCTCCAGTGTCAGTACTACAACGATGATACCATTCTGAGCCAGGTTCTGTCTGTCTCTTAATACGATATTTCCTACATCGCCAACCCCAAGTCCGTCAACCAGGATGGCGCCGCAGGCTACATGATCGGTTACCTGACAGCTGTCTTCATCCAAAGATACCACATCACCGGAATTTACCAGTAATGCATTCCCCTTCTGAACACCCATGTACTCAGCCAGTTCCTTCTGCGCCATTCTGTGGCGGAACTCACCATGTACCGGGATGGCAAATTTCGGATGTACCAGGGAATAGATCAGCTTTAAGTCTTCCTGACATGCATGTCCGGAAACATGGGTATCCTGGCAGATCACCTTTGCACCCTTTGCAGAAAGCTCATTGATCACATTTGCTACTGCCTTCTCATTTCCAGGGATCGGAGTAGAACTTAATACTACCACATCACCAGGTACGATGGATACCTTCTTGTGGATGCTTGCTGCCATACGGGACAGAGCAGCCATGGACTCACCCTGGCTTCCTGTTGTGATCAGTACCGTAGACTCAGGCGGATAATTCTTTAACTGGTCAATATCGATCAGAGTGCCTTCCGGGATATTGATATAACCTAACTCACTGGCAATATCTATGATCGTCACCATACTGCGGCCTTCTACTACTACCTTACGACCATATTTATAAGCAGTATTTACTACCTGCTGTACACGGTCTACGTTAGACGCAAAAGTAGCTACGATAATACGGCGATTGGTATGTTCCGCAAAAATAGTATCAAAGGTCTTTCCTACGCTGCGCTCAGACATGGTAAATCCAGGTCTGGTAGCATTGGTACTGTCTGCCAGCATAGCAAGAACACCTTTTTTACCCAGCTCTGCAAAACGCTGCAGATCAATAGGATCACCAAAAACAGGTGTGTAGTCGATCTTAAAGTCACCTGTATGAAGAACAATACCAACCGGTGAGAAGATTGCAAGGGCGGAAGCGTCCTGGATACTGTGATTGGTCTTAATAAATTCTACGCGGAAGCATCCCAGATTAACAGACTGTCCATGCTTCATTACCTTACGCTTGGTAGTCTTTAACAGGTTATGCTCTTTTAATTTATGTTCAATTAAGGCAATGGTCAGCTTTGTACCATAGATCGGCACATTCACCTGCTGTAAAATATATGGCAGTGCGCCAATATGGTCCTCATGTCCATGAGTGATCACAAAACCCTTTACCTTATCAATATTCTGCTTTAAATAAGATACATCCGGGATCACCAGGTCAATACCTAACATATCATCTCCCGGGAATGCAAGACCGCAGTCTACAACAATAATGGAATCTTCATATTCAAATGCGGTAATGTTCATACCGATCTGCTCTAAACCGCCTAAAGGTATGATCTTTAATTTACTCTTTGCTTCTTTCTGGTTGTTTCTGGAAGGTTTTCTTACAGGTGCTTTTCTCTCTCCTGCTTCTTTTACAGCCGGAAGGGACCTTCTGTTTCCCTGCTGTCTTCCTCTTGCCTGAGCAGGTTTACGTCTTTCTTCTGTTTTCGGCTCTGCAGCTCCTGCGTTTTCTGTTCCTTCTTTTTCTTCCACTTTTACAGCTTTTGGCGCTCTTTGCCCACGTCTCGGTCTTCTGTACTGTGGTCTTCTGGCTGGTTTTGCCCCTTCTTCACGATTTTCGCCGTTACCATTTTCTTCTTTTTTTTCTGCACTGATCTCAGGTTTTACATTTTCATTCACGTTCTCTTCTAAACTCAAGCTGATTCCTCCTACATTATTTCTCTAATTCCACGTCTGCATCCTTTAATAACTCTTCAAAAATGCCCATAACTCCATCCAGTTCCCTGTCATCTTCCACGAACTCAAATAAAGCTTCACTGTCATTTTCACCGGATACATCCTTTAAAATATAACATTCTCCATCCTCATCCTCTGGCGCATCCGTTACCAGCAGATAATCTTTTCCATGGATCCTTGTTTCTTCCAATACGTAAAAATCTACAGATTCTCCTGAATCTGTTATCATCGTAATGCAGTCTTCTCTTTCATTCATTGGCTTATCCATTGTTCTCTCCGTCTTCTTTTTTCGTCATGGACAGATGATCTAAATATCCCTGAAGGATCATTGCTGCTGCGATCTGGTCTACCGACTCTTTTCTGTGTTCACGGCGGACACCGCTTTCCATAAGGACACGCTCTGCTGCTACAGTTGTAAGACGTTCGTCCCACAGCTCCACAGGAAGCCCTGTTCTACGCTCTAAAGCCGCTTTCAGTTCTTCTGACTTCTGTGCACGGTCTCCCACTGTATTATTCATATTTTTAGGATAACCAAGAACGAACTTTTCTACCCCATACTCTTTCGCCAGTGCTTCGATCCTGGCAAGGGTCTGACGCAGCTTGTTTTCATCCTTTCTGGTAATGGTCTCTACTGCCTGTGCAGTAATTCCCAGGGGATCGCACACTGCTACCCCTACTGTTTTTGAGCCATAATCAAGCCCCATGATCCTCATATTCAATTCCTCCGCGCACACTAAAACTAGTGTACCGCATTATTGATATTTCTCCAAACAGCTTACTCAACAATACAGTACACCAACAAACACAAAAACTGCGTTTGTGATCATCATTACAGAAAAAAATCAACGCCCATAAAAAGTCCCTAAACAGAGACTTTAATGGACGTTAAACCAGAGAGCATCCCACTCCCTGACCCTATTTTCCCGGCTGCCCTATTTTAAACGGGCGTCAATATATACCGCCATCAGTTCTTCCAGGATCTCATCTCTTTCCACCTTCATAATAAGGCTTCTGGCTCCCTTGTGGCTGGTAATATAGGTAGGATCCCCAGACATAATATAACCTACGATCTGATTTACAGGGTTATATCCTTTTTCTGTCAAGGCAATATACACCTGCTCCAGTACATCGCTTACTTCTACCTTTTTATCCTGAACAGCCTGAAAATACTGTGTTTCTTTTATATTGCCCATATCATCACGTCCTTTACGTATTCTTATATATTCTACTCTATATTTTTCTATTCGGCAATAGTATTTTTTAACAGAAGTATATCGGAAGTCAGAAGATCTTTTGCTTCTGCCTCTAAAATAACACCGGAAGCAGCATGCATCTTCTCACATTCTTCCTTAGGAAGAGCTGCTTTCACATACTCTGGCGTATGTCCCACCAGATACTCTTTTCCATCTACTGTTATCATTTCCTCAAAAAGAACAGAAACCTTCTCACCAATAAATCCTTTTCTGAACCCCTCTGACATCTTCTGTTCCAAAGCTAATAAGCGGTCAGAACGGACTCCCTTGATCTGTTCCGGGATCTGATCCGGCATGGCTGCTGCCTTTGTACCGGCTCTTCTGGAATATTTAAACACATGCATCTCATAAAAATGCACTTTTTCCAGATACTTTTCCGTAATATCAAACGCTTCCTCTGTCTCTCCCGGGAAGCCTACGATCACATCCGTAGTAATAGCCGGGCGCTTAAAATATTTACGCAGGATCTCACACCGTCTTAAATAATCTTCTGTGGTATAATGACGGTTCATCCGTTTTAAAACGCTGTCACAGCCGCTCTGTAAAGACAGGTGGAAATGAGGACAGAACTTAGGAAGCTCTACCAGACTTTTAGCAAACTCTTCTGTAATAATACGCGGCTCCAGTGATCCCAGGCGGATGCGCTCCAGGCCTTCAATCTCATGGACTTCACGGATCAGAGCCAGTAACTCCCTGTGGTTCCAGTCACCCTGGCTTACAGGATTTCCTTCCATATGCTCAATTCCATAAGAGCTTAAATGAATTCCTGTAAGAACCGCTTCTTTATATCCCTGTGCCACCAGTCCTGTGATCTCTTTCACTACATCTTCACGGCTTCTGCTGCGCACCCTGCCTCTGGCATAAGGGATGATGCAATAGCTGCAGAACTGATTACAGCCATCCTGGACCTTGATAAAAGCTCTTGTATGGTCAGAAGGCTGCTCTAAATGAAGGGCCTCATAATCACTGCCATGGGAAAGGTCCGTTACAAATACCTCTGCCTCCTCTTCCTCATGGACATTGCCTAAATATTCATCCAGAATATCTGCAAGCTCTGCCTTCTTATTGTTTCCAATTACAATATCCACGCTGGCATCTTTCTTCAACTCTTCCGATGCCACCTGCACATAACAGCCTGCTGCCACCACTACAGATTCCGGATTCAGCTTCTTTGCACGATGGAGCATCTGTCTTGATTTGCGGTCCGCAATATTGGTAACAGAACATGTATTGATAATATAAACATCCGCCTTCTCATCAAAAGGAACGATCTCATAACCTCTTTCCTTTAACTGCTGCTCCATGGCTTCTGTTTCATAAGCATTTACTTTGCACCCCAGATTGTGAAGGGCTGCTTTTGGCATAATATAACCTCCTAATTTTTCCAAATATTTACAATTATAACTTTTCCCGTTTCTTCCTGATTTTTCATACAATCTCACTATTGACTTTTATACCACTGACCTTTAGTATTAAAAGTAAGCAGTTTTATTCTGCAAAAATGATTTACATACCACACAAGGAGGGGCTTCCTATGAAAACAGTTAGAATTTCATTAAATTCCATTGATAAGGTTAAATCTTTCGTAAATGATTTAGCTAAGTTCGATGTTGATTTTGATCTGGTTTCCGGCAGATATGTCATCGACGCAAAATCTATTATGGGTATCTTCAGCCTGGATCTGTCCAAGCCGATCGATCTGAACATCCATGCAGAAAATGACGTAGACAGCATTCTTTCTACACTTTCTCCATACATCATCGACTGAGTTTAATGTTAAAGTTAGAAGGGAGCCGCGGGAATGCGGCTCTCTTTTTTTATACATCACTTCCCGCCCTACAGGGGCGGGGACTTTTAGCCAGAAATAACGTTGCAGGGGCCGCTTTCAATAAAGCGATTGTACGCATCCCGAGCGCAGCCGTACGTCCGTAACGGACGCAGTCCGGCACAGGCGAACTGACGCAAGCGAAGGCCAGCGAACAATGTTTTATAGAATGAAGAACCCCCTCGCAAATACTTCAGCCAGCAACCTTAAACCTCGCCGCGGCAAGCAATAACTTCCACTGTATCTAACGCAGTCTTCACCATCTCATCGATCTTCTCTTCCAGATGACGCTCAGAATTTCTGATCACCTTAAGATTTGGCTTGGTAACCGGGTGCTTTGCTACAAAAATCGTGCAGCAGTCCTCATATGGCTGGATGGAAGTCTCATAAGTACCGATCTTCTCAGAAACATCCACGATCTCCTGCTTGTCAAATCCAATCACCGGACGGAAAACAGGCATGGTGCACACTTCATTGGTAGAAGCCAGTGACTGTAACGTCTGGGAAGCCACCTGTCCGATACTCTCGCCTGTGATCAGTGCAATGGAACCGGTCTTTTCAGCGATCGCCTGTGCAATACGCATCATATACCGGCGCATAATGATAGTCAGCTCCTCATGAGGGCACTGCTCATAAATATAAAGCTGGATATCTGTAAAATTAACTACATGAAGATTGATCGGGCCGGAATAACGTGCTACCAGATTAGCCAGGTCAACTACCTTCTGCTTTGCTCTCTCACTGGTGTATGGCGGCGCATGGAAATAAACAGCGTCGATCTTAACACCTCGCTTTGCGATCATATAACCTGCAACCGGGCTGTCAATACCACCGGAAAGCAGCAGCATTGCCTGACCATTGGTACCGATAGGCATACCACCCGGTCCCGGGATCATCAGGGAGAACAGGTTTACCTTCTGACGAATCTCCACACGAAGGAGAACATCCGGATGATGTACATCTACCTTCATCTCTGGGAAAGCATCTAAGATTGCCTCACCCATATCACGGTTGATCTGCTCAGAACTTACAGGATACTGCTTATCTCCTCTTCTGGCATCTACCTTAAATGTGATATTCTTGTCCGGATATACCTGATCCATGTATTCTACTACATGCTTTTTCAGGTTCTCATAATCCTTATCGTCGATCTGCACCATTGGGCAGATATCTGCGATACCAAATACACGCTTTAACGCTTCAATGGTATCATCATAATCATACTCTCCTAAAGCCTTTACATAAATACGGCCGGATTCTTTTGTAACATCAAACTCACCGTCTACAGAGCTTAAGGCATAACGGATCTGACGGATCAGGGCATCTTCAAACATGTATCTGTTTTTGCCCTTTGTGCCAATCTCTGCATACTTGATCAAAAATGACTGGTACTGCATAATACTTCCTTTCTTTTGTTCTTTATACTTGACGTACTCCACTGCCTGCTGACGCAGGCGGTCGACTATTTGATAGTAAATCTCCTAAGCACCGGCAGAAGCTCCTTCAAAACATCCACTGCATAGTCGATCTCTTCTTTTTTATTAAACATTCCAAAACTAAATCTCAAAGTGGAATCCAATAATTCCTTCTTCACTCCAATTGCCTTTAAAGTACCGCTGATGGCCGGATGATTAGAAGAACATGCTGAACCGGAAGAAACATAGATACCTTTTTCTTCCAGTGCATGAAGAAGCACTTCACTTCTCACTCCCTCAAAACTTAAACTTACGATCTGAGGAGCGCCTTCTGCACCCTTTAAGCTGTTGACTGTAACACCTTCCAGTTCAGAGGCCCTATCGATCAGATAATCCTTCAAACCAGTAAGATACTCCATCTTGGCACTGTGGTCTGTATACATTTCTTTGGCTGCCACACCAAGACCTGCAATACCGGGAACATTTTCTGTACCGGAACGCATATCCTTCTGCTGGCCACCGCCGTAGATCAGCGGACGGATTTTTACCTTTTCATCTATATATAAGAAACCAATGCCTTTTGGACCATGGATCTTATGTCCGCTGACGCTTAACAGGTCAATACCCTGCTTTTTCGGGCGGATCACCAGTTTTCCATATGCCTGGATAGCATCTACGTGAAATACGATCTTCGGGTTCTTTCCATGTACCAGACGGGCGATCTCATCAATTGGCTCAATAGCACCGATCTCATTATTTACATACATAACAGACACTAAAATAGTATCCGGGCGGATAGACTGCTCCAGTTCTTCCAGTGAGATATGTCCGTTGTGGTCCACATGAAGATAAGTCACCTCAAAGCCTAAGGACTCCAGAAATGCCAGTGGCTGATAAACGGATGCATGCTCGATCCTGGTACTGATAATGTGCTTTCCCGCTCTCTGATTTGCCAGCGCTGTACCAATCAAAGCCATGTTATTGGACTCCGTACCGCCGGAAGTAAACAGGATCTCCTTATCTTTTACCTTTAAGGTCTTTGCAATATCGGCTGCAGCCTGACGGATGTAGTTTTCTGCTTCCATACCCTTTGTATGCTTGGCAGAGGGATTTCCGAAATCCTCCGTCAGGGTTTTTACCATAATATCCCGGACAGAGTCCAGTGCCTTTGTTGTGGCTGAATTGTCAAAATATGCTTCCATTAAAATGCTCCTTCCAGCTTCATCATCAGAAGAGCCAGTATGGCAGGTCCTGCTGTTTCCGTGCGCAGGATACGCTTTCCAAGACTGACAGGTTTTACTCCCATTTTCAGCGCAAGTTGGATCTCTTCCTCATCGAAACCGCCTTCCGGTCCGATAAACACTGCAACCTGCTGTCCCGGCGCCAAAGCTTCTAATACTGTCTTCGTCCCGTCCATTCCCTTTTCCAGTTCATAAGGGATCATGCGCAGATCAAATTTCTGCTCTTCTATATAGGAAAATGCTTCTTTTAAGCTCATCACAGGTCCCACCTGAGGGATATAACTGCGTTTGGACTGTTTGGCTGCACTTTCTGCGATTGCCTGCCAGCGGCGGATCTTCGCCTCTGCCTTCTTTGCATCCAGCTTCACTACTGCATTTCTGGTTGCAACCGGTATCACACCTGCAGCTCCCAGTTCTACTGCTTTCTGCAGGATCACTTCCATTTTATCTGATTTTGGCAATCCCTGAAAGAGCCAGATTCTGGAAGGAAGTTCCCTGCTGTCTGCATTTTCCGAAAGGATCACTAAAATTCCTTCTTCTGCTCCATACTCTTTTACCTGGCAGTTATAATCTTTTCCTGTGCCATCGCTGATCAGCACTTCTTCTCCCGGTTTCATGCGGAGCACATTTTTCATATGGTTTAAGTCCGTTCCAACGATCCTTACAATCCCTTCCTCAATACTGGAAGGATCTACAAAAAAATGATGCATCCCGAACTCCTATTTCTTTCTTGCAGTAACAGAGAGCCATTCTCCCTGATAAGTGATCTCTACAACTTCCAGTTCTTCACTGGCAGCAAATGCAGCCCGGACTGCTTCTTCCTTCAGGTTGATAATACCGGAAGTAATGAAATATCCACCTTTTTTCAGATGTACCGGGATCTCTTTTACCAGCATGATGATAACATCTGCTAAAATATTGGCAACTACAATATCATATTTCTCATATCCGGCCCAGGCCTGAACAGACTTGTCATCAATGATATTTCCCTGAAGTACATGGAAACGGTCACTGCTGATATCATTGGAAGCCAGGTTCTCACCAACTGCTGTAATGGCATTTTCATCCAGATCCGTTCCCCAGACTTCTTTTGCACCCAGCTTTAAAGCTGTGATACCTAAAATACCGCTTCCTGTTCCTACGTCCAAAATCTCACTTTCACTGTGTACATATTTTTCCAGCTGGCGGATGCAAAGCTGGGTAGTCTCATGCATACCGGTACCAAAAGCAGTTCCCGGGTCGATCTGTACTAACAGTTTATCCTTGTGTTCTTCCGGGACAGTCTCCCAGGTTGGCTTGATCAGGATATGATCTACTGTAAACGGCTTAAAATACTGCTTCCAGTTGTTGATCCAGTCCTTATCCTCTGTCTCAGATGCCTCAATAGTGCGCTGTCCCAGTTCTGTATAAGCAGCAAGCTCATCCAGTCCTTCATTGACACGGCGCAACATTTCCTCTACCTGATCATCATCATCCAGATAAAAGCTTACCTTTGCAACGCCTTCATCCGGCGGAAGCTCCGGAAGGATATCAATAAACATTCCTTTTGTCTCTTTTTCTGTAAGAGGCACATTGTCTTCTACTTCAATGCCCTCAATACCCACATCATCCAGCATGCTGCTTACAAGGTCAACTGCTTCTGTGGTAGTAGTCAGAGTGAATTTTTTCCACTTCATAATGCATTTCTCCTTTTAATTCCCCGTCAGAATTTTTATAAATAAGATCCCCAGTACCACCAGAACAACCGGACGGACGATCTTCTGGCCGTCATGAACTACCAGCCCTGAACCCAGGTAATTGCCTGCTACAGAACAGGCTGCTGCTGCCAGCCCCAGAGGATAATAAACATTTCCTGCTATAATAAATGTTACCAGTGCTGCTATATTGGACGAAAGATTGATGACCTTAGTCTGTGCAGACGCGCTGCGGGTATCCATTTTGGCTGCACCTGTAAATACAAGGAGCAGAAATGTTCCTGTACCCGGTCCGTAAAAACCATCATAACAGCCGATAAAGAAAGCTGCGATCACAGAGATCAGAAACATTTTCTTATAGGAAGCTGTTCCTGTTTTTTCATCTTCCCCCATGTGCTTATTTTTTAATACATGATAAGCTACAATAGGAAGGACAACGATCATCATATGCCGGATCACAGACTCTGATACCAGTAAAGACATTCTTGCTCCCAGAACAGAACCTGTCATGGCACAGACCGCCGATGCAATGGCCATTTTCATTTTCCCTTTTAAATAACCATGTTTTAAAAGTCTCACCGCAGAAATAGAAGTTCCTATGGTAGAACTCATTTTATTGGTTCCAAGAGCCAGATGGGCCGGAACCCCTGCGATCAGATATCCGGGGAGAGAAATAAGTCCCCCGCCTCCGGCAATGGAATCTACAAGACCTGCCAGAAATACCAACGGGCAGACGATCAGATATGCTGTCATGATCATTTCCTCTCTTTCGTATAAAACACGTTGCTGTTCCAGCAACGGAATTTGCCGTGGCTTCGCATTTAAATACGGCAAATTCTCGCAGCCACTACGTTATCGTACGGCACTTTCGGGTCCAAAAGTGCCTACCCACTACAATAACCAAAACAACTCATATCTTAGCACAGTTTAAATGCACTGGCAATAAAAGGCAGCTTATTTTTGCAATAAAACTGCCTTCTTCTGCATTATCTATATGAACGGATGAACCGGTAACTTATTTCATTCCCTGTTTTAGATCCAATATCCATTCAAATGAGTTCCTTGTTGCATTACACTCCATCACATCAGGATATCTTCTGGGAATGATAAAAAGCTGCCGGTTTTTACATATGATCCATTTTTAATTTTACCTTTACTCCTGTGCTTTTACAGCCCAGCGAAGCTTTGTGGACTTAGCCCTTCCGTTTTTCGCACATTCTTCTGCTGACGGACGGATCACATCCTGATTGATCTCACTGTAGATCCCGGCTTTCAAGCCTTCTTTAAAGGCTTTCTTTACCAGACGGTCCTCACCGGAATGGAAAGTAAGGATCGCAGCTCTTCCACCTGGTTTTAATGCACCTGGAAGTTTATCTAAAAATGCGTACAATACTTCAAATTCACTGTTGATATCAATACGCAATGCCTGGAAGGTACGCTGGCAGGACTTCTTTACTGCCTCTTTTTTCTCTGCTTCCGGCAGGAAAGAAAGTGCTTCTTCGATCACTTCTTTTAACCGGGTGGTTGTTTCAATAGGGCGACCATGCTTTTTCTCGTTCATCACTTTTCTTGCAATCTGTTCTGCATATGGCTCGTCTGAGTTTTCGATCAGCATTCCCTTTAATTCTTCAAAGTTAAGCTTTTTTAAACGTTCCGCTGCTGTTTCCCCCTTAGACGGGTCCAGTCTCAGATCCAGCGGACCTTCATTTTTAAAGGAAAAACCTCTGTCCGGATTGTCGATCTGCATGGAAGAAACTCCCAGGTCAGCCAGAACAAAGTCAAAACCGCCTGCTTCCTCTGCCACCTGGTCAATATTGGCAAAGTTTAAATGCTTAATGGTTAAAATATCCGGTCCAAAGCCTTTATCAGCCAGACGTTTTCTGGTCTTTTCCATTTCAATGGTGTCCACATCCAGGGCATACATATGGCCTTCGCCTTTTAAACAGGCTAACATATAACTGGTATGACCACCATATCCCAAAGTAGCATCCAGTCCTGTCTGTCCCGGCTGAATGTTTAAGAAATCCAGGATTTCCTTTACCATAATGGAAATATGCATACCTGCCGGTGTACTTCCCTTGCTGATGACCTTCGCAATGGTATCCCCGTATTTTTCCGGCTGCAGTTCTTTGTATTTCTCTTTATAGGACCTTGGATGAGTACCTTTGTAACGGACGCGGCGCTTATGTGGGGTTTCCAGATTTTCTCCCCCGCCTATTGTGTCTGCGGTTTCACCGACACTGTTTATCCTTTTTTCTTCCATCTTATTTTTCTCCTTTTGATCTTAATGTTCTCTCGAAAGCTTTTTAAACCTGCTTCTTCAGAAACATCTTAAAATCACAATATTATTCTGTCTGCTCTCTTACCGCTGCCAGGAAACGTTCCCCATATTTCTCATATTTAAACTCTCCCACACCGGATACAGACAGCATTTCTTCCTTATTTACAGGCTTTATAATGCACATGTGAGCCAGTGTCTTATCAGAAAATACAATATACGGGGGAACTTTTTCTTCTTTTGCGATCTGGGCCCGAAGTTTTCGCAGTGTTTTAAATAAGTTTTCCTCTGCCTCTGTAAATTCGCCGGATCCGGCCAGAGCACTCTTTTTCTTCCTGCTCTTCTTCTGCGTTTCCTGCTCACTCTTTGTCTGCTCTTTTGCCAGTTTCATCCATACTGTTTCTTCATTATTTAATACAGATGCAGCTTTTGGTGTCAGACGCAAAATAGCATACTCATCATTGGCAGCAGTAAGATAGCCCTCCAACTGCAGCTGGTTTAAGACCTGACGCAAACGATACACCGGAACTTTCGCCAAAGAGCCATACTCCAGATTTTCATTCATCCCATAGCCCCGGATCTTGGCTGTATTGGCCCCATGGACTGTATCAATGATCACAGTCGCGCCATATCTCTGTCTGCTGGTTTCAATACAGGAAAGCAGTGCTTTTGCCATTTCCGTTATATCGGTATTTTCAAACTGTGTGAGACAATTAGAACAATTTCCGCAGTAATTACTGCCGTATTCCCCAAAATAGCGGAGGATATAATCCCGCAGGCACTCATGGGTAAAGCAGTAAAAGGTCATTTTTCTGAGACGTTCTCTGTCCCGCTCCATGACCAGCTGCCTTGTCATAGGATCCAAAGCCTCATTATCCTGGTTATGATCAATGAAAAACTGGTTGGTGATTACGTCCTGTCCCCCATAAAGAAGGATGCACTCCGCCGGTTCCCCGTCACGTCCTGCTCTTCCTGCCTCCTGGTAATAGGATTCCATATTTTTCGGCATATTATAATGGATGACAAAACGCACATTGGACTTGTCAATTCCCATTCCAAAGGCATTGGTAGCCACCATGATCCGCACATTATCATAGATAAACTCTTCCTGGTTGTGCTTTCGCTCTGCATCACTTAAGCCTGCATGGTAACGGGTAACGGAAAATCCCTCTTTGATCAGCTTTTCACATACTTCTTCCACGATCTTACGGGTAAGACAGTAAACAATTCCGCTTTCTGACTTATGCTGTTCTAACAGCTCCACTAATGCCTGGTATCGATCTTTGGGAGTCTGTACACCAAAATACAGGTTAGTCCGGTCAAATCCGGTGGTTAAAACTTCCGGTTCCTGAAGCATAAGAATGTCTATGATATCGTCTCTTACCTCTGCAGTAGCTGTAGCTGTAAAAGCACTGACTACCGGGCGTTTGGGTAGACGTTTGATAAAGTCTACGATCTTTAAATAACTGGGTCTGAAATCCTGTCCCCACTGGGAAACACAATGTGCCTCATCTACAGCCACCATGGAAATATTTACCTGTGGGTCTAAGGCAAACCGAAGAAAATCCTCCGTTATCAGTCGCTCCGGTGCTACATATATAATAGGATATCTTCCCATTCTGGCCAGTTCCAGTACTTTACGGTACTGACCAGGTGTAAGGGAACTGTTTAAGTAAGCTGCCAGGATACCTGCCTGGTTTAAGTTACTTACCTGATCTTTCATTAAGGATATAAGAGGCGAAATCACAAGTGTGATCCCGCCCATCATAAGTGCCGGTATCTGATAGCAAAGGGACTTTCCTGCCCCTGTTGGCATAATGCCAAGGACATCTCTTCCTTCTAAGATAGCACGGATCAGTTTCTCCTGTCCATCCCTGAAGGTATCATATCCAAAATAATGCTTCAAGATCTCGTATTGATTCATATTTTATGCCTAATTCTTTCCGCAGCACTTCTTATACTTTTTGCCGCTTCCGCATGGGCATGGATCATTTGGATAGATCTTTGCAGTCTTTCTGACTACCTGCCCATTTGCCTTTCCCTGATTTAAAAGACCGGCTGCAATGTCTGTATTTTTCTTTTCTGCAGCCATACGCACTGCCAGTCCGTCTGCGCTAAATCCACGGTTGCACCATAAATGCTCTGCATTGGACAGTTCCATTGCATAGCGCAGTGGTTCTTTTGCGTCTGCAATATTCTCAAAAGCAGCGCCGATCTGTCTTAATGTGGTTAAAACAAACTGGATCTGTGCCTGAGGATCCGGCTCTGCTCCGCCTTTTCCTACATCTGTGCCTAAATCACGCAGCTTTGCGATAAAGGCTTCTAAGTATACCTCCGCGGTAGTTCCTGCTGCCTGTGCTGCTGTTTCTAATTCTTTTCCATATTTTCCCTTCAGATAGTTTCTTAAATTCTTTTCTGCAGTCGAGATCACATGGTAATCTTCGTTTACGTACTTTAAAAATTCTTCTTTGGTTGGAAGATACATTGGCTTGTCCATGGTGTCACGCAGCAGCTTTCTGTAGGAAGTTTTTTCCCCTGCAGCTGCAAAGAACTGGTCGAAATCCTTTTCTCCCACATTCTGTCCACCATTTTTCGCAAATGCCTTTACCATTTCCTTCTGTTCTTTCCGGAAATCTTCTGTAAAAGAAGGATGTAAAAACAGGCCGTCCATGGTAGTCAGTACTTCTGGTACTGTATTTCCGATCAGCTGCTGTAAGGTACAAAGCCCTAAGTATCTTGGCTGGAAAAGGATGGTGTTTTTATAGCTTCCTTCTTCTCTTGCATAGCCATCGAAATCATCCAGGTTCTTTTCGTAATGGCGCAGCAGCAGTTCAAAATCATGAAGAGATACTACACCATACAGGTGGGAGGCTGCCAGCACATAGTCAGAAAGCATACGCATATAAGCTCTTCTTTTTCTGTATACAGTATCCTGTACTAAGGCTTCATAAGCTTCCAGACAGCCATACTCATCGCAGAGAACTGCCAGCATCTCATCTTTTCCATAAAAAGCCAGGCAGAAACCTTCAAATAAAGCAGCATCGCTCATAACAGAAGCAATTCTTTCAATTCTGTCTGCCTTCTTTAATTTTACTTTTTCTGCTTCCTCTGCCTGGATGTCCTGCCACAGCTTCAGTGACTCTCCTGAAATAATGGACTCCATTGCAAAGTCGATCTTTTCTCCTGTCTCCCCTTCGATTACAGGACGCAGATCATCTGTATCTGCATTTTGTACCATGCGAAAATCATCATTGCCGGATAATACTCTGAGCATCAGCTGATACAGAGTTTTGATCTCATCCGCTTTGTATTTCTGCAGTTTTTTGGTGATCTGTGCTTTTATTTCCATTCTGTCTTATCCTCATTTCTTCATTTCAAAAAAATAGCCCAGAAATCATGTAACCTTCCGGGTCTTTCCCTGTTATTATAAGGCAGAAGGGCATATGCTTCAAGCATTTTATTTTAAAAACCCTGGAAACCAGGCACACAACTGCACCAGTTTCCAGGGTTTTTATAAACATTTTACTATTTAATTGTTACTGAACTGTAACTTCATTTCTTACTGCGCATTTTCCATCTTTTCTGCCATCTTCTGTGCGATCACGATCAGTACGATGGCTGCAACTGCTAATACTGCAGATCCGATGAAGCCCATGGTGTACTGGCCGGTGGTGTCGTAGAAGTAAGCACTGATCTTAGGTCCTACGAAAGCACCGATACCATAGCCGATGAAGATCAGTCCGTAGTTACGGTTGTAGAACTTGGAACCGAAGATCATACGTACCATTGGCGCAAATACTACTAACAGTCCGCCGAAGGAGAAGCCTACTAAAACGATGCATACGATAAAGTATGGAAGTGTAGTTGCCTGTGTCAGCATTAACATGGAAGCTCCATTGATGACCATTAACAAGATCAGGCTCTTCCAGCCCTTTAAAATGTCGTAGATGAAACCAAAACCAATACGTCCGCACATGTTAGCCAGTGTCATAATGGATACGCAGAATGCTGCGGTCATTGCAGTCTGACCAACCTGACGCTGTGCGATCGGGCTTGTGAAGGAAACCATCATGGTTCCTGCTGCATTTGCGAAGATGAACATTAATAACAGTACCCAGAATACAGGGGTCTTAACCATTTCGCCCATGCTGTAATCTTTTGTTTTTAATACCTTAGCCTGCTCAGCTGATGGCTTCCAGCCTTCTGGAGTCCAGCCTTCCGGACAAGGAACGATCATTGCTGCTGCAATACCAACACCGATCAGGAATACGATCGCCAGGATGCGGCAGGTCATCTGTGCGCCTACACGGTCAATGAGAGTCTGGGCAATAGGACTCATAATGAAAGGACCGCAGGAAGCGCCGGCCTGAACCAGACCGGAAATAGAACCGGAACGGTCAGGGAACCACTTTAATGCAGTAGGAAGGCATGCCGGGTAGATCATACCGCCGCCGGCACCAGCCATTAATCCGTAAAATACATACAGCTGTGGGATGCTGGATGCAAAACCGGTTAAGAACCAGCCGCCTGCGAAAAGGCAAAGACCAATGTAAATGGTTTTTCTTGGACTGATCTTCTCAGCTAAGGAACCGCCGATGAAGCCAACTGCACAGTATGTAAACATATAAATAGTATATGCCAGTGCGAATGCGGAATCACTCCATCCAAACTTGGTTGTTAACGGGATACAAAACAGACTGAAGTAAGCAGTAGCAGAGGTAAATAAGCTCTGCAGCCATACACCGGCAAATACTCTCCAGCGAGTTGCTTTTGTGATATTCATACTCTAAACTCTCCTTAAAAATGTGACTTGTAAAACTTTATGCATTTGCCTGTTCCGCAAGTTTGTGGCGCTCATCTAAGACTTTCATGATGCCGTCATACTCACGGTCCAGTTTATAAAACAGCAGCAGTGCCAGAATAGCAATAAATACAGCTAACGGCGCATAATAGAACATGATACGGATGCCTTTCATTGCAGTTTCACTCTGCACTGCCAGCTTGCCGTCATATCCATAAGCTCCCAGTACCCAGCCGATGACTGCAGATGCAAGAGCGGAACCAACACGGACACCTAAGGATGCAGCGGAATATACGAAACCTTCTGCACGGGTACCTGTTTTGTACTCTCCGTACTCAATACTGTCTGCGATCATACCAAACTTGGTAGCGGAAATACATGCAACACCCATTCCACGAAGGATCAGTCCCAGATACATAAGTCCCATGGACTGCTCTGCAAACAGAATGAGGACGATCTGTCCTGCAATACCCATTCCTGCGCCTCCATAGAGAGCCACATTACGTTTTCCGATTTTCTGTACAACCGGGATCAGAAGCAGAGGAACCAGGATGGATGCGAATGTGGAACACATCATCATGGTCTTATTGTAGCCTGCGTCCTGCATAACATATTTTGCAAAATACATGTTCATGCCGTAAAGACTGGTCATTGCAGTATAGAAAATGTTGACCATCAGCATGATGAACCAGTATTTGTTTGCAAACAGGATCTTCACTCCCTGTAATAAAGATAAGGAAGATTTCTTTCCTGTTTTCTGTTCCATAACACCGGAACCAACACGCTCTTTACATCCATAAAATGTAATTAAAAACAGTACGATAGAAACGACACCTACTAACAGGAATGTCTTCTGCCAGCCGGCAGGTCCGCCGCCAAATTTTTCTACCAGATCAGGTGCATAGGAGCTGATCACGAATACGCCTAAAGCTCCTAAACTTGCACGGCTGATAGAAAGAAGTGCTCTTTCGTTCTGCTTATTTGTCATAACGCTGCTTAAAACACCGTATGGCACGTTCATGGAAGTGAAAATACAGGTTGCCATCAGGTTATAGGAAATAAATGCATATATAACCTTTCCTGTTTCACTGAAATTCGGTACTGTAAACAACAGCACACAGCCGATGCAGTACGGAATTACCATCCATAATAGCCACGGCCTTGCTTTTCCCAGCGGTGAATGGACATTTTCAATGATATATCCCATCATCATATCAGAAATACCATCGAAGATCTTGCTGACTAAAAGTACCGTTCCTACTGTAGCTGCACTGATGCAGGCCACATCTGTATAAAAGAAAACAATGTAAGAACCGATGGCTCCGTAAATGAAGCAAAAGGAGAAATCTCCCAGTCCATAGCAAAGGTACTCCATCAGATCAATCTTGTTTCTCTTTGATACATTTTTAAAACCAAAATTACCCATTTTTCTTTTGTCCCCAACTTCTGTTTGCTTTTATTCATGGACATGCCACTGTCTGGCAGCATGTCCATTTTTATTCAGTGATTAGCACTGAAGAGTTCCCAGATCCAGGGCAACGTCTCTGCCGTTGAACTTACCAGCTGCACGGCTGGTTCCAAGCCAGTAAACCATATCAGAAATATCCTCAACATCCAGGAAAGGAACTCCTGCATACATTTCCTTGTAATCCTTAAAGTTCTTTCCGGTCAGTTCATTGATGAACTCTACATAGCTCTGGGTTTCGCACATTGGAGTCTTAACCTTGGTTGGGCAAAGAGCATTAACAATGATACCCTTGCTTCCAACTTCTTTTGCCAGAGTCTTGGTCAGACCTAAAACGCCCCATTTAGCCATGCAGTAGGTAGCTAACTTTGGTGTTCCGTAAAGACCACTGGTAGAAGCGATATTGATAATTCTTCCAAAGCCCTGCTTTAACATGTACTGTGTTGCGTACTTGTCAGTTCTCCAGGTACCGATCAGGTCGATGTTGATAACCTTCTCTACCTGCTCATCTGTCAGCTCCCAGGTATTTCCGAAGTTGATAACGCCTGCGTTTGCGATAACTACATCTAAGCGTCCGAACTTCTCCCATGCCTTTGCAAATAAGTTTTCCATATCAGGTGTGCTGCAGATGTTTGCCTTAACAGCTAAAACTTCAGCGCCTAATTCATTTAATTCCTTAATGGTTTCCTGGAATCTTTCATCTTCCGGATCCAGCATATCTGCCAGAACTACATTAAATCCGTTCTGCGCATACTTGACTGCATGGGCACGTCCCTGTCCCATAGCTCCTCCGGTGATCAATACTGTCTTCTTCTGTTCACTCATGACCTTTTCCCCTTTCACTTTTAAGTGGTTTAAATGTGTTTGTTATTTTTTTAACTTGCTCATCTGTCACTACTATAACAACTAAAGTGGTTTTAAGGTCAAGTTGATTTTTTGCACAAAAAATGCAGAGTGTTTTATTGCACTCTGCACAATCATTTTTCAATAGGAAACCACACAATATGCCAGTTAAAATACTCCTCTTCCGGCTTGGTCATACAGGCTACCTGGGTGACAATATCCCCTGCAAGGCTTAATCCATTCTGCTTCAAATACCGGAAACCTTCCTGTAAACTCTCCAGTGACAGATATTTTCCGGAACGTGAGGGAACACAGGTATGAACGCAGGAACAAGGCGGATAATACTGCACCAGTTCTGACTCTTTTACATGCAAGAATTGTGCATACTCTTCCCGAAGTCCCATTCCGAAATCAAACTCTGACTCTCCATTTTCAATATTTTTCTGATAAAATACTGCGCATGAAAAGACAAAAGGTTCTTTTTCTGTCCATTCTGAGATCAGATCCAGCTGCTCTTTCTTCTTAAATAAAGTATAGTTTTTCTGGGTATTCATGCGGTAAATGCCCGGTCTTTCCTCAATACGGAACTTTCCAACGCTGTCTTTTGCATCCTGAAGCACCTGTTGGCTCTGTCTGATCCGCTTTAAAAGGTTCATCTGGCGGATGATCTCCTGCTGGATCATCTCTTCCTGATCCACCATTTTTTCCCGTATTTCCGCCAATTCATGGCTTCTGAACAGTTCTGCTATCTCTTCCAGTGAAAAACCATAGTTCTGGTAGTGTCTGGCCCTTAAAAGCATATGAAAATCCCAGGTATTGTAGTATCTGTAGCCTGTTTCCGGGTCCCGCACCGGACTGATAATGTTTCTGCTCTCATAATACCGGATCGCCTCTGCCGAGATTCCCATCAGCTTTGCCATAGTTCCAATACTGTACTTCTGATACATCTTCTTTCCCCCTGATGACACTACATTCTACTTATTAGACATAATTTTCACAACTGTTTACATTTCAAACTCTCAAGCCCCTTGAAAGATTTTTAACAAGAATATAACAAGTATACCATATTTCTTCAGAAAAATGTCATACTTTCATCACAGCTGGCATGGTATAATGTGGTAGGCACGAAAGAAAAACAAGCGGCTGCGCAGCAGACATTTGTTTTTCGGTGCCACCAACGAACGAACCGCCTGCGTCAGCAGGCAGTAGAGCGCGTCAGCGCGGGTTCGTGAGTGACTATCCTTACGAACCGTCTGCACCATCAAACAGCAGAGCGCGTCAGCGCGGGTTCGTGAGTGTCCTTCGACTATCCACGAAAGGAGTGCCCCTTCATGAAACGACTACCTGCAGGCATCATTTCCACCCTGCTTTCCCTTACAATGACGCTGACCCCCTGTTCCATGTCCGCACTGGCAGCCCAGGAAAACAGCCGGGATTTTTCCCTTTTCTTCAGCGGTCCTGGCGTAGCTGCCCTCTCTTCCGGCGATGAATACAGCGAATATCAGTGGGCTCTTAACAACACCGGACGGCTTCGCCGCACGGAAAAAGTGCTGAACATCAAAACCTTGGACCATATTTATCTCCATTATGGCGAAAATGGCATAGATGATATTGCCCTTCCTCCTTTAGGACCGGACAATTTCGAGTCCATTAACACCGATGCAGTGGCAAATATTGATATCAACATTGAAGATGCCTGGAAAACATACAGCGAAACAGAAAACAAACGTACCGTTACCGTAGCTATCATCGATACCGGTATCGATACGACTCATTCAGACTTAAAAGATTCCATCTGGGTCAATGAAGATGAGATCCCCGGAGACGGCATTGACAATGACGGAAATGGCTATGTAGATGATGTGAATGGCTGGAATTTTGTTTCAAACAGCAATGAAATCTGCACAGGGGAAGAAGACAGCCACGGAACCCATGGTGCCGGCACTATTGCCGCCGCCTGGAACAATGGCGGCATCGCAGGCATTACAGACAGCACCCATGTTAAGCTTATGGTATTAAAAGCCTTAGGCGGTTCTGAAGGCAAAGGTTCCCCTGAAAGCGTCATCGAAGCCATAAAATATGCAGAAGCCAATGGTGCCGATATCTGCAACTTAAGCTTCGGTTCCAGTAACTGCACTCCCGAATTTGAAGCAGCCATCCGGGACTCCAAAATGCTTTTTGTAGTAGCTGCAGGAAATGGAAACCAGTACCAGATCGGTTATGACATTGATAAATCCCCTGTATACCCGGCAAGTCTTCCCTACGACAATGTAATTACCGTAGGCAATCTGCTTTTTAACGGCCATTTAGATGAAAGTTCCAACTATGGTGCCACTTCCGTAGACCTGGCAGCCCCCGGAACCTATATTTTAAGCACTATTCCCGGTGATTCTTACGCCTATATGAGCGGAACCTCCATGGCAGCCCCTATGGTAACAGGCGCAGCTGCCCTGATCTACTCTGCAAGAACTGACTTAAGCCTTCAGGACATAAAAACAGCTATTTTATCAACTGTACATAAACTGGCCCCGTTAAAAGGCAAAACAGCAACAGGCGGCATGCTGGATGTATCTGCCGCTATAAAATGGACAAAGAATTAACAGCTGCAACTACAGCCGCATAATCCCCGATCCGCTCTCCTAAAGCCGCCGGCACGATCTCACAGGCCGCCCGGTTCATGGGGAGCGCTTCTTTTTCCAGTTCTTCATACATGGTCTTATCTAAAAGATGGTGACTCCTGGCATAAACAGAACCTGCCACGATCTTTTCCGGATTTAAAAGGTCTATAAGGATAGCCAGACCTCTTCCAAAAACAGCGCCGCATCTGGCATACACTGCTAAAGCTCTCTCATCCCCGGCCTCAGCCCGTTCTGCCAGCTCCTTTGCGCTTCCTTCTGTGCCAAAATATCCGGCAAGCCTGCTGATACCTCCTCCAGAGCAGAAACCTTCCAGGCTACCTACTTTTCCATATCCTTTTGGTCCCTCATTTTCCATACGTATGTGTCCTGCTTCCCCAGCCATACCGGTACTTCCCCGGTATAACTGTCCATTAAGGATAAGACCGGAACCAAGACCTGTGCCAAAAGTAAGAAATATCATATTCTGACAGCCTTTTCCGGCCCCGAACTTCCATTCTGCCAAAGCTCCTGCATCTGCATCATTTTCCATTTTCACAGGGATTCCCAGCTTCTCCTCAAGATATTCCACTACAGGCACCTGATCCCAGCCCTGAAGATTCGGCGGCGATAATATCCACTTCCTGTCGGGACTTAAAGGACCGCCACAGGAAATCCCCCCACAGATAACACAATTTTCACCCTCAGTCCCTGTTGTCAGCCCATATTTCTTTGCTATCATCAAAGCATTTTCAGATAATTCATCAAGGACCTTTTTCCAATCTCCCAGTGTTTTCATCTCATACCGCTCCAGAAAATCTACCTGGTCTCCTTCCACCTTCGCCAGGATCACTGCACATTTTGTGCCTCCAATATCAAATCCATACAGATACATACAGTCTCTCCCTTCTTCTATGATGTACTCTCGGAGTCTTTCCTGCACTTGCCTTTGCGAGAGTACATTATGTGCAGCAATGAAAACAGCTCCGGCAGGCTGATATACCTGCCGGAGCATATTTTTCCTCACTTTGTTTCTTTAAACAGCCTGATTATTTAACTGCATCTAAATTTAAGATAGAAACGCCAGTATCAATATATTCAGGAGCTACTTTTCCATCATTAATAGCGGTGATCGCTGCATACATGCCTTCATAACCCATAACATCAGGATTCTGAGCCATTGTACAGATCAGAGCACCATCTTTGATCAGCTGGATAACTGCATCAGACTTATCCATACCTGCTGCTACAATGTTATTTCCATCTTCTGCAACTGCATTACCAACACCAACGCAGGAGCCTTCATTTGCACCAAACAGTGCTACACAACCCTGGGAAATAAAGTTAGCTGCTGCATCTTTAGATTTTGCTGCATCGCCATCTGCATACTGTGTTTCAAGGATCTCAAAAGCGGTTCCTTCAAATGCGGAACGGAAGCCTTCGTCACGGTCTACAGTAGAAGTAGTTGCTGCGTTTACAGAAACGATACCGATCTTGCCTTCTTTAACTCCCTTAGCTTCCAGAGCTGCCAGAACCTGCTCACCAGCAGTCTTTCCTGCTGCACGGTTGTCAGTTCCTAACTTCTGTACACAAGGATAATTTGCAAAAGAGTCAACCTGAACGATCTTAACACCAGCCTGATCTGCTTCTTCCAGAGCTGCTGTGATAGCGTCAGGACCATTTGCAGCTACCAGGATAGCGGTTGCGCCATCAGCTACTGCATTGTTTACACACTCGATCTGCTTTGCGTCATCTTTTACATCAGGAGCGATCCACTTATAATCACAGCCAAGCTCTTCTGCTGCCTGCTTGCAGCCCTTGTCCATGTTTACCCAGTGCTGATCCATAGAGTCAATGGTGATAAGAACTACCTTCTGTCCTTTTCCATCTCCGGCCTTTGCAATGTCTCCTGTTTCCCCGGACAGCATATCATTGCCAGCAGCCTCTTCTTTCTTCTCTTCTGCTTTGGTTTCCTCAGCTTTGCTTTCTTCCTTCTTCTCCTCTGCAGTTGTTTCAGCTGTTGTAGCTGCTGCAGTTGTCTCCTTTGGAGCAGATGAGCAGCCTGCTAATAATGCAGAACCAAGTGCTGCCGCCAGAATCATTGAAATCGCTTTTTTCCTCATAATACTATACCTTTCCTTTCTTTATTGTGAAAGCATTTTTATGCTTTACCTTCGTCTTTACCTTCATTTTACCTATTTTTTAGTTGTTTTTATGTTTTTTGCTCTTGCCTCTGCCGCTTCTTACGATTACGTCCATAAGTACTGCAACAACTACGATAATACCGATCACGATATTTCTGATAGCAACCGGTGCTCCTGCAAACTGAAGACCATTCTGTAAAACACCCCAGATACCGGAACCGATCACAGTACCAAGTAAAATACCGGAACCACCTAATGTAGATACGCCGCCGATTACAGAAGCTGCTACTGCATACATTTCATAAGATGTACCAGCATCCATAGTACCTGTACCAGTTGAAGCACCGGTGATCAGACCTGTTATGCAGGCACAAAAAGCAGCTACAACGTAAACATAGATAACTGTATTGTCTACATTAACACCGGAAAGTCTTGCTGCATCAATATTACTTCCTGTTGCGTAAATATGACGGCCGGTTCTGGTACAGCTCATTATGTAGTTAAAGATGAACCAGATCACCAGAGCGATCCAGAAAGCACTGAAGATACCTAATATCTTACCACTGTAGAAGAAGGTACGGAAACCTTTTGCAGCTTCACCAATGGAGTCTGTATTGTAATTACCATTGACGATCTGTGCAATACCTCTTGCAATTGTCATTGTACCTAAGGTTGCGATGAAAGGTGGCAGCTTGCATTTTGATACCAGAATGCCATTTACATAACCAACTAACAGGCACACAACCAATGTGATAACCACTGCAACCCACGGATTCATTCCATGACACATTAGGGTTGCTGAGATCATACAGCTCATACCTACTACAGAACCAATAGAAAGATCGATATTTCCTGTAAATAATACATAGGACTGTCCTACACCGATCAGAAGTGTAGGTGCGATCTGGCGCAGCAGGTTCGCTGTATTTCTGTAAGTAAAGAAATTAGGATTGATAAATCCAAACACCAGACATAAAACGATCAGACCTATTGTTACGGTTATAACCTGTCCCATTCCCCTCTGGGAAAGGAAACGCCCCAGTACACCGGGCTTTTTATCACTTGAACTACTCATATTGTCCCTCCTTGATGAGATTAAATCCAAAATTCGTTATAACGCTGTTTTCTGTTCAAACTGCGTTGCCTTAGTTAAGATCATATCCTGGGTGGCCTCTTCTGCTGAAAGTTCTCCGGTAATACGGCCATCACACATAACAATAATGCGGTCACTCATTCCCATTACCTCTGGCATTTCAGAAGAAACAAACATAACACCAATGCCATTTTGCTTCAGCTGATTCATCAGGTTATAGATCTCTACCTTGGCAGCTACATCAATACCTCTGGTAGGCTCATCAAAGATAACAACTCTTGAATTTCTGGCCAGCCACTTGGCAACTACCACTTTCTGCTGATTTCCTCCTGAAAGGCTTCCTGCATCTACCTGTGCGTTAGGAAGCTTGATCTTCAGGGCTTTTACAGCATTATCAACCATTGCTTTTTCTTTTTTCCGGTTTACAGTCCCCACTGGACCTTCACAAAGTATATCCAGATTCGGAAGGGCAATATTATCTGCAATACTAAGTCTTGTACAGAGACCGTCTTTTTTTCTGTCCTCAGGTGCCAGTACCAGACCTGCTTTAATGGAATCTGCCGGACAGCTGATCTTTACCTCTTTTCCATCAATAAAGATCTCTCCGCTTTCTTTCGGATCAATACCGAAGATCGCACGGGTTGTTTCTGTACGTCCTGCACCCATCAGTCCTGCAATTCCTACGATCTCACCTTCATATAATTCCAGATTAATGTCCCGGACCATTCTTCCTGCATTCAGATGCTTTACTTCCAGGATCTTTTTGCCTTTTTCACAGGACACTCTTGGGAATTTCTCCTTGATCTCATGTCCTACCATGTTGGCAATGATCTCATCCATCCTGTTAATATCATACGGCATCTGGGTAATGTATTTTCCATCGCGCATGATGATAACACGGTCTACAATGTGCTGCAGTTCCTCCAGACGGTGGGATATGTAGATAATACCGATACCCTCCGACTTTAACTGGTGGATGATCTTAAACAGCTCATCGATCTCCTTGGATGTAAGTGCTGAAGTAGGTTCATCCATGATCAATACTTTGGCATTCTGTGAAAGTGCCTTTGCGATCTCCACCATCTGCTGTTTGGATACAGCCAGTTCACTGACCTGTTCCCTTGGATCAATATCAATATTTAACTTATGAAGGATCTCTTTTGTTTCCTGGTTCATACGTTCATTGTCCAGACGGCCATTTTTTATCAGTTCCCGTCCCAGGAAAATATTCTCCGCCACACTTAAATGAGTACACATATTTAATTCCTGATGGATAATGGACACACCTGCATTTTTTGCCTTATTTGCATCCCACTCACCGATCTTGTTCCCAAACAGGATGATCTCTCCATCATCTCTCTGATAAACACCTGAAAGGATCTTCATCAGTGTTGACTTACCTGCACCGTTTTCCCCCAACAGTGCCAGCACCTCTCCGGCATACAGGTCCAGTTTTACATTATCCAAGGCCTTTACACCGGGAAACTCTTTCATAATGCCTGTCATTCGGACCAGTTCTTTCCCCACAGGCACCTCTGCCTTCTTTTCTCCCATATTTGCTTCCTTTCAAAGATGCTTTGCGACTGTGCTGACATTATTCCGTCAGTGATTCGATCCTCAGACAGCACTCCATCATAGCACGGTCTGTATGATAAATACATTTCCACTGATTTCCGGTATCATCGATCACCGGTGTTCCATCTGCTAAAAGCAACTGTCTGGACTCTCCAACCTCCGGATTATAGAAATATTTCTTATCAAATTCCCATAACTTTATGAAGGTATCCAGATATCTCTCATCCTCAGTAGCCTGATAGGAATCAAGGAAACCTGTCAGTGACTCAAAGTTCTGCCACCATTCTTTATCTGTTACAACAATACGGCCATCGTGCATTCCATCTCTGTAAATACCGCCGTGGATATTGTCCCAGCCATTTGCCAGTGTGTAATCTGCAAATTTTCTGGTAAATTCTCTGGCAGGCGGAAGTCCCAGCACTTCATATGCACGGTTCAACAGCCAGATCAGTTCAATATTGTGTCCATAAGAAGTAGTATCTAATGGATTTTTGTTAGCACTTTCCGGATCTCTGTCATAATTCCAGGTTCTGCGAATGGAAATAGCCGGCTTTGGTGTAAAATCAATACTAAACTGATTTCTTCCACACCAGAAATCATAATCAACCATGTGTTTTAACACAATATCAATGATTTCCTGAAGAGCTCTCTTATGTACTTCCTTGTGGGTTGCCTCATAAAGAGTTGTATATGCTTCCATGGTGTGCATGTGGATATCCAGGGATTTCAGGTCTCCTCCATAAACTCCGGCACTTTCCAGTGTCCAGTCCTCTTTGAAGTTCTCAAAATAGCCGCCGTAGAAAGTGTCTGCTGCATATTTTTTCAGAGCATCAAAGGTTTTTTCCGCATATTCGATTCTCCGCTCATCGCCGGTAGCCATATAATATTCAGCTAACGCATAGATTGCAAAGGTCTGTCCGTAAACCAGTTTCCCATTATCCAGGACATTTCCCTTCCGGTCTGTTACCCATGCCCAGCCGGTGTTCTTCTTATCCCAGAATTTATCAATGAAGAAATCTACACCCTGTTTTGCTGCTTCTTTGCATTTTTCTTCCCAGCCATAACGTTTTGCCAGGCCATTGCGAAGAAGTGCCGAAAATCCCCAGATCATACGTGTCTGGGTTACGATCATTTTATCCTCAGGAGTTAATACTGCCAATTCCTTCATCAGCTTTCCTTTGGAATCAAAGCATACCAGATAACCGCCGTATTCTTTATCGATTCCATTTTCAAGCCAAAATGGAACGCTTTCCTTCATAAAGCCTTCCATCTCTTTTTTTACTGTAAGGAGTTTTTCTCTCATTAACTGTTCCATTATCATTTACCCCTCCTGTTCTTTTATTAAGAAAATTATAACAGAACAGGAGGAATTAACAAGGGGACACTTTTTAGAATAGGGTAGACATTTTTCAGAATAATGCAGACATCTATCAAAAAAGTCTGCTGGTGATCCCGTACTCCTGTGGCTCTAACAGTACGGAAAAACTTCCGTCTTTTACGATCCCGATATGGTCTGATATATATACGCAATCTGTAAGATAGCCGGTCAAAAGCAGAATAGATACTCCTGCTGCCTTCAGTTCCTGCATCCGTTTTAAAATATAGGTACGGCAATGCATATCCCCATAAGCAAAAGGCTTTTTTACCACCAGGATCTTAGGATGGAACAGGCTTATTTTATTATAGATCAGCCCATATTTTTCCTTTAAAGAAAGGGAAGCAATATATTTTGTGTCAATAACATCTCCTGCTTCCCCATAATATTCACTGCGCACACTGTTAATATATGACTGCTTTAAAATGCTTTTCTTTAATTTACGGTCCAGTAAAAAGGTAAGGTTTTCCAGATAGGACATTTCCGAAAAAAGGAAAGACTGCGCTGGATTATCATCTAAAACGATCATTCCCCGGTCCAGGCTGCTTTTTACTTTTTTTTCCATTTTTTTGTGTGAGCAGAAAATATCTCCCTCATAGTCCACGTATTCCCCTGCAAGGATCCCGGTCAGCCGGTCCATGATCTGGTCATCTGAATCCAAAAGCGTAATGCATTCCCCAGGCTTAATTCCCAGACTCAGGTTATGTATGTCCCCATCTGTAATGTTTTTTAGCTCCAGCATATATCCCTGATCCACTTTCGGCTTAAATACTGTATTTTCTTTAAAATAATAAATATAGGGAGCTATAGCCTCTTCCTTGAATTCCTCTGGTTCAAATAATTTTTTTATCCTTCCTCTGGAAAACAGGGCGATCCTGTCGCAGATCTTAAACATGATCCAGTGATGATAGCAGAAATACAGCGTAGAGATCCCCATGCTCTGCATTTTTCTTAAAAGCTGGTGAAACTGCGGGAAATCTGCCTGACCGATCAGTTTTTCCGGATACAGCACCACTAAAAGCTTGCTTCCCATTAAATAGGCCTTGGCGATCTCCACCATGATCCGCTCCATGGTAGTAAGCCTTTCCACCCTTTTATTCAGATCCAGATCCATGGAAAGCTGTTTTAAGACTCTGTCTGCCTGTTCTCTTAAAACCCATTCATTGATCACCTGTTTCTTAAATCCTGGGCGCATAACAAACAGGTTATCCGTTATAGACAGATTATTGATCAGAGAGCTTTTCTGGTCGATCTGGTAAATACGGTTAGATGTTTCCTCCTGATTTAAATAACTGTTTACCAATTTGCCACCCATATACACTCTTCCTGCATCAATAGGATGGTTCTTTGCCGTCAGTTCGATCAGTTCTTTGATCCCCCGGTCATTGACAGAAAGCAACCCTACGATCTCACCTGCAGTCATATAAAAACTGAAATTATCCAAATAAACAGCCCCGTCTTTTTTGCAGGTCACATTTTCAAAACGAAGTATTTCCTGTTTCATAGCTGCCTCCTGTTTCTCAGCATGTTCATTACATCAATTCCTTACGACCGGAAGTGTGATCTCCACATCCGTTCCCACATCCGGCTGGCTGTAGATATAAATGCCATATTCTTCCCCAAACAAAAGCTTAATACGGTTATTTACATTTTTAACTGCAATTCCGCCTTTTTTACCGGTTTCCCCGTTGTTTTCCTCCTCCAGTCTCAGTGCTCTCAGCTGTTCATTCATAATCTTCACCTGACCTTTTTCAATGCCTACACCATCATCTGAGATCATAATGATCAGATGGCTGTCTGTCACAGTGACCTTAATATCCAGATGACCTGTTCCAATCTTGCGTTCCAGTCCATGATAAATGGAATTTTCCACGATCGGCTGCAAAGTCAGCTTGGGAAGCTGGCACATAAGCGCTTCCTCTTCATCCTCACAGTCATAGCGGATCCTCAGATCCAGCTTGCTGCCAAAACGAAACTGTTGGATATAATAATAATTTTCCACATTTGCCAGTTCTTCTTCCAATGTGACCAGGTTATTTACCTGGGAAATGGTATAACGGAAGTAAGTTGCCAGTGCCTCCGTCATCTCCGCAATGGAATCCACCCCTGCGATCAGCGCCTCTGCCCGGATGCCTTCCAGAGTATTATAAAGAAAATGGGGATTGATCTGATTCTGTAATGCCAGATATTCCGATTTTTTCTTAGATACAGTGATCAGCTCGCTTTTGTCTAACAGGGCATAAAAACGACGCAGCATATTCTGCTCTTCCTCATTTAAAAGATAAGGCATATGGTAAATATCCTCATAACTGTCCCCTCTGGCAAAAGCCGCCTTTATCCGGCTGTTCACTTTTAAAGGCCGGTAGATCAGCTGATAAGCGGCATAAAGTAGGATAACATAAAGCACTCCTAAAAACAAAATAAACCACTTCATTTTCTCCGTCTTCCAATCCTGAAGGAACAGGATAAACAACAGACTGATATGAAAAATCAAAAAAATCGCTGCGCCCCAACGTATACGGTCAAAAAGATAACTTTCTTTATTCATGAATAGATCTTCCTGTACTCTCCCGGCTTCAGTCCGGTATATTTTATAAAACATTTCGTGAAATATTTCACATCTGCATAGCCTACCTTTTCGCAGATCACATTCATTCCCTCATTTCCGGAAACCAGCAGTTTTTTCGCTGCATCCATACGCACTGACTGCAAAAATTCCAGAAAAGTTACCCCTGTTTCTTTCTTAAAAAGCGTGCTGAAATATCCAGGAGCAAAGCCAGCCATCTCACTTACTTCTTCTAAGGTAAGCGAACGGCTGTAATTTTCTTCTATGTACTGCTTTGCCTGCCGTATGGGCCGGTTATCTTCTGCCTTCTTCGCTTCAGAAGCTTTTTGCAGAGATCTTCCTATCGTCCCACCTAAAAGGCGGAACAGTTCTTCTATATCTGCACATTCCCCTGCGTCTTTACTGAATTCTTCCACAAATTTAGCTTCACTGTCCACACGGATCCCCCTGCTCTTCATGCAAAACAAATAATGATTGCAGGCCTCCTTAGTCATCTGCAGGATCTCATAACCGGTGATCCCCGGATAGTTCTTTAATACATCCCGCAAACCTTCAATAGTCCGCCTTGTCTCCACTACATTTAAAGCTTCGACTGCCCGTTCCATTTCCCTGTTAAAACGGTAAAATGCCTCACTGTTTATAAAATCAGAGTTTTTTCTCTGTTGTGCTTCATCCATTTCCAGCATCCGCCCGGTTCCTAAAAGAAGCCTCTGCTTTATCATAAATACAGCGTCCAGAAAAGACTTCCTGATACTGCCCGCTGTGTTTACCATGCTTCCCATTCCTATGGTAACACTCATTCCATTTAAGATACTTTCCTGGGCTTTCAGTTCATCCAGCATCTGGCGCACATTTTTCCGCACATTTTTGCTCTCTTCTTCCCCGAAATTCAACAGAAGATAAAAGGTAGAGAACTCTGCATAAACCTCATGGTCAAAACATACCGGTTCCAGATACTGTAACGCCAAGCCTGCTGCCTTGTCTGCTAGGAAGGAAATACAGCTGTCATTGTGGTTTACATGGTCAAATTTGATGGCTGCAACCTGGAACACTCCCTCACGGAAATGGAAATGATACTGATTGTTCAGTTCTTTCAGGCTGATAATATTTTCCCGCTCCCGGTCTCCGTAGATCATACGGGAAATAAAACTGGTACGCAGCTTTCCTGCATCATTTTTTAAGGCAAGGCGGACTCTTTCTTCAAAATTTAACTGTTCATTTTTCTCCCTGTAAATATCTGCGATCTTTTGTAAGGTATCCCGTAATTCCTCTTTTTTTATAGGCTTTAAGAGATAATTTCTCACACCATAACGGATCGCCGTCTGGGCGTATTCAAAATGCCTGTATCCACTGATTATGATGATCTCTGTATCCGGCAGTTTTTCTTTTACTTTCCTGATCAGTTCCATCCCATCAATTCCAGGCATCCGTATGTCTGTGATCACGATCTCCGGTTTACAGATTTCTGCCTGCTCTAACGCCTCAATACCATTAGAAGCAGTTGCCGCTATTTTTAACCCCATTTCTTCCCAGTTGATCAGCTTTATGATCAGCTGACAGATCTTTTCTTCATCATCTGCGATCAATACTTTCAGCATGTTCCCCCTCCTCATTGGACAAAACATCTTCTGGTATATCAGTGTACCATCTCCAACAGATTTACGCCAGATGCAGCGGCAAAAAACTAACACAAAAAACGCGCCCCACAAAGGGACGCGTTCCATACTTATCTTATTCCGGATATACCAAAATTACACTGGATAAGCCTTATTCTCTTTATCTGCTACAGCAGCATCTACTTTCTTCTGCTGGGCTTCTCTGTACTGAAAGAACTCCTTGGCAACATTTGGGAACAGAGCGTAGCTTAATACGTCCTCATCCTGCTGCTTCCACTGAGCACATTCCTTCTCAAACTGAGGCATCTGAGGTGCAATTAAATCTGCTGGTCTGCAGGTAATTGGAGTCTCATCACCGATGATCTTTTTCTGTACTTCTGGATTAAATGGCTTAACAGTCTGGCCAAATTCACCAAGCATGATCTTCTTGGATTCCTTTGGAACCATCTTGTAGCGCTCACCCATTAATACGTTAAGAACTGCCTGGGTACCAACGATCTGGGAAGAAGGTGTAACCAGAGGCGGCTCACCAAAGTCTTTACGTACTCTCGGGATCTCCTCCAGAACCTGCTGGTACTTGTCTTCCTGTCCAGCTTCCTTTAACTGGCTAACCAGGTTGGAAAGCATACCGCCAGGTACCTGATACTGCAGAGTCTTGATATTTACGCCTAATACCTTTGGATTTAACAGTCCGGTCTTTAATGCTTCCTCGCGGATCGGCTGGAAGTGAGCAGCGATCTCGCCTAAAAGCTTCTGATCGTATCCTGTATCGTATGGAGTACCGCGGAAGGTCTCTACCATAACTTCAGTTGCTGGCTGGCTGGTACCAAGTGCCAGTGGAGACATTGCACAGTCAATGATATCACAGCCTGCTTCTACAGCCTTCATATAGGTCATGGAAGCAACACCGGAAGTATAGTGGGTGTGCAGGTCGATCGGAAGTGTGGTTCCTTCCTTCAGGGCCTTAACTAACTCAGTAGCCTTGTATGGAGTCAACAGACCTGCCATATCCTTGATACACAGGGAATCAGCTCCCATGTCTTCAATTCTCTTAGCAATGTCTCTCCAGTAATCCAGAGTATAAGCATCACCTAAGGTGTAGCACAGTGCGATCTGAGCATGTCCTTTTTCCTTCTTGGTTGCCTTTACAGCAGTCTCCAGGTTACGGATATCGTTTAAGCAGTCGAAAATACGAATGATATCAATACCATTTGCAATAGACTTCTGCACGAAATACTCAACTACATCATCTGCGTAGTGGTTGTATCCCAGAATGTTCTGTCCACGGAACAGCATCTGCAGCTTTGTATTCTTAAAGCCGTCTCTTAACTTTCTTAAACGCTCCCATGGATCTTCTTTTAAGAAACGCAGGCAGGCATCAAATGTAGCGCCTCCCCAGCACTCTACTGCGTGGTAGCCAACTTTATCCATCTTGTCTACGATCGGCAGCATCTGCTCTGTAGTCATTCTGGTAGCAAGTAAAGACTGATGAGCGTCACGAAGGACGGTTTCCACGATCTTTACTGGCTTCTTCTCTATCTCTGCCATAGTTTAAATCCTCCTTATAGGCACCCGGTCTGCAAACAGCACCGGGTGCAGTAAATGTTGGTTTTTATACACCGAAAATTGCCATAAAGGTACCGGCTGCTACTGCAGTACCGATAACACCTGCAACGTTTGGTCCCATTGCATGCATCAGCAGGAAGTTGGTAGGATCATATTCAGCACCAACCTTCTGGGATACACGGGCTGCCATAGGAACTGCGGATACACCTGCAGAACCGATCAGTGGGTTGATCTTTCCGCCAGTTACCTTGCATAAGATCTTTCCTAAGAGAACGCCTCCGATGGTTCCCACACAGAATGCTACCAGACCTAAAATAACGATCTTGATAGTAGTTGCGTTTAAGAATGCCTCTGCACTGGTGGTTGCACCTACAGAAGTACCAAGCAGGATAACAACGATGTACATCATTGCATTAGAAGCAGTCTCCTGAAGCTGTTTTACAACACCGCACTCACGGAACAGGTTACCTAACATCAGCATACCTACTAACGGAGCAGTAGATGGCAGGATCAGGCACACAACGATAGTAACGATGATCGGGAATAAGATCTTCTCCAGCTTGGATACAGAACGAAGCTGGGACATTTTGATCTTACGCTCCTTATCAGTAGTAAGAAGCTTCATAAATGGCGGCTGGATGATCGGAACCAGAGCCATATAAGAATAAGCTGCAACAGCGATCGGTCCCATGATCTGGGTCTGTCCTAACTTACTGCAAAGGAACAGGGAAGTAGGGCCGTCTGCACCACCGATGATGGAGATACAAGCTGCTTCCTTTCCTGAGAATCCTAATAAGATTGCGAAGAAATATGCAGAGTAAATACCTAACTGAGCTGCAGCACCCATTAAAAAGCTGATTGGGTTTGCGATCAGCGGACCGAAGTCTGTCATTGCACCTACACCCATGAAGATCAGGGATGGAAGGATACTCCACTCATCCAGAGTGAAGAAGTAATACAGCAGACCGCCTACGCCGTTTGAAGTCTGCTCCGGAGAATACATGATATCCGGATAAATATTTACAAGCAGCATACCAAATGCGATCGGAATTAACAGCAGCGGCTCAAATCCCTTAGCAATAGCCAGGTATAAGAAGACCAGCGCCACACCGATCATAATGTAGTTTCCTGCTGACAGATGGAAAAACGCCATCTGGCCAAGCAGGTTTGATACCAAATTGCCAAAATCCATAATGTTACCTCCATAATGGAATCCCTAAAGCAGGGGATCCATCTTGTTGACTAGTTCAGAGTAGCTAAAACAGCGCCAGACTCAACTGCATCGCCGTTTGCTACATTAATGCTGGCAATTGTACCATCTTCCGGAGCAACGATATCGTTCTCCATCTTCATAGCTTCCAGAACCAGGACAACTTCGCCCTTCTTTACTGCCTGTCCTACAGAAGCCTTAACTGCTACTACCTTACCTGGCATTGGAGCGGTAACCTGAACGGAACCTGCTGCGCCTGCTGGAGCTGCTACCGGTGCAGGTGCTGCTGCCGGAGCTGCTGGAGCTGCTGCTACTGGTGCTGCTACTGGTGCGCCAGCTGCTGCTGCGCCCTCTTCAACGGTTACTGCATATGCTTTTCCATTTACTGTAATGGTATATGTCTTCATAGTTTGATTCCTCCTACTTGTTGTATAAGCACACCGGTTTTCTTAACCTGAATGTGCAGTGATTATCTTCCCAGACCTACACGGCGGATAGAACGTACTACCAGACCGTTAGATGTAGCGCTGCCTTCATATGCTGCGATGGCAGCAGTCATAACAGCTACTAATTCTGCATCATCAGAAAGATCAGGACCTGTTACTGCAGGTGCTGCTGCTGGCTTAACAGCCGGTACAGGTGCTGCCTTTGGAGCAGGTGCTGCTGCTTTCTTCTTTCCTTCTTCCCATGCATGGATGTATTTGAAGCATGAGATCAGGATACTGATGAAGATCAAAACAAGGAATACTGTGCCGATACCAATAATTGTATATACAGTAGCGGTCTTTAACAGGGTGCCCATAGAAGTATCTTCTGCAACACCTGCGGACATATCTGTAAACTCAGCCTGGATCTGCTGGGTAGCCATATTGATATTCATCACATATTTCTTGGTTCCCTCTGTAAAGTCAACCGGGATCACAACCGTATAGCTGCCATCTGCCAGAAGAACAACAGAACCTTCATCCATGTTTACATTCTTTAATTCGCCCATATCCTCGCGAACTTCCAGCTGAGCCTCATAAATAGCTGCTGTAGTCGCATCGCCTGTTGACTCTGCCAGAGTTTTCTGAACGATCAGCTGATCCTTTGGTACGCCTAAAGTCTGTGCTGCAGACAGCATAATGGACTGAGCCATTGAATCATCTACAGGAGTTCCGTCCATGCTGATGGTGGAATCAGTCTCTGCTGTATCCTGGTTAGAGGAGCAGCCAGAAAGGCTTACCAGGCAGGCGGACAGAAGAACTGCTGCTGCCATTCTCTTTACAAATCGTCTCATATACATGTCACCTCTCTTTAAACCGTGCCATGCTTCTTGGAAGGACGGTCCTCACTTTTTGTGTACAGCATCTCAAAAGCGGCGATCACTCTCTGACGGGTCTCTTCTGCCTTGATGATGTCATCTACATAACCTCTCTTTGCAGCAGCAACAGCGCCGGACTGCATAGCGGTATATTCAGCGGTTTTCTCTTTGATCATTGCAACTGCGTCATCTGCAGCTTCGATCTCTTTTGCATACATGATCTTAACAGCTTCTGCCGGATCCATAGTTCCGATCACTGCATTTGGCCAAGCATAAACAACGTCTGCGCCCAGGCTCTTGCTGCCCATGGTAAGACCTGCACTTCCCAGTGCATTCTTAACAACGACAGTTACCTTCGGTACAGTTGCATCAGCGTATGCGTAGGTCAGCTTAGCTGCTAATTTAGCGATCTTTCTTTCGCTGCACATAGTTGCACGGTAGCCGTTTACATTTACTAAAGTCAGAACAGGAATGCTGAATGCATCACAGAAATTGATGAAATCAGTTGCCTTCTCACAGCCTTTTCCGCAAAGAGCTGCCTCTAAGGTCTGTACCTTCTCACCGTTTTCGTAAACTTCGCTGCGATTAGCTACACATCCTACTGTGCTTCCGTTTAAGCGGATAAATCCGGTTACCATAGAAGCGCCGTAGTTCTTCTTAACTTCCATAAAGAAGTTATTATCAGAGATCATCTGTAAAGCTGCAGCAGTATCTCCGGTATATCCTTCGATACCAGCACACATACGGTTTAAATCGTCTGTGCAGTCAACTTCAGACAGATCTTCTTCATTGTTAGAAGGCAGGATAGATACCAGTGTACGGATCTGGGATAATACAGATGCTTCATCACCTGTGAAATCAACCAGACCAGACTCTTCTGCCTGGAACTTAGCGGAAGAAGTATCACATTTTGCCTTGTAATTGCCCTCCAGGGCATTTGGGGAGTTAACAAACAGTTTTGCAGAAGTATCTTCCATGAAGGTGAAATCTGCCATACCTGCAGATACAGCCATACCGCCGCCGCAGGTACCGAAAATTGCCATAATCTGAGGAATTACTCCAGATGCCATTGTCTGGCTTAAATACAGCTTTCCAAAACCATCCAGTGCGTCAGTTGCTTCCTGAAGACGCAGTCCTGCACAGTCTACCAGACCAATAACAGGTGCTCCCATCTTCATTGCCATAGAGTAGATGTTGCAGATCTTCTTTGCATGCATCTCACCCATGGAACCGCCCAGTACAGCAGCATCCTGGCTGTATACATATACCAGGCATCCGCCGATGGTACCGTAACCGGTAACTACACCGTCAGCCGGTGTTTCCTGCTCAGTCATGTTAAAGTCAGTATTTCTAGCCGCAATATAGGCTCCAACTTCAACAAAACTGTTCTCATCAAGCAGGGCTGCAATACGGCTGCTTGCTGAAGTTTGTGCTGAATTACTCATTTTCCAGTCCTCCATCATTCTTAAGTTTACAGTATTTAGCGGAAAGCACATAAAAATAGCGCTTTCTTATAAAATACAGAAATATTGCCGTTTATATTATAGTGATATTTTTGTCAAATGGCAAGTGTTTCCTTTTATTAAAAATGGTTTATTAACAAATTTTAAGGCAAAAAATGCCACCGCTCCTGCCGCGAGTCGTTTTCACTACGCCGCAGGAGAGATGGCAGGTTTTTATTGCGCACTCATTACATTACTTGATAAAGCTTACATGCTTGCAGATCTCTTCGTAAACTTTTTCTTTCCGTTCATTAAATACAACCTTATTTTCCTCAAACAGGTTTCTTCCCTCTGTATCAATGGATACGATCAGTGGTCCGAATTCCTTAACACGGCAGTTCCATAAGGTCTCAGGCATTCCCAGGTCACGCCACTCTGCACGGACGATCTCTTCTACTTCAGTTGCTGCTACTACTGCGTTTCCGGCAGGGAATACACAGTGGATGGCTTTAAAGTTCTTGCATGCGTACTCGGTGTTTGGTCCCATACCGCCTTTTCCTACGATCACTTTTACGCCGGTCTGCTCTACGAATTCCTTCTCAAACTTTTCCATACGCATACTGGTAGTCGGTCCTACGGAAACCATTTCAAACTTGTCATCTCCTAAAGGACGGATGATAGGGCCTGCGTGGAAAATGGCATTGTTTCTTACATCTACAGGCAGTGGTCTGTGTTCTTCTACCAGACGGCGGTGAGCTACGTCACGGCAGGTTGTTAAGTTACCATTTAAGTAAATAATGTCACCGATATGGATATCTTTTAAATCTTCGTCACTAATTGGTGTTGTTAAAATTTTCTTTCCATCTTTGATCTCTAACATTATAAAGTCACCCCCGAATGAGTTGTAATTGTATAGTTAAGGTCCTTATCGAAAATAATGTGGCCGCGGCGATGGGACCAGCATCCTACGTTTACTGCTACGCCAATGGTAGATGGATGTCTTGCCGTATTTTCAATATGTACGCCCATAACAGAGTACTTTCCGCCCATACCCTGCGGTCCAAGGCCGATCTCGTTAATTCCGTCTTCCAGAAGTTTTTCCATACTTGCAGCTCTCTCATTTTCATTGTGGCTTCCTAAAGGACGCATGAGGGCTTTCTTGGAAAGAAGAGCTGCTGTCTCTACGGAAGTTGCAACACCAACACCAACTAACAGTGGAGGACATGCATTTAAACCATAGGAGGTCATAACATCCAGTACGAAACGGGTAACACCTTCGTATCCTGCGCCTGGCATTAATACCATAGCTTTTCCAGGAAGGGTGCAGCCGCCACCTGCCATGTATGCGTAGATCTCACATTTGTCGCTGTTTGGAACAATATCCCAGAATACAGTAGGAGTTCCCTTGCCAACGTTCTTGCCTGTGTTGTACTCATCAAAAGTCTCTACACTGTTGTGGCGAAGAGGCGCGTCTACTGTTGCTCTTACAACAGCCTCTTTTAACAGTACTTCCAGATCATCGATCAGTGGGAATTTGGTTCCGCACTTTACCCAGAACTGAAGGACACCTGTATCCTGACAGGAAGGACGGTTTAATTTTACTGCCAGATCCTGATTGCGCTTCATGGTCTGATAAATTACTTTTGATAATGGGCTGTCTTCCTTTTCTGCCAGTTCATCTAACTTGGCAATAATGTCATCTGGCAGTTTCTTACCGATATGGGCAACAAAGTGCGCCATATAATTGGTAAGCTGCTCTACCTGTTCTGTTCTGCTCATGTTTAAGCCTCCTTATAATATGTTTTGAATTGTCTTAATAATATGTAATGTTTGTTTTATTGCTTTTATTTCATGTTCCCATAAAACAACTTACGGGAAAAATGGAAATGCGATCGGTAAAATGATCATACTAACTACAGTTGCGATCACGATCAGCGGCAATCCTGACTTGGTATAGTCTAAAAATGTATAGCCGCCTGCTCCAAGTACCATTGTGTTTGCCGGCATTCCGATGGGTGTTGCGTAAGCACAGGAGCCACCGATAACGCAGGCCATAAGTACGGCTCTTGGATCTGCTCCCATTCCCTGTGCAATGGAAACACAGATGGGAACTAAAAGTGCTGTGGTTGCTGTATTTGACATAAAGTTTGTCATGATACAGCAAAGCATAAATACTGCAAAAGTTAAAACATAAGGTGAAGGATTTTCACCTAACAGGTGCATTACCTTCTCTGCTACCATCTCACCGGCACCTGTTTTTTCAAGGGCTGCTGCCAGTGAAAGGGTTCCACCGAATAAGAAAATGGTCTTTAAATCAATGGAATTTAATGCCTGTTTTTCAGAGATAACACCGGTAATGATCAGTGCCAGAGCTCCCATACATCCGGAAACATACAGCTTGATGCCGATCTTTTTTTCAAAGATCATAGCCAGTAAGGTAAGCAACAGGATCACCAGTGAAAGCTTCTGCTTCCAGGCCGGTACATTGCTGTAATCAGCTGTGGTATCAAACGCCCCGTCATCTTTTGGCTGCCTGTCCGGTAAAAGCTTCATACCAAGTGTGGTATAAAAAAGTGTTCCACAGATCAGGATCGGAAGTCCTACAATGGCATATTCAAAAAATCCAAAGCTAAGTCCGATCTCTGATAAAGCACTCTGGGCGATCATATTGCCCGGCGCTCCGATCAGTGAAAGGTTGCCGCCCATAGCTGCCGCAAATACCAAAGGCATCAGCAGTCTGGAACGGGAGTAACCGGATTTTGCTGCAATACCGATCACAACCGGGATCAGTACAGCTGCTGTACCAGTGTTTGAAAGAACGCCGCTCATGACACCTACGATGATCATAACTGCTGCGATCAGCATCCTTTCGGATTTGGCAAATTTTGTAACGATACCGCCGATCTTGTTGGCCATACCCGTTTCAAAAAATGCACCGCCTACAATAAACATTGCCACAAAGAGAATTACGTTGCTGTCAATAAAACCGGCAAATGCCGTCTTCGCATCCAGAACCCCAGTAACAACCAGACCTACACAGACGATCATGGATGTTACCCCCAGCGGGATCTTCTCCATTACAAACATTACAATTGCAAACAAGAGAAACAGGATGGTTATAGTTGATGGACTCATAAACTCCCCCTTCGGTTTTATATAACTGTATAAACCTTATTCATTTTTTAAGGTACTTTGTAACCGGTGTCCCGCCTGCCAGTCAGAACACTTATGTTTTGCAGCTGCTGTCCTGGACCATTATTTTTATTTTATATCTTATATTTGATATTTTATATTTAATAATGTATCCATTTCATGTTTTTATAATAGAACAGAACGCTGTAATTGTCAATAGTAATTTACCAATTCAGCGTTCTGCATATTCTTTTTGATATTTTATTGTGCATATATAACAAATCCCCGCTGCCAGCGGGGAAGTCATATCTTTTTACTAGTATCTTGTCAGTACATCATTCATGCTTCGGATAATATGAAATACCATCTTCTCCCCCGCCTGCTTCGGGTCCCCGCTTTCAAGGGCTGCCAGGATCTGTCGGTGCTCTTCCTGGGAATTTCTGGCGTATTCTTCTTCTGTGGACTTTAAGCCCATAGAAAGACCGTTCCACATTTCAGACAGCATTGTTTTTAACTTTTCATTTCCTGCTGCTGTCCAGATCTCATAGTGGAAGGACTGGTTATAGTTAGAATAACTGCTGGAATCTTTTTTCTCCAGTGCCTCATCTGCCATTTCCAGGCAGTTTCTTATAGCAGAAAGATCTGCTTTTCTCTGACAGCAGAGCACACAGGCCGCACTTTCAAGCGCCGCTCTTATTTCATAGTGCTCTCTTATGGTTGTTTCATTTAAACCAAGGACAGTTGCGCCCTTGTTCTGTTTTAAGTCAATGAGGCCATCTCTTGCCAGTATCTGAAATGCCTCACGCACCGGTGTAACGGATACACCTAACTGCTGGGCAGTTGCTTCCAGTGTAATAACTTCTCCTTCACCGATCTGCTTTGAGATAATGGCTTTTCGCAGTGCAGAAGCCACCCGTTCCCTTGCAGGCAGCAATTTAATTGGTTTTAATGTAACCATAACTCTTTAATCCCTCCCCTTATGGATAGCAGCCAGTTTCACTGCCATTTTTTCAAAATATTCCTCTAACTGTCCGGCTCCTTCTTCTGTTTTTCCAGCCTTCCAGTTTTCTATACTCTTACTTAATAAGATCTCTTCCTCTGTTTTCTCCCGGACATTTCCCCAGACACCTTCCGGGTTCCGTCTGGATATAACAAAATAAAGGTAGATCTCCGTTATCGTCTCCAGATTTTTTCTGGAAAGACTGTAAGGGTAGTTGCGCCAGATCTCCCTGTGAAAATTCAATTCCCTATCAGGAAGACTGCTTCGTTCTTCTTCCTCTAAATTCTGTAAAAATTCAAGTTCTAATCTACAGCCTGTTTTTAAAATATGGCGGAAGTAGTCTTCTGTGAGAGATGCCACCCGCACATGATTATTAGGCAGACGATCGATCAATCCCTGATACTCCAACAAGATCAGAGCTTCTCTTACCGGCATCCGGGATACTCCCAGACTTTCTGCCAGCTCATTCTGTGTCATCTCACTGCCATCAGGTATATTTCCCGCCAATATCTCATCCCGCAGAAGTTCCACAATACTGCCCTGCTTTTTCTTATTTCCAATATATTCCATTTAGTCTGTCCTCACTTTTCAAGTCTCCAAGATCCAGATCCACCAAAACCATATTCTGGCATAAACTGCTACTGTAATCTCTTCTTAAAATATCCTTCCGCACAGTAGATCGCACCGCATGGATTGTGTGCCAGCACACGGTCCTTTGCCACCAGTGTAGTCACCATTTGTTTGGAATATTTGTAAAACATAGAGTCATGTCCTACGCAAAGTCCCAGCGCAATGTTAAACTCTGTTTCCTGGGAATTTAAAAATTCGGCCTGGGCAATTGGGTTGCACATTGGTTCAAATGCATCTGCATTGACCTTCTTTTCTTTCGGAATTCCTACCGACTCCTTTGGAAAACCACCGGTCTTACAGATCACAGATACCACATCAAAGCCCTGGGCTGTAAAAAGATCTGCCACAACACGCGCCTCTTTTCGCAGTCCCCTGCAAAATGCCAGTCCTATTTTTTTATAACCCATTTTTTTACAAAATTCCACTGTTTCTTTTAATCTCGGCCATTGGCAATAGCCTTCCCCTTCGATCTCAGAACAACTTACATAAAATTCATGATTTTCCTCTAAGACATATTTCTCATAAGCCCCATCCATTTTTTCTTTTTCCCGCATAGGACAGTTTTTTGGCATTTTCTCTCTTACAGCCGGATCCTGCGATCCACATGCTAATACATTACATTTTGCACAAGTATACATAGTTTCTCCCCTGACTTTTATTTTTTTCTGATACCGGATTGTTCCGCGCTTTGCGCTCCCACAATCATATTTAATATTGTATCCATTTTTTGCATAAAAGTAAAGAGCAGACATAACCGTTGATCCGGTTTGTCTGCTCTATTGCTTTTATTTTTATTTAAAATGCAAAAAACTTATCATGAACTGCCTGAACAGCCCGGTCTGCATCCTTCTTATCTACCAGTACAGAGATCTTGATCTCACTGGTAGAGATCATATTGATGTTAATGTGGGCATCATACAGTGCCTCAAACAGCTTTGCTGCAACACCCGGATTGTTAATCATACCGGAACCCACTACGGAAACCTTGGCAATATCTGCGTTTGTCTCCAGTCTTGCAAAACGCAGTTCAGCCTTGTGGGACTCTAACAGCCCTGCTGCCTTCTTAAGATCTCCTTCTGCTACTGTGAAGCAGATATCCTTTCCTTCTTCATGGCCAATGCCCTGAAGGATAATATCTACATTAATGTGGTTCTGTGCCAGTAAAGAGAATACCTTGAAAGAAGTTCCTACTTCATTTGGCACTCCTACCAGTGCGATCCTTGCAATATCTTTATCTTTTGCTACGCTGCTGACTGCTGTCTTTTCCATGCGTTTTGCTACCCCTTTCACTTTTGTACCTGGATGACCGGTAAAGCTGGATAATACTTCCAGTTTTACATTATATTTCTTTGCCAGTTCTACAGAACGGTTGTGAAGCACCTGTGCTCCCAAAGTTGCCAGTTCCAGCATCTCATTATAAGTAACTTCATCCAGCTTTCTTGCGCCCTTTACATGTCTTGGGTCTGCTGTGTATACACCATCTACATCTGTGTAGATCTGGCACAGGTCTGCTTCCAGTGCTGCTGCCAGTGCAACTGCAGAAGTATCAGAACCGCCTCTTCCCAGTGTAGTGATGTTCTGGTTTCTGTCTACTCCCTGGAAACCGGTAACGATCACAATCCGCTTCTGGTCCAGCTCTGCCTCCAGACGCTCTGTATCGATCTTTTTGATCCTTGCATTCTTTGCTGCCGTATCTGTAAGTATCCCTGCCTGCCAGCCGGTAAGAGAAACCACCGGATACCCCAATGCCTCAATAGCCATGGCACAAAGTGCAACGGAGATCTGTTCTCCTGTGGATAACAGCATATCCATCTCCCGGTTGGAACCTTCCGGATTAATTTCTTTTGCTTTTTCAATCAGATCATCTGTAGTGTCACCCTGAGCAGAAAGCACAACCACTACCTGATTTCCTGCTTTGTACGTATCAGTGATGATCCTTGCTACGTTGCGAAGACGCTCTGTATCTGCTACAGAGGTACCGCCAAATTTCTGTACGATCAACCCCATTTTCATTTTCCTTCCTGTATCTATTTCTGCTTAAAGCAGCTTCATTTTTCTAAAAAGTCAGTTCTTATTTTAGCCTTTTTTTGTCCGCTTGTCCAGTACATATAACATTATTTGTCTTTATACAAAACACTGCAGAAGTAATTTTTCTCCTGCAGTGTTTTGATCAACCTTTATTTACTTTTCCAGATTTTTCCATTTAAAGTTAGGTACAACATCGGACCACTTGTTGATACCGATCAGGGATTTTGCAAACTCACTTGCCTCTAAAGTAGAGTTCTTTTTGTCAATATCCCTGAATACCTGCCAGATCTTTCTCCTCTTTGTAGCTTCGATCAGATTTGGCTTGCTCATATCGCACTCCCACAGGCCTAATTTCAGTCCATCTTTTGCCTCTGAAGGAGCATCTACCTGACGGCTTAAGGTATAAGCATCAATATATGGGTTGCTGTCTACCAGATAATAGGAATAAGCAAAGGCTGCTGCCTGAAGCTCCGGAACATCTCCCCTGGTCGGACTGTAAGCTGTAAAACCCTGTTCTGTAAGGATAATGTGGCGCACATGACCGGACGGTGTCTTTAATGCCTCCTGGCAGAAATAATCAGTCAGCACATTTAAGTTGGCAAAGTTGATGACCGGTGAATTAAAGTCATTTTTAACCAGTCCTGTTGCCTGGGCGTCATCCCAAAATACAGGATCGATCAGCGGACATGGATATGGATGATAAGCCAGTCCCCATTCCATCTGTCCCTGGTTATTGGCAATGGAGTTAAAACTGTCAATGATCTCTTTTCCGCCGTATTTTAACTGGCCATCCATTTCATTCATCCAGTTATAACTAAGGGAAAGATATACTCTGTCATTTGCATTGGTACTCTTAATTGCTGTGTAGCATACACGGAATGCCTTTTCGTAGGTCTTCACATAATTGGTCAGATCCATAGGCCCCATGTAGTTCCATTCCTGGTTTTCGATCTCATTTCCAATGATCCAGTTTGAAACTTTTCCGTAATTGGCATTCTTGCCGCTGTAATGATCTGCCAGGAATGCGGAAATTGCCTTTAACTGCTCAAAACCAGCCTCATTGGTGGCATTAAACATGTAATAATATGCACTGGAGGTTTTCTGTACCCCTGGAATAAACAGATTGGAGGTCGTATCGCTCCAGTCATTTAAGAGGATGGCATTTACAACCATTCCTTTTCCGGAATAAGCGCTGATGACCTTATCATAATCTTCTACAATGCCTTTGTTAAAATGATAAGTCTTGCCCTCATACTGGAAATCAATACCGGATCCCATTAATCTGGAAACTGCGATATTGGTGGTCACATACTTTACACCCAGGTCAAAGGCATCATCCAACATGTTCAGCTCAATGTTTAAGCCCTTTTTTGTCAAAGGTTCCTTAAAAGCTTCTGTATTCTTTGCCACGATCTCAGGATTGGTAATATAATGAGGTTCGCTGACTGCCTTGTAAGTACCGTCTTCCTTTACTGCCAGCACAAATTTGCTGTAAAGACAGTCGGAACCATCTCCTTTGTTAAAAGGAACGGTAACGGTAGTGGCGCCGGATGCATTTGCCGAAGTAAGATAGTCGCTGCGGCTTCCCAGATCATCCTGGTAGGTAGGCTGCTCGAACACATACACCTTGCCATCGGTTCCTTCTGTACTGCCACTGCTGTTTAAAGCGATCTCAACGTTCTGTTTATCATCGGTTATCTTACAGGATGTGATCTGTCCGGAAACTTCTGCAGCCAGGGCATTAAATGCACTGGTCCCCAGGGCAAGAACACCCGTTCCAAGAAACAGAGCCGCTGCACAAAGGAAACCTGCAGCTCCTGATCTTTTATAGTTTTTCATTCTTTCTGCCTCCCATATTCTGTCAGATTTTTTACAACCTACATCATACATAATCTAACTTATATTTTCAATTACGTTTTTATTACATTATCTTAATTTAAAAGGTTACTGTTCAGTCATAGGCTGGTTTTGCTCTTGACATTTTTTTCTCTCCGTTTATAATATTTTTAGACCTTTTGTATCTGCTTTCGGGCTGAGACGGTGTGAGGGGGAGCGCCCTGACACTGCGTACAAAAGAGAAGCGATGGGACTCCGTGTTTCGGATTGAGAGGATGCTAGTGAGCATCGACCGCCAATTACAGCTGTAAAACGGCGCCATCGCTATGTCTATTTTTTAACAGAGATTTGCCAAACGCGCCGTGTGGGTGCGTTTTTTTATTGCCATTTTCATAAGGCCTTTATTAAAAAACACCCCATTCCACATACAGCCAGAATGAGGAGAGGTAAACGATATGAAAAATTCAAAAACACATGTAACGAAACTTGTCTTTCTTGCCATGATGGTAGCTCTGGGAGTCGTGATCTCCCCGATCCTTCGTGTAGAGGGAATGTGTCCTATGGCCCATTTTATTAATGTAACCTGTGCGGTTATGCTTGGTCCCTGGTATGCTTTCGTGTGCGCTCTGGCTATTGGCATCATCCGTATGGTATGTATGGGTATCCCGCCTCTGGCTCTGACCGGTGCAGTATTTGGCGCTTTTCTTTCCGGTATGCTCTACCGCCTTTCCAAAGGCAAACTGGTATGTGCGTTCATCGGTGAAGTCATTGGAACCGGCATCATCGGCGCTATTGTTTCTTATCCTGTTATGACACTGATCTGGGGACGTACAGGTCTTACCTGGTTCTTCTATGTGCCATCCTTTATTGCAGGTACACTGATCGGAGGCAGCCTTGCTTTCATTTTCTTAAAGCATTTACAGAAAGCCCATATGTTATCCACATTCCAGACTGCTTTAGGCTCTCAGGTCTACACTAATACAGATACGGTTGTGAATGACTCTCTGGGAATTGCATTTTTAGGCTTTATCGGTTATCTTGCTTCCACAGTTGCCGTAAAACAGTTCGTTGCTGAACCTGGACCGGTTGCAGGAAGCATCAAATATATTGTTCTCCTTGCCTTTGTTGCAATGGCAGTGGTATACTGGAATACAAACAAGAAACATGCCTGATGTGCATACATGTGCAAAAAATATCCATTGCAAAATAAACGCTGTAACAGGCCTGCATGGTTCTGCTGCAGCGTTTTTATTATAAGGAGATCATCTCATGGACAATCGGAATGGTAATATAAATAAAGCTCAGCTCCTTTCCTGCTTAAAACAGGTTCGTGACCAACTTCATGACCAGGCACCGCTGATCCACTGCATCACACATCCCATTGTGGTCAACGACTGTGCCAACGCAGTTCTGGCCCTTGGAGGACGCCCTATTATGGCAGAACATCCTGCAGAAGTGGCGGACATTTCTGCCAGCGCAGCTGCCCTTACCGTCAGCCTTGGAAATATTACAGATGCAAGGGCTGAGTCCATGCTTCTGGCAGGAAAAGCCATCAAAAGAATGAAAGATGCTGAAAATGCAAAAAGAGCCTCTGTGATCGACCTGGTAGGGATCACATGCAGCCCTTTCCGCATGGAACTTGCAAAACGTTTTATTAAAGAATGTAAGCCAGCTGTGATCAAAGGCAATGGCTCTGAGATACGTGCAATCGCAGGCGCTGCCTTTCATGGCACTGGCGTAGATGTAAGTGCAGCTGACGCTGTAACTGCCAAAGATCCGGATACCGTACATTCTATGGCCCATATTGCCAGAAAGCTGGCAGAAGAGACAGGCGCTGTGATCCTTGTTACCGGTGAAGTAGATATCATTGCTTCCCCAAATAAAGATACCACATACGGCATCTACAATGGTTCTCCCAATATGGCAAAAGTCACCGGCACCGGCTGCATGCTCACCTGCATCACAGGTACTTATCTGGCTGTGACAGATGCTCTCACTGCCTGCATCCTCGCTGCGATCACATTAGACTGTGCCGGTGAATGTGCCAATGCTGCAAAAGGTCTTGGTACTTATCATATAGAACTGATCAACCAGCTGTCTGTCATGAACGAAGATCAGATCACACAGTTATCCAACATACAGCGATTACTATAAATCAGGCAGCTCTTAATTTCGTTGCAAAAACAACGTTTTATTTTTCCTTCAACTGCATAAATCCAGACATCATACAACCACCTTCTGCCCCGGTCCCAAGGATCTGGGGCATTTTTTCTGCTGTGATCCCGCCGATGGCATATACCGGAATATCCACTTCTTTACATACATTTTCAAGAAATTCCAGACCTCTTCCCGGAAGTCCTTTTTTGCAGTCTGTCTCAAAGATATTTCCTGCAAATACATAGTCTGCACCTAAACGTCCTGCTTCTTTCGCATCTTCTACAGAATGGATCGAAGTACCAAGAAGTGTAAGTCCTTCCGGCCGTCCTATAGTTTTAAGCATTTCCAAAGGCAGATGCAGCTTATCATATCCTAAATGATGTACTACCTCTGGAAAACGGTGCAAAATAAGGGTAGTTTCCGCCTTCTCACACAGCTTAATAACCACCTTTGCCAGTTCTTCGTACTTTTCTTCTGTCAGATCCTTTTCCCGCAGTACCATGGCTTTTGGATGAAGAGAGGCAACATAGGTAAGCTGCTTTAAATATGCCCCATCTGTATCATTTTCCAACACCAGATGCCGGTTGGTCACTGCTATCATCTTTTCATACATATTTTCGTACATACGATCCCTTCCACCTTTCCCATTATCCCCAATCATTCATATATTTTTCCCATCCGAAGGTAGGAAACAAACTACACCAGCGCATCTTCCATATGCAGCATGCAAAAAAGCTCCCGGAAGTAATTCCGGGAGCCGAATCGTTTGAGCATAATGTCCATTCAGACATGTTGTATTACTTATATATAAAATCTGTAAAATTATTCGATGATAGATACAACTCTACCAGAACCTACAGTACGTCCGCCTTCACGGATAGCGAAACGAAGTCCCTGCTCCATAGCTACTGGATGGATCAGTTCAACAGTCATTTCTACGTTATCGCCAGGCATACACATTTCAGTACCAGCTGGTAACTCGCAAACGCCAGTTACGTCAGTTGTTCTGAAGTAGAACTGTGGACGATAGTTGTTGAAGAAAGGTGTATGACGGCCGCCCTCGTCCTTGGTCAGAACGTAAACCTGAGCGGTAAATTTGTGATGGCAATGTACAGAACCTGGCTTGCACAGACACTGTCCACGCTCGATCTCAGTTCTCTGAACACCACGCAGCAGAGCACCGATGTTATCACCAGCCTCAGCGCTGTCAAGGAGCTTACGGAACATTTCGATACCGGTTACAACAGTCTTACGGGTATCTTCATGAATACCAACGATCTCAACTTCGTCGTTCAGGTTCAGAGTACCACGCTCTACTCTACCAGTAGCAACAGTACCACGACCAGTAATGGTGAATACGTCCTCTACAGGCATCAGGAAAGGCTTATCTGTTTCACGAACAGGATCTGGAATCCAGGTATCAACTGCATCCATCAGTTCCATGATCTTATCGCCCCATGGTCCCATTGGATCTTCCAGAGCCTTCAGAGCGGAACCCTGGATGATAGGAGTATCATCGCCTGGGAACTCGTACTCGTTCAGCAGTTCACGGATTTCCATGTCTACTAATTCAAGTAACTCAGGATCGTCTACCATATCGCACTTGTTCATGAATACTACGATGTAAGGTACACCTACCTGACGGGACAGAAGGATGTGCTCTCTAGTCTGAGCCATAACACCATCAGTTGCAGCTACAACCAGGATAGCACCGTCCATCTGAGCAGCACCAGTGATCATGTTCTTAACGTAGTCAGCATGTCCTGGGCAGTCAACGTGTGCATAGTGTCTCTTCTCGGTCTGATACTCAACGTGTGCAGTAGAGATGGTGATACCACGCTCTCTCTCTTCTGGAGCCTTATCGATGTTCTCGAAGTCTACCTTTGCGTTTCCAGCAACTCTTTCTGCCAGAACCTTGGTAATAGCAGCGGTCAGAGTAGTTTTACCATGGTCAACGTGTCCAATGGTACCAATGTTACAATGGGTTTTAGTTCTTTCAAACTTAGCTTTAGCCATTTTATAACGTCCTCCTTAATTTGCGCCCCTGTATATGTGTGGGGCTAATATAGTTAATGTCAGGCTATCAATCATTATATGATATTTCACCTTGATTTACAAGCCTTTTTTAGATTTTATCATTTCTTATGATCAGCAAGAACTTTCTCCTGAACGTTCTTTGGAACCTGCTCATATTTCTCGAAGAACATAGAGTAGTTACCACGACCCTGAGTTCTGGAACGCAGGTCTGTGGAGTAACCGAACATCTCAGACAGCGGAACATATGCCTTAACCATCTTACCACCGCCAATGTCTTCCATACCTTCGATACGGCCACGACGGGAGTTGATATCACCGATTACATCACCCATGTATTCTTCTGGCATGGTAACTTCAACCTTCATGATAGGCTCAAGAAGAACTGGGTTACCCTTTGCCATAGCATCCTTGAATGCCATAGATCCGGCAATGTGGAATGCCATTTCAGAAGAGTCGACTTCATGGTAAGAACCATCGTATACATCAGCGCTTACACCCAGAACTGGGAATCCGCCAAGTACACCGGTCTTGGAAGCCTCTTCAATACCTTCGCCAACTGCTGGGATATATTCCTTAGGAATAGCACCACCAACAACGGAAGAAGTGAACTTGAAGGTTTCTTCTGCGTTTGGATCCATTGGTGTGAAGTGAACTTTACAATGTCCGTACTGTCCACGACCACCGGACTGCTTAGCATACTTGCTGTCTACATCAACAGCCTTAGTAAATGTTTCCTTATAAGCAACCTGAGGAGCACCTACGTTAGCCTCTACGTTGAATTCACGCAGCAGACGGTCTACGATGATGTCCAGATGCAGCTCGCCCATACCGGAGATGATGGTCTGACCAGTCTCTTCGTCGGTACGAACACGGAAAGTAGGATCTTCTTCTGCCAGCTTTACAAGAGCGTCGCCCATCTTATCCTGGCTTGCTTTTGTCTTAGGCTCGATAGCGATATCGATAACTGGCTCTGGGAATTCCATAGACTCCAGGATTACTGGATGCTGTTCATCACAGATGGTATCACCAGTTGTGGTATTCTTGAAACCAACGGCTGCAGCAATATCACCGGAGTATACACGATCAAGTTCGTGTCTCTTGTTTGCATGCATCTGAAGGATACGTCCTACACGCTCCTTCTTATCCTTTGTAGCATTCAGTACATAAGAACCGGATGCTAAGGAACCGGAATAAACACGGAAGTAAGCTAACTTACCAACGAATGGGTCAGTCATGATCTTGAATGCAAGAGCAGCGAATGGCTCTTCATCAGAAGAATGACGTACTACTTCGTTGCCGTCCAGATCCACACCCTTGATAGATGGGATATCGGTTGGTGCAGGCATATATTCAAGGATCGCATCCAGAAGCTTCTGAACGCCCTTGTTACGATAAGCGGAACCGCAGCATACAGGAATAGCTGTACACTCACAGGTTGCCTTTCTTAATGCTTTCTTTAATTCATCTACAGATGGCTCTTCACCTTCCAGATACTGCATCATCAGATCATCATCCAGCTCGCAGATCTTCTCGATCAGCTCGGTGTGATATAACTCAGCATCATCCTGCATATCTTCTGGGATATCGCAGATAGCAATATCTTCGCCCTTATCATCGTTGTAGATGTAAGCCTGCATCTCGAACAGGTCGATGATTCCCTTGAATTCATCTTCCTTGCCGATTGGCAGCTGTAAAACGATTGGATTCTTGCCCAGACGGGTCTTGATCTGCTCTACTGCGCCGTAGAAGTTTGCACCAAGGATGTCCATCTTATTAATGAATGCCATACGTGGTACATTGTAAGTATCAGCCTGACGCCATACGTTCTCAGACTGAGGCTCAACGCCGCCCTTTGCACAGAAAACACCAACAGCGCCATCCAGTACTCGCAGGGAACGCTCAACCTCAACGGTGAAGTCAACGTGTCCTGGGGTATCGATGATGTTGATACGATGCTCTAATGCTCCAGCCTTTGGCTTGCAGTGATCCTGCAGAGTCCAGTGGCAGGTAGTAGCAGCGGAAGTGATGGTGATACCTCTTTCCTGCTCCTGAGCCATCCAGTCCATGGTAGCAGTACCTTCATGAGTATCACCGATCTTATAGTTTACACCAGTGTAATACAAAATACGCTCAGTCAGTGTGGTCTTACCAGCATCGATATGAGCCATAATTCCGATATTTCTGGTTCTGTCTAATGGATATTCTCTTCCAGCCAAGGGATTTTCCTCCTTAAAATTGTGAAAAAGGGAAATCTGCAATTAGAAACGGTAGTGAGCAAATGCCTTATTTGCTTCTGCCATCTTATGCATATCTTCTTTTTTCTTTACAGATGCGCCAGTGTTGTTAGCTGCATCCATGATCTCGTTTGCCAGTCTCTCTTCCTGAGTCTTCTCGCCTCTCTTACGGGAGTACAGAGTGATCCAGCGAAGTCCAAGAGCCTGTCTTCTTTCTGGCTTAACTTCGATCGGCACCTGATAGGTAGCACCACCGATACGTTTTGCCTTTACTTCCAGAACTGGCATGATGTTGTTCATTGCTTCTTCAAATACTTCGATAGCGTCTTTTCCGGTTGTCTCAGCAACACGATTGAAAGCGCCGTATACTATTTTCTGTGCAACACCCTTCTTGCCGTCTAACATGATGTTGTTGATCAGCTTGGTTACAACCTTATTGTTGTAGATTGGGTCTGCCAGAACGTCTCTCTTCTGAGTATGTCCTTTACGTGGCACGTTACTTCCCTCCTTAATATGCTGCTTCGGAAACATTTCCTCAGCAGGTTTACATTAACTCGTCGGTACTCACATGTTTCCATAAAATGTGTTCGTGCGCGGTCTATATATTTTCCTGCAACCACAGGTTCAATATCACAATCCGGCACAACAAAGCAGTCCAGTATTAACTGACTGCAGTCACTTTACTGCTGTTAGTGATTCCAGTTTTAAATTTTAATTACTTTTTGTCTTTTGGTCTCTTAGCGCCGTATTTGGAACGAGCCTGCTTTCTGTTAGCAACACCTGCTGTATCCAGTGTACCTCTTACGATATGATATCTGGTACCTGGCAGGTCCTTTACTCTTCCTCCACGGATCAGAACAACGCTGTGCTCCTGAAGGTTGTGTCCCTCTCCTGGGATGTAGCTTGTTACTTCGATACCATTGGAAAGACGTACTCTGGCGATCTTTCTAAGTGCAGAGTTAGGTTTCTTAGGGGTAGCAGTCTTAACAGCGGTACAAACGCCACGCTTCTGTGGTGCAGATACGTCTGTTGCCTTCTTCTGTAAAGAGTTGTAACCCTTCTGCAGAGCTGGTGCAGTAGACTTCTTTGCGCTGGTCTGTCTTCCCTTTCTTACTAACTGGTTAAATGTTGGCATCCTTTTCACCTCCTGTGATATTGACTGTTGGTTGCTGTGTCTTTCAGCTTGTTGTTATGCAAAGAGCAAAGCGCTTTGCACACACTTTTTTATTATAGCATGGTGAAAAAATCTGTCAAGTGGATTTTTTCAAAAATATTTGACAGTGGATTTTTTTCAAAATGTTGGCTCTGCTCTTTTGAAGGTATAAAAAACGGGAGCCGCAGCTTTTTCAGCCGGACTCCCGTATTCTATATCCTGATCCAGTCCTGGACCAGTTTTTCATTATTTTTATTACTCTTCGGTCTTGTCATCATCCTCAGATGCATCTTCGTTTTCGTCCATGTCCAGAACTTCTTCTGCTACATTGTCCTCAGAGATTTCAGAATCCTCGGCTCCATCCAGTGCGATTTCATCATCGTCTGACATGGAGATTTCATCGTCTTCTGAAAGAAGTCTGTCATCTGTGTCCAGTTTCACATTGCGGTAACGCTTCATACCTGTACCAGCAGGAATTGGCTTACCGATGATGACGTTCTCCTTGATACCGATCAAATGGTCAACCTTACCATTGATAGCAGCCTCTGTCAGAACCTTGGTGGTCTCCTGGAAGGATGCTGCTGATAAGAAGGAATCTGTTGCCAGGGATGCCTTGGTGATACCAAGCATTACCTGCTTGCCTTCTGCAGGCTGTTTGCCCTGTGCGATCAGTTCTTCATTCATTTCATTGAAATCAAGAACATCCATAGATACACCTGGGAGAACATTACTGTCACCGCTTTCTTCAATGCGGATCTTCTTTAACATCTGATGTACGATCATTTCGATATGCTTATCGTTGATCTCAACACCCTGAAGACGGTATACACGCTGAACTTCCTGGATCATGTAATCCTGTACAGCACGAACGCCCTTGATCTTTAAGATATCATGTGGGTTTACGCTACCTTCTGTCAGCTCATCACCAGCTTCAAGAACCTGGCCTTCCATTACCTTAATCCTGGATCCGTAAGGAATCAGATAGGTCTTGGAATTGCCGCTTTCCATATCTGTAACGGTAATCTCACGTTTCTTCTTTGTATCCTTAATGTCTACTACACCACCGAATTCAGTGATGATAGCAAGACCCTTTGGCTTACGTGCCTCGAAAAGCTCCTCAACTCGAGGAAGACCCTGTGTGATATCGCCGCCGGCAACACCACCGGTATGGAATGTACGCATAGTCAGCTGTGTACCAGGTTCACCGATAGACTGGGCTGCAATAATACCAACTGCTTCACCAACCTGTACAGGCTGTCCGGTTGCCATGTTTGCACCGTAGCACTTAGCACACACACCAATGTGGGACTTACAGCTTAATACTGTACGGATCTTAACGCTCTTACGGCCTAACTTGTTCAGAACCTTCATAACAGCTGCAGCACGCTTTGGTGTACACATATGGTTAGCCTTGATCACTACTTCGCCGGTATCCGGATCTGTAATAGTCTCAGCAATATAACGTCCTGTGATTCTCTCTTCCAGGTCTTCGATCACTTCGTTGCCGTCCATGAAAGCCTTGATCTCCATGTAAGGGATCTCTTTGCCTTCGCAGCAGTCAACTTCACGGATGATCAGATCCTGGGATACGTCTACCAGACGTCTGGTCAGGTAACCAGAGTCAGCGGTACGAAGAGCGGTATCGGACAGACCTTTACGAGCACCATGAGCGGAGATGAAGTACTCCAGTACGTCAAGACCTTCACGGAAGTTAGACTTGATAGGAAGTTCGATGGTGTGACCGGTTGTATCTGCCATCAGTCCTCGCATACCAGCTAACTGCTTGATCTGCTTATCAGATCCTCGCGCACCAGAGTCAGCCATCATGAAGATGTTGTTGTACTTATCCAGTCCTGTTAACAGGTCATGGGTCAGCTGATCATCGGTGGTCTTCCAGGTTTCGATAACTTCTTTATAACGCTCCTCCTCGGTAATAAGACCGCGGCGGTAGTTCTTTGCGATATGGTCTACAGTTGCCTGAGCGTCAGCGATCAGCTTCGGCTTGCTTGCAGGTACGGTCATATCGGAAATAGATACGGTCATAGCTGCTCTTGTAGAAAACTTGTAACCAATTGCCTTAATATCATCCAGTGTAACAGCAGTCTGGGTAGCGCCATGAACATTGATAACTTTTTCAAGGATCTGCTTTAACTGCTTCTTAGCTACGTGGAAGTCAACTTCCAGCTTTAATTCATTTTCAGGAATGCTTCTGTCTACAAAGCCTAAGTCCTGAGGAATGATCTCATTGAAGATAAAACGTCCGATGGTAGACTCGATCACACCAGTCTTAACAGTGCCGTCTGGCATTGTCTTATTGACTCTTACTTTAACTCTGGAATGAAGAGTTGCCTCCTGGTTCTCATATGCCAGGATCGCTTCGTTTACACTCTTGAAGATCATGCCTTCGCCCTTAGCGCCAGGACGCTCCTGGGTCAGATAGTAGATACCAAGTACCATATCCTGTGAAGGAACGGCTACAGGACCACCATCAGATGGCTTTAACAGGTTGTTCGGGCTTAACAGCAGGAAACGGCACTCTGCCTGTGCTTCTACGGACAGAGGAAGATGAACTGCCATCTGGTCACCGTCGAAGTCGGCGTTGAACGCTGTACAAACAAGTGGATGCAGCTTAATAGCTTTACCTTCTACCAGAATCGGTTCGAATGCCTGGATACCAAGTCTGTGCAGTGTAGGAGCACGGTTTAACATAACCGGATGCTCTTTGATAACATCTTCCAGAACATCCCAAACTTCTGTCTGAAGCTTTTCAACCATCTTCTTTGCATTCTTAATATTGTGAGCAGTACCGTTTGCTACTAACTCTTTCATTACGAATGGCTTGAACAGCTCGATCGCCATTTCCTTTGGCAGACCGCACTGATAGATCTTTAATTCAGGACCAACGACGATAACGGAACGTCCGGAATAGTCAACTCGCTTACCTAACAGGTTCTGACGGAAACGTCCCTGCTTACCCTTTAACATATCGGAAAGGGACTTAAGAGCACGGTTTCCAGGTCCTGTTACAGGACGGCCACGGCGGCCATTATCGATCAGGGCATCAACTGCTTCCTGAAGCATACGTTTCTCGTTACGAACGATGATATCAGGAGCACCAAGCTCTAACAGTCTTGCCAGACGGTTGTTACGGTTGATAATTCTTCTATATAAGTCGTTTAAGTCACTGGTTGCAAAACGTCCACCATCCAGCTGTACCATAGGACGGATATCCGGTGGGATAACCGGGATAACATCCATGATCATCCACTCAGGACGGTTTCCGGAGCTTAAGAATGCCTCTACAACTTCCAGACGCTTGATAATTCTTGCACGCTTCTGGCCGCTTGCATCGATCAGCTGCTTTCTTAACTCTGCGGAATCTTTTTCCAGGTCGATGGCCTTTAACAGCTCCTGGATCGCCTCAGCACCCATTCCTACACGGAATGCAGTGCTGCTGCCGTATTTCTCTACTTCTTCACGGTATTCCTTCTCAGATAATACCTGCTTGTACTGAAGGCTTGTTACACCTGGATCCAGTACAACATAGGAAGCGAAATACAGAACTTTCTCCAGAGTTCTTGGAGAAATGTCAAGGATCAGACCCATACGGCTTGGGATGCCCTTGAAGTACCAGATATGGGAAACAGGAGCAGCAAGCTCGATACGTCCCATACGCTCTCTTCTGACGCTGGACTTGGTAACTTCAACGCCGCAGCGGTCACAGATCACGCCTTTGTAACGGATCTTCTTATACTTTCCACAGTGGCACTCCCAGTCCTTGCTCGGTCCGAAGATCCTTTCGCAGAAAAGTCCGTCTTTTTCTGGTTTTAAGGTTCTATAGTTAATGGTCTCCGGCTTCTTTACAACGCCGTGATCCCACCAGTCTTTCCACTCCTTGGAAGGAGCGCCTGAAGGCTCAGGCATACGGTTGCGTACTGCACCCTGCTCCCACCAGTCTTTCCACTGCTTGCTTGGCTTATCTGCAGGCTCCGGAGTTCTGTGTGTCCAGGAGCGGATCTTTTCAGGGGAAGCCAGACCTATTTTAATGGCATCAAACGCCATTGGATGATAAGTTTCATTTGTTGTTTCCGGCATGAGCTTATACTCCCTTCTATTATTCGTTCTCACTGTCATCTGTATATGCGTCATACAGGTCATCTGTATAATCGTCGTTAGTTTCCTTGGAATCGGATTCTACATTCACAAGCTCATTGTTCTTGAATTCCTGCTCCTGATATCCGTAATTGGAGTAAGACTCTCTGTCATTGTAATGACGGTCGCCTTCCAGCATAGCACGCAGTTCTGTATCACCATAGTCGATGCTCTCTGTCATCTCTACTTCGGTACCATCTTCTCTCTGAACCTGAACATCCAGACCCAGGGACTGCATTTCCTTAAGAAGTACCTTGAAGGATTCCGGAACACCTGGCTCAGGGATATTTTCGCCCTTGATAATAGCTTCGTATGTCTTAACACGGCCAACTACGTCGTCAGACTTAACAGTCATGATCTCCTGCAGGGTGTAGGAAGCACCATATGCCTCCAGAGCCCAAACCTCCATCTCTCCGAAACGTTGTCCGCCGAACTGAGCTTTACCACCCAGAGGCTGCTGTGTAACCAGGGAGTAAGGACCGGTAGAACGTGCATGGATCTTATCGTCTACCAGATGATGCAGTTTCAGGTAATGCATGTGTCCGATGGTTACTGCGCCGTCGAAGTACTCGCCGGTACGTCCATCACGGAGACGTACTTTACCGTCACGGCTGATCGGTACGCCTTCCCACAGCTTTCTGTGCTCTAAGTGGGAACCAAGGTAATCCATTACCTCAGGTCTTAAGGTATCTTTATATTTAGCTTCAAACTCTTCCCATGGAGTATTTACATAGTCGTTTGCAAGCTCCAGAGTATCCTGGATATCATTCTCGTTTGCGCCATCGAAGATAGGAGTGGAAACGTTAAATCCAAGTGCCTTAGCTGCAAGGCTTAAGTGGATTTCCAGCACCTGTCCGATGTTCATACGGGAAGGTACGCCCAGTGGGTTAAGCACGATGTCCAGAGGACGGCCGTTTGGAAGGAATGGCATATCTTCTACAGGAAGTACACGGGAAACGACACCCTTGTTACCATGACGTCCAGCCATCTTATCACCAACAGAGATCTTACGTTTCTGAGCGATGTAGATACGAACGGTCTGATTTACGCCCGGTGCAAGTTCGTCACCATTTTCTCTTGTAAATACCTTAGCGTCTACGATGATACCATATGCACCATGAGGTACCTTTAAGGAGGTATCACGTACTTCTCTTGCCTTCTCACCGAAGATGGCTCTTAACAGTCTCTCTTCAGCTGTCAGCTCGGTCTCTCCCTTTGGAGTAACCTTACCTACCAGAATATCTCCGGCACGGACCTCAGCACCGATACGGATGATACCGCGCTCGTCCAGATCCTTTAATGCATCTTCACCAACACCAGGTACGTCACGGGTGATCTCTTCCGGTCCTAACTTGGTATCACGTGCTTCTGCCTCGTATTCTTCAATATGAACAGATGTATAAACATCATCACGTACCAGACGCTCAGAAAGAAGAACCGCATCCTCGTAGTTGTAACCTTCCCAGGTCATAAAGCCGATCAGAGGGTTCTTACCAAGAGCGATCTCACCGTTGCAGGTAGAAGGACCATCTGCGATTACTTCACCGGCTTCTACGTGATCATTCTTATAAACGATTGGTTTCTGGTTGTAGCAGTTGCTCTGGTTGCTTCTCTTAAACTTGGTTAAGTGATATACATCACGGTTTCCATCGGAGTCTCTCTTGATGATGATCTCGTTGGAAGCGGAACGCTCAACCACACCTGCATTCTTTGCAACAACGCAGACACCGGAGTCAACGGCAGCTTTGCCTTCAATACCGGTACCAACTGCAGGAGCTTCTGTACTTAACAGCGGCACAGCCTGACGCTGCATGTTGGATCCCATCAGCGCACGGTTCGCATCGTCGTTCTGAAGGAATGGGATCATGGCTGTAGCAACAGAGAATACCATCTTAGGAGAAACGTCCATTAAGTCGATGGTGCTCTTTCTGAACTCGGAAGTTTCTGTACGGAAACGTCCGGATACGTTGTTGTGGATGAAGTGTCCTTCTTCATCTAACGGCTCATTCGCCTGTGCTACGATGAAGTTGTCCTCTTCGTCTGCAGTCAGATATACGACTTCGTCAGTAACCCTTGGATTAGCTGCGTCAGTCTTATCTACCACACGGTAAGGTGCTTCAATAAAGCCGTACTGATTTACTCTTGCGTAGCTTGCAAGGGAGTTGATCAGACCGATGTTAGGACCTTCAGGAGTCTCGATCGGGCACATACGACCATAGTGTGTATAGTGTACATCTCGTACCTCGAATCCGGCACGGTCTCTTGACAGACCGCCAGGACCTAAGGCAGATAAACGTCTCTTATGTGTAAGCTCTGACAGAGGGTTGTTCTGATCCATGAACTGGGACAGCTGGGAACTTCCGAAGAATTCCTTTACAGCAGCTGTAACAGGCTTGATGTTGATCAGGGACTGTGGTGTGATACCATCTACGTCCTGGGTTGTCATACGCTCTCTTACAACACGCTCCATACGGGATAAACCGATACGGTACTGGTTCTGTAATAACTCACCTACGGCACGGATACGACGGTTGCCTAAGTGGTCGATATCATCAGAAGTACCAACCTGCTCTTCCAGATGCATGTTGTAGTTGATGGAAGCTAAGATATCTTCCTTTGTGATATGCTTCGGGATCAGATCATGGATATTTCTTCTGATCTCTTCCTTTAACATCTCTTCATCATCACCTGCTTTTTCCAGGATCGGAGCAAGTGCTGGATAATATACTAATTCGGAAACACCAACTTCTTCCGGATCAAAGGAAACATAAGCGCCAAGCTCAACCATCATATTGGAAAGAACTTTCTGCTTTCTGTTGATGCCTTCTACCCATACGAAAGGAACTGCGGAGTTCTGAACCTTCATAGCAGACTCTTTGTCTAACTTTGTACCAGCTTCTGCAATGATCTCACCTGTAGTGGTATCAACTACATCTTCTGCCAGTACCTGTCCATTCAGACGGAACTTAAAGGACAGCTTCTTGTTGAATTTATAACGTCCAACTTTTGCCAGGTCATATCTTCTGGGATCGAAGAACATGCTGTTAAGCAGGCTCTCTGCACTGTCTACAGACAGCGGCTCGCCTGGACGGATCTTCTTGTACAGCTCTAACAGACCATCCTGATAGTTATCAGATGTATCCTTTCCAAAGCTTGCAAGGAGCTTTGGCTCTTCGCCGAACAGATCTAAGATCTCTGCGTTGGTTCCGTAGCCTAAAGCACGGATCAGTACAGTAACCGGTACTTTACGGGTTCTGTCTACACGAACATAAAATACATCGTTGGAATCGGTTTCATATTCCAGCCATGCACCACGGTTCGGGATAACCGTACATGTAAACAGTTCCTTACCTACCTTGTCATGTCCGATCCCGTAGTAAATACCAGGGGAACGTACAAGCTGGCTGACGATAACACGTTCTGCACCGTTAATTACAAATGAACCGGTATCTGTCATCAGAGGCAGATCACCCATAAATATCTCATGTTCATTCATTTCATCTTTATCTTTATTGTACAGTCTGACCTTTACCTTAAGCGGTGCGGCGTAAGTAGCATCCCGTTCTTTACACTCTTCGATGGTATACTTGATATCATCTCTGCACAATGTAAAGTCAACGAATTCCAGACTTAAATGTCCTGCAAAATCCGCGATAGGAGAGATATCAGCAAACGCTTCCTTCAGTCCTTCATCTAAGAACCACTGGTAGGAGTCTTTCTGAATCTCGATCAGGTTAGGCATCTGAAGGACTTCCTTCTGCCTTGAATAGCTCATTCTTACGCTTTTCCCGGCCGGTACCGGACGTATTCTGCTTTTCTCCATTGACGTTTCACCCCTGTTTTCTTATTTGGTTGCAGCGACTTTTCGGGGATTTTTCTTTCTTTTTCTGCCCCTTTTTCCACTGCTGTCGTTCTCGGTAATCGGGCGTCAGCAAATGGGCGCAATAAGCCCAGGACGCCACAATAATGCACTCTCCATAATAACATATATTTGTCAAGGTGTCAAGAATTTTTTCTTGCTTTTTTTTACCACAAATGATATACTATATTAGAATGTCTTGGGGCATGTCTAATCAAGCCCACGGGAACTATACTACAGTTCGGAGGTATACCTTATGTTAAATACCGTTTTAAACATACTGCTGGTGATCCTCATCATTGCAGCTGTCATCCTGGCTATCCTGTATTTCCTTGGAAATAAGCTTCAGAAGCGCCAGTTAGAACAGCAGCAGATGTTAGATGCCACAGCACAGACCGTATCTCTTCTTGTTATTGATAAGAAGAAACTGAAGCTGACTCAGGCAGGTCTTCCAAAAATGGTAGTTGACCAGACTCCAAAGTACATGCGCTGGACCAAGGTTCCGGTTGTGAAAGCAAAGATCGGACCAAAGATCGTTACACTGATCGCTGATGCAAGAGTGTTTGAATGCCTTCCTGTTAAAACAGAAGCTAAGGTAGTTTTAAGCGGTATCTACATCACCCAGATCAAGAGTGTCCGCGGAGGTTCCATTCCAACTCCGCCAAAGAAAAAGGGATTTTTCGCAAGATTCCGTAAAGATGCATAATATGGGGCGTAAAAAAACAGCCGGCTCCCGGATGGGAGCGGCTGTTTTTTGTTTTGATGAGGTGGGTTTTCCCGCGGATGCGGGGCGCCCTCTCTTTCTACTGGCAGGACTGCACATCTACTAAAATGCGGCAATCCGACATATGCTCATAATTAATATCCAGGGAATAATCCACATTCACCTTCAGGCTGTCTGCCTGCTCATCTACTGCAAAGTGATTGGCCTGTATCCCTACTACCATTTCACCTAAAGGGGTGCTGTAGCAGGAAATATTCTTCCGGTTCTTTTCAAACAGCATGTGGGTAGTGGCTGTTCCCTTTTTTGTAATATCCATAGAGGTTGGCGTGATCTTGATGATATTCTTTACCGGTTCTTTAAAACCTTCTAACAGTTCTTCGTAGAGAACGTAATGTTTCCCATTCTTCTGGTAGTAATCTCCCCGGACGATCATCTCCACATCATTGTCCTCTTCATCCATGGTATGGACACCGCGGATGGTGATCAGTACATCCTTTGTCATGTAACTCCTCTTTTCTTTTTACGTAAACCTGTGATCTTAGAAACGCTCTAAAGCATGGCTCATCAGCTTATCTACTAATTCCTCTTTGTTGACGCCTCTTGCCTCCCAAAGCATTGGATACATACTGATGGCTGTAAATCCAGGCATGGTATTGATCTCGTTAAATACAACCTCTCCGTCTTCCTTTACAAAGAAATCTACACGGGAAAGTCCGTATCCGTCTACTGCCTTGAAAATAGCAACTGCTGCTTTTCTTACTTCTTCTGTGGCATTTCCAGGAAGTTCTGGATCTGTTACCGTCTTGGACTCAGCATTGTAATATTTTGCGTCAAAATCATAAAAGTCTGCTGCTGCCAGGATCTCGCCTACACCGGAAGCCTTCACTTCTTCTTTTCCGCCGCCGAATACAGCACATTCGATCTCACGGCCAATAATAGTCTCTTCTACCAGGATCTTTCTGTCATGCTTTGCAGCCTCTTTTAAGCCGGCTTCCAGTTCTTCTCTGTTTTCTGCCTTGCTGACTCCCTTGGAGGAACCTGCGTTAGACGGCTTGATAAATACAGGGTATGCAAAATGTGCTTCAATACGTGCTGTTACAGCATCCATATCTGCTAACTGCTCGCTCATAACAGGCTCATAATCTGCCTGGCGGATGCCTAAGTTATTTACAATGATCTTTGTATACAGTTTATCCATGCCCACTGCAGATGCCAGTACACCGCAGCCTACATATGGGATCTTTGCCAGTTCTAAAAGACCCTGGATGGTTCCGTCTTCGCCGTGAAGTCCATGAAGTACCGGGAATACAAGGTCCAATTTTACTTCTGTTACTTTATCTCCATCCATAAGGATCGCACATTTCTTTGTAGCATCTGGTAAGATAGCTGCGGAAACTTTTCCATTTCTCCACTCACCGCTTCTGATCTCTTCTACAGACTCTGTCTTGATCCAGTGTCCGTCTAATGTAATACCAATAAGAAGCAGGTCATATTTTTCTTTGTTGATGCGGTCGATCACATTGGCTGCAGACATGCAGGATACTTCATGTTCTGATGACTGTCCGCCGAAAATGACTGCTGCTGTTTTTCTTTCCATTTTTATATCTCCTCACTTATCCCTTTTCCAGAAATCTTTAAAATCTTTCTTTTCTTAGATTTTACCGTTTACAGTATAGCATATGTGGCAATAAATACAAATAGAAAATATGTTCTCTCAAAATCCAGAAAGGAAGTTTTAGTCCATGAAATCTGTATCTTATCGCCACAAATGGCTTATTTGTTCTCTTGCCTGCTTTTTTACTGCTTTTCTCATTGCAGTTTCTGCCAACACCTGTAAGCAGGAGGCAGATGCCAGCCGTATAGCCCCTTATGTGCTGCGTTTTCACATTTTAGCGGAAAGCAATTCAAAAACGGACCAGGAATTAAAATTAAAAGTCCGGGACCAGGTTCTTTCCTATATCCGTGAAAATGCCCCGGATCATGCCAGAAAAGAAGAGCTGGCTTCCTGGCTTCTTTCTCATAAGGAAGAGGTCGTTTTTAAGGCAGAACAGACCCTGGCAGACTCCGGCTGTGAAGCGGATGTGGATCTTAATCTGAGCCATGACCATTTTCCAGCAAGGACCTATGGAAATGCCTTCTTTCCCTGCGGTTACTATGACGCTGCACGGATCACTATAGGCAAAGGAAAAGGACGCAACTGGTGGTGCGTCCTCTATCCCGGTCTTTGCTTTACAAATTCTTATCATACAGATATAGATGAAACAGCTTCTGAAAGCTATTCCCTGGTCTTTGAAACTGCTCCAAGGCCGGAACTGCACCTTGGACTTTTAGATGCTGCAAAACAGCTTTTTAAGCAGAAGGCTTAATTTCAGGCTTTCTGCTTATCCAACATCTCCTGAAGAGCTTCGTCGCTTTCATCGATCCATACGTCCTCTTCATCTGCATTTAACCCCAGATAAACAGCCAGTGTACGCTCATCATCGCTGTTGTTCCAACGGCTGATATAGCGGTCGATCTCTTCAAATTCGATCTCTCCTGCAAGATAGCGCTCTTTGAAGGTCTTTTCTGTCTTATCTTCTACTTTATTTTCTTCCATTTATCTTCTCCTCCAATGCCATTTCCGCTATCTTCTTCCACGGCCGCGGACAGGCATGATATCTTCCTGCTCCTTGATATTCTTGGAAACAGTGATCTCCTGATTATCAATGTGTTCTCTTGCTGCATTCTTTGCCTCTGCAATATTGCGGGCTTTGATCGCAGCCAGGATATGTTCATGCTCTACTATCAGGATCTGGCGTTTATCCTCGTCCTTGATATATTCCAGACGATAGCGATACATCTGCTCTCTTAAATTATTTAAGATCTGTACCAGTTTATCATTTCCGGTTCCCAGATAGATCACATCATGGAATGCCTCGTCGGTCTCTGCAATGTTCATGGCATTTCCCTTATTAATGGCATTCTTAAAGTCGTTCTGGCGTTCCCCTAACTGTTCGATCTCTTCATCGGTCATTCTCTGGCAAGCCAGTTCAATAGCCAGTTCTTCCAGGGAACGGCGAACTTCCAGCACATCCCTAAGGCTCTTTTCAGAGATCTTTGCAACCTCAGCGCCTTTTCTTGGGATCATAAGTACAAGACCTTCCAGTTCCAGTTTACGAATGGCTTCACGGATCGGTGTACGGCTTACACCTAATTTTTCTGCCAGCTGGATCTCCATCAGTCTTTCTCCCGGAGCCAGTTCTCCTTTTAAAATAGCCTGACGCAGTGTATTAAATACAACATCGCGAAGAGGCAGATATTCGTTCATATTGACTTTAAAATTATTTTCCATCTCAAGACCATTCCTTTCTGTGTTTTATCTATGTCTGTTTGTCTATATTTTTATGTTTACGATCTGCTTGTTTCTATCTGCTCCGCTTTACATGAAAGAAGTTGGTCAGATATACCTGCTTTGCCAGTTTGGAAGCATCACCATAGCGAAGCTTTTCGTAGGCATTCTGTGCTGCCTGTGGATTGGTAAACAGACCAAATACAGTTGGACCGCTTCCGCTCATCATGGCATTAACAGCCCCTTCTTCTTTCATCACCTGCTCGATCTCACCGATCACCGGATATTTACCGGCTGTTACCAGTTCCAGCACATTTCCGAATTTTCCGGCTATCTCATGGATATTCTGGCGGTTGATCGCTTCAATCATGCCGTCAATATCCGGATGATCTTCCTGCTTTAGCTCCATGGCATCCAGGCTCTCATAAACCACTTTTGTAGAAACGCTGATCCCCGGTTTTGCGATCAATACCTGACACTGGGGGATCTGAGGCAACGGAGTTAATTCTTCCCCAATTCCTTCGGAAAGAGCGGTTCCACGCATCAGGCAGTATGGGATATCTGCTCCCAGCTTTACGCCACGTTCCATCAGTTCTTTTATACTTAAGCCCAGGCCAAACATTTTATTGACTCCAAAAAGGACTGCAGCTGCATCGGTACTGCCTCCGGCCATTCCAGCTGATACAGGAATGAACTTTTTCAGTTTTATGGAAACACCTTCTTTTACACCAAACTCTTCCATTAAAAGAGCGGCTGCCCGGTAAGCCAGATTTTGTTCATTATTTGGAAGGTAAAACAGGTTGGTCTCCAGACGGATACCAGGCTCCTTTGTCCTGTAAAGTTCGATCCGGTCATGAAGTCCTACAGTCTGCATGATCATGCGGACATCATGATACCCGTTGTCCCTTCTCCCCAGTACGTCCAGCGCCAGATTTATCTTTCCATATGCCTTCAGGCGTAAATGTGTGATCATAGCTGCTATCCCCTTTTTTCTCAATTCCGTTAATTCCACTGATACCAACGGATTGCTCCGCACTTTGTGTTCTCGCAATCCTAAAACATTCGTAATCAACTCATTTTTCTTCAAAAAATGGCGACATGTCATAATACATAATATTGTATACATTAATTTGTCTCATTTTTCAAGAGTGAAAACATTAAAAAAATATTAAAAAAAATTAAGCTAAAGATCACCTGCTGTACCGTGCCGGATACTGGATCTTTTCCTTCGCATACTCAAAGGGCCAGACTGTTTTATATCCCCCATTCTTTCGGAAGGCGGTTTTTCTGACAATGCTATTTGGCGGCCGGTAAAACATTTCAATTACACTTATCTACGCAATGCTTTTCAAACCGCTTTACTCAATGAAATGGAACAGCACATCGGACCTTCCTTCAAAAAGATTAAAGCTTATATCTATCACAAGGACAAAAACGGCTTTTATGTCTATGCCAAACCTAATCTCTGCGACCCTAATACTGTCATTAAATACATTGGCCGCTATCTTGGCCGTCCGGTTATTGCCTTAAAACGGATTGATTCTTACGATGGTGAAAATGTTACTTTTCACTATAATCGTCACGAAGATAATGCTTATGTTAAACGTACGATTCCGGCAATCGAGTTTATTAAACTTCTTATCCAACCTATACCGGAAAAACATTTTAAAATGATCCGCTACTATGGTCTCTATGCGAGACACCGTGAAATTGACACTAAACTTTATCGTGCTATTCACAAATCGAAACACCGCTTCATAAAAAGTTTTACGAAATGGAGACAGGACATTCTTTTATCTTTTGGATATGATCCTTTATTCTGTCCTCACTGCAAGAAGGAAATGGCGCTGGTAGAAGTCTACTATCGTCACAAACGGGTTTCTCTACAAGAACTTTATGAAAGAACAATGGCTAAAGTCAAATGCCGCTCTGCTTGATTTTTCTTCCTGTCTGTATCATACTAAACTCATCAACAGACAGGACGGAATTTAAACTATGGATGCAAAGCTTATAGAGAAACTTAGGCAAAAATACACCAAGAATCCTCCAGAGGGAATGACACCCAGCCTGGTCAAAAACATGACAGACTCTGACCTTTTGGATATGCACTATTTTCTTACCGAAGATGACGATCTTGATGACGATGAATTTGAAGAAGGCTTTTACATTGACTTCTTTTAATCTATCGTCTGTTTGCCATGCCCGCCTTTGTTCGGGCTCTTTTTATCAAGAGTTCGACGGAAGTCGAACTTTCCTATTGTAAAAAAAAGAGGACTGTTTAAGCCCTCTTTGATGTGTATATTCGTATGATCTGTTTTATTTTCCTTTTAAGCTCTGGATCGCATCCTCGATCTCCTGATTGTTTTCATCCAGTAAAGGTGAAATTCCATTTGAATGTTCCTGATCCTCTTCCTTTGGAATATACTTTTTAAAGATCTCTGTAAAAAAGTAGGAATTGATAAAAGCAATCAGCGGAAATCCGAATAAAAGCAGGAGCATCGATACCTGTGGTACCATATACAGAGCAACATAAACTCCTGCTACTACAAGACCATCAATGATCAGCATGGAAATGGTCTGGAGCAGATGACGCACAGACATGAAAAATGCATTAAATAATGTACGTTTCACTGTGTTATAAAATCTTGCCTGTAATGGAAAAATATAAGTAGTAACAAACAGCAAGATCAATGTCATAGCACCAAATACAGCTGACATCACTGTTTTTACAACCGTTGATACAGTTACCACTCCTGACATAAGAAACCACAGATCAAATCCCAGCAATCCGCCAGCTACAAGGATCATCAGCCAGATCGCTGTTGCCTGCTTAAAGTTCTGGGTAAAGGAATGGAAAAATGACTTGATGGTAGAACCATCATCGTCACGTACCAGTTTTAAGGTAACATAATATACCGCTGTAGTAGCTGCTCCTGCTGTAAATACAGGGATGCAGCAGATCAGCCACAAAAGATTTAAAAGTACCAGATCTCCCAGTTTTCCTATAAAACGCCACACCGGGTTATCATAATTAAAAAGACCCTGAAACATATTTTATCCTCTTCTTTCCTGCTTACGCAGCCGCTTATTTTCCACTGCGCTCATTTCTATATACTCAGGTCCACGCACTGACGTGCTCTACTGCCTGCTTCGCAGGCGGAACCTTCGTTAATGGCTTGTGTAAAATAAATGTCTGCTTACGCAGCCGCTTATTTTCCACTGCGCTCATTACATTATATCATATTAAGTGTAAAAATGGAACGAGTAGTTGCGGGTATCTGCATTTTCAGCTATACTGTAGTGTAATGAGCGCAGAAAAATCCAGACGTCAACCTGAAAGGAATACATCATGGAACTGAAAAAAGACATAAAAAGTGAACTTGAGAAAATAAAACAAATGTCCGGGAAAGACCGGATCTGGTATATTTATGAATATTATAAATTTCATATTGTAGCTGTCATTCTGGCATTTACCCTTTTATGGGTAGTAGGAAGCAGCCTGTATCGCCAGACCTTTACCACACGGCTTACTTTCGCCATTGTCAATGACCGTTCCGGCGGTGAGTCATCTATGGATAGATTTGAAAACAGCTTAAAAGAAGCTCTTGGTTTTGGTAAGAAGGATCTGATCGAGATCAATTCCGGACTGTTTATCAATGCTGATGGCTCCCAGTCTTCCGAATATTCCTATGCAAGTATGGCAAAGATTGCTGCTTTAGCAGCCGGAGGAGACCTGGATATTATCATCGCTGATGCAAAGACACTGGAACATTATGAGTCCCAGGGCGCATTTTTAGATCTGAAGGAATTCCTGCCCCAGGATCTGTTAGAACGTGCCGAAAAAGAAGACCTTTTCTTCTATACAGACAATGAAAAAGGGCAGTCAACTGCTGCCGCTATTTCACTGGAACCTACTGCATTTTCCGATATGACCGGTGTCTCGATCCAGCCGCCCTATCTGGCAGTTATTGCATCTTCTCAGCATACAGAAGATACGCTCCGGGCCATCCAGTGGCTGTTTGATCAGAAATAACTTTTACTACTTCCATTCCAAGGCTTTCTGCCAGTGCGCAGGAGGCCTTGTTTTTTGCTTCAATCCAGGCGCAGAGTCTGGCAGAAAGGACTTCGTGGGAATAAGAAAGAATGGCTTTAGCTGCTTCTGTTGCATAGCCATTTTTCCTGTAAGGTTTAAAAATATGGTATCCCAGTTCCAGCCAGCAAAGGTCGTCTGGAAGAGTGGGTAGCGCCTGCAAAGCAGTTTCCGGAAGATTGGGGTTACTGACGCCGGCCATGCCGATGAGAAGCGACGGACTTTTCTTTAACACAGCCCAGGTCCCATATTCATAAAAACCATACTGGTTCTTTATATATACTTCTAATTTGTCCGGATCACGGAATATCTCTTCTTCCTTACCATATTCTTCTTCTGGTATGTTCTCTGCATCCTCTTTTACAAATTCACGGATGTACAGTCGCTCTGTCTCGTCAATAAGCCACGGAAGTCCCAGATACCGGCGCAGGATCAGTTCTAAAAGTTCTTCTGTCACATATTCCATTGAGGGAACTACATAAGGGATCCCCTGAAAATCTCTGCTCGCTCCCTCCCCATTTCCCGTATCCAGACAACCTAAAACAGCCCTTCCGGAAGCTTTTGCCTCCAAAAGGGCCTGTGGTTCGTCAGATATGAGAAGCGTATATTCTTTTCCTTCTATTGAAAGAGTCCGCTCCTGCTTCATATTGTTCTGTCTCCTGTAAGAACCGTTTTTTACTATTTACTGCTGTTTTTCCGTTATATCACCGGCAATCTATCAGTATTTTTCTGGCTCTGGGTATTCTACACCAAAAGTATCTACTGTCATAGATTTGATCTTCTGTGTCTTTAATGGACGGTCAGAATAATCGGTGCGCTCTTCTGCGATCTTATTTACAACATCCATTCCCTCTGTAACCTTGCCAAATGCTGCATAAGCGCCGTCCAGATGAGGAGCATCTTTGTGCATGATAAAGAACTGGGAGCCAGCAGAGTTAGGCATCATGGATCTTGCCATGGATAAAACTCCCTCGGTGTGCTTTAAATCATTCTTAAAACCATTCTGGCTGAACTCACCCTTAATACTGTAACCTGGGCCACCCATACCAGTTCCCTGAGGGCAACCGCCCTGGATCATAAATCCACGGATGACTCTGTGGAAGATCAGGCCATCATAATAACCTTTCTTTACCAGGCTGATAAAGTTATTTACTGTGTTTGGTGCTACTTCCGGATATAATTCTGCTTTCATCACATCACCATTTTCCATGATGATAGTAACAACTGGATTTGCCATTGTTTTTCTTCTCCTTTATGCTTCAGAATTGGCCTGTGGGGTGCAGGCTCTTTTTGTTTAATATAGCAGATTGTAGGCGGGTTGTCCAGTGAAGTGGAAACCACTTATACGCTCTAATAATTCGTTATAATTAAATGTTCTGCCTTACGATCATTTCTATTCATAAAACTAACCATATATTTTTTATCAAAACTTGTTATATTGAAATTATCTTTATATAATTCATAGATAAAATCCGTATTTTTAATAATCAGTAATATTTTGGCGGGCGTCCGCTTTAAACATTCACACAGACGTTTTTGCTCCTCATGTCCAAACTCATTCTGTGCATAAGTAGAAAAGTCTGTATCATAAGGCGGATCTAAGAAACAAATATTTTTAAAGCAGCTATTTTTGAGTATCTTTAGTTTACACGACTTCATCATCATCGTCAATCATTTCACTTTCGTCACTTAGAATCAATTTGACTAAATTAAATTGTTATTCAAAAGCCAAAAAGGATGTCACTCCTTGCGAAGCAACATCCAGTCCCATTTATTTCATCCCTATTTACTTAAATAATCTCTCGAACCTGACCTACAATGTACGCCCAACTTTATGAGGCTTACCATTTTCATCTACAGCTACAAAGGTAAAGAATGCTTCTGCTGTCTGGACCTGTTCTTCTTCCGGGTCCTGATCCATCATAACTGTGATCTTGATCTTCATGGAAGTGTTTCCTACATGGACAACTTCTGCATTGATATCAATAAAGCTTCCCTGAGGCATAGGACGCATAAAACGAATGCTTTCAATCCCTACTGTCATAACTTCCGAATGTGCAAAGCGCTTTGCTGCAATTCCGGATACTTCGTCCATCCAGTCAAGCAGTCTTCCTCCATAAAGATTTCCTGCATCATTGGTTGAAGCCGGCATTACGATCCGTGACATTTTTGTAACTGGTAATTCCATCATATTTTCTCCTTTATTATGAAATATACTTCTTTAGGAAACTGCCTCGATCTCATCTGCGATCCGTTTTCCCATCTCTTTTGTTCCTACCAGGATCTTTCCTTTATGCCAGATATCTGCAGTTGCAATATTGGCCGCTAAAACCTGGCGGATGGCTTCTTCTATGGCTCCGGCCTCTGCCTCTAAGCCAAAGGAAAGGCGCAGCATCCGGGCTGCAGCCGCAATCATGCCAATGGGATTGACCATATCTTTTCCGATCACAGACTCATCTGGATAATGAAGCTGGTTCGGTGTGTAAATCCCCTGCTCTGTATTACTTAATTCCGCAGAGGGATAAAGATAGGGCGTTCCGGTCAGTTCTGTTCCTTCATCAGATATTATATCACCAAACAGATTGGAGGTAACAAAAACGTCAAACCGACCTGGATTTCGGATCAGCTCCATGGCTGCATTATCAATATATAAATGTTCCAGTTCCACATCTGGAAAATCCTCGGAAACCTGCTGTACAGTCTGACGCCAGAGACGGGAACTGCCAAGAACATTTGACTTGTCCAGATTGGTAACTTTGTTCTTTCGGCTTTTTGCCAGTTTAAAGGCAGTATAGGCAGTCTTCCTTACAATTGTTTCATTATAATACTCATATTCATAAGCTTCCCGACTGCCGTCCCCATTTCCCTGGACTTTGGCAGAGCAGAAAACTCCCCCTGCAATATCACGGACAAAAGCAACATCCATTCCCTGCTCCAGACGTTCTGCTTTTAAGGGAGAAAAACATTTTAAAGAAGGATACATACGCACAGGACGGATATTGGTACTTACCTGCAGTACCTTTCTCAGTATCATAAGAGCGCCTTCCGGACGCTTATCCAACGGCCAGTCCTGGTATTTTTTCAGACCTGAATTTCCAAATAAGACAGCCGGAACCTGGGTACAGATTTTTAAACTTTCCTGTGGAAGAGGTTCTTTTCCTGCTTCAATGGCCTGAGAGCAGGCTAAAACAGGATACAGCTTTAAATGATGGCCGAACCGGCGGCAGACTGCCTGAAGCACCCGTACTGCCTCTTCCATCATCTCCGGTCCTACACCATCTCCCTGTATTACTGCTGCTTCCAGTTTCATATTGCATCACACCTTCTCTCTTCATTCTTTTCCATATCAACGACTTCCTTTTATCCCACAGATCTTCTCTACTGCCGGTTTTAACACCTTCTGCATCGGCTTCATCAGCTTTCCTACCAGCAATGCGCATATCACGGTTCCTTACCGGATGCCATCCAGTTTTCCAAGAAATACAAAAGAAAGGACAATACCGATCACAACGGTCAGACAATCCATGATGACCTTAATATCATGAAAAGGCTTGTCCGGGAAGAATACACGGTTTACTGCATGGGTCATTCCTTCCATAGGCATATTTACCAGCTGTACATCCATATACAGGCATACACCTATTGCTACAAAAACGATACTGATCGCCAGCATAACCAGCTGCCCCGGATAGGTGGGAATGGCAAAATCTCCCACCACTTTCTTTGCAACATCTACAAAACGGCCAAAAATCGTGGAAAATATCAGCTGCGTCAAATCTATGGGACGGAATTTTTTTCTTAACAATAATATCTGCACCAGAATATAAAAAGCAAAAATGCCGATCACGCAGTTTCCAAGATCCAGTCCTGTAATGCGGCTGATCACATAGGGAAGGGAGTTTACCGGTGAAACTCCCAGAGAAGAATTAACAGAAAATGCCACTCCAAAGGCCATGAATAAAAGTCCGGTCACATAGATCAGGGCCTTTTTTACCATCAGCATGTAAATCCACTCCATACTGGAATACCTGTATAAGTCTTCGCCTCTTCTTCCCCGCTTAATACACGGATCGCACCTGCTGCCAGTGCTTCCATTTCAAACTCGCCTGCCATAACAGTGATCGGCGCAATAAAGGAAAGCATTTCTGTCAGTTTTTCTACTACATACTTGTCATGGGAGATGCCGCCTGTTAATACGATCCCGTCCACCTTTCCATGAAGGACTGCTGCCATAGAACCTGCTGTCTTTCCGATCTCATAGATCATGGAATCGTAAATTAATTTCGCATACTTATTCCCATTTTCGATCATGGCAGTTACTTCTCTTGCATCAGAAGTTCCCAGGTGATCTACCAGGCCACCGGTCTTTGTGATCTTCTCACGCATCTCTTTTTCTGTATATTTACCGGAATAGCACATGGTCACAACATCCTTTACAGGAAGCTGGCCACAGCGGGTTGGTGCCATTGGGCCGTCACCATTTGCAATGTCATTGGAGTCCACCATTTTTCCCATTCTATGGGCAGTAACGGAAATACCGCCGCCAATGTGGCAGATGATCAGGTTCATGTCCTCATATTTCTTGCCCTGCTTTGCTGCAAAACGGATGCCGATCTCCTTCTGGTTTAATGCATGGATACGGCTCTCTCTGTATACACCCTTTAAGCCGGTTACACGGGCTACATCCTGGAACTCATCTACATCTGGTGGATTTACTACAAATGCAACTCCGCCGAATTCTTTGGAAAATGCATCTGCCAGCTGTGCGCCTAAGGTTGCCGGATGCTTTACGGTATAGCAGGTTCTTGCATGCTCAAGAAGTTTGTCACCAATAGTGAAAACGCCGCCTTCTACATTTACCAGACCGCCTCCTCTTGCGGAAAATGCGTCTACGCCTTCTAAGGTTTGTCCTTCTTCTTTCAGGACATTTAAGATCATTTCCTTTCTGTATGGAAGCTGGTCGCTGATCTCCTTGAACTCTTTTAATTTTTCTGCATCATGGCTGATATTTCTGGAAAAAATTTCCTTTTCTCCTTCAAACATGGCGATCTTTGTGGAAGTAGAACCGGGGTTGATAGCAAATACTTTATAGTTTTTCATAATGATTTTCTCCTATTTTCTAAAAGAGGCACGCTGACATAGCGCCAACGTGCCTGATTTTGTGTTGTAATGTGCCTGCCTTAATGGAACAATGGATATAACAGTCCGATCCAGATAACCATCAATGCACCACCGATACGGGTAGAGATAGAAGCGAATGCCAGCAGGTTCATACGGTTTGCTGCAGATAAAACTGCCAGGTCACCGGAACCACCGATGTTGCAGCAGCAAAGACCTGCTGTAACACCTGCTTCATATGCCCACAGACCAGAGAGCTTTCCGAAAATCATTGCACCTAACATTGCGCCGAATACTGCTAAGAAGATAACAACGAATGCGCCTGGGCTGAAGTATTCTGCCAGAGTGGAGAACTTCAGGGAGTTGATACCGATACCAGCGATCAGCATTGGAAGCAGTGCTCTTAATGCAAAGTTCATGGAGTATACACAGTTGTCAGCAAACTGGTCTGGAAGAAGACCGGTAAATTTAATGATGATTCCAAGGATAATGGTCCATGCAAGTCCCGGGATCACACCGAAACCTGGAAGGCTTCCAAGGATATTACCCAGTAAGTACAGACAGAAGCTCATGAAAATACCAGAACCTAATGCTACATAATCAGCAGAAGTTCCAAGTCTCTTCTGTTCCTTCTCCTCTGTTTTGCTCTCCTGTGCTTTCTTGGAGCAGAGGATCTCGCCGTTACCATTTAAGCCTTTCATTTTAGCAGTTACAGAACCTACAATAGCAGCTAATACAACAGCCAGTACGTTTGCGATAGATGCGTAGCACAGGAATTTTCCTGCCATTGGAGTCATATCTGTACCGGAAAGGCTGGAATACAGAGCTGGCAGAGTGGTCATAGCACCGCCGGAACCACCGGACATACAAGGTGCGCCGATATCAAACAGTGCCTCTGGAATACCATATCCGGTAACCAGACCTGCTAACATACAGAAGCCTAATGCAAATACCTGGCTTCCCAGGATGGTAGGCATGTATCTTGCAGTTGCACCAAGTAAAACCTTACGGTCCATAACAAGGATGGAGCCAACTAACAGCATGGCAATATATGCATCCTGGAAACCGCCGCCCATAAGGACCTTAACTCCGTTTACCAGTTCCTGAGGAACCAGACCAACGTAATTTAAGAAAGAAGCACCGATCAGAGGCAGAAGACATGCACCGCCTAAGTAGTTATTTACGATCGGGATGGTATTTCCAAGCCAGAAGAACAGACCGCCAACTGCCATCAGATAAGCGATGGTCATGATAAAGCTGGTTGCCATGTACTTGCCTGCATCATTGGAATAGATCTTAACAACCGGCATAAAGCCAAGGTAAACAGTTGCCATTACAATGATAAAGAATGGAATGAAATACTTTGCAGGAAGCCCACACACCTTAAAATTTAATTTTTTCTCCATTGTTTTTCCCCCTATTATCTGCTGCCCACTAACGCCGCAATGACGATGGACATATATTTATCATCTGCACTTGCTGCACGGGATACCAACAGGACCGGAACCTTTGCTCCCAGTACCACGCCGCCGGTTCTTCCGCCACCAATTACAGTGATGGTCTTTGCTGCAATATTTCCGCTTACAATATCCGGAACAACTAAAAGATCTGCATCTCCTGCAACAGGACTTACATAGCCTTTAATTGGTGCGGAAGCAGGATCCATAGCCAGGTCATAGCTGATCGGGCCTTCGATGATGCAGCCTTCTACGCCTTCTTCCTTGATCTCAGCAGCTTCTACGGTTTCCTTCATCTTAGGATTTACTTTTTCTACTGCTGCAAGGATAGCTACCTTTGGCTGTTCTACGCCTAATGCATGGAATGCTTCTACTGCATTCTGGATAGCTGCTTTCTTCTGATCTTTGGAAGGATAAGTAAGAAGGCCTACATCAGTAATAGCGAATACCTTGTGGTAATTCGGGCTTTCCATGAAAGCAAGTAAACTCATGGTATCGTTCTTTCTGATCCCTCTTTCACGGTTTACCAGTACCTTCATCAGGGCTCCTGTCTCTGTTTTTCCTTTCATAATGCAGTCTACTTCACCGTCTCTTGCCATATCAGCAGCCTTCTGGATGGCTTCCGTAGGATCTTCCACATGGATAATGGTCATCTTATCTGCATCTGTGCCGATCTGAGCCAGGATCTCACGGATCTTTGGCTCATCACCGATCAGAACCGGCTCAACCATGCCGTCCCTATAAGCATGACTGATCGCTTCCAGTGTATGTTCATCCTGAGCCGGTACTACTGCTACTTTGCGCTTTACCGGCATAGCTTTTAACATTTCTTTCAGCTGTTCAAAATTCTTTATCATTGATTTTCCTCCTGTTTACAGATGTCCTCCCGGAGTCCGGGAGAACATCGACCCGCCTGTCTTTAAGCCAGTGCTGGCAGATCAGCCGGGTCTGTTACAACACCCATAACTGCGGTTGCTGCTGCTACCGTAGGACTTGACAGATAACCTAAGGTTTTCTTGGTTCCCTGACGTCCGATGAAGTTACGGTTTGCAGTCAGCAGGATCCTTTCATCATCTGTCATCAGACCATATGGCATACCACAGCAAAGTCCGCAGCATGGATGACAGATCACTGCACCTGCCTCAATAAAAGTCTTAATATATCCTCTTTCAATGGCCTGTTTGAAAATGGTATTAGTTGCAGGAACAACGATAAAACGCAGTCCTTTTGCCACTTTACGGCCTTTTAAGATCTTTGCAGCTGCTTCCATATCTTCAATACTTCCGTTGGTGCAGCTTCCCAGATATACCTCATCCATTTTGGTGCCTTTTACTTCACTGATGGGGTGAACATTGTCAACGCCCTGTGGACAGGAAAGCTGAGGTTCCAGTTCGCTTACATCATAGGTAAGTACCTTTTCATACTTTGCTTCGTCATCTACGCATACCCAGTCGATATCTTCTAATGGCATTCCGTAGTACTCTGCTGTCTTTTCGTCAGCCTCAAACAGACCGCACTTTGCTCCTGCTTCCAGAGCCATGTTTGCAACTGTAAAACGCTGTTCCATGCTCATTTCATGGGCTGCAGGACCGGTAAATTCCAGAGATTTGTACTGTCCGCCGTCGGCCTTGATATCACCTAAGATACGAAGGATAACGTCCTTACTCATAACACCGTCTCTTAAATGGCCGTTTAATACGATCTTGATAGCCTCTGGAACCTTGAACCAAAGTTCTCCGGTAATAAGAGCTGCTGCCATTTCTGCTGTACCAATACCAGAGCAGAAGTTTCCGGCACCGCCATAAGTAGTTGTATGGCTGTCGGTTGCAGTTGCGATCTCGCCTGGCTTTGCATACTTTGCTTCATGCATAATGGTGTGGCAGATGCCTTCTCCAATGTGAAGCTTCTTAATTCCATAGGTTTTTGCCAGTTCCAGACCAGCTTCATAATGGTCATAGTCATTTTTAGCAACGGCAGTTGGCATACAGTGATCCCAGACGATGGTTACCTTATCTGGATCGTCGATCTTGTCTGCACCAATGTCTTTCATGGTTTCTAACAGATAAGTAGTATAAATATCATGGATCATGAACATATCTGGCTTTGTGATCACGATATCTCCAGGAGCCACATGTTCTTTTCCTGCATTTTTCTTTAATATCTTTTCTACCATGGTGTAGCCTTTTTTACGGCACTGTTCCATGGAAAGAGGCTTGATATCCATTTTCACATTTCCAGCTGCAAGACGCTTCTTTGTATCTTCGATCAGTCCGCCGTTTGCTACAATGTTATACAGATTTTCAGGAACTGCACCAACCTTGAAGGTCTTTCCATTTACACTGACCGTCTGTGCGTCTACATCTACCGTAACAATATCTCCGCCTTCACACACGTCCTGGATCTGATCACAGGTAAGAAGAAGGATGCCGCTGTTAAATGCATTTCTGAAGAAGATTCTTGCAAAGCTCTTTGCGATGATGCAGCGGACACCATTGTAAGAAAGAACGGTAGCTGCCTGCTCACGGCTGGAACCACAGCCAAAGTTGGTTCCTGCTACCAGGATGTCTCCTGGCTGAACGGTTGAACCAAATTCCGGCTTTAACAGCTCAAATGCATATTTTTTCATCTCGTTACGATCCGGGATAGTACCTCTTTTTCCAGGGATAATGGTATCTGTATCAATATCATTTCCGAATTTCCAGATTTTTCCACTGAACTTCTTTTCCATAGCTGTCTCCTTACATCTGCTTCGCAAAGGAAGCGTTCATTACTGTTTCAACAGAGCCTGTATAAACTTCTGCGTCATCGCAGCCCATAGAACCTGTAAAGGTGTACAGTCCGGTGGTTACCAGACGTTCCTTATGTCCCATAGCTCCAGGTCCCTGGATCACAACGCTGTGGTCCCCTGCTGCATTGATCTGAGCCCCGAAATCAATGAACTTTGTAAGAATGCCTTCCTCTGCAGCCTGAAGATAATCACGGCTGGTTGCCGGGCAGATGCTTAAACGGAAGCCTAATGCCAGCTTGTGTCCATCTAACATAGAAGCAGCTTTTCGTAACTCCTCAATAGTTCCGCCTGTATAGCCGCCGATCTGGCCTGCATTTAATTCCATGCCAGCTTTAGAAGCTCTAGAAGCAATTCCAGCCTTCTTCTGGTCATTTCTATCACCACATGGAAGCATGACCATTGGCTCTACAGTTGCCAGATTTAAGGTTAAACCAGCAGACTGTTTTTCTTCTGTAATGGAAGCAGTAAATGCCCCTGTAATGCATGCCATGCTGCAGAATACTGCTTTCTCATGTGCATCAAAGGATGGTGCATAAACTTCCACTGCCTTGCGGTTTAACTCATGATCTTCTGCCAGGAATGCAAGTGCTGCGTCCATAACAGTTACGCCTTCTTTTAAGCTGCCTTCCAGGTTTACATAAACTGTTTCCGGAACAATGATGCTGTAACGGTCAGTTTCAGCAGCTCTTGCCAGCTCCGGAATGCTTACGTTGATGCCCAGAGCGCCGATGCTTCCGAAAATACTTCCGTGAGAACCTCCGCCTACAATGATCTGGCCCGGTTTTACCACTTCATTTAACATATACTGATATCCAACACCTTCTGCCTGGATATAAGGACATCCGTACTTTTCAGCAAATGCCAGGTTCTTTCTTAAAATAGCTGCTGCTTCCGGGCGTCCGGTTGGTACATCATGGTCATAGATGACCATTACCTTTTCAGGTTTTGCTACGGCAGAGATTTCCTCTACCGCAGCATGAGATACACCATCATTGATAACGATCCAGTCCGGTTCTACAGTTACAACTGTACCGGCTTTTCCCCCAAGTAATCGTTCTACAAATGTACTCATAATCTTCTTCTCCTGTTTTAGTTCTTTTCAGCAAGTTCTTTGTATCTTGCGTAACGTGCCTTTGCTTCGCTTTCTGTACGCTCAAACAGTGCATCGGCTGCCTCTGGGAAGGTACGCTCCAGAGATGAGAAACGAACCTCGCCTCTTAAGAACTCTCTAAAATCGCCCTGAGGTTCCTTGGAATCCAGGATAAATGGATTCTTGCCTTCCTTGATCAGTTCTGGATTGTTTCTGTATAACTGCCAGTAACCAACTTCAACTGCACGCTTGATCTCGCCCTGAACATCACTCATTCCGCAGCGCAGTCCGTGGCTGATACATGGAGCATAGGCAATGATCAGAGATGGTCCCTTGTGAGCTTCTGCTTCTGTTACTGCCTTTAAGAACTGTGCAGGATTTGCACCCATAGCTACCTGTGCTACATATACATCGCCGTAGCTCATTGCCATCATGCCTAAGTCTTTCTTCTTTCTGCGCTTACCAGCTGCCGCAAACTGCGCAACTGCACCGGTAGGAGTTGCCTTAGATGCCTGACCGCCTGTATTGGAGTAGATCTCGGTATCGAATACCATTACATTTACGTCTGCGCCGGAAGCTAATACATGGTCTAAGCCGCCGTAACCGATATCGTATGCCCAGCCGTCACCGCCGAAGAACCATACGGATTTCTTGGTCAGATGGTCAAAGTTTTCACGAACTGCCTCAGCCAGTGCCTTTACATCATCTCCCGGAACATTTGCTGCAACCAGATCTGCATTTTCATTTAATAAACCGCTTTCCAAAACTGCATTCTTTAATGCTTCTCCGGTTTCACGGGAACTCTTATCATTGTAAGATGCCAGCCATGCTGCTGCTGTTTCCTTGATCTTTGCATCATCTGTCTTTTCAGCCAGTGCTTTTACATGCTCAGCCAGTTTTTCTCTCTGCTGTTCAACAGAAAGCCAGATACCCATACCATACTCAGCGTTGTTCTCGAATAAGGATCCGCCTACTGCAGGTCCCTGTCCCTTATGGTTGGTGGTATATGGGAAGGATGGGAAGCTGGTGGACCATACCTGGGAGCATCCTGTTGCAGTTGCAACATACATACGGTCACCAAACAGCTGTGTGATCAGCTTTGCATAAGGAGTTTCGCCGCATCCTGGGCAGGAACCTGGGAACTCTAACAGTGGCTGCTCAAACTGGCTGCCCTTTACAGTAGTTGTTCCAAATGGATTTGCCTTTGGAGCTAACTTCATAGCATATTCCCAGTTATCTGCTTCATTTAAATTGTTGTCTAATGGCTTCATGGTAATAGCCTTTTCCTTAGACGGGCATACATTTGCACAGCTTCCGCAGCCTGTACAGTCAAGAGCGGATACCTGTAAACGGAAACGTAAGCCTTCTGCGCCTTTGCCCTTAACAGCAGTTGTTGTAAAGGTTTCAGGAGCCTTTGCTGCCTCATCCTCATTTACAAGGAATGGACGGATACAGGAATGAGGGCAAACGTAGGAGCACATATTACACTGGATACATTTCTCGCTGTCCCAAACAGGAATATTAACTGCAATACCTCTCTTTTCGTACTTGGAAGTACCCTGAGGCATGGTTCCGTCTGGCAGATCGGTGAAATCGCTGACAGGAATGTTATCACCCTTCATAGCATTTACAGGCATCTGGATCTTGCGGATCCACTTTGGCAGGTTCTCATCGATCTTCTCTTCTGGAATCTGGATATCAGCCCATCTTGCAGGTACTTCTGCCTCTTCTACCATTTCTACGCCCTTATCAACAGCTGCGTAGTTCATGTTGACGATCTTTTCGCCCTTTCTTCCGTAGGACTTTAAGATAGCTTTCTTCATATATCCAACTGCTTCTTCGATCGGGATAATACCTGTGATCTTGAAGAATGCAGCCTGTAAAATGGTATTGGTCCTGCTTCCCAGTCCCAGTTCTGCAGCAATTGCAGTGGAATCAATGGTATACAGATGGATCTTCTTTAATGCTGCTGCTTTCTTAAATGCAGGAGTTAAATGCTTTTCTAACTCTTCGCCCTTCCAGTCGCAGGTGATCAGCACATTTGCGCCTTCCTTTGCATCTGCCAGGATATCATAGCGGTCCAGATAGGACTTATTGTGGCAGGCAATGAAATCTGCGTGGTTTACAAGGTAGGTAGAGTTGATCGGCTTCTTGCCAAAACGTAAGTGGGAACGGGTAACACCACCTGACTTCTTGCCATCATACTCAAAGTAAGCCTGAACATTTAAGTCTGTGTGGTCACCGATGATCTTAATGGTGTTCTTGTTTGCACCAACAGTACCGTCAGAACCAAGGCCCCAGAACTTGCAGCTGATGGTTCCTTCCGGAACAGTATTTACTTCTGGTCCTACAGGCAGTGACAGATGGGTCACATCGTCATTAATACCTACGGTATAATGGTTCTTTGGCTCTGCTGCCTTCATATTGTCAAACTGTGCGATAACCTGGTCTGGAGTATAATCCTTGCTTGCCAGACCATAACGACATGCTAAAACCTTGATATTTCTGCCTGACTCCAGGATCACAGAACATACATCCTCGTACAGCGGCTCGCCTGCTGCACCTGGCTCCTTGGTACGGTCGCCAACAGTAATCATCTTTACAGTCTCAGGCAGCTGGCTTAAGAAATACTTTGCTGAGAATGGGCGGTACAGATGAGCATCAATGAAACCAACCTTTTCGCCCTTTGCATTTAAGTAATCTACAGTCTCGCGGAGAACGCCGCTTGCAGATCCCATTACTACGATCACACGCTCTGCATCCGGAGCACCATAGTAGTTAAATGGCTTATAATCTCTTCCTGTGATCTTGCTGATCTCGTTCATGTAATCTGCAACGATATCCGGCAGTGCATCATAATAGGTATTGCATGCTTCACGGCTCTGGAAATATGTATCAGAATACTGACCTGTGGTTCTTAAAACAGGATGCTCTGGATTTAATGCATTCTCACGGAATTTTTCCAGTTCCTTCCAGTCAACCAGTTTCTTTAAATCTTCGTAATCCAGACATTCTACTTTCTGGATCTCATGGGAAGTACGGAAACCATCAAAGAAATGAAGGAAAGGTACGTGGCCTTTAATAGCTGCCAGATGAGCAACTGCACCTAAATCCATTGCTTCCTGTGGTGAAGAGGATGCTAACATTGCATATCCGGTCTGACGACAGGCCATAACATCGGAATGCTCTGCGTTAATAGAAATCGCATGGGTTGCCACGTTTCTGGATGCTACATGGATAACACCTGGCTTTAACTGACCTGCAATACGGTACATGGTCGGGATCATTAACATAAGTCCCTGGGATGCTGTATAGGAAGTTGCCAGTACACCGCCGTCTAATGCACCGTGTACTGCGGAAACAGCTCCGCATTCAGACTGCATCTCAACCAGCTTTACCTGCTGGCCGAACATGTTCTTCATTCCATTTGCTGACCACTTGTCAACCAGTTCAGCCATTGGAGAAGATGGTGTGATCGGATAGATCGCTGCTACTTCGGTAAAAGCGTAGGAAGCGTAAGCTGCTGCTTCGTTTCCGTCCATTGCTCTGCTTACTTTACTCATAATCTGTACTTTCCTTTCTTTGTGGGGTTGATCGTTTTTAATTAGTTATCATTTTTCATCTCTGTCAGATCTCTCTTCCCCAGAAATCGGACAGCCGGCGAAATGCCTTGCTTTTGCGGATATGTACTTGTGCATCTTTGTATCTCTTGTATTGCATTTATTTAGTAGTAACATGTACATATCTCATTTAGTTTAACGTGTTAGTAAAACGTTCATCCTTGTCACAAATAATAGTTTATCGTTTGACGTTTGTCAAGTGTTTTGATAAAAATACAATATTCTTTGTCAGTTTTATATAGTTTAACGTATTACTTATTGTGCATTTTTTATGGAGGGGATATATCCTTATTCTTTCCTGCTTGACATAATGTGTGAATCTGGCTTAAGATTGATTTTAGTAAACAAAAAAAGGTATAAAGGTGAATATATGGCAACTATAAAAGATGTGGCAAAACAGGCCGGTGTATCCGTTACAACCGTGTCCATTATCATAAACGGAAAAGCAGAAGAAAGAAAAATCTCCGCTGCTACCCAGGAACGGGTGGCCGAAGCAATGCGGGATTTAGGCTATCAGCCAAACTTAAGCGCAAGACGTCTGCGCTCCCAGGAAAATGAACGCCCTGTGATCGCATTTTTCTGGCCATTGGACTATCGTGTTTCCATTCTGGCTTCTTTCTTAAATTTCATTCAGATAGAAATTGCCGAATCTGGCTTTGACTGTGAAATGATGATACAGACTTATGAAAATGATAAACTGGAACAATATGGTACCACTTTCTTAAAAAATGGCTACAGCGGCGCTATTATCGGTGCATGCTCTGCCAAAGACCAGCAGTGGCTTGAGGGCATCTGCCCCCGTATGCCAGTGATACTGATCAACCGTGAGTCCGAACATTTTTCCACTGTATGCACCGATAATGACGAAGTCGGCCTGATGGCAGCCACAAAGATCCGCCAGAAAGGTTATACAGAAGCAGCTATCTTTGCATCCAGACACTCCTACTTTGCTACCAGTCAGCGTGTCCAGGCATTTATAAGTTCCTGCGAACGTCTGGGAATTGAAACAGACGAAAAATACATTCTGAAGGGATCCAGTACACGAAACGGCGGTTATGAGATCGGCAAACAATACGCTGCCCTTAAGGAACCACCAAAAATGATCTTCTGTGACTCCGATGCCATTGCCCTGGGTGCCTTAAGAGCTTTCCATGAAGAAGGGATCTCTGTTCCGGGAGATGCAGAACTTCTCTCCATTGGTATGTTGGATCCGGAAGCTGCTTCCTACTATGTCCCATCCCTTAGTGTAGTAGAAATGCCAAACAAAGAGATCGGTCAGCAAGTTCTGCGCCTGATGAGAAAAAAAGTTTTAAACAATGATATATCATCAGAGCATGTGAAAGTACATGCGAAACTGATGCTGAGAGAGAGTTTTTCATAATCCATTCGTCATCTATTATTTTTTGCAGGAGCTGTAAATATCAGCTCCTGTCTTTTTATCTCATTACTATGTTATAGTTTCCACAACACGTAATCTTCTTTTTCACGTTTTTTCATTTTCCCTCTTGACACCCTCATTCTTTTTTAGTATTCTTGTTTTAACGTTTTAGTTTAACGTTTGACTTAAGTATTACATATCCTACATGATTCAATCTTTGCAGGTTTCTGACATGCATACTTCCCCTTTTGCATCTGCCAGTACCTGCCGTTCTCTGGCCAGCTTTCAGTACCTGGTCCCTTCCGGATTCTTTTTTTGATTTCCTGCCGGAACCTGCCATTTTCCAGGTACTGTAAACTGACCAGAGAACGATCTCCAAAAAATCAAGAAAATCCAACATTCCCCGACAGGTTTTCTCTTTGATCCACCTGTCAACAGTAAACAACTATAATAAATAATCAAAGGAGCATGTCACCTTGCGGTGACATCCTTATTACGAAATGAAAGGTGTGGTATTTTGTTCTGGAACAAAAAAAAGGCTCCTGAACTTTCTGCTCCTTCCGGAATCGGAGCAGCAGACTTTGCAGGCGCAGGAACTCCTCTTAAATTCAACAGTGTAGATTTCCGCGACGGACAGCAGTCTCTTTTTGCAACCCGTCTTACCACTGCAGATATGATCCCGCTCTTAGAGCAGATGGACGCAGTTGGATATGACTCCATGGAAATGTGGGGCGGCGCTACCTTCGATGTAGCAGTCCGTTTCCTGAAAGACGATCCATGGGAGCGCGTAAGAACCTTTAAAAAATACGTAAAGAAAACCCCATTAAAAATGGTACTCCGCGGCCAGAACCTGGTTGGCTACAAAGCATATCCAGATGACGTAGTAGAAGCCTTCATCGCACAGGCAGCAGAAGCCGGAATCGATGTATTCCTTACCTTCGATGCCCTTCAGGACCTGAGAAACTGCGAAACCGCATTCAAAGCCATCAAAAAAGCAGGCAAAAAGATCGAAGGTTCCGTTCAGTATAATGTAAGCCCATTCCATACAACAGAAGTATTCGTCCAGAATGCCTTAGAACAGGAACAGATGGGTGCATCCCTGATGCACGTAGAAGATATGGCCGGACTTATGACACCGGAAGCTGCCTACGAACTGATCACCGCTTTGAAAAAAGCCCTTAAGATCCCGGTACATCTTCACTGCCACTGCACAGGCGGTATGGCAGAAATGGCTTACTGGGAATCCATCCGCGCCGGTGTAGACGGACTGGATGTATGTGTTTCCTCTATGTCCATGGGACCATCCCTTCCGCCAATCGAAAGCTACCTGGCAGCTTTAAAGGGAACCAGCAGAGATCCGAAGATCGATCTTGGACAGTTCGCTGATATCAACAAAAAATTTGCTGAACTTCGCCGCAAATATGCAGATTTCGGCACCAAACTGGTAGGTGTAGACGTTGGCTGTCTCCAGCATCAGATCCCAGGCGGTATGCTCTCCAACCTGGAAGGCCAGCTTACAGCCATGAAACTGTATGACCGTCTCCCAGAAGTATTAGAAGAAGCAACCCGTGTCCGTGCTGATATGGGATATCCGCCTCTTGCCACCCCATCCAGCCAGATGTGCGGTGCCCAGGCAACCACAAACGTATTAACCGGCAACCGCTACGCAATGGTCAGCCGTGAATTAAAAGACTACTGCCGCGGTCTCTACGGACGCCCACCGGGCCCTATTGATCCAACCCTTCTTGAAAAGGCCCTTGGAGATGAAAAACCGGCATTCATCCGTCCTGGTGACCAGTTAGCTCCAGGAATGGACACAGCAAGAGCCGAAGTCGGCTCACTTGCCCGCACAGAAGAAGACATAGTCACCTATGCCCTCTTCCCAGGCTATGCCCCAGATTTTCTGAAAGCTAAATACAGCTTGCAGTAAATCCCATTTTATTTTATCCACTCACGAACACGCACTAACGCGCTCCACTGCCTGCTGACGCAGGCGGTATGTTTATCAATAATAAGTGAAAGAAGGTATTACGTTGAAACAGACAGACGAAGCTAAGCTGGAGCGTTCCAGAGAGATCCTGGAAACTTTAAAAGAAGCCCGCGGAGGAAAACTTTTAGACTCCCACCGCGTTATGGGAAATGACCCGAACCTGATCAATATGTTCTATCAGCAGTATGTAAACTGCAACAAAAAAGACATCTCTATTCCTAAAAAGTACAGAGAACTGATCGTCATGGCAGTCGGAATTGCAACCTCCACAGAGACCACCATGAAAGTCCATGGAAAACTGGCTCTGGAAAACGGCGCTACCATTGATGAGATCTTTGAAGTTATCCGCATCCTGTTCTTCACCTGCGGTGTAACAAAACTGCTTCCAGCACTGGAAACCCTTGGAGATCTTTTCGAAGCAATCGACCTGGAAGAAAAATAAATATAAACACCGCTATGTAAAAACAAAGTAAACTTTTTTTAACTGAACAGTATAAAAACGCTTTTCAAAAGGCCTTTCTATGATAAAATAAATCACAGGAGGGCCTTTTATTCTATTTCCCACACTTATATATAAAGGTATACATATTATGAAAACAGATAGTGCGCAGATACAATATGATAAAATGACAAAAACCCCCGTCAACAAACTGGTACTGCAGCTTGGACTGCCAACCACAGTGAGTATGCTTGTGACCAGTGTATACAATATGGCAGATACCTTCTTTGTAAGCCAGCTCGGAACCAGTGTCAGCGGTGCTACAGGAGTCGTGTTCGCCCTGATGGCTATTATCAATGCCTTCGGCTTCATGTTCGGACATGGCGCAGGCAGCAATATCAGCCGTAAACTGGGAGCGCATGACGTAGAAAGCGCCCGCAAATTCGCATCCACCAGCTTCTTCTTATCATTATTATGTGGCGCCCTCATTTGCATCCTTGGCTTTCTCTTCCACGCTCCCTTCATGCGTCTCCTTGGAAGCACTGACTCCATCCTTCCTCACGCGATCGAATATAGCACCTGGATCCTTATTGCAGCACCAGCCATGGCATCCAGCTGCGTTATGAATAACATTCTCCGCTACGAAGGAAAAGCCTTCTTTGCCATGCTAGGTCTTGCCTCCGGCGGTATTTTAAACATCTTCGGAGACATGTTCCTGATCTTCGTCCTAAAACTGGGAGTCCGTGGCGCTGGTATCTCCACCGCTATTTCCCAGTACATCAGCATGGCCATCCTCATCAGCCCATTCCTTCGCGGAAAAGTCCAAAGCCGCCTAAACATCCGCTACGTCACCCGACAGTTCAGCGATGTGTCCAACATCCTGGCAACCGGCTTTCCAAGCCTGATGCGCCAGGGACTTAACAGCGTTTCCGTTATGGTATTAAACCGCTTTGCAGGCCCTTACGGTGATGCCGCTATCGCAGCCATGAGCATTGTCACCAGGATCATAAACTTCCTCTTCTGTGTAGCACTGGGCATAGGACAAGGCTTCCAACCCGTCAGCGCCTTCAACTACGGCGCAGGAAAATACAAACGTGTCCGTAATGCTTTCTGGTTCAGCGTAAAAAGCAGCTTCGTAGTAATGAGCATTTCCGCCTTTATCGGAATAACCTGCTCTGCCCCCATCGTGCGCATGTTCCGTGATGACCCGGCAGTCCTTGCCATCGGTATTCCCGCCCTGCGTATCCAGTGCATTGCCCTCTTCTTCATGCCACTTTCCCTCTATGGAAACATGCTCTTCCAGAGCATTGGAAAGAATGGCCGTGCTACCTTCCTGTCTATGATCAGAAGCGGACTCATTTTCATTCCCGTCCTCTGTATCATGAACACTATCCTTGGACTCACCGGAATTCAGATATCCCAGACCATCTCTGATATCATATCCGCTTCTATCACACTTCCGATGGTCGTAAAATTCTTTAAAACCATGCCTAAAGACAAATAAAATTTCCATCAAAAAACCTCCCGGACTGTGTCCGAGAGGTTGGCAACACCCTAGCTGAAAAGAGGATGAGGTACATGAGAAGCATCCATTTCAGAAAAAAGACCTGTTTTGTGAGTATAGCGTCAGGTCTGTGATACACTGTCTGAACATGCGCAGCATGTGAGTTTGTATCACAGACCTGACAAAAAGCGACGGAGCAAAACAGGTCTTTTTTCGCCGGAATGCGCTTATGTACCTCATCCTCTTTTCTTTCGAATATGTGCCCTATTTCCTACGAAACACCCCTCTAACCTTCTCCACATAAGGCTTCGTCCAAGGAATATTTCCCAAAAGCACCCAGGCAATACAAAGCAGCAGCAACACCGTCTGCCAATGCCCAAACGTAAACAAAATCGGATGATCTGCAGAAGAAGCCAATGATACCGCCTGTCTAAAGTTAGAATCCATCATCTGTCCCAAAACCATAGCCAGGATCAGCGGTGCAACCGGATAATCAAACCTTCTCATCAAAAATCCGATCACTCCAAACAAGAACATCAAAGCCACATCAAACAACCGGTTATTACATGCAAAAGATCCGATCACACAAAGACTGGTCACAACCGGGATCATCACATTCTTCGGTATCGTGATCACCTTACTGATCCTCGGCGCTACCAACAATCCAAGTACCAACAGCGCGAAGCAGGCAATAATCCCCGCGATCAAAATAGCCTGAAACGCCTCCGGATTTTTCCTGATAAACATAGGTCCCGGCTGCAGTCCATGAACATAGAATACAGACAAAATGATCGCAGTAACCGCATCACCAGGCACAGCCAGCGTCAGCATCGGAATAAGCGCACCACCAATACATGCATTATTAGAAGACTCACTGGCCATAATACCTTCCACAGCACCTTCACCAAATGGCACCTCCGGTTCCTTCACAATACGCTTCGCCTCATTATAAGCAATAAACGAAGCCACCGGACCACCGGCACCAGGAAGCGCACCAACCAGCATACCAATCGTCGAAGTATAAATAGACAGTTTCCAATGTTTAAGCACTTCCTTCAAACTAACCTTCGTCTTCTCCATAGCCAGAACATTCTGTTCCTGATCAAGACTATAAATAACACTCAACACCTCAGCAAATCCAAAAAAGCCAACCAGCGCCGGTACCGTACTGATACCACCTGCTAAATTCTGGATCCCCAAAGTCAGTCTCTTCGTACCCATTAACGGATCAAGTCCCACCATGCTGATGATCAGTCCCAGCATTACGCTGACCAATCCCTTTGCATAATTCTTCGTGCTGACAGATCCAACTGTCACCAGTCCAAACAAAGCCAACAGGAAATAATCCATTTTCGTAAACTTAATAGCAATCGCCGCAACCGGCTCAGCCAACAGTCCCAAAGCAATAAATCCAAAAACACTACCCACGAAAGAATAGATCGTAGCCGTAAAAAGCGCCTTATAAGACTGTCCCTTCTTAGACATAGGATAACCATCCAAAGTAGTAACAACTGAAGACGGCGCACCAGGAATATTGATCAAAATAGCAGAAACAGCACCTGAGAATACACCCACCACATAAACGCCCATGATCATAGCCAAAGCGTCAGAATGATCCCAGGTATAAGTAATAGAAACAAGCAGCGCTGTAGCCATGGATACAGAAAGTCCCGGTATAGCACCTACAAAAAGACCTGCCACAGATCCCAAAAGGACCATAAGAAGAAAGCGCAGATCCACGATCGATAACATTTCCAACATCTGTTTTTCCTCCTTAAACTTATGGCAGCATTACATGTAAACAAGTCCTAAATGCAATACTCAAAAACAATGATGTCCCAATAGGAACAAGTACAAGCACAGCCACTTTTCTCACCTTCATAAACCACATCATAGCGATCAGAAAAATAACCGTAGCAACCTCAAAAATAGAGATCGTAATACTAAAACTCAAGATTCCGATCGTAACCCGCGGAATTGAAACCGCTCCCAGAACCAGATAATAAAGTCCACAAAGCACCAGCACTCCCAAAACTCTTGCCATCTTTCCCTTACTATCTGTCTTTTCTTTCAAAGTAATTCCATTCCCGGCTCTCTTCATAGCCAGAACTCCCTGTCCCATGATCCAGATAGAAAGCCCGATCAGTGCTGCACCAACCAATGCCGGAAAAAGATACGGAGACTGGCTCCAAGATTTATTAAACGCCTTTGCATAGGATATAAGAGAATACGAGAGCAGCAAAATGCCGCTCCCGCAAAATAAGATACCCTCTGCAATCAGTGAAGAAACTTTGTTTTTCATTGATCAATCCTCAATTAACTCTCAACATTTCCAGATTACAGTTCCACCATATGCTGAACTGTAACTATCACTCTGCAACTCTTGCAATACCAAAATCCTCAGGGCTCTTCTCAGCTACGCCGTTGTCATACTGTAACCAGCAGATAACAGACTTCCAGTTATCATAGAACTTCTGGATAGAAGCATCATCTGTATACTCTTCATAAACAGGATCAGCTGCTTTCTGCTTAACAAAATCAGTCCACTCAGGATCAGCAAATACCTTCTGGGATGCTGCCTTTAATACATCAACCACATCCTGTGGAGTATCATTATTAACAACAAAGCTTAACAGAGTATAAGGAATATTTAAATACTTCTCAGCTTCCGGTACAGACTCAGTAAATGCAGGAATGTCAGGATAAGCTTCCATTCTCTTATCAGAGAAAACAGCTAAAGGCTTAACATCGCCACTTTCAATATAGCCGCCTAAAGTAGAGATATTAGGGTTAGTAAAATCAACCTGTCCGCCAATTACGCCTAACAGAGCATCATTACCGGAGTCAAAACTGGTCATAGCCACATCATAACCAAGCTCCTTCATAACAAGTCCCTGGTTGTGTCCGCTTCCGCCAGGACCAGAGTGAGACATAGTGATCTTTCCAGGATTTGCCTTAATATCATCCAGTAACTCTTCCAGAGTGTTGTACTTGGAGTCTTTACCAACAACCAGTACCTTAGGATCTCCTACTAATGGAGAAATAACAGTAAAATCAGAATAATCCAGATCGCAGACATTCATAGTGCGATAGGTTCCCATGGTCTCTGCACAAACTAATACAGTATAACCATCAGAAGGCTGTTCCTTTACAAACTGGGAACCGATAGAACCAGAAGCACCACCCTGGTTGGTAACTGTAATAGCCTGTCCTAAATACTTCTCTAACAGAGCTGCTAACTTTCTGCCCCATACATCCGTAGTTCCGCCTGCTGCGTAAGGGATGATCATAGTAATAGGCTTGGTAGGATAATCAGCAGTTGCTACTAAATCTCCCTCTGCTGCAGACTCAGCTGCTTCGCCGGACTCTTCCTTGTCCCCTGCCTCTGCTGCGGTGGTTTCTGCTGATGGCTCAGCTGCTTTTGTTGTCTCATTTGTGGATACAGAAACACTGCATGCTGTCATAGACAGGCACATTGCAGCAGCTGTAGCCAGTGCGACCCATTTTTTCAGTTTCATAATACTACACTCCTCTTTCTGTAAAATAATATACTCTCGTAATCTCCGCTGTGCTAATGCAGATTATAACACAGCAGGTGACAGGTTTCAACAACAAACTTTGCCAAGTTAAAACTTTAAAGCTTTTACTCACTGTTGTCATATTCCTTGTATTCTTTCCTGAAACATGGTATCATTTTTGCTGTATACAACCTCAAAGTAATTTTTTATACCCACAGGAGGATTCCTAAAAAATGCCCACAAAACTGACAAAACCCATTTTCCTCTGCGGCTACACCAGCAGTGGAAAAACTACCATAGGAAAAGAACTGGCCCGCCAGCTTGACGTACCGTTTTACGATACAGACGAACTGATCACCTCCCAGACAGGACAGACTCCACAACAGATCTTCGCCTCTCAAGGCAACGAAGCCTTCCGCAATATTGAACATGAGATCACCAAACAGGTATCCAGCTATCCCCCCTGCGTAATTTCCACAGGTGGCGGTCTGCTCACCTACTCCCGCAACGGCGATCTTCTCTCCAAAGCCGGTACCATTATCTACTTAAACCGCCCCTTTGAAAACTGCTACAAAAGCCTGATGCGAAATCCTGACCGGCCTCTTATCAAAAACAACACCAAAGAAGAACTTCTTGACCGATACAACAAGCGGGCAGTCTCCTATGAGGCTTACGCAGCATTTACAGTAAAAAATGACCGCACCCCACAGGCAACTGCCCGTCATATCATTGAACTACTTTTCTAAAAACATCATAAGTATTTCTTCATAATTTCATACAGCAGCTCAATACGGATGGGCTTAGATAAATGTTCATTCATCCCAGCCGCCAGAGCTGCTTTCACATCTTCCTCAAAAGCATAGGCTGTCATAGCAATGATCGGTTTATTGGCATGGACCGGATCCGCCAGTTTCCGGATCCTTCTTGCAGCCTCATACCCATCCATTACCGGCATCATGATATCCATTAAAATAAGATCAATATCATCTGCCTCCGGCTGACTCATATATTCTACCGCCTTCTGTCCGTTTCCCACACAGACCACATGGATGCCTGCTTCCTGCAAGATGGTTTCTGCGATCTCACGGTTCAGTTCCACATCTTCTACCAGAAGTACCTTCCTGCCCTTAAAAGTATCCGGCGCAATGATCTCATTTCCGCCAATACCGCCTGCCTTGCTGGAATTTTGCAGCACATCATAAAGTTCCGATAAAAACAACGGCTTGGCACAAAATGCCGTAACACCTGCTTCTCTTGCCTCATCCTCAATATCCGACCAGTCATAAGCAGTCAGAATAATGATGGGCACCTCATCTCCAATCTCACTTCGGATCCGTCGTACTACCTCCACGCCATTCATATCCGGCATCAGCCAGTCAATAATGTATACATGGAACGGATCATTCTGCTCAGTAGCATATTTTGCCCTGAAAACTGCCTCCTTTCCGGAAGTCGTCCACTCAGGCCGCAACCCGATCGTCCGCAACATCTTTTCCACGCTGACGCAGCTGTCCATATTATCATCTGCCACCAGTGCCCGAAAACCGTTTAATTCCTGGATCACGCCCCGGTTCTTTGTTGCAGAAGTAGTCTTAAAACGCAAGCCAATAGTGATCTCAGAGCCTTTTCCCAGCTCACTTTTCACCTTTATATTTCCGCCCATCATATCTACAATATTCTCTTCCCGTCTACCTCTGCCTCATAGGTGATACTGTTCTCTTCATCCCGTTCTTCCGGATCTCGGCTGTTAAAAAATGTTTCTATACTTTCCAGAGACAGATCTTTCTTTAAACTCTCCTTATACTCTTCCACTGCAGAATTACAGACAATAAAATCAGCCAGCCCGGTATACATACCAGTCTGACTGATTTTTAACAACCATGGTGCAAAATTCATCCGCGTATATGTATTCTTTTCTATATCCACCAGGACACTATTAAAGAAACTTCCACCTAAAACCTGCAGTACGTCTTCTTCCCTCATCCTAAGCTCCTTTAATTCCCGTCAAACCAAAAATCTCATACTGCTTTCATTTTAAGGGATGGGCTAAGGATTGTCCAGCAGATTTTAAAACGGTCCTATATTAATTGTCTGGGCAATGATCAGCATAATGACACTTACAACAGTCCAGATACAATGCAGTGGAAACTGGAATTTCAGCCAGTCTACCCAGTTTACTTTGGCAACTGCCATCGTTGCCATGTAAGAAGCATTGGTAGGATAAATAGTATTGGACCAGCCATCACCAAACTGTGTGGCAAGGACAGCGCCCTGCTTGGAAACATGAAGGATATCTGCCAGTGGAGACATGATAGGCATGGTAGCTGTCATCTGGCCGGAACCGCTGTTGATCGGGAAATTAAGCAGCATGCCGGCAATAAAGATACCCACAATAGCCAGAGTAGGAGGAAAAGCGCCTGCAATCTTTGAAATTCCATAAACAAATACGTCAAGTGTATTGCTGGTTGTCATAAGAAGGGCAATGGTACGTGCAAAACACATAACAAGGGCTCCCTGAAGAATATCTCTTGCACCATTCATGAACATTTTACAGGTATCAGTAAGACTGTGGCCGGAGAGAACGCCGGCACCTGTACTCATTACCAGGAACAAACCTGTCATTTCAGCAATATCCCAGCCAAGCTTGATCACACCGAAAATATTAAAGAAAAAGCAGACAACAACATAGACACATACCACTTTGTTTTTAGCGCTTAAAGTTGCATTCTGAGTCATCTGCATATTCTCTTTTCTGCGTATCTCATCTTCTTCGTAGGTAGCACTGAGTATAGGATTTTTGCGTATTTTCTTCGCATATCTTAAAATATACCATACAGTGATCCCGTAAAAAAGGAAGAAGCAGATGGCACGATACCACATAGCAGAATAAAGAGGAAGCTGGCAGATTTTCTGGCCGATAATAGTAGTAAACGGATTTCCCATACCCGTACTATAGCCAACGCAGTTTCCGCAGATAACGATAGCAAGGGCAGTCATGGTATCAAAACCAAGATCCAGTACCAGCGGCAGTATCATGGGAAGGAAGATGATACAAAGCTCCGGAGCCCCCATAAAGGACTCAAAAAGTCCAAAAACAAGAATGAGGAACGGGATCGCCATTTCCCGGTTCTTATCAAATTTTTTAAGGATGATGGCAAGAGCAGCCGGGATAATGCCAAGTTCATTGATAATGCCGAAGGTTCCACCTACTACAAGAGTCATAAAGATCATGCTGGCAGCATTGGTAAAACCTCCAGAGTAAGCAGATATAAACTGGATAAATGTAATCGGGGTTTTTGGAAGATAATGAAAGCTGTTAGGATCAACAATATTTCTTCCTGTATTGGGATCTAATACCCGGTCATAAGCTCCTGCAGGCATAATCCACGAAAGTACAGCAAAGAACATAGCAATTCATACCAGTATAACAAAAATGTGGGGGATCTGTATTTTTTTCTTCACAGTATAGTTCTCCTCTCCGTTTATGGTTCATCAACGGTTACATGAACAAGTGCCTCTGCAATGGCTGCTTCTGAAAGTTCCTGTCCGATACCCGGTCTGTCTGATACATAGAATTTTCCATTTACAGGCTGATAATCATACTTGCCAAGACGGGCAATAGCAGGCTGTGTGGAACGAAAATGATGTTCATAAATCGCAAAATTGGTAGTAGCGGCTGTCAGCTGTAAAGCAGCTGCTGTGGAAATTGGACCGCCTGCACAGTGGATCTGCGCCTTTACGTCAAAAGCTTCTGCCATGGTACAGATCTTTCTGCACTCTGAAATACCGCCGCAGTTGCAGGCATCCGGCTGAACTAACTGGATAGAGTTATCTTTAAAGTAATTAAGGAACTGCCATCTGGTATATAAACGTTCCCCAGATGCCAAAGGAGTGCGGACCTTTTCACGGATCAGCTTCTGGAATTCCGGGCGGAGGGGCGTACAGGGCTCTTCTAAGGCGTAAAAATTATATTTATCGCAAAGCTCTCCTAATTTAATACCGGAAGTAACATCGGTACGCCCATGATTTTCCATGATAATATCAACATTGCCGCAGGCTTCGCGGATCGCAACAATACGTTCTTCTACCATATTATAAAAATCAGTAGAGACAAAACCTTCACAGTCACGGTTTGGAATATCTTTCTTATCCCGGTCATAAAGAGTAAAATCCAGCTTTACCGCATCATATCCGTCTTCCATTGCATATTTACAAATATCTGCGTATTCTTTTGCGGTACCTCTTGGCCCTACATCTTCATTCCAGCCAAACTGAAGCTGTGACGCATAGCAGCGGATGCTGTCATTTACCTTTCCGCCTAATAATTCATAAACAGGAACATTTAATACTTTTCCCTTGATATCCATTAAGGCAATGTCAATGGCGCTGATAGCTGCAAAGACAACCGGGCCGCCGCCCTGGCCCCAGAAGCTTACTTTAAACATTCTCTCCCACAGCTCATCTGTACGCATAGGATCTTTTCCGATGACCAGACGGGAGATATCCTGGAGCATGCCGATCCCCGCAGGTGCTGCGTAATCAAAAGCGATCCCCGCTTCACCGTCACCATAGAAACCTTCATCTGTCCATACCCGGCAGCAGATGGGACGTCTGCTGGCTCTCTGGGCAGTAGCATCCAGCATGTAAATATCAACTTTTGTTATCTTCATAAAAAACTCCATTCTGCCGCCCAACAGCAGCCCAAACTTTTAATAAACTTTTTCCTGTTTTTTCCAATTACCCAAAGCTTTCTCAACTTTATCAAACGCCTCCTCCAGATACGCTCTGGGGCAGGCGAAATTCACACGGATAAAACCGGGAGCAGAAAAAGACTCTCCGTCATTAAATTTCACACCTGCTTCTTTCATAAAAAAGCCGGCAGGATCACTTAATCCGGTTTCTCTGGCATCGATCCAGCCTAAATAAGTACCTTCACTGTGGCAGATAGAAAGCCCCGGGATCCGGCTGATCCGTTCGTCCAGCCATTTTTTATTTTCCTTCAGGTATTCTAACAGTTCCTGCCGCCATTCTTCCCCTTTTGTAAAAGCTGCCTCAAGGGCAACAAAAGAAAGAGTATCAAAAGGCGCATGCATCGTTGCTGCTACTTCTTCGTATTTATGTCTTAACTTTTCATTTGGGATAATGGCAAATGCCACCGGAAGACCGGGTATGTTATAGGTCTTGCTTGCAGAATGATGAAGGATCACTCTCTGTCTGGCTGCTTCATTTAAGGTAATCGCAGGAATATGTTCTCCTTCCAGGATCAGGTCACTGTGTATCTCATCTGCAACCACCACAATGTCATGTCTGGCAGCAAATGCAAATAACTCCTCAAGTTCCTTTCCGGTAAATACACGACCTACCGGATTATGAGGATTACACAGCACAAAGGTGGTCACATCCTGTGTAACCGCTTTTTCCATTGCCTCAAAATCAAAGGTATACAGCCCGTTTTCCTGTTTTAAAGGTACACGGATCACCGGCTTTCCCGCTTCCTGAGGCAATTTCTGGTTAATATGGGGATACATAGGAGTTGCCACCATAATGGTGCCGCCTAAAGCTCTGGCAGCAATATTATTTCCTGTATTAACTCCATGGTTAAACAGGATCCATTCTTTTTTTACATCAAAATCATATCTTCTCTTATAATAGGAAATAACTGCCTGATAAACACTTTCTCCGGGAAATGTATATCCGAAAAATGGATGTTCCAGGCGTTTTTTCAGTGCTTCTAAAACAGGCTCTGCCACAGGAAAGTCCATATCCGCAACCCACAGCGGGATATAATCTCCTCCCTGGCCGTCCCATTTAGAGCAGTCTGTATTTTTTCTGTTTATCTGTCTGTTAAAATCAATTTTCATTTGGGGGACTCCTTTCGCAGCCGCTTGTTTTTCCTATGCGCTCCACATTTAAACTCAGGTCCCCCGCGCTGACGCGCTCCACTGCCTGCTGTCGCAGGCGGGACCTTCGTTAAGGGTCCAAGAAAAACAAATGTCTGCTACGCAGCCGCTTGTTTTTCTTTTGGACTCCTTAAACTCACAAGCCCCGCGCTGGCGCGCTCCACTGCCTGCTGACGCAGGCGGCTTGTTCGTTAATGGCTTGCGAAAAACAAATGCGCCTCGGGCGGCGCTTGTTTTTCTCTGCGCTCATTATATCGTATACGACCACTTAGGCAGTACACGCTCTAAGAACTGCTTTGTTCTTTCTTCTTTTGGATTGGAAAAGATCTCATCCGGCTTTCCTTCTTCCACTACAACACCACCGGCCATAAAGATCACACGATTGGCTGCATCAGAAGCAAAGCTCATTTCATGGGTCACTATGATCATGGTGATCCCTTCTTTTGCAATATCTTTGATAACTTTTAATACTTCTCCCACCAGCTCCGGATCCAGGGCAGACGTAGGTTCGTCAAAAAGGATCACATCCGGATTTAACACAACAGCTCTGGCAATTCCCACTCTCTGCTGCTGTCCGCCGGAAAGCTGGGACGGATAATAATCTGCCTTATCCTTAAGACCTACCTTTTCCAATGCATCAAGAGCGATCTCCTTTGCCTTTTCTTTTGATACGCCTCTTGCCTGGGTCAGTCCTTCCATTACATTTCCAAGGGCCGTTTTATTGGCAAACAGATTATAATTCTGGAAAACCATGGCAGTCCTTAAACGGATCTCATGGATTTCTTTCTTCTTTGCTTTTGCTGCGTCTACCGTAATATCTCCTACTGTGATCGTTCCTTCATCTGCTCTTTCCAGGAAATTAATGCACCGCAGCATGGTGGTCTTTCCGGAGCCGCTGGGGCCGATCACTACCACCACATCTCCTTTATTTACAGTAATATCAACACCTTTTAAAACCTGGTTCTGTCCAAATGCTTTATGTAAATTTTTAATCTCGATCATATCTTACCTCCTGCCGCATATTTATACCGTTTTTCCATTACATAAAACAGCTTTTCCACGCAGACGCACATAGCCCAGTATACGACAGCTACTGCAATATATGCCTCCAGATAACGGAAATTCACAGCTGCCGAATTGATAGCCGCTCCTAAAATATCATTTACGGAAATAAGATATACAATGGATGTGGACTTTAAAAGACCGATCACATTGTTGCACAGAACAGGAAGGGCTGCAGGAACAGCCTGTGGAAAGACCACCCGAAACAATGTCTTTGTCCTGGTAAGTCCTATGGAATACGCAGCTTCATACTGTCCTTTTCCCACGGAAAGGAGAGCGCCAAGAACTGTTTCTGTGATTTGCACCACTGCATAAATGCTTAACGCAGCAATACCTATATATATTTTATTCATAGTCTGCAGCGGCTTTGCCCACTCATAGCTTAATGCCAGGTAATCAATAGGCTTTAAGATCAGGTAATTGATCATAAGCACCAGCAGTACCGCCGGTATTCCTTTTAAAATATTAGACTCATTTTTTAAAAACGAAGCTGCAAAAGGAACATTGAAGCGGCGGATCACCGCAAAGGGAACACCAAAAAGGAAACCTATAAACAGGGGAGCAAAAGTCAGCAGCAAAGTAACCGGCATAGCTTCCCATATTTTCCCGATCACTGTAAAAACATACGAAAACTCAAAGGGCGATGCCATTTTCCTTCCTCCTTGTCTGACCATTAAGCCGGTGCTCCATCCAGGTAAACAAACGCTCCAGTAAATAGGAAACGATGATAAATATGATCGCTGCATCTACATAGCCTTCCAGAACACGGTTGGTACGTGTTCCAATAGCTTTTACCTGACCCATGATATCAATAATTCCCAGTGTAAATGCCATTGCAGTTGCCTGGAAAGATCCGATCACACGGGTTCCAAATGCAGGCGCTGCTATTTTAAATGCCTGTGGGATAATGATCCTTTTATAGGTCTGAAATGTGGTAAGTCCTACAGAAGCTGCCGCTTCAAGCTGGCCCTTGGGAACACTTTCAATAGAAGACCGGATGATCTCCGACATAAATGCCCCATCATTTAAAAGATATGTAACCAGTACAAAAAACAGCTTACTCCAATGGTTAATATCCACTCCTAAGGGTGCTACAAGAAGTGGCAGTCCATAATAGACTACAAATAGCTGCACCAGGATCGGGGTACCTCTTACAAAAGAGATATAAAGAGCTGCCAGTTCTTTTAACACTGGTATTTTAAAGATACGTGCCGCTGCCAGAATAAATCCCAGGACCAGCCCCCCTGCAACGCTCACTACTACAATAAGAAGCGTTACAGGGAAACGGGATAAGATCTTTGGGAAATATTCCACCATATCGCTGAAACGGAAAATGCTGGAAAGATCCATGTTTTATGCTCCTGTTCTGTTACTGTTCATGTTATAAGATCATTCATAAAATACGTGTACCGTAAATTTATTCTTCTGAGTTATAATCACTTCCTGTGTACTCAATAGAAAGCTTTGTAAGAGTTCCGTCTTCTTTCATTGACTTTAAAGCAGTATCCATGTCATCCCGGAGCTGTTCCTCTCCCTGTGCCAGCATGAAATAGGCCTGTGACTCGCTGAAATAGCTGTCTTCGTTAATATCATAGCCACCGCCAAATGCTTCATTGTATTTTTTAAATGTCTTCTTGGTTGCAACAATGGCATCCAGTCTTCCGTTCATTACATCATCATAAATACTTTCATTGGTAGCACCATTGGAATATACAATATCGATTTTATTGTCATGTTCTGCATTGTATGTTTCCAGAATCGCTGCTGTGTTGCTTCCCTGACCGGCACTTACTTTCTTTCCAACCAGATCATCAATAGAGTGGATATCATCTCTTCCTTTTTTGTATACAAGACGCTTATTGTAAGCGGCAAAACCTTCATTTGTAAACAGATACTTCTTCTCTCTTTCCGGGTTCTTCTCAAACTGCTGGGAGCCAATGGAAACCTTCTTTGCATCCAGAGCAACAGAAATGTTGGCAAGTTCCATGTTTTCAATCTGGAATTCATACTGTGGAAGGCGGTTGTCGATCTCCTGTAAAACAGCTACATCATAGCCTGCAGGCTGATTGTTTTCATCTATGTAGGTATATGGTTCAAAAGTGGCACCTACTGCTACGTAAACTTTTCTTACTTCCTGGCTGTCTGAATTTCCCTGGGTTGTATTCTGTCCTGCATCCTGAGCTGCCCCACTCTCTGCTGTTTTGCTGCTGCAGCCAGCTAAAACTGCTGCCGCAAGTACAGCTCCTGCAAATATTCTGATGCCTGACTTCCATTTTCCTCTCATAATTGCTGCCTCCTGATCTTTCATGATCTCATCTATTCTGTTCTCACTTTTTCCAACCTATCTAATCTGTTATTTCTCTTCTTTTTTATCGTCCTCATCATCCCATAAAGGCTGCTGTAAAAGCCGCTTATAATAAGCTCTTGTCTGATACAGCGCACCTACCGGGTTGTGGGCCAGAACACGGTCCTTTGTGACCAGCGTAGTTGCCAGAGCCTTGGAATATTTATAAAATAAACTGTCATGGCCTACACAAAGCCCCACTACTACATTTAACTGGGTCCCCGCTTTATTTAAAAGCTTTGCCTGTAAAATAGGATTACACATCACCGGTCCGGTCTTACATGTATATTTGGGATCCAGACCAATATCTGTTTTATCTACAGAACCTACCTTACATGCCACTCCGTATACATCAAAGCCATTTAATTTCAGTATCCTTGCGAAAATACGGCTCTCTTCGATCAGGCCCACACAGGTTGCGATGCCGATCTTCTTTGCACCGATCCTTTTCGCTACTTCCATGATCTCCTCTACACGGGTATATTTTCCATAAAAGCCACCTTCCACTTCAGCTGAAGCAATGGCTATCTTATTGTTTTCTTCATTTTCTGTATAAAGCTTAACTACTTTTTCTAATTCTTTTTCAGTCAGTTTTTCTGTAAGACAAAATTCCGGATAAGAAGCGTTCCGCTTGGAACAGTTAAGCACACCACAGTCCGTACAGCTGTGGGGAAATATCTTTTTCTCTGCACTTACTGACACTTCCTGAGTTTTTTCCACATTTTTCTTAGCCTTACTGCTTTTTACCTTGCTATCTTTTTCTTTCTTGTCACTCATATGCTTTCTCCTCGCCTTTTATTAACCAATCACATTGGTATGTTAATGGGTATTATAGAGATGGTGAGCATTTTTGTCAACAAGTGATTTTCTATTGCCAGTTATAAAAGAAGACTATAGCAGAACAATTGCACAAAATGTCTGTTCCACATAAAAATCACAAATTTCTCTGGTATACTCACAAAAACAATGAAAGTAAAGAGAGGTACAATGTTTATGAAGATCCTCAGAAAAACACTGCATATCGGCGGCATGAGCTGTGTAAACTGTGAACACAGGATCCGGTACGTCCTGAAAACCGCACCCGGGATCCAGGACGCTACTGTAAGCTACAATACCGGCCTTGCCCATGTTACTTACGATACCGATACCATTTCCTTAAAACAGATCCGGGAGATCATTGAAAAAAACGGCTATACCACTTTGCCGGAAACAGGAACATCCGATTATGATATGAAAAAAAACTTTGTCTCACTGGCTGTTATCCTGTTTTTATATGCCCTTTTACAGCATTTCGGCATTCTCAACCTGCTGGCTCCAGGGCAGCTGGCAGATACAAAAATGGGCTATGGCATGCTGTTTGTGATCGGACTTATTACATCTGTACACTGTATTGCCATGTGCGGCGGCATCAACCTGTCCCAGTGTATTCCACAACCTTCAAATGCCTCTGATGTTTCCGGAAGCAGCCGCGCTCTTGACATTTTTCTTCCGGCTCTTCTTTATAATACAGGCCGTGTGATTTCTTATACAGCGATTGGTTTTCTTTTAGGTCTTGTTGGCATGCTGTTAGGCGCCGGTACACAGACCGAGATTTCCTATTTTCTCCAGGGTAGCTTAAAAATGATCGCCGGAATTTTTATGGTGATCATGGGCATCAATATGCTGGGGATCTTTCCCTGGCTTCGTCCACTTACCTTACGGATCCCACGTTTTTTATCCACAAAAGTCCTTAAAAAGCGTGCTTCCAGCCGACAGCCACTGTTTGTTGGACTTTTAAACGGCCTGATGCCCTGCGGTCCCCTTCAGTCCATGCAGATTGTGGCTCTGGCCTGCCAAAATCCATTTTCCGGTGCTTTATCCATGTTTTTATTCAGTCTTGGAACCGTTCCCCTTATGCTTGGGCTTGGCTCTCTGGTCTCCGTTCTTGGAAAGCGTTTTGCAAAAAAAATGACCACTGTTGGCGCCATCCTTGTAGTTGTCCTCGGTCTTGCCATGTTTTCCCAGGGAACTGCATTAGCCGGTATTTCCGAAGGCCCGGAAAATTCTCAAAATACAGCAAATCCTCAAAATACGGGAACTTCCGAAGATCAGGGAACCTCGACAGATACCACAGATTCTTCCAATGCTGCCGATAAAACACCCCAGGATGAAAATGCAAATAACATCCAGGTCATCTACAGCACCTTACAGCGCGGAAGATATCCTGATATCAAAGTTCAGACCGGTGTTCCTATAAAATGGATCATCAATGCTCCCAAAGGCTCCCTTAACGGCTGCAACTACAGAATGTTGCTGCGCTCCTTCGGAATTGAACATACCCTTTCAGAAGGAGAAAATGTGATCGAATTTACTCCTTCTAAATCCGGAACTTTTCAATATACTTGCTGGATGGGAATGATACGTGGTAATATCACTGTAACAGATACACTAGAAACTTCTCCAACTGATCCAGATACAAGTACAGGAGCGGAAGAAACAGATCCTGAAACAGAACCATTTTTTAACGGCTCCGGTATGGGCTGCTGCGGAAGCTAAAAACATCTGGAATTGTATGGCGAAAACTTGTAATGAGGATGTTTAAGAAGGAATGGATGATTGATATGATGGAACAGAAAACGATACTGATCGTCGATGATGAAAACATGATGCGTGAGGCCGTTGCCTCCTATCTTGAAAAGCAGGGATATCATGTGCTCCAGGCAGAAACAGGAACGCAGGCACTCAGCCTTCTGGAAAAAGAAACGGTTTCCTTTGTAATCCTGGACCTGATGCTTCCAGATATATCCGGTGAAGAAATCTGTTCCAGAATACGCAGGCAGTCCCGGATTCCCATTATCATGCTCACAGCCAAAACCATGGAAGATGATATGTTAAATGGTTTAAACCTTGGAGCAGACGATTATATCACCAAGCCTTTCAGCCTGAAAAACCTGTATGCCAGGATCCAGGCAGTATGGCGCAGGTCAGACCATGACCTGAAGCCTCTTGCAGAAAAATTTTCATGGAATGCCGGGGATCTGGTGATCGACTATAACCGGAAAGAAGTGTTAAAAAAGGGGGAAACTATTTCACTTACCCCCATTGAATGGAAGATCTTATCTGCATTTACCAGATATCCTCAAAAAGTATTTACAAGAGACGAACTGATTGCTTCCGCTTTCGACACGGATTTTTCCGGATATGACCGGGTGATTGACACCCACATTAAAAATCTGAGAAAGAAAATAGAAGATGACCCCAAAAATCCCATTTATCTGTGTACAGTTCATGGAATTGGATACAAGTTCGGGGGAAATATATAATGAAACATAAGAAACACAAGATAAGCACACAATTATCTGCCGGATTTGCAGTAATCGTCCTGATCACTATTTCCGTAATCAGTCTCACTGCCAATCTGCTGATCAGCCATCAGTTTGAGAAATATGTAGCCAGACAGAGGGAGACCTTTGCCGAACAGCTGATCACCACACTTCTGTCCCAGTATAACAGCAGCAACCAGACCTGGAACCTGGATTATATCCATGGTGTGGGAATGTATGCTTTAAAAGACGGATATATCATCAAGGTGTATGACAAAGATAAAAATATCATCTGGGATGCCGAAAATCATGACATAACCCTATGCCACCAGATCATGAAAGACATCCATACAAATATGGAGAAGAAGCGGCCCGGCCTTAAGGGCAGTTTTTCCACTTATCACTATACATTAAGCCAGGACAATAAAATTGCCGGTTATGCAGACATCAGCTACTACGGCCCTTATTATTTCAGTGAAAGTGACTTCCAGTTTCTGGACTCTTTAAACCAGATCCTGTTTATCACCGGTATTTCTTCTCTTATCCTTGCAGTGATTGCCGGTATGCTCCTTGCAAAACGGCTTTCTGTTCCTCTTACAAAGGCAAAAGAAACGGCCGAAAAGATTGCTGATGGAAATTATCAGATTCGATACGGAGCAGATAAAACCAATACCGCAGCCTTAGAACTGGCCCAGCTTGGCCAGGCTATTGACCATATGGCTGAAAATCTTGAAAAACAGGAAGACGTCCGCAGACAGCTGACCTCCGATGTAGCCCATGAACTTCGCACCCCGGCGGCAAATGTGTCTTCCCAGTTAGAAGCCATGATCGAGGAAGTCTGGGAACCAACAAAAGAGCGGCTTCAAAGCTGCTATGATGAACTCGGCCGGATCTCCGGTATTATTTCCGATCTGGAAAAACTGCGCCAGATCGAGGCTTCCAATATGGTTCTGGAGAAAGAACCAGTTGACCTTTTAGAATTGGCTCAGGCAGTAAAAACTGCTTTTGAACCGGAACTGGCAAAAAAGAAACTCACCTGCATGGTAACAGGTGAATCTGCTATTATCTCCGGAGACCAGAAACGGCTCCACCAGGTGATCTTCAACCTGGTATCCAATGCTGTTAAATATTCCACCGAAAGCGGTCAGATCCTGATAGATATCCACAATTTAGGCAAAAACGTGCAGCTGACCGTCAAAGACCAGGGCATCGGTATCGCTAAAGAAGATATTCCTCTGATCTTTGAACGCTTCTACCGCACCGACCGCTCCCGCAACCGCAAAACCGGCGGCGCAGGTATTGGTCTGACCATTGTAAAAGCCATTGTGCTGGCACATGGTGGAAATATTTCTGTGGAAAGTGTAAAAGGCTGCGGAAGCTGCTTTATGGTGGTATTACCGAAAAAATAAATCCCGCTTTTATTTATCCTAACACTGATGTTCCCCACAGTGATGTTCTCCGCAGGAATGTCCCGCTCCATGCTCATGAGGGTGCAGTGCACATCCGGGTTATAGTCTAATTTTCCTTCTGCATATGCTTTTATTTGTCTGGCGGAGCTGTCGGCCCTTTTACAGCTGCCGGTGCAGCAAAAAGCCGCCGGAAAAAGCTTTTACACTTCTTCCGGCGGCTCTTATTTATAACCTTATGACCTTATTTAGTTGACCAGCTCCCGCTCCCTGTTTCATATTAACCTTCAATAGAAACATACTTCTTCTGCTCTACTGCCGGCTTTGCTTCCTTCTTCGGAACGAACAGCTTCAGGATACCATGTTTGAACTCACCCTTGATATCTTCTTCTGTGATGTCTTCGCCTACATAGAAGCTTCTCTCACAGGATCCTGCGTAACGCTCTTTACGGATGTAACGGCCAGATTTCTTATCCTGTTCGTCTTTATCAAGTCCCTTGGCTGCACTGATGGTCATATAACCATTCTCCAGGGATACCTTGATCTCATCTTTTGTAAATCCAGGCAGATCCATTTCCAGCTCATAACCGCCTTCGGTTTCCTTGATATCAGTCTTCATCAGGTTTTTACCTCTGCGGCCGTACAGCTTCTTTTCTACATTGCTTTCTGTGTTATCATCGAAAAATGGAAAATCCTTCATAAAGTTATCAAATAAATCTTCTCCAAAAATACTAGGCATTAACATAAGTCATCTCTCCTTTTCCTATACTCTCTATGTTTTATTTTACTTGTTATCTTCTGGAACCGGGGATGTCTGGAAACTTCCTGGAACCTTTGGCATCTTACTTCTTTGCCTCTTTGTTCCTTTCTGTTTCCCTTCCTTTGTTCTAGCTGTAATATAACACTTATTATTAGCAATGTCAAGAGGTGAGTGCTAATTTTTTATAAAAAACTTCCACACCGAGCTGGTCACGGAACAGCTCATAATCAATGGATAAATCAAACCATCGAGAAGTTTTATCCTCTGCTGATTTGGTCGTTTCAATCAATACGCTACATTCTTCCATCGTAATTCAGTCCTTTCTTCTGATTTTGAGTATGAAAAAAGCAGTCGATCATAACGGAAAGACTGCTTTAAACCATATCCTTTATTGCTTTGTGTGGAGATTTAACTGATTGTCTATGTCCCGTCCGGCATACATTACTCTAAGAAAAGCAATATATTCAAAAATTCCTCTCAAATCACTGTCAGCCTGTTCGGATACTTCTATTTCATATATCATAAGCCATAATCCTTGCGAATGTCAGCACAATAGCAATACTAATTTTATGCTCCAATAATCTTATTGAATATGTTCACATATAATAATGAGGTCACATTCCATGACCTCATCACTTTCATTTTTTCCAGATCTGCCATTATTCGGCTATACTCTGTTCCAGCGGCATAGAGGCCAGAAATGACAGTTCTTTCTTTTCAGCTATTCCCAGATAAATGATTGCAAATACAACTGTTACTGTTTCACTGATGAGAAAGCTCCACCATATTCCATTGATTCCCATCATCTTACCCATAATTGATGCAAGTGGAAGCAAAATGATCACCTGCCTTAGCGCGGAAATTAAAAGACTGGCTATTCCTCTTGAAAAGCCCTGTAAAGCATAGCAGGTCATAACAGAAATTCCTCCAAACACAAAACTAAGTCCCAAAATACGCAATGCAGTCACACCCAGTAAAAACATTTCTTCTGATGGTGCAAATGCTGATATTAACTGTATCGGCAGCATCTCCATTATGATCAAACCAACCAGTCCGATCAAAGCAGAATACGCCCCGCTAAGCCGGATAACTTTCTTAATCCGTTCTGCATGTTTTGCGCCAATGTTAAATGCTACGATCGGGATCAAAGCATTATTCAATCCAAAAACCGCCATATACACAAATGTCTGTAATTTAAAATATGCTCCAAATACGGCTGTCGAAGTTGTTGAAAAATCCAGAAGAAGTTTGTTAATGCCAAAACACATAACGCTGGACATGGATTGCATAATAATCGTTGGAATTCCAACAGTGCAAATCCCCTTAAAATAATAGCTTTCTAATTTAATGCATTTAAAATCAAACTGCACATCTGTATTTTTAGTCAGATTAAAATATAATCCCAACAGCATTGCTATGATCTGACCTGCCACTGTAGCAATTGCCGCACCTCTGGTTCCCATTGCCGGCAAACCGAAATATCCAAAAATAAAGATGGGATCTAAAATAATGTTGATGACCGTACCAACGATCTGCATTACTTAACATTAATTAATCCTGGATCATTCATATGCAAAACCATAAATAATCCAGGATCATCTATACTTTTTATTTACTGCATTCTATGATAATTGCTTCACACTTATCATATCCAATCTCTGAACTGTTCAGACACAACGTATAATTGCTGGCTTTTCCCCAGTTCTGCTCCGTATAAAAGTTGTAATTTGCCATACGTCTTTTATCTGTGTCTGCCATCATTTTAACAGCTTCCTGCTCTCCTACATTGTATAAACGGGTGATACGCTGTATTTTTTCCGGCATATCCCCATGAATAAATACATTCAGCACATCGTCCCGGTCTTTCAGGATAAAATCAGCATTTCTTCCAATGATCACGCAGGGCTCCTTCCCAGCCAGATCTAAAATAACTTTTCTCTGTGCCTCATACACCATATCTTCCACTGATTTTCCTGTAATATCACGTCCTACAAGTGCATATGCAAATAATCCTTTCTTCGGAGACAGCTCTGCTTTTTCCTGGATATAATCCGGAGACAGACCTGACTCTTCTGCAATATGATTAATGATGTTTTTATCATAATAGGCTATTCCCAGTTTCTTTGCTACTTCTTCACCGATAAAACGTCCACCGCTTCCAAATTCCCTGCTGATCGTAATGATTTTTTTTGCCATTTCCAGTTCCTCCTTAAATTAAAGTATTAACTCTGTTTTTTCTGATTTTCTTTAAAAATACATATCCAGCCAGACATGCGATCACTTCAGTGACCGGAAATGCCCACCAGATCAGTGAAATTCCCATCTGGCCATTTCTGACAAATAATGAAAAGATTCCCGCCAATGGCAATATGATAATAAGCTGTCTCAAAAGTGAAATAACCAGTGATTCCAAGCCGCCATCTAATGCCTGATAAATCCCCTGATAAGCAACGTTAATTCCGGCAAACAGAAAGCTGACAGAGATCACTCTCATTGCACCGATAAAATATTCTCTTGACTGTCCTGCATTAAACAAAGTTGCAAATGCCCCAGGGAAAATCTCTGTGATCCCAATTCCCAGGATCATTAATGCAATAGTATAGATCAGGCCATATTTGATCCCATCCTGAATTCTCTTTTTATTTCTCATTCCATATGCAAATGCAATGATGGGAGTGATCGCATCCCTCAGGCCAAAGGCAAGGAAGAGAACGAACTGCTGAACCTTATAGAACAATCCATAAGCTGTCTGTGCTGACGGATTGAATTTCAGGATCAGATTCATCACATAAACCATAATGGACATCAATGCCTGCGCAATAATTGCAGGAAGTCCGATTGCATAGATTTCTTTTATAACACCGGCATCCGGCTTCATGTATTTCACTCCATGCCCGAATTCCTTATTCAGCCTTATATGAAATATAAGCAGCAATACTGCTGATGCTACCTGGCCAATTACAGTTGCGTAGGCCGCACCTTCCACTCCCATTTCGGGACAAGGTCCAATACCATAGATCATGACCGGATCAAGGATAATATTTACAACAGCTCCAACTACCTGGCCAATTGTTGAATAAAGGGAACGGCCCGTTGCCTGTAATAACTTTTCAAATAAAGAAAAGAAAATAATACCAAAAGAGATCACGCAGCATATCCTCAGATAACTGACTCCCATTTCCAATACTTCTGCATCAACTGTCTGTGATGAAATATATGCTCTCACACCAAAGATGCCAAACAATAAACATACCACATAAATGATCACACCAAGAAACAGGCTGTTTCCTGCTACCTTTGCAGCCTTTTTACTGTTCCCCTGTCCCAGTGTCCTTGCAAGAAGCGCATTTGTTCCTACACCTGTTCCGATCCCCACTGCCACCATAAGCATCTGCACCGGAAATACCAATGTCAGTGCATTTAATGCTGCTTCACTGCCCACTCTCATATTTCCTACAAATGCACTGTCTACAATGTTATAGACCGCCTGCAATGCCATGGATAAGATCATAGGGATCCCCATCTGGATCATCAGCTTATTCACCGGCATATCTTTCATCTTGTTACTTTCTGCCATTTTGTTTTAACTCCTCTCTTTTTGGCACAAAAAAAGTGCGCACCTTGTCATATAAGCTGGACTTACGCTGACAAGCTACACACTTTTTCATGGCAAATATTCTATTTTAATAAAATAAAAACGAGCAGCATGTAAACTGGATTTACGCTCACCTGCTACTCGTTCGTTGTAATTATATTTCCTGTTTTTCAAAAAGTCAAACAAAATTTTTCTGGCATTTTCTCTTTTATGAACCATTTATGATAATGTCCTAATATACCACAAGGAAAACGATATCACTGTAAGTCATCCCATCGGATTTATATAATAAAATTTGGCACGATCCACATACCAGTCTTTTCAAACATATTATAAGCAGAAATACCGCATGCCACCGCCTATAAGGATAAGCACTACCGGCAAACTCCCCCATAACGATCAGGCGGTCTGGTGAAATTCAGGCATTTACCTGTATATTTACATAATACTTTCCATAAACCGCTGGATCCGGTCCATCCCCCGGTTAATCTGCTCCATGGATGTTGCATAGGAAAGACGCACATATCCTTCGCCCTGTTCTCCAAATGCTGATCCGGGAGCTGTTACAACGCCTTCTTTCTCCAGAAGTTTCTCGCAAAATTCCACAGAAGTCATCCCTGTTTCTTTAATATTTACAAATGCATAAAAGGCTCCGTTTGGCGGTGTACAGGATAAACCTTTGATGCCATTGATCCGCTCCAGAACAAGTTTTCTTCTTTCTGCATACTGTCTGTTCATCATTGCAATATCTTCATCGCCATTTTTTAACGCTTCAATTCCTGCATACTGTACAAACTCAGGAAGACAGGAAGGCATATTTTCCTGCAACTTTGGCAGTCTGGAAAGGATATTTCTTGGTCCCGCCATATATCCAAGACGCCAGCCTGTCATGGCATATGTTTTAGAAAAAGAATCTACATAAATAGTGCGTTCTCTCATTCCATCTAAAACTGCAATATTAATATAATCTGTATCATTATAGATAAGATGTTTATATACAGCATCATAGATCACATAAAGATCATATTCTAAAGCTACTTTTGCAACGGTCTCCATGGTTTCCCTTGTTGCAACGCCCCCCGTAGGATTGCAGGGAGAATTAAGGATAATGGCTTTGGTTTTATCTGTCACTCTACTTTTAAGATTTTCATAAGTAAAGTTAAAATTATCCTTTTCATACACAGGTACAGGTACTGCAACTGCACGGTTCATCACAATCTCACCTACATAATTGGTATAAGACGGATCTGCGATCAGGATCTCATCCCCAGGATTAACAAGGGCAAGAATCGCCATATACATTCCCATCATTCCGCCTACCGTCACTACGATCTCACCTTCTGGATCGTAATCTACCTTGTCATACTGTTTTAAAGCTCTGGAAATTTCCTGGCGCAGCGGCAAAATGCCTGCATTATCCGTATAATGGGTACACCCTTCATCCAGTTTTTTCTTTGCAGCTTCAATAATGTGCTTTGGTGTCACAAAATCTGGCTCACCAAGAACAAAACTTACAGTATCTTTTTTATTTTTTGCCAGGTCATACATTCTTCTGATTCCTGACTGCGGCAGATCTAAAAAACTGCTTGTTGTCTTCATTTTGTCTCCCCTCCGTTTGTTAGAAATACCTTCTCGAGCAAGTATACCTTTTCGTTTTTCTATCGACTTCTTAACTGTAACATAGTCTTGTTGTGAATGGAATTGCTATATATTCATATTAAGTTGAACAAAATTCACCATTCTTATTTACATTTGTTTGTGCAGGAATTATAATTTTTAACAGGGAGGGGATTACTATGACATTATCTGATTACATTATTTTTACAACTGTTTCCGAACTGAAAAATATGAGCCTGGCTTCTGATAAGCTTTACCTGACCAGGTCTGCTATCAGCCATGCCATTTCCCGCATAGAACGTGAGATAGGCTTTCCATTATTCATAAAAAATACACATGGGATCGAACTTACAGACAACGGAGCTGCCCTTCTTCCCCTTGCATATGCTGTTATACAAAACCACCAGCATTTCAATGAAAAAATCGCTGCGATCAATGGTCTGGCCTCTGGCAATGTCCGCCTTGGAACCTGCTCCAGTATCTGTATTAACTGGATCCCTGAACTTGTGAATAATTTCCGGCATCATTATCCTGACATACAGATCCATATATTTGCAGGTATTAATAATGCCCAGATCGTAAAAAAACTGGAGCAAAATGAGATCGATATTGGTATTAGTTCTTACTACTCTTGTGATACTATCAGTTCCTCTGCCATCAGTTCTACCGTCATCTATGAAGATGAAATGGTTTGTGTGGCAAATTCTGATTTTCACACAAGTACGCCCGGGATCATTACTGCAGAGGAACTGCAAAATTCTGCTTTCATTATCAGCGATCAGGACTATGGTGTAGAATCCCGCAGTGTTCTTGAAAAACTTCACTTAAATGCAAATTCCACTATTACAGCCACTGACGATGCCGGACTGGTTGCAATGGCATCTGCGGGTTTAGGATTTTGTATTTTAGGACGCCTGGTATTAAAAGGAACAACCTCCCCGGTAAATGTCTACTCTTTTCATCCACGACAATTCCGCCATATTGCTTTGCTGCAAAAGAAGAATGTAGCCCTTTCTCCTGCTGCAGAAATTTTCCAGAAACATATTATAAGCTATGCCTCTTCCTATCCAAATCCGGCAATTCCATTCAACTTTTGATGAAAAATGTTCAATGGTCCTGTATCTGACAGGTACTTGTAAAAAAATCACCTGCTCCGTATAATGAATGTAAAGCAATTACCAACAGATCGTTCCTGAGATCTTGGCAAAAAGGGGTAGCAAAATGCAGATAAAACAAGAAAATGACGGACACGCCGTCATTGATCAGCTGACTGGAGAAGAAGTATTGACCTGCGCCATTAATATTGGAGAACAACTTTTAATGAGTGGTGCAGAAATCAGCCGTGTAGAAGATACGATACGCAGGATCTGTGCAACTTACGATATCAGGCAAAGCCATATATTTTCCATTGCATCCTGCATCATCGTGACATTAGAAACAAAAGATCATAAATGGATCACCCAGACCCGGCGGATATTAAGCTATGGAACAGATATGTGGAAGCTGGACCGGTTAAATAATCTTTCCCGGCTGATATGTTCAACAAAACCACCATTAGAAAGGATCAACCGGGAATATGCACTTATATTAAACGGGCCGGTCTATCCTCCTGTGGTCCAATGCCTTATCTACGCAATGACAGCCGGTGCATTTGCGATCTTCTTTGGCGGAAATCTATTGGACGGTTTTTCTGCCATGTTTGTGGGGGCACTGATCCGGATAACATTGTACGCATTTACCGCAATAAAAATGAAACCCATTTTTTCTAATATCCTGTGTTCCATGATCTCCGGTATGGTATGTATCCTTACCCACTATATCGGTCTCGGACATCATGTAGAAATGATCATGATCGGAAATATCATGCTTTTAATTCCCGGTGTCCTGATGACAAACTCTTTCCGTGATTTCATCAGTGGCGATATGATCAGCGGACTTTTACACTTTTCAGAAGCGATCATCACTGCCATCTGCATTGCTGCTGGATTTATTTTTTCAAAAATACTGCTTGGAGGTATCTTATGAATCAGGAACTTATCTCTGTCATTTCAGCATTTTTCGGTTCTCTGGGATTTTCTATCATCTACAACATCAGAGGACTGCGGATCTGGATCCCGGCAATTGGAGGTGCTGTTTTCTGGGCTGTGTATCTGATATTCCTTCATTTTATAAATAATGAATTTTTAGGTTTTTTCTTTGTGGCAATCCTGATCACAATTTATTCAGAAATATGGGCAAGAATATTAAAAACACCTTCCACCGTTATTTTAATGCCCACAGTTATTCCACTGATCCCCGGCGGATCACTATACTATGCAATGGATGCCGCTCTCCGGCATGATATGCCACAATTTTTCTTAAAAGCCCAGGCTGCTGTCGGACTTGCTGTGGCACTTGCAGCAGGTATCATGGCCGTAACCTCCATGCAGCATTTAATATCGGCGCTTATAAAAATGATTAAACCAGCCCCATGACCGGAAAATTACCGGAAAACCTTCCAAAAAACTATCCTATTTATTCAAAAACTCTTCCACAATGGCTACAAACACAGCAGAACCTTCCCAAAGCACATCTTCATCTACATCAAACTTTGGATTGTGGTGGGAAACATCGGTTCCCTTTGCCGGGTTGGAGGAGCTTAAGAACATGAATGCTCCTGGCAGTTTTTCCAGATAGTAAGCGAAGTCTTCACCACCCATGTTTGGAGCCTTTACTTCGGTGATCACATGATCTTCGCCTGCAACAGTCTTTGCCGCTTTTGCTGCCAGAGCTGCCATCTTGTCATCGTTGATCACAGGCGGTGCGCCCCAGATCATCTCATAATCTACATTTCCGCCAAATACAGCAGCCGTTGCCTGGGCGATCTCTCCGATGCGCTTTGCTGCAAACTGGCGTACTTCTTCTTCCAGTGTACGGATGGTTCCTTCGATCACAACCTCATTTGGGATAACATTATACTGGCTTCCACCCTGGATCTTTCCTATGGTCAGTACCAGTGGCTTTGTTGCATTTAATTCCCGGGTGGTAATAGCCTGGAGAGCGATCACAATGTGCGCTGCAATATTCACCGGATCAATACCCTTTTCAGGTGTAGAACCATGGCAGCCTCTGCCATTTACCTTGATCACAAACTTATCAAAAGCAGCCATGCAGCAGCCTGGCGTTACTACAACGGTTCCTGTTGGGATTGCTTTATCGATAATGGTTCCAATATGGGTGCCAAATACAGCGTCTGCACCTTCTACTCCGCCATTTTCAATCATTACTTCCGCACCTCTGGACTGTTCCTCAGAAGTCTGGAACATAAGACGTACCGTACCTGCGATCTCATCCTTATGAGCCCACAGAACTTTTCCTGCACCTAACAGCATAGCTGTATGGGTATCATGGCCGCAGGCATGCATAAAACCTTCATGTCTGGAAGCAAATGGAAGTCCTGTCTCTTCTTTGATAGGAAGAGCATCCATATCTGCGCGCAGGCAGATGGTCTTTCCCGGCTTTCCGCCTTTAATAGTAGCAATAATCCCGCTGTCCTTTTTAGAGCATATATAAGGGATACCTATCTTATCCAGCTCTGCTGTTACATAGGCAGCTGTTTCCGGCAGATGCAAGCCAAGCTCCGGGATCTGATGCAGATCTCTTCTCAATCCTACGATATATTCCTGTAAATCTTTACATTCATTCCACATAGTTATGCAATCTCCTCTCCCACTGGGGTCTCATTTATTTTTTCTGCTTTTGCAGTGTCATCTGCATTTCCATCTTTTTTCTTGTCACTTACATAGAACAGACGTGCCATTCCAAGAGTGCCAAATACGGCACATACGATCACCAGCCATGCAGGTACCGGTACAAACAGCTTCAATACAGTTGGGATCAGCAGGCCAAATACGGCTACTTTCGGGTATTTTACTGCGAAGTTTCCAAAAGTTCCGCCGAAAATTGCAGCTGCTGCATAGTTTTTTAATGCAGAGTTTAAAAATGCAGGAAGAACAGCTACGACTGCAGAACCAACTAAAACAGCGCCTGTGGTTGCGATCAGGTTTGTGATAATGGAACCGCAGATCGCCATGGTGGAAACTACTTCTGCCTGGATGGTTCCGCTCTTGCTGTCAGTTACATCCAGTGCCAGTGCTGCACATGGAACACGCATATTTCCAATGTTTCCGGAAAGGAAACCTAAGTATGTACCACTCATACCAAGAGCTGCATAGTAGGAAATCGGCTCAACAATATAGAATGCGCCAAAGGATAATGCTGTCAGTGCCCATGCTGCCAGGACTGTTTCAAGCTTTGGCCAGCAGCCATAGCGGCTGCACAGGTATAATACCGGGATAAATGCAGTGAACGCAGCCATGATACAGGTTGGTGCGCCAATGCGGATACTGTTTCTCTTCCATTCTGCCATATAATCTTTCATAATCTGTCTTCCCCTCCTATGCTACTGCCAGGTCGTGCATTACTGCAAAGAACATTCCAATGACCATTGCGATACCTAAGGAATATTCAGCTAATTTTGGATGCTTTGGCACGATCAGTTTCATGATGGCTACCATGCTTAATGCACCTGCCAGACAGGCAATAGTGCTTCCAAGACCTTTTTTGATCTCATTTGCATTTAAGTAACCGAAAATACCAAGGGAACATGCTCCTGATAAAACAGCCAGCCACTTTGCGTCGCCGCCGCTTAACTTGCCTCTTAATTTCTCTAATGCCGGTGTAACTGTACCGCTGACTAACAGCCATCCAGCACCATTTAACGCCATTGCAAACCAGGATACTGCCATAACGGTCAGTGTGTATCCGTTTCCTCCAAATTCAACACCTGCTGCCTGAGCACCCATGGTTGCTGCAGAAAGCTCTGTAGCTGCCGCGCCGATAATGGAAAGACGAAGCCATGCCATTGGTCCGCCAATAGATGCCATAAGACCAACCATAACAATAAATACGCCACAGGCCGGGCCGATGGCTGAGATCAGACCGATCTTAAAAGCCTTGTTTGCCAGTCCCTGTTCCAGATTTACCTCAACCGCTGCTCTTTTCGCCTGACGCATAAACAGAAGTGCCTGTGCCAGAGAGATCACAACTGTGATACCGCACAGTGCCCAGAAGATAGGGGCATTTGCAATTGCCAGATAGTCCATAGATTTTCCTCCTCTAATATCCTTCAACCTTTTTCACTGGTCATCTTGTATGTTGTGGACCATTATAGCATTGAGATTTTTGGAAATCATTGTACTTGAAGGACAACAATTTTCAATTAGAATTGTGTGAGGTGTTTTTTATTGTATGTGAGGGATAGTTTGGGGCTTGTTTTATTTGTATCTGAAGGACAATAGATAGTGCATTCGGGGTGTATCTTTGCTATAATAAAAGGGTGAAGCCATATAACATATACAACAGAAAGGACCTTCCCATGACCATATCCGATTTTTTAAAACTCCCTAATTTCACTGACCTGCGCCTGTTAGCAGGCAAATACGGGCTTTTAAGTGAAGTGACCAATGTTACTGTAGTCGATACACCAGACGGCACCAACTGGTTAAACGGCGGGGAACTGGTGATCACTACGGCATATATGCTTCATGAGGAAAAGGACCTTTTGGAGTTTCTTCGCACTTTAAGCAGTAAAAAAGCTGCAGGCGTGGGTATTAAAGAGAACCGCTATCTTACAGAGATACCGGAAAGCGCCAGAAAACTGGCAGATGAACTGCACCTGCCTCTGATCTCTGTTCCGGAAGCTTATCCATTTGTGGATATTATCAATCCGGTACTGACCCAGATCATAAACCAGCAGTCATTCTTACTGACCCAGGCGAATATGATCCATAAGGAATTTTTAAGCCTTGCCATCAACAATAACAGCGTACCGGAGATCTTAATGACACTGCGTCGTTTTATTGGTATTCCCTGTGCCTTTATGGATACCCATTTTAAAAATATCTTCTTTTCTGATGAAGACTCTCCTCTTATGCGTCAGCTTCAGGATATGGATATGGAAAATATTTCCAGTGAATTTTTAAATCAGTATGACAACTACGCGGTTGCCAACAAAAATGAATCCTTTGGCTATCTTCTTTTTGAAAAAGGTCGCCTGGATACCGGAAATGAAAGCAGCGCACAGATTGCTTTAGAATATGCCAGCATCGTCCTCATCCTTCACAGCCAGGTGCGTATTGCCAATCAGCAGATGGCAGAAAAATACAAAGCTTCTTTCCTGGAAGATCTTCTGTTAAACAATGTAAAAGCAGATATCGAGATCCACAACCGTGCAAGACTGTATGGCTGGGACTTTACAAACGGCGGTCTGGCTGCAGTGGTTGACATCAATAACATTAAAAAGTACTTTATTGACCGTTTAGACTCCAACACCAACCGGATGCTGGAGGAAGCAACAGAACTGATCTTCCGCAATTCCATCCACGAAATGCACCAGACTTTCCCACAGGCCAAATATTTCCGTCAAAGTGATCTGATCGTATTCATTATTTCTGTACCAAAAGACAGCAGGGAACTTCTTGCAGACCAGCTAGAGCAGACCTTTAAACGGCTACAGAGCCAGTTATCCCATGTAAGCCCCTTTACCATTACCTTAGGGATCGGACAGTATTATGAAAATATCCGTGAAATATCAAAAAGCTACTCTGAAGCCAGAGTAGCCATTAATCTTGGATATTCTTTGCAGTGGTTTGACCGCATTTTATTTTATAACCGTTTAGGACTTTACCGCCTTCTTGCCCCGGTCATGAACAGCCCGGAGTCAGAGGAACTTTGCCTTCAGTACATTAAGCCATTGGAAGATTATGATAAGAAATACCATGGGGAACTGCTTTCCACCTTACAAGAGATCTTACAGTGCGGCTGGAATCTGAAAGAATCCGCTGAAAAGCTGTATATCCACTACAATTCCATTAAATACCGGTATTCCAAGATCTGCAAGGTATTAAACCTTGACCTGTCTGACCATGATAACCGGTCACTGGTAGAAATTGCCATGAAGCTGTACCGGCTGAAACATTATAAAAAGGAGAACCAGTAAAGCCTGGGAAATATTTTTAAGTTGCTTTTTTAACATCTCTGTTATATCATGCCATGTAGGTAGAATATAGCAGGCTAGAATAATATGTCCTTTCGGAGTCTTTCCTACACCTGCCTTTGTGGCCGATTTTCCGCCAGTCGCACCCGAATTTCATCACCATACGCCTCAGAAATTTGAGTACAACTGACTAAAAATCTTCTCACAAGATCAGGTACAGAAAGATTCCGAGAGAACATTAATGTATTTGGGAGGTTTACATGGCACCGGAAATAAATTCACTTTCTTCAGAAAGCAATGTTTTTCATCATCTATATGAACAGGCAAGACTGCTTTACAATTTTGCCAGTCTGATGACAACTCACAGCAACCACAAAAACTGCAGCGAACTGGCTCCGACTTTAACTATGACCGAGGTCCATCTGTTAGTAGATATTATGGAACAGCCAGGGATCGGCGTATCAGAGCTTGGACGCTTAAACTTAAAGACCCGGGGCGCTATTTCCCAGATGGTAAAAAAGCTGGAACAGGCTGGCATGATCACAAAATCTGTAAATGAACAGCACGCACGGATCCTGGATCTGCATCTGACCCCTCTTGGACTGGCCATTGCAAGGGAACACGCCGAATTTGATGTAAAGGCACTGACCAATACATTAAACCAGCTGTTAGATAAATGTTCCATGGAAGAGATCGATCATTTTTACAAGGTCCTGCAGTGTTATAATGATATTCTTACACAATCCAACAACGAATAAACTGGTGTATGTTTAATGTTAAACATCTATACATTCAAATCTCTTGTGAGATCTGTCAAAACGGCAGATCTTTTTTGTGTAATATCGCCAATCTTCGTGTATTTTCAAAATATACTCTTGTTTTTTTATACCAGTAGTGCTATTTTAAAGTCAATGATTAGCAGCTAAACATTCAATGAGGGGACGCTCTCAGAAACGAACACATTATCTTACACATCCCGATGTACTTTAAGTGTACATCCCAAGAAAAGGGGGACATATTCACATGGCAAAACAGGGTAGTTCCACAAAGCAGTTAAAGCAGACTCTGGGCTTCTGGGATCTGATGAGTACGGCAATCGGTCAGATCATCGGAGCCGGTATTATGACACTTTTAGGTTCCGCCATCGCTCTTACAGGCCGTTCCGTTCCGATCTCATTTCTGATCGCAGCAGTTCTGGTTGTCGGTTATTCCATTCCAAAGATCCTGATCTGCGGTGCAGTCCGTGCCCGCGGCGGTGAATACACCATGGTGGCAATGTTAGGCGGCACACGTATGGCAGGTATCTACACCGTAGTTAATACCTTAAGCAACTTATCACTGGCAATGTATTCACTGTCATTTGCAAGTTATTTTATTTCACTTTTCGGCTTCGGAAACGAAAAAGTGATCGCACTTATTGTTACAACTCTTTTCTTCCTTATTAATATCGTAGGCGTTGATATTATGGAGAAATTCCAGAACCTGATCGTAGCAATGCTTTGCATCGCCCTGGGATTATTCGCAGTCGTTGGTCTGAAACATGTACAGCCTGATTATCTGACAAACGGATTTTTAACCGGCGGGATCGGCGGACTCTTCCAGGCCGGCGGACTTTTAACCTTCGCAGTCGGCGGAAGTACCGTAGTCGCAAACCTGTCTGCAGAAGCAAAAAATCCAACCAGGGACATCCCGGTAGTTATGCTTGTTTCCACTTTGATCGTAGCCGTTATTTATGGCCTGATCGGTATCGTTGCAGCCGGCGTACTTCCTGTGGAACAGGTTGCTGGCGAAAATCTGTCACTGGTTGCACAGTATGTTCTTTCCCGTCCGCTGTATGTATTCTTCATGACCTGCGGCGCAATGTTTGCACTGATCTCTACTTTAAACGCACAGTTTGCATGGGCTACCAAGCCGATCTTACAGGGCTGTGATGACGGATGGCTGCCTCAGCAGCTGGCTTACCTCCATCCAAAGTTTAAAACACCCGTTGTACTCCTTGGCATCCTGTATGTGATCGCAGTTGTATGCATCATTTCCGGTTTATCCGTCAGCATCCTTGGAAACCTTTCCCTGATCATGACCACTCTGGCAGTTGCTATCATCTGCGCATTTACATGGAAATTGCCTATCATTTGTCCAAAAGGCTGGGCTAATTCCAAGTTTAAAGTCAGCGGCCCTGTAATGACTGCCATCGTTATTTTCTCTACAGCTTGTGCTGTATTTAACATCTGGCTGAACGTGACCCAGCTGTCCAAGGGACTTATTATTGGAAACGTAGTACTTCTGATCATCTCCATTATTTTCGCACAGGCACGTATGAGCCATGTTGACTTAAGCCCAAGTTATGAGGAAAACTGCAGGGATGAAGAAAAGGCAGAAAACTAAATTTTAATTAAAAACAGTAAGAAATATCAGGATCTTTCTCATGAAATACGATTTTACAACACAGGTATCCAGAGAAAACACAGGTTCCAGCAAGTGGGACGGCATGTATGCAGCAAACCCAAATGTACCGGAGGGAACCGTACCATTTTCCGTAGCAGATATGGAATTTAAAAACCCGCCACAGATCGCAGAAGGCATTGGAGAATATCTGAAAAACTCCATTATGGGATATACCTTTGCAACCGATGCTTATTACGATGCAGTGATCGGCTGGATGAAACGTCGTCACAACTGGGATATTAAGAAAGAATGGATCGTAGAGTATCCAGGCGTTGTACCTGCACTGTACCACATGGTAAACCTGTTTACAGCTCCAGGTGATGGTGTTCTCTTATTCACACCTGTTTACTATCCATTTTACAATGCAGTACGTAAAGGCGGCCGTACTCTGGCAGAAAGCCGTCTGCTGCTTACCGGCGACCACTATGAGATCGATTTTGCAGACTTTGAAGAAAAGGCAAAAGATCCAAAGAACAAACTTCTGTTATTATGCAGCCCGCACAACCCGGTTGGCCGTGTATGGACCAAAGAAGAACTGGCTAAGATCGGTGAGATCTGCTTGAAGAACAATGTTATGGTAGTTGCAGATGAGATCCACAATGACCTGATCATGCCAGGTTATGAGCACACTGTATATGCAACTGTTTCCGAAGAAATGGCACAGAACTGTATCGTATGCACCTCACCAAGCAAGACCTTCAATATGGCTGGTATGATGACCTCCAATATCATTGTTCCAAATCCGGAATTAAAGCAGAAAGTTTATGACTACCGTGAGAGCTAGGCTGTATTCTTCTGCAACATGGCTGGTTATAAGGGCTGTGAGATCGCATACAATGACTGCGAGGACTGGCTGGAAGAATTACTTCCTATCCTGGACCACAACCGTCGGGTAGTAGAGGACTTCATGGCAGAGCATTTCCCACAGATCAAAGTAATGCGCCTGGAAGGAACCTACTTACAGTGGCTGGACTGCAGAGGACTTGGCCTTACTTATAAAGAGCTGGAGGCATTTATGACCCAGGAAGCATTTATCTTTACAGATGAAGGCTATGTATTCGGCGAACCTGGTGAATGCTTCGAACGTATCAACCTTGCTTGCCCGACCCATGTACTGGAAACTGCATTAAAGCGCATGGATGAAGCGTGGAAGAAACATAATAAATAAACCAGACAGACTCCCTTACCAACTCTATCAAAATATATAAATACAGAACCGGCAGGAAAGTATTTCCCTCTCCTGCCGGTTCTGCATTTATAAATATGATGTTTTCGTGATCTTTCTATTTTCTCATTTCTTTTAAATTATGCCAAATCGTAAATCCAACTCCCACCCAGATAAAGCAGAAAGCGATGAGGCGGTGGATCTCCAGTGGTTCATGGAAGTAAAAGCGTCCCATAAGGAACTGGATGGTGGGGTTCACATACATTAAAATACCGGTAAGGTAATAAGGGATCATTTTTACACCCTTATTAAATAACAGCAATGGAACGGATGTGATCACACCTGCCATTGGAAACAGTAAAAACTGCATTCCATGAAGAACTCCCAGACTTCCGTGTCCGTTCATTTCGCTGTAAACACAGAATAGCAGCGCGATCGGAGTTACAAATAAGGTCTCTGCAAACAGGGAAAGTCCTGCATCCAGATGCACACTTTTCTTCACTGCCCCGTAAAAAGCAAAACTTAAACCGATGACCATTGCCATTACCGGAACCATGCGGTAAACGCCCATGAGATAACCTACACCGATAATGGAAAACAGTGCTGTCATCTGCTCTAAACGGCTCATTTTTTCATGAAATAAAAATACGCCGATGGCTGTTACAAAAATAGGTTCCAGAAAATATCCCAGACTGGCATCCAGTACATGCCCTGAATTGATAGCGAAAATATATACACCCCAGTTGACACATACTAAAACACCGCTGACCATACAGCAGATCATGGTCTTTTTGTCTGCAAATACCTGTCTGATATCTCCCCACCGCCCGGTCACTGCCAGATAGCCAAGCATAAAAAGCATGGACCAGACTACTCTCTGGGCCAGTACATAGGCGGAATTTACCTCTGCAAGCAGGTTCCAGAAAACAGTCAACAGTCCCCAGCAGATGTAGGTGATCGTAACGCTGATGGCACCTTTTCTTTTTGTATTATCCATATGCGATCTCTCCTGTTGTCTTTTGTATTTATTTCTGTCTGTTTTTATCTAGTTTATTTTATATTTCAGGATTTGTAAAATGCTTTTTGATATATGACCACAAAAAAACATCAGTACTCCAGGCTGGTGAATTCCTGTGTACCGATGTTTTTTATGGCAATCATTTCTGTTTTTTATCTTTGTTTGTCACATGAACATTTCTGCTCTTTATCTGTAATTATTCTTTATCAATAACCCCCTGCTTTACCAGTTCTCTCTTCAGATACCGCAGCTGGCCACCGCAGAGAACTACTTCCAGCTCATTATCTGTAAGATCTAATTTCACCTTAAAGGTAAAGCCCTTTGTTACATCTTTTACTTCTACTTCCCTTGCCTGGATCTGGTCTAAGAAGTTCTCGATCTCCAGTTCATCTCTCAGATCGATCTTCTCATAATCAGCCGGATCCTCAAAAAGCATTGGGACGATACCATGATTTACCAGATTTCCTTTGTGGATACGGGCAATACTCTTGGCAATGACACATTTTACTCCTAGATACATTGGGTTGATGGCTGCATGCTCTCTGGAGGAGCCCTGACCATAGTTCTCACCGCCAATGATGATACTGGAGCCCATTTCTCTTGCTCTCTCAGAGAACTCAGGATCATATCTGTGATAGCAGTATTTGGACATCAGCGGGATGTTGGAACGCATACTGGAAAACTCTGCGCTGGCTGGTGTGATGTCATCGGTGGAAATATTGTCGCCGCCCTTTAAGCTTACCGGCACTTTTAAGTGCTGAACCGGTACTTCCGGAACTGGAAGGAACTTGATGTTTGGTCCACGGACGATCTCTACCTTCTTAGCTTCCTCTTCCGGAAGAGGTTTGATGATCAGGTTATCATTGATCTCATACTCATCTTTTTCATGAACAGCTGCCAGAATGTCAATCTGATCTCCTAAAATATCTGCTGCTGTTGCAAATGTTCCCATGATCGCAGTGGCTGCTGCACTTTCCGGGCTTACCAGATAGATCTTTGCATTTGGATTACCTGCACGGCCCTTAAAGTTACGGTTGGAAGTACGCACTGCAATGCCTTCTGTAGCCGGTGTCTGGCCGATAGCACAACATGGTCCGCAGGCGATCTCCAGGATACGTACACCTGCATCCATAAGCATTCCCAGATAACCGTCTTCCATCAATGCTTTGTAGGTCTGTCTGGAAGCAATGGCACAGGTACAGCTTACATTATCATTTACCTTATGTCCCTTAAATACCAGAGCTGCCTTTGCAATATCTGCATAACTTGCGTTGGTACAGCTGCCGATAAATACCTGCTGAACAGGAAGTTTTTCTACCTCGGACAGAGGTTTTACATTGTCCGGCTGGTGGGGGCATGCTACTAATGGCTGTAAGGAGCTAAGATCAAGATCGACCACTTCATCATATTCTGCGTCCTCATCTGGAAGAAGTTCTCTGTACTCATCTTCTCTTCCCTGGGACTTCATAAACTTTCTTACCTGCTCATCTGCCGGGAAAATAGAGGTAGTAGCACCTAGTTCCGCGCCCATGTTGGTAATAGTTGCTCTCTGAGGAACTTCCAAAGTTGCCGCGCCAGGACCTGCGTATTCATATACATTTCCAAGACCGCCCTTAATAGTCACACGGCGAAGCATCTCTAAAATGACTTCTTTTGCGTTGACACCTGGCTTTAAAGCGCCGGTCAGGTTGACTTTGATGACTCTTGGCATTTTCAGACGCATAGGAACGCCGGTCATGGCTGTTGCAACATCCATACCACCTACACCGATACACAGCATACCAATAGAACCGCCGTGAGGTGTATGGCTGTCACCGCCCATGCTTACCTTTCCAGGAGCGCCAAAGCGTGATACCTGGACTGCATGGCAGATACCGTTTCCAGGTCTGGAAACATGAACACCGAAACGCTCAGCTGCAGACTGTAAGTAAATATGGTCATCCGGAGTCTTATGATCTACATAAAGGAGGTTATGATCCAGATAGCTTACGCTGCATTCAGTGCGGATCCGATCCAGGCCAATGGCTTCAAATGCCAGATAAGTCATAACTGCGTTAATATCATGTGTCAGTGTCTGATCTACTTTTATAAAAACTTCTTCTCCGGCTTTCATGCTTCCGGATACATAGTGAGCTTCAATGATTTTTCTTGTAAGTGATTTTCCCATAGTGTTCTGTCTCCTGGAATTTAAGTATCTACATAATCATTTCTTTAACTACTGTTTCCGCTGATCCGGTGCCGGGTTGTCTTTTTCTCCTCCCTGCATATGATCATAATCCTGCAGTTTAACCTGAGATACCTCTGTATCCTTCTTTCTGCCGATTCTTATTTTTCCAGATTTCCGGCTCCTGAAAGTTTTCCGGAGCTTCCACACCAGGCACCCGATCACTGCTGCTGTTATCCAGAACGGGCTGGTAATGATCACACAGATTCCAAAGTTTTTCACTCCTTCTGCCAACCGCCTTCCATTATCTGACAATCCCTTTAAAATCTGCTCTCCAGCAGATTCCGGAACAGCCTCGGTATACCGCTTCACTTCGTTAATATTTAACGTCACCTGACTGTACTCGATCTGGTTGTCATAGAGACGCAGCTGGGATTCGTAAGATTCCAGTTCATAACGGATATCTGACAGCCGCTCTTCTAATGCGATGATGCTATCCATGGAGTCTGCCTTTTCAAGCAGTACCCACAAACGGTCCTGTTCAATCTTTAATGTCTTTTTGCGGCTCTCGATGTCACTGTACTGCAGTGTCACATCCTTGGTGCTTTCTGACCTTCTAACTACGTTTCCTGCTGACTCCACACCATTTAAGAATTCATCCAACCGGTCCTTGGGCACACGTACGGTCAGATCAGCCCAGCGCATCATAGGATTGCCCTGCCAGTCTAATTGATTGCCAGAAACATTTTCATTTTCAATATATCCGCCGAACTGCCTGATCTGTGTTTTCAAAGCTGTCATCAACTGCTCAAACTGCTCAGTCTCAACGTCCATGCTGGCAGTTCTGATCAGCTTTCGGCCTGTTTCTACTGTTGCCATATTCTCTGTTCCTGATGCTGTGCCCGCTGCTGTATCCACAAAAGCTGATGCCCCTTCCCCGGACATCTCCCCCTTCTCATTCTCCACATCCATGGCAGCGGCTGCTGTCTCCATGATATACCCGTTATTGATGCTGTTTTTAGAACCGCTTGCGGCTCCACACCCTGAAATGACTGCCACTACTCCGGCAATTGCAATACCACGCCAATACTTCCTCATAATTTTCCTCCTTCCATGTCTAATGTTCTCCCGGAATCTTTTTTCATTTCAAAAAATAATCTGATTTTTTACCACGCTGCCTTCCTTGTATTTTCAGTATATCAGATTTCTTCCCGTCAAACCTATCTTTTCCCTTAACTTTGTGCAAAGATTCTCTTGCAGACAGTGCAATAACCTATCAAACACACTGATGATTTTGCTAAGTATATCCTGCCTTCTTCTTACATGCCCCATTAAAAAAACTTATATGTCTTATTTAAAAAAAACTATTTTCACATCCAGAGTATTGCTGTATAATCATATCCATACTTAATCATACATTTTATGGCCTTTTCCAAGAAAAAGAAGCCAGAAAGGACATTTTTATGACCAAGCTCGATCATGCTGCTATCCGCACAGTTCATTACGAGGAAGCACAAACGTTTTTTAAGGATGTTTTTAATATGCATATGTGGAGGGAGATTGGTGAAAAACCAGGACGCAAATGCTGGTTCAAAGAAGGGATCCAGTTATGCGAAGCAACAGAAATATCTGTTTCTGCTGAAAACGGCTACGACCATATTTCCCTTGCTGTAGACTCTGTTCCTGAAATCATGAAAAAAATCAAAGCATATCCTGTTACCCCTATTAACGACCACTGGTTCTCACTTCCAAACGGAACAAAAATCGAATTAAAGCTTCTTTCAGACTGGAAATTGAATGAGGAATAATATTTTATAAAGCTCTCTGGAAAGTGGGGTAATCTTCTTTATTTTACTTTGTTTCTGTCTTCTGTAAGAAATTCTTCCTGTGGAAATGCCACACCATCTTCTACTACTTCATTCCAAATACGGATCATATCTGAGAGGTCTTTTTGCTAAAAGTATATCCCCGCTTTCTAAAACAATCAAGCTATGGTAAAATGAATGTTGCAGATACAGTTACACTTCCTGGTTTAACTGTAACCAACTATAATCCCACAGAGGTGTGTCATGAACCATTCAAACAACCATGTTACAGAACTGATCAAAGAAACTCTAGTCCTTACAGCAGCTATGGTCATCGTAGCCGGAGCTGTGTACTTCTTTCTTTTACCAAGCCATGCTTCCGTAAGCAGTATCTCCGGTCTTGGTATTATCTTATCTAACTTTGTCCCTCTGCCCCTTTCAGCCATCACCATGATCTTAAATATACTTTTACTGATCATCGGATTTTTTACCTGCGGAAAAGAATTCGGGGCTAAAACCGTATACACCAGTATTGTACTTCCCCTTTTCCTGGCCCTTTTTGAAAGAATCTTCCCGAACATCGGCTCCTTAACTGACAGTCAGGAACTGGATGTTTTATGCTATGTTTTAACAGTCAGTATCGGTTTAAGCATCCTGTTTAACCGAAATGCTTCTTCCGGTGGTCTGGATATCGTTGCCAAGATCATGAACAAATATCTCCATATGGATCTTGGAAAAGCCATGTCCTTATCCGGCATGTGCGTTGCTCTTTCAGCGGCTTTGGTATACGACAAGAAAACCGTTGTTTTAAGTATTCTGGGAACTTATTTTAACGGTATTATCCTGGATCATTTTATCTTTAACCATAATGTAAAGCGCCGGGTCTGCATTATCACAAAAAAAGAAGAAGAGCTGCGCCATTTTATCATTAATGACCTGCACAGCGGCGCTACGATCTATGAGTCGATCGGCGCCTACAATATGGAAAAGCGCAATGAGATCATTACTATTGTAGACAAATCGGAGTACCAGAAACTGATGAATTATATCAATCGTGAAGACCCACATGCATTTATCACTGTATATACAGTATCTGATATACGGTATCAGCCCAAGAAGTAATTTTGCCTCTGCTTTGCGGCAATTAACATTCCACTTTGCCTGTATATCTTGACTTAGAGTCAGCTCCAGGTTGTATAATGTTTTCAGACCAGAAAACTATACTTTTATGAAAAAGGAGTGTGAAACCGTGACCATCAAAGAAGTAAGCCAGAAATACAATATTTCCAGTGATACACTGCGCTACTACGAGCGTGTGGGAATGATCCCGCCTGTGACCCGGACTGCCGGAGGCATCCGCGATTCGGCGAGTCTGATCTTGGCTGGGTAGAACTGGCCCTGTGTATGCGTGGCGCCGGACTTCCTGTAGAAGCCATGATCGAATATGTAAAACTGTGCCAGCAGGGAGATTCCACCATCGAAGCCAGAATGCTTCTTTTAAAGGAGCAGATGGAAACCTTATTAGAGCAGAAAGCACAGATTGAAAGCACCATCAAGCGGCTGGATTTCAAGATCTCCCGCTATGAGGAAGCAGTAAAGACAGGAAAACTTACCTGGGAATAAACGAATTTGGAACTATTTTAAAATCTACTACACTATCATAATAAGGAGAATTTATCATGAGAAAGAATTTTGGAGCAAAACCATACACCTATCCACAGCCAGTATTTATGATCGCAACTTACGATGAAAACGGCACTCCAGATGTGATGAACGCAGCTTGGGGCGGCATCAGTGAAGGAAATGAACTTTCCATGTGCATCAGCGAAGGCCACAAAACCACAAAGAACCTTTTAGCCCGCAAAGCCTTTACTGTAAGCATGGCAGATGCGCCTCATATGACAGCCTGCGACTACGTAGGCATTGTTTCTGCAAACAAAGTACCTGATAAATTTGAAAAAGCCGGTTTCCATGCTGTAAAATCGGAGTTTGTTGATGCTCCTCTTATTGAAGAGCTGGCAGTTACTGTAGAATGCAGACTGAAAAGCTATGATGCCAAAACCTGCCGTCTGGTAGGTGAGATCGTCAATGTCAGTGTTGATGAGAAAGTATTAGATGAAAACGGAAATGTAGACATCGCAAAAGCACAGCCGATCACCTTTGACCCATTTAACAACAAGTACGTTGTTTTAGGTGATGTTGTAGGAAATGCCTTTACTGATGGTAAAAAACTGATGTAATACAAATTACGTCCGTAAAAGTGTAAAAACTCCCTCTGTACGTCAAAGATACAGGGGGAGTTTTTGTTTAATCTGCAAACAGAATACACACCGGGCTGCCGGTATGCACAATATTCAATGTTGGGATCAGTGCCCCGGTCATATTGTCAAAATCAAATTCTATAATGGTATCACTGTCCTCATTTGCAACGTAGCACTTTCCATTGTCTCCAAAACAGAAGAACCGTGGAGTTTTTCCCAGGCATGGGTAAAATCCTACGTTTCGCATATAACCGGTCAGCGGGTCGATACGGTAGACTGCAATACTGTCTGTATAACGGTTGGATACAAGAACAAATTTGCCTGAAGGGTCAACCATGACCTCGCTGGCATCGGAATATCCAGTCACTGTTTCCGGCACAGTGGTCAGCTCCTGCAACGCCTCAAAGGTACCATTTTCATCATCAAAACGGAAGAAAAGAACTTTATTTCCCTTCTCCTCACACATATACACCCAGAGGTTATTTGGGTGCACTGCTGCGTGACGGGGCTCATCCCATGTTCTGGATAAAAACTGAGCCGTCTGAGTAAACTGTCCGGTCTCATGATCATAACGTAAGGCCCGCATCTGTCCATAACCATTTACACGGCTCTGGGCACAGGCAAATAAAAAGTTCTTCTTTTTATCCCAAAGACACTGATGAATGGTTGATACCTTTCCCGGTTCCTTGCCCTCATAGGTAAATTCTGCGATCACTTCTCCCAGGGAACCGTCATTCTTCCGGTCAATGGTGTAAATGGTACCTCCCTGTAAAGTGGCAACGATTACATGTTTATTGTTGCGGTCCACTGTTATATCCACAGGATTTCTGCCGCCAATATCAATGGTATTTATATGCTCTAATGTATGATCTTTTAAAATACGGTAACTGGAAACCTTCGTAATATCCCCATGAACACTGTAAAGATATTTTCCTTCGCCATCCAGAGTCTGAAAAGACGGGTTTGGCTCTGTTTCCAGACACTGCAGGCATTTCCAGCTGCCATCTGGCTGGATTTCATAAGTTTTAAGACCTTCTCCCCGGGCATTTCTCTCTTTCGTTGTCCGGCATCCTACATAAGCATAGCGCATGATTATTTCCTCCGTTTTATATGTTCACCACTTCTGTTGTTTTTGCAAAAGGATAGCACATTCATATAATAACACATTCCACTACATTTTCCAGCTGAACCAAACAGTTCCTTTTTCATTTGAGAGATATATGTTTCTTCCGCTTTTAATCCGGCTGGAATGTTTCCAGTTTTTTCCATATCTAGGACATCTTTTAATATTTCCAGTGCCTTTCGAAGATTTCTAATGTCACGTTCCATGTAGTCAATATAATTTCCTCGCCCCACTAATTTTAAATGGGTAATGCCTGCTTTTTTCAGACTGTATAAAGCGCAGAGACCACAGCCAGTCTGTCCACAAAGATAGCTGTCATCTTCCGGTTCATCCACATTTTCTGCTGATCCAATGTTTTTCATTTCATTTTCCTGGAGTTTCACTGGCAATGGGCTTGTTTTCAATCTGTTTTCTGCTGATACACATTCTCTGATCCGCCCCAATTCATAGGGAACCAGACAAAGATGGCACATTTCATCGCAGTGGAGAGAATTGCAGAATGCACCGGTAAACTGACACATTTCATTTAGTGCAAAGGCTTCAAATTCTGTGGTCTGTCCTGCTTTGCTGATAATGGATCCCATATCTTCTATACTGTTTTTTCTGTGAAAGATCAGACGCTTCAGGTTCCGTTTTTCAAAAGTCTTTAGCATTTCGCTGTTGACCTCTGCTGTTTCACCACTCAGGTGAATATCACAATCTATCCTCTGCTGGCGCAGATATAAAAGCAGCGCCGGATCTGCGATGATAAAGCTTTGAAAGCCGATAGACATACACTGTAGAATGATATTAGCAATTTCCAGGTATTGTTCTGGAATGTAGTATAAAGAGTTAAAGGTTAGGTGGACTGGTTTTTCGTATTTTTTTACCATAGAAGCCAGTATTTCCAGTTCACTGAACGCGCCTAACTGTACATTGGAACAAAGGACTTCCCTGCGGTTAAGAGGCAGAAGTGTCCCATATTTTTCCGTCCATGAATAAGGGACGTAGCCACAGAAAAATTCGTCTGCCCCGGCTTTTACATAGGGGATATATTCATCTATAGAACCAAGTCCGGCTACGATCTTCATCTGTACTTTTCCCTCCTTTTCTGATCCTGTACTCTTATTTTTTTATCTTTTAACACCTGAATCCAGCAGGTTCACTACCAGACGGTCCACACCCGCTTTTTTCCATTCTTTCAGTATTTTTTCTGTTTTTATTTTCGTTCCTATTTCAGTTCCTGTTCCTGAACCAGAACCATCCTCAAAAATACGACTGTCCAGTGCAAATAACGAATTATATCTGCCAATCATTATCAAATGATCCGGATACAAAAATGCATAGTCTTTACAAAACTTCGGACATTCCTCTGCCAGCTTCTGCTTTCCCCGCTCTCCTGTCATACACTTTGCATACAATGTGCAGTACTGGGAGGTATTGGTCTGGTAAAAAGGAAGATGCAGGCTGTTTTTTCCTGGAGGCAGAGTCATATCATAGCCGCAGCTTTCCCACTCATACCTTACAATACCGTATTCTTTTTCCAGATATTTCCTGTAAAAATCGGCATTTAAGCTGTTTTCTTCAAGGAACTTACTTTCCGTCTCTGCCCCGATCTGCGCCATTGTTTCTGTTTTATAGTGCAGTCTTGGATCTTTCCGCCGCTTATTTAATAAAATTCCAAGTACCGGAACAAACAAAACTTTCCCCTTTAACATTTCTGCCATTGCCCAGTCATTTACCTGTATCTCCAAAGTAACCTTATTTTCTTCGCACCAATTTTCCAGCTTTTCTATCAGCTGACCTGTGTTTTCTAACATAAATTCACGGATATAAGAGAATGTCAAAGTTACCTGCAAGCTCTCTTTTCTGGCTTTTTCAAGAAGCTGAAACAACTGGTCTTCCTTTGGAAAAAGCAGGTGGCAGAAGGAATTTCCGATGTAAAGACGCTGTGGAAAGTGATCGGAAAGCCAGTGCCCGGACAGGTAATTTCGCTTCCAGTAATTTTCCATGAAGGTTGTAAGATCCTTGGATAAATATTCCTCGTAAAGCCAGGGATTATCCAACTCCAATGCATACTCAGATACCGGACTTTCTGAGCCAACCTCCAATCCAGTTTTCAATTTCTGTTTTGCATCCTGTACTGTTTTCTTTGCTTTTTCTGCTTCTACTTCTTTTTCATCCCTGTGAATTTCTTTCGTCTCTCTGAAAAACCAGGCTTTTTTCTGCTCTTCAAAGTCCCTGGCAGTGACCACATCCCCGCCTTCCGGGTACGCTGTCATAAAACTTGCCAATTCTTCACTGTCTCCCAGTAACTTCATCCGGATATACCGGTCATACCACCCTAAAAGATACTGTACCTGTTTGCGGTATTCTATAAATTCTGCACTATCATTATCATCTATAAAATGACTGTCCCACATAATATCTTTATTTTTTATATGATCCAGATATAGAGTATACTCATAATAAAATTCATATTCTCCGCTGCATTCCAGTGTATAAGAATGCAGTTCTACCTGCTCATACTCCAGTTTCGGATAATGATAAAAGCAGACTCGAAATAATTCCGGGTCTGCTATTTTTTCTGCTGTGCGGAAGGTAAAACCGTTTTCCGCAAGCTCTATGATACGAATTTCTTTTTCACCGGCAAAACCGGCGATCAGTCCAAAAGGGAGCATGGACACTCCCTGTATCTTTTCTCTGACCTTGTTTTTGATCGTTCTGTCCTCATTTTTATCCAAACAACCATGCCTCCGTTATTCCAAACCACCTGGACTTTGCCTTTTCAACATGTCTTAAAGTTTCGATCTTAACATACAAACCAGTCCTGTAATATCTGCCAGTACCCAACCGATGGGGATCGCCGCCCAGATACCTACTTCTCCTACTTTCGCAGACAACACATAAGCTAAAAGTACACGCATTCCTAAAGAAATAACCGTAAGGACTACGGACATTCCCGCCCGCTTTACAGCACGGTAATAACCGTAGAACAGGAACAGACAGCCAATTCCCCAGTAAAATGCACCTTCTACCCGCAGATATTTAATACCACAGGCAATAACCTCTGTTTCTGCCTTGCTTACGAAAATGCCCATTAACTGTCCTGCAAAGATAAATACCAGGGCAGAGATAAAGATACAGAACAGAATACTCAGTGCAAAAGCCTGTTTTGTGCCCTTTTTGATACGCTCTCTGTTTCCTGCTCCATAGTTCTGCGCAATAAAGGTAGAATAAGCATTACCAAAATCCTGAACCGGCAGATAGGCAAAGGAGTCAATCTTCACCGCTGCCGCAAAAGCTGCCATGACTACCGGGCCAAAGCTGTTTACCAGTCCCTGGACCATAAGGATGCCGAAATTCATTACCGACTGCTGGATACAGGTCATAGAAGACAGGTTGACGATCTCTTTTAAAATGCCGCCATTCCATTTAAGCTCACTCTTTTTGGGGATCACCTGCGGACAGCAGCGAAGGGCGAAAACCGTGATACCAAGTCCCGAAATGTACTGTGCGATAATGGTAGCCAGTGCCGCACCGCCGATCCCCATAGACCACACGGCCACAAACAGCAGATCCAGTACAATGTTAATAACCGTAGAAACTGCCAAAAACACCAGCGGCACCGTAGAATTTCCCATTGCCCGCAGCAGACAGGCAAAGAAGTTATAAAGGGATGTTGCGATCAGGCCTGCAAAGATGATCAACAGATACTGGCGCATTCCCTGCCATACCTCTTCCGGCACCTTTAAAAATGCCAGAATGCCATCCAGTCCCAGATAGACCAGGATATTTAAGACTACTGTTACTGCCATGATCAGCACAAAGGCATGAAATACAGAGGATTTTAATGTTTTTTCATCCCCTCTGCCCTTGTAAATAGAAAACAGCGCCCCGGAACCTAAACTTAACCCCAGAAAGATAGACGTAAGAAAAGTCATCAGTGTATAAGCAGAACCAACTGCCGCCAACGCATCTCTTCCCAGCACCCGGCCTACGATCAAAGTGTCTGCAATATTGTAAAACTGCTGGAGCAGATTTCCTGCCATCATAGGCAGAGCAAATAAAAGAAGGGAACGGGAAATGTTCCCCTTTGTTAGATCGTGATACATAAAATATTACCTCTTTTGCATAAAACTGCACCCGGCTTCTGCCAACACAGATGTACCGCCGGACAAAATGTCACTTTGTCCATTATATAACACAATATAAAAAAAAGTCCAGACAGAAAGCAGCTGCTTCCATCCGGACCCTTCAACACGGCACAAAATCCGGGCAGCTTTTCTGGAAAACCGGCGCTGTTTTTGCTTCCAGCGACTGTATTGAGATCCATATTCACGGAAAAGGCGGACATGCTTCCACCCCGTTTCTGGCCATCAATCCTATTTTGATCGCAGCTGAAATAATAAACAGCCTTCAGGGACTGGTATCCAGAGAATCCACCTATAATGTACCTGCTGTATTAACAGTCACCGGTATTACTGCCGGAAATGGAGCTTATAACATTATCCCAAATTCTGCCACTATTGTAGGCGGTCTTCGTACCCAGAGTCTTGAAGTGCGCAGCCACCTGTTAAAACGTATGGAAGAGATCAGTAAACAGTGTGCTGCCATGTACGGCGCAACTGCTGAAATGAAAGTTCCGTCCGGCTGCCCTCCGGTGATCAATGACCCAACTATGACTGCCGATTTCATTACAGCAGCAAAAAAAGTCTTCCCGGCAGAGGATATCCTGGAACTGGATCATTCTTCCATGGGTGGAGAGGACTCTTCCTACTTCTTTACAGAAGTGCCTGGCTGTTATGCGTTTCTGTATAATTCCATTCCTTCTGATGATGGAAAGGAATATCCACACCATAATGGCCGTTTCTGCATTGACGACTCCGTTCTGTATCTTGCCAGCGCTGTGTTTGCACAGGCAGTAGCAGACCAGATCTGTAAATGAACTTTATTAAAACAGGCTGCAACGAGAATTATTCCCATTGCAGCCGTATTTGTCCCCTCTGATACCGGATTGCTACGTGCATTGCACTCCCGCAATCCTAAAAACATTCGTAATCCGCTCATTTTTCTTCAAAAAATGGCTTCTTACTCATGTTTTGGCGGGTCCCAAGTTCAAAAATCCTACTGCAAGCAAGCTTGCGTCGGATTTCTGACCTTTTGACCCTGGTATCATATTATGTTATCACCAGTCTTTTACAGACCCGTCAAAGGCCCTGCGGGCTGCATTGCTGCCACGCTCATTGGCCGGATACAGTTCTTCTGCATCATCTGCCAGTTCCACACCAATACCAGGTGCTTCCGGGATCAGCATGCATCCATTTTCAAAGCGCAGCGGTTCTTTTACCATCTTATCTTCTGCACCGTTTAAGCAGAAACCAGGCAGTTCCTGGATGCCAAGATTTGGAATGGAGGCACAGATCTGCAGGCATGCTGCTGTGGATACAGGTCCCAGTGGATTGTGGGGGATCACAAGGACGTCATGAGCCTCTGCCAGCGCGCAGATCTTCTTGCTGGTAGTGATACCGCCTACTGCACATACATCCGGGCGGACATACTGGCAGGCGTGACGTGCCATTAATACCTCAAATTCACGCAGGTCGATAAAGCGCTCTCCAGTGGCAATGGGAACGCCCACTTTGGATGCAACCTCTGCCATGGTATCTACATTATCCGGCGGAACCGGATCTTCTAAGATCATAGGACGGTAAGGCTCTACTGCACGTCCAAATGCAACTGCCTCCGGCAGAGTCATGCCACGATGCACTTCCAGTACAAAGTCAAAATCATTTCCAACTGCTTCACGGCAGACACGTACCTTTTCTACTTCACGTTCAATACGGCTGGAATAAAATTCCCCTTTTCCATCTGGTGCGCTGACCGGACCGTTGCAGAAGATTTTTGCAGCTGTAAAGCCCATTTCCTGCAACTGCTGATACTGCTTTGCAAGCTCATTGTTATCTTCTGTGAGATGCATAACAGATGCATAAACGCGGACTTTTTCGCGGGTCTTTCCGCCTAAAAGCTCATAAACTGGAACTCCAAGTGCCTTACCCTTAATATCCCACAGTGCAATATCAATAGCAGAAATAGCGCTCATAATAACAGAACCGCGGAAATACACGGAACGCAGGAAATTCTGGTTAAAATCCTCAATACGGAACGGATCTTTTCCGATCAGGTAATCTGCAAACTTTTCAATGGCTGCTGCTGTGGCCTGTAAATACCCCCAGTTACCAGCCTCGCCAAGACCTGTGATCCCGGCATCAGTATATATCTGTACAAACAGGTAATGCTTTGCAAAACGCAGCTTTACATCTGTAATCTTCATTGTCTTACTCCTCATATAATATCTTTTCTTTTGACATTTGTTCTATCTTAAATGCTCCTGAAAAAATTTGTACTGACGATCCAGTGCCCGTTCCCAGCCAGGTGTCCGGTTTGTAGTAAATCCATGCATAGCCTCTGTGATCCGCTGCATTGTCACACAGACTCCGGCTTTTGCCAGACGCATTCCAAATGCTTCTGTATCATCTCTGAGGCTGTCTTCCCCGGCTGATATGATCAGACAGTCTGGAAACGCGGCCAATGCCTGATCTTTGGCAAATGCAGGTGAACACAAAGGATCTGATGGATCTGCATCTCCTACATAAAAATCAGTGTACATTTTTTCTGTCTCCGCACGTTTTACCCAAAATGGATCTTTCTTCAGTTCTTCTGACAATCTTTCTACTGGATCTACGGTATTATCTGTAGGGAAATATTCCATTAATGCACAACAAGGATGCAGTTCTTTCGTCTCCTCATTTTTGATCAGAACAGATGCTACTAAATTCCCTCCTGCACTATGTCCGGCAAGAATGATCTTTTCCTGGTCAATTCCAAGTTCTGTACTATGTTCAAATGCATAACTTACGATCTCATAAGCTTCCTCTGCCGCAAAAGGAAATGGATTTTCCGGTGCAAGGCTGTAGTCAATATCCCATACCAGGCAATTTAGTTGTTCCATGGCCCAGCAGCAATACCTGCGGTCCCGGTCTGTACGGCCTTTCAGAAATCCACCGCCATGAAAATTTAACAGCAGTGCAGCCTGTTCTGGTAAATTTTCTGGACGTTCTTCAAAAACATGCACCGTTTTTCCGTTTTTTGTGCGGATCCAAAGTTCTGTTTCTTTTCCCGGCAGCGCTGCAAGTTCTTCTTCGCTTACCGGACCAAACCGATCACGGCTGCGTACCATATCCGCAATTTCGATTTTTTCTTCCTGGGTCATAGCCATATCCACTCCTTCTTCTCTTTAAAATGCCGGAAATACGGTCATAGTATAAAAGATATAAATAAATGGCAGGATCAATGTGATCAAGGCACCGCTCTTAAAAATTGCCCTTAAGTCATAACCTCCATCTGCCATACACATAGGAACAGCCGGAGTTGCCATAGGTGTTAAAAATGCAGTCAGGGAACCTGCATTAACTAACAGTACCAGTCCAACAGGGTTTGCGCCCAGCGCAGAACTTGTAAGCAGACAGATTGGAACAAATACTGCAGATACAGAACGGTTCAGCATAAACTGAGTAAGTACAAACGGGATCAGGAAAAACAGTGCGCCAAGAACATAATTGTTATGTGTTCCACCAACAGCTGATGCAAGGGTATTTCCGATCATATCGCCTGCACCGGTATTTGTCAGTGCTGTTCCCAGAGCCAGTGCGCCTACAAACAACATCAGCATATCCCACGGAATGTCGCGCAGCGCAGCTTTCTGGTCTACAACACCAAATAATACCATAAGAAGGCTTCCGGTCAATGCAACAGACCATGTAGCAAGATGTAACTGGCTGGAGAAAATGAGGCATAAGATCGTACCAAAGAAAATTGCGATTCCGATCTTGTCTACAACCGGACTGAGTTTCTGCTCCTGTTTTCCAGCATTTCTCTTTTCCAGGGCTTCAATAGGAACTACCGGTGTTTTAGGTGTGAATTTCGGTCCAATAAATAATGCCCAGAGAGGAACAATAATAAGGATCGGCCAGGTACCAATGGTAAAATCTACAGCACGGATACTCATATCAGTAAATCCGTAGGTTTCCATAAATCCGGTAAACTGTCCTGCCTGCTGGATAGCAGTAGATAGCGGCAGGATGCCGCAGCATGCCACACATACAACCATAACCGGGAACATGTACTGGGTACGGCTGTGACCAGTGTTGTCACAAAGAGCTGCCAGCAGGGGACTTACGATCGCATATACAACCATCGGACTGGCAATAAAGTTAGTCAGTAATACAGCAATCAGGATATATCCAAAATAGGCTGTGAGAAAACTTCCTCTTGTCAATTTCATAATAGCATCACACATTCCATCTACCAGAGATGTGCGGCGGAAACCTGCCGCTACTATAAACATAGTTGCCATAAGCAGCGTATTAGCATTTGAAAAACCAGCCAGTGCGCCAGTTGCATCAATGCAGCCTGTAAAATACAGTGCAGTCAGAGAGAGCATTGCTGTTAGCCACATTGGTATCTTATTCATCATATAGCTGACCAGAGTAGCTGCAAAGATCACCATACAGATCATCATTTGAGTATTCATATTCTTTTCCCTTCCATTATTACATCATTATTAAATTATAGTCTGAAAACTCCATAAGCTTTTAGCTGCCCGGGCCGGGGCTCATTGTTGTTATGCTCATCCTAACAGAATGTGAATTTTTTGTCGCTGTGAATATTCGCAGCTTTTTACTGCCCTCTGTTTTCCATTTTCCTCTTCTGCCCTCAGTCCCTACTGTCTTTTACCGTAAAAAATCCAAATATTTCCCCTGTTTATTTCGTCAGTTTTTTGTCCTGATTCTTGTGCATTCTGCCAGTTTCCAAGGTTTTTCTTTTGTATTTAAGGAAAAACAATCGTTGACACAGGCCACATTAAACAGTATTCTGAAATCAGGTTTAAAATCTGGATCGTATCTTTTCTAAATTTTACAACAGGGAAAATGTTTGGATTTTGAAAAATAAAATTTTAGAGAATAAAAAGGAGCCCCTATGGAAGAAACTTATTATGAAATGGATCTGCCCCGTGAAAATATCCACCTGCGCTGCTTTGCACACAGCATTATGAATTACCGTTATCACTGGCACCCGGATGAATATGAGCTGAGCATCGTTCTTAAAGGCAACCAGGAATACTGCCGTGGTACAGAAACACACTCTCTTTTTGAAGATGACCTTATCCTGACAGCACCAGGCAACAGCCACGCCTCCATGCGCCAGCAGCCTGACACCCGGGCTCTGGTCCTGCATTTTCCGTCAAATGCATTAAAACTTTTAGTTAAAAAGGGATATATTTACCAGTTTCCCACCTGCCTTTCCAATGAAAACACCCGTTACGAAGAACGTTTCTGCCGCATCCGTTTTTATGCCAGCCAGATATGGCAGTCATTAGAATGTGGCGGTACCTACGCCCAGTTAAGCGCAAAAGTAAACCTGGAGCTGCTCCTTATCACACTTTTTACAGAATTTGATCCCCAACAGATCAATCTGATCTCTGAAGAAGACAAACGACGCGCTACGATCCATCTTCTCCTCAGTTATGTAGAGGAACATTATGCAGAAAAATTATCCCTGGAGGATCTGGCAGACTACGCCCAGTACAACCGGACCTATGTTTCAACTCTATTTAAACAAATGGTAGGTATCAATTTCCACGAATATCTTACAAGAGTAAGATTTCAGCATGCCTTAAATGACCTGACCTACACCAGGGATAACCTGACGGACATTGCATTAAAAAATGGTTTTCCTGATCTAAAGACTCTCACTGCCCGTTTCCGTTCCACCTTCCAGCGCACTCCCGCCCAGTACCGGGCGGCGTTAAAACCAGATGAAGTGCTCTATGATAAAGTGCGGCAGTTCTTAGATCCACAGGATATGGTGCTGAGAAAAAAACTGGGGGAATACGCAAAAACCGGAATAATAAAATAGTATTCTGAAATCCTTACAAAAAGGGCTGCCCATTTTCGGACAGCCCCTTCATTTCTTAAATAATGTATAGATTTTATATCAAATAAGACCTATATTCTTCCATTTTACAGGCAGCTAGCATATGCAGCCTTAGCGCCTTTTTCACGGATCAGCTTCAGGTCAGCTGCAACCTTAGCTTCCAGACCTTCGATCTGGGTCAGATCCTGATCCCACATCTTTTCATTGGTCAGAACTGCGTGTACCAGTTCTTCTGCAGAAGCATCCTTGTGATCGTTGTAGAATTCCAGTACCCAACGGTCATCACTTACAGTGTACTCGTTGCCAGCCGGACGCTTGCAAACCAGACCTGCATCTGTAAGAGACTGGATATCATTGCTGTAGAATGCGATGTATGCAGCCAGTGACATGGTCAGGCACTCTGGCAGAGCACCTTTTTCCTTGATGTATTCCAGGAAGGAAGGCATATTTCTTGCTTTCCACTTAGAGGTGGAGTTTAAGGAAATGCTCATCAGTTCATGGTTTACAAATGGGTTGTTGAAACGATCAGATACAGCTGCTGCAAAGTTTAACAGATCGTTCTTGTCCAGTGGCAGGGTTGGGATAACTTCATCGTAAAGCATCTTGTTCATGAAGCCCTTGATGGTCTCATCGTTCATGCAGTCACGAACAATGTTCTCGCCAGCCAGGTAAGCACCCAGAACGAAACCTGTATGAGCGCCGTTTAAGATACGAACTTTTCTCTTCTTGTATGGGCTCATATCCGGAGTAACGAATACCTTGTCTAACAGACCAGCCTTCTTAAATGGCAGTACGTCATTTAACTTCTCATCGCCTTCGATTACCCAAACGCCGAATACTTCACCAACGTCGGTCAGAGGATCTTCGTAGCCGTTCTTTGCATCCAGAGCCTTAACTTCTTCTGCGTCACGGATACGTCCTGGAACGATACGGTCTACTAAGGAACCACAGAAAATGCAGTCTTCATTTACATACTTCTTGAAGTCAGCGCCCAGTTCCCACTGATCAATGTACTGGTTTACGCACTTTAACAGTTCTTTACCGTTGTTGTCGATCAGCTCGCAAGCCAGCATGATAATTCCTGGCTTACCAGCCTGGAAACGATGATACAGAACCTGGGTCAGCTTTCCCGGGAAGCTTGCCGGTGGGCAGTCATCCTTCTTACAGGATGGATCATACTGGATACCAGCCTCAGTTGTGTTGGAAACGATGATCTGCAGATCGTCGCTTGCAGCAACTTCCATCATCTTATCGTAATCAGCTTTCTCATATGGATTTAAGCAGTTAGCAACGCTGGAGATCACACGCTTGTCATCTACCTTCTTGCCGTTTTCGCTTCCACGCAGGTACAGAGTGTACAGACCTTCCTGCTCATTGATCATCTTTGAAAGACCTGGTGCGATTGGCTGTACCAGGCAGCATTTGCCGTTCCATCCGGCTTTCTCATTTGCAAGGTCAAACCAGTAATCTACGAATGCGCGAAGGAAGTTTCCCTCACCAAACTGTAAAACCTTCACCGGAGCATCCTCCAGGATATAGCCATCGTAACCGGATTTCTTTAATACATCATAATTCAGAAGTGCCATAATTTAATATTCTCCTTTCCTATGCGGATCATTCCCTGATATTGTTTCCTGTTTCGCTTTCTGGACTCTTCCGGAATTTTCCGGAAACCATTTCCTTTCCGAAACCCCGGAAATGTCCTCTCTGAATTGCAGTATACCACACTTTTTCTACTTTTCAAATACAAAATTGTAAATACTTACATAAATTTTGTAAACGCTTACATTTTCTGCTGTTTTTCCTGGAAAATGCCGGGGATTTTCCTTTCGAAATGCCTTTATATCTGTGTTTCAAATGATCATCTTCATTTTTTGTATGAGATATGAAAAATGTTAATTAAAAATAACGAACACACATTAATTCATATAAAAATAATGTGTGTTCGTCAAATAAATTATTTAATGCTTCATGAAAATATTCCAGGAATATATTACTATAAGTCGTGCCCTATATGATATTAACTCTTTTCATGCGCACCTCTGACCATTTTATATTCCGGCTGATTTATTTTTCTTTGCCATCCACGCGCCATTTTCGTCTACATAATATCCGTCTGGTGTTTTCCGTCCGGCATACATAATGCCCTTTCTACCATCAGATACCTGGTGGAAATAATACCAGGCACCACCAAGCCGAACCCATCCAGTCTGCATACCTCGTTCCGGATCGATATAGAACCAGCCGCCAAATGTATCATCCCTCAGCCAGCCGATTTTAGCATAACCATTCTCGTCAAATGCCCACCAACTGCCATTGATAAGTTCCCAGACATATGCAGTGCCGGACGTACCACGCTTTTGGCCTTTCGGATAGCTGTTATCCGCAAAACGGAGCCACCAGCCATGATCATCCTGCATCCAGTGACTGTAACCGTCATTGGCAATGCTGTTGGCTGCGCCGGTAATGATGCCGCGATCACTGCTGGTCCATCCCCTGATCGGATCTTTTCTGATTGCGGAAGAGGATGTATCACGGTCAGAGGAAGAATCTCTGCCACTGCCATCGCTTGATTTTCGTTCAAAAACAGCTTTCACAACCACATTACCGGCCGGCATGGTAAATACATCGCCACTGATTGTCACGTCGCCGGAAACAATATGCCATTCCTTAAAGCGATAGCCACTGTTTGGTGTTGATGTCAGCGTGATTTTCCCGCCCATCGTTGCAGAAGCCGGAGCAGCAGATGCAGATCCGTTCCCATCGTTTTCTACAGTCACGTTGTAAACAGTCAGGTCATAGTAGAGTTTCAAGGTCACAATATCTGCCGCACTGCTGATCTTTTTTAATGTACCACTGGTAACACTTCCCGCTACATCCGGGTTATAAGTGTAGCCTGTGTAGATTTTCGGCTCGGCGGTAACATTCGCGCCGATTTTGTCTCCAAGTTTCTCTGTTTCTTCCAGCATATAACCATTGTTACCGGCCTTGTAATGCTCCACAATATAGTTTACCGTATCGCCGGGGATAATTGGCGTGGTGTTCCGCGTCCACTTTGCATAGAACTCCTTGTTGCCCATGTCGGCGCTGCTAATCTCCGTAACAGGCGCACCGGAAAAATCGCTGTCTGCATACCAACCTTCAAATGTATAGCCTTCGCGGGTCATATCATTTGATGTAGGCAAGGTTGCACCATTGCCGTAGGTATAGCTTGTTATGTCCTTTCCACTGGCAATCGTTCCACCGTTGGGGTTCAGCGTTACTGCGTAGATGTTCGCATTCCACTTTGCATAGAACTCTTTGTTTCCTATGTCAGTGTTGCTGATCTCCATAACAGGAGCGCCGGAAAAACTGCTGTCCGCATACCAACCATCAAATGTATAGCCCTCTCGGGTCATATCATTTGCTGTCGGCAAGGTTGCTCCTTCGCCATAGGTATAGCTTATCACATCTTTTCCGTCAGCAATCGTACCACCGTTTGTTTCCAGCATTACGGTATAAGTCATAGGTGTCCATTGCGCCGTCAGGGAAGTCACACCTGCAGGAACATCTGCACCAGGAATATAAGAATTCCCATCGCTGCCCTGCCAGCAGAAATCAGTATCCGTTTTCCCGATTGGACTGGACAGGCCGGAACTTTCGGGAGCCGTGAAGCTCTCACTGTTTTTCACAACGATATTTACCGTGCCTGTGGTATCGCCAATTTTCCCATCATTTAAGTCAAGCACTATGGTTTTCAGTCCGTCATAGCCCAACGTATCAGCGTCCAGAATTTCAAGAATAGGACGGAAACCGTATTTTGGGAGCGATGCTGCTTTATGTTCCATATTACAGGAGAACGCAGATATCATACGTCCGCGTATTGTACGAAACTGCCTGAAGGCAGATGTATTCGCAGTGTCCTGCCCATAAGACCAAATGCCTTCCCAATTTTTGATATAATCGCTTACATTGGTTTGAGTACTTTGATTGGCTTTCTTCAAAATTGTGTCCCACTCGTTGTTGTCTGGGGTACTGCCGCCATTATCACCATAAGCATAGGTGTGTCCTGCTGATGGCGCACGCAGTGTGTATGCCACACGGTTGTTCTGAAAGTCTGTGCCAAAAATCAGCTTGTTATCATTTAGAATTTTCCAGCTTATGGTATGGGTCATAGTATAGTCGGCAATGAACAGACTGTGCTTGTAAGTATATCCGTACTTTGCATCTTTATCTGTGACTTGGGAAGCTTCCTCGGAGGAGGTCAGCACATTTTCAGATGCAGGTTTCAGCACATAAGCGTTGAGACTCCCTACATAAGTAAAAGGCACATAGTGTCGGGATGTATCCGGCAATGCGTTATTTGTTGAACCCGGAATCCCCGCACTGGATAAGTCAAACCAGTAGGTCGTGCCAGGCGTAAGATTGAACTGCTCACTGACTTTCCCATTAACAGTCAGCGTAATATTCTGGAATTCACTGGCGTAGTCGGTCTTATAATCGCCATTATACTGCTCGCTGAACACTTTCAGGGTATAGGTTCCTGCTGTAAGGTCGGACGGAATCTCCACGCTTGCCGTGCCATTTGCACTGTTCTGTGCGATGCGCCCGTAATAGAGGATATTGCCGCTGTTGTCTGCGAGCATAGCGGAAACATATTCGTTCTTGCCCGTACCCGCGCCGGAGTAAGTAACGGTCAGGTTTTCACCTACCCTTACCAATGTGCTGCTCGCAGAAGCGCTGAAACTGCGGCTTGTATCTTTCAACGTCAGTTTCCATTCCGCGCTGCCTGTGCCAACTTCGGTCAGATTACCGTTTACCGCAGCATCCGTTTTTCCGCCGTCAGCGGCAGATGTGAAGAGGATAGAATCCGAATTTAAGTTAAAAGCGGGACGAGCCGCCCAGTCGTGGTTCACGAGGCTATTGACCACTTCACCGTCGTCGTAGACCGTGCCCGTATAGTAACCAATGCCGGAGTCAGGAGAACGGAGCCACCACACGCCCGCACTCTGCGCGGTGTTTGTTGCCGCCAGTCCTGGTGCATCACAATAATTTCCCACATAGTCCGCCAGTTCCCGCACAGACAGGAAAAATAGCTTGTCGTTTGCAGTTAATCTACTTTCGCCCCAAGGAATAGAATACAAACCACTTTCGCCACTGTCGGTCTTTGCAACACCAAACATAACGGCCTGCTCTGCCGTGGAAAAATTGCTTGTATTGCCTACAAAGCTGCTGCACCAAGTCTGTGCGTCGCTGCCTTGATAGGCATTACCCTTGCTATAGTTACTGTTAAATTGTACGTCAGACGCCAACAAATACTCCGACAGCAGGAACATTCCGCTTGTTGTTCCATCGTTGGCCGTGTCCGCATCCAGTACCCGCCACTTAATAGGCGTGCTGCTATTTCCGCTGTTTACACCGAAATAAACGTAGCTGTTGGGGACATAATAGCTGCCCTTGCCCTCTTCCTCTTCTTCTGTCGGTCCACTGATCCCACCTGTACCAAGCTGGATGGCAGGGCCGTCATAATCCGCCAGCATAACAGCATTAGACTGGGTCGCTACTCCATACAGCAGCTGTTCCAATGCGGCAGCAACTTCCATGTAACGGAAGAGATCAAGTTCATCTATTTCCTCGTCAGAAAGCTCCGCTTTTGCATCGTCAATGGCATCCAGCTGGGCCTTTACTTTTTCTGCATTACCTTTCCTGACATCTTCCACATCCGGCAGTGCGTCGATCATAGCCTGCACGCCCGCCACAGTGACAGCTTTGGCATTAGACGGGGTAGCTGTTTTCATGTCATCATCCACACCACATATCTCGCAGTCAAATTCGCAGGGTGTTCCCCTGGTAGCGGGGGAATAGCCACATTCATCATCATGTTTATGCCGGCAGTTCAATTTCTGTGAAATACACTCGCTTTCCTCCTCGCACATATGGGGACACTCTTCCGGTTCCCACCGGTCTGCATCGGATGGAGTGGCCTCATCATCCCATATAATTTCATCCGGGTAACAATCCTCGTCATGCCTGTGGGTACAATTGATCACCTCCTTATAGCAATCGTCTGTGTGCTCATGACTGCAGGCTGTTCCTGCTATTCCTTCAGAGTAACCACATTCATCATCATGTTCCGGATGATGTTCGCACAAGCCGCCTGCGTATTCTTCCATAACGGCATCCTTACGGTTCGTCGCAAAAACGGTTGTGGGCATCAGCGTCATCACCATGCTGCATATCAGCAGGGTACTGAGCATTCTGTTCAATCGCTTTTTCATATTCATTCCTCACTTTCTTCCTTATCCGATGTATGGCCATTTTTTCTTCCTCCAACGGATACAGATGATCGTCATCACCACACCGGCTGTAAAAGAGGCGATGCCAATGGTCACATACAGATCTGCTCCGTTTCGCAGCAGAACCGCGCCGTAGCCTTCTGCCACAGAAGATATCCCCGGTTCCTGTATGTGCCCAAGCAAAATTCCTATTCCGGCTAAAAGAAACAGGCTGCATACTGTCAGACAGGAGATCTCACGCCATTCATATCGCCGCCGGTATTGCCGTGTCCTGGACTGTATTTTTCGCATCCGGATTTCAGTTATGCCGTTCATCGTCACACTCCTTCCCTTATTGTAGATGCTTTACACACCCCTCTACTTACTAAAAGACACGAAATTTAAAATTTTCTCACTAAAAATCAAAAATTTTTGAAAAAATTTTAAGCCGCCCCAAAACGGGACGGCTCAATGTGCCTTGTTCGTATTATTTTAAAGATATGGTGAACTTAGGAAGAAGGATTTTTGCTATGAAAAGGCAGAGGATCAAAACAGAGGGAAAGAGATACCCTGCCGTTTTCCATCCACCATCGGCTGTTATCAGCAGGTTATAAATTCCATGAAAACCTGTGCAGGCACCTAAAATTCCGGCAGTTCCGGTAACTGACAGCCAGCGGTGGCGAAAGACATAGGAGATGCCGAATCCGGAAAGGATCCCGCAAAGGATATGCAGCCCGCCCGCAGAAATCCCCCGGATCAGCAGGAAGCTGAAGTTAGCCGCACCGTTTTCCGTCAGGTAGCATGCATTTTCAAAGGTTGCAAAACCTGCGGCAATGGCAATTGCCACCATAGGCAGTTCTCTCGGCTCCGGCTCAAAAATCAAAAAGTAAAATAACAACGGAAGCAGCTTTAATAATTCTTCACATACAGGCGTGATCTCAATAGCGGCAACTGTTCCATCCACGCCGTATAGCCACATAAAAAAGCTGTTGACATAGGCACTCAACAGACAAATCCCCATTCCAATGGTCACAAACAGGGTATAGCTTCTGGACCGTCCTTTTATAAAGAACAGCGACAGTATCATCGGTATGGCGAGGCAGAGAAAGATATTTTCGATATAAGTCATTTTCCCACCTCCCGCAGAGTAAATGGCAGCAATGCTACCATGGATAGTGTCAGTGTAATGTCCACGGCAAAATAAAGGTTAAAGCAGGTATAATCCTGTATAAAATCGGAAACCAGATACAGAAGTACCTGCAGAACGATGCAGCCAGCCATCAGACCATCCGTGCTTCGATATGGCTGAACACTTTGCATGCCAAACACCGAAAGATACATGTTCACTCCCGCTACGAGTGCAAACAGCGCGGAAAAGAAATAGGAAGGCCCAAAGGCATGGTCGGCAAAAGCGACCACTGCGACAAGCACCGCCGCGCTGCCTGCAAACCACGAGAAGCGGTATCCGATCCTCTCTATCCGCAGGATCTGCACGGACAGATAGAAAAGCCATGCGGCCAGCCAGGAAATCTCAGCTACATAGAAAACCTGCGGCACTTTTCCCATAATGACCAGATACAGGATATAGTATGTCGTTCCCATGCAGAAACAGGCATATGCCAAAGCGAGGATCAGCAAACTCCTGCTTTTGTACCGCAAAGCCAGAAAAAGGGCTGCAATGGTGCAAAATCCCAATATGGTTATCTGAAAACTATTGTCAATCAGTTCAAAGTTCATCTTCTTTTTCCTCTCTGCTCCTGCGCTCATTTCTGCGCCGCAGACGGTAAAGCAGCACGGTTACGCATACACCAAGGAGAAAAGCAAGCAGGCCCATGACAATATAGCCAAGAGCAGCATGACTGCCGATCATACTTGCCGCTCCCGAAGAATGGACAATGTTTCCTGCCGCAGGTTCTGTCATCAGTTCCGGCATCCATGCCCCAATACCTGTAACTAAAAGCAGACAAACTGCTATGCAGACCGCATCAAGCCCCCGCTGTATTCTGTTTTGCTTTTCCCGTTTTATTTCTGCTGTCCGTTTGTGGATCAACCTGGAACGTTCTTCATTCGTCCGCATATTCAAATCCCTCCTGCTCCAAAATTGCCTTTAAACTCTGCTTGCCGCGGTACACAAGATTTTTGATTTGATGCTCACTTTTAGACATAACCGCTGCCGCGTTCCGGTAGCTCATTTCCTCCAGATAAATCAGGTATACTGCTTCCCGGTATTCCGGTTTCAGTTTATCCAGTGCCGCATAGAGCTGCCGATCCCGCTCATTCCGAAAGACTTTGGTCTCAGCCAGGGTTTTATCTGGCAGTTCAAAATCCAGGTCATCAATCCACAGGAAGATGTGGCGGTGTTTTTTGCTATGCCGCAGGGCAAGGTTGCGGGCTGTTTTGTAAAGATATGCCTTGAAGCTGCCCTCTCCCGTAATAGGACGCTCTTTTGCAAATATCTGGGAAAAGGCTTCTATCATCAGGTCCTCAGCCTCATGAACATCCTTGATATAACCGTTTATGTAAAAGATCAGCATATCAGCGTATTTTTCCACCAGCAGATCAGCCGCATTGGTTTCTCCACGCAGATATTGCTGATATATAGTTTCATCGGTAATCACACCTGTCTGCCTCCCATCCGATTTCTACTGGCACGGATCAAACGTTTTTTCTGATTTTCCCGGGATTTCCCATAATTGGTCCCATGTTCTGGAATTTCCCACTTGTGTGAAGCTTCTTTTACAGATACATAGCCATTCATTCGTACATCGCCTTTCTGAAAGATATGATCAAGTTCATCATACCTGCTTTATAAACATGAGCAAGGACAATGTCCCCTTATGAAAAATATCCTATCTGAAATCTGTTGCACCTAGTATATGCGAATGTCAGCACATTTTCAAGTGAAGAAACTGGAATGTTGCTTGCCCCTGTTCCCGGAAGATGCTATAATGAATAATATTTAGCAGGCGTTATTAAAAATATATAATAACGAGTTCCAATATCTGTGCAGATATTCCATCAGCATACTGCAGATAGACAAAACGATATGTACTCCAAGAGTACATTAAAAAACGGGGGATTAAAATGTCAGAAACAACAGAATTTAAAGATGTATACGAAGCTATAGCAAGTGTCAGTCCCAACAGGCAGAACATTCTCTATACAGTTTTAGAAAAAGACGCCTTCGGGGAAAAAGCGTTCTTTTCAGATGATAAACTGGTCTGGGAAAGCACAAAAGGTGGGTTCTTCTCCCAGAACCAGGAAGAAGTTGGAAAACTCCATGACAGCGGACAGGCCACAGCCGCCGGAAAGAAACTGTTCTGCGACTGCTTAGGTGGTGAAAAGCGCCTGGTGATCTGCGGAGGCGGTCATGTTTCCATGCCGGTGATCCAGCTTGGCGCCATGATGGAATTTACAGTGACTGTTTTAGAGGACCGTCCTCTGTATGCCAACAATGCCAGAAGAGCCGGTGCCCACCAGGTGATCTGCGACTCCTTTGAAAATGGTCTTGACCAGATCGAAGGTTCCAAAGATACCTATTTTGTCATCCTTACCAGAGGCCACAGATATGATCAGGTCTGTCTGGAACGGATTGCCAAAATGCCTCACGCCTATATTGGTATGATCGGCAGCCGCAAACGTGTGGCAAAAGTAAAGGAAGTTTTGATTGAAAACGGCACTGATCCGGAAGTTTTAAACCAGGTCTATACGCCTATCGGCTTAAATATCGGTGCGGAAACACCAGAAGAGATCGGCGTTGCCATTATGGCAGAGATCATTCAGGTAAAGAACCAGAAGCTACGCAGCTGCGGCTTCCCAACAGAAGTATCCCGCTTTTTAAATAATCACTCTCCTGAGCGGCTTCCGGCTATCCTGACTACCATCGTAGCCCGCCACGGCTCTGCTCCGCGAAGCGTTGGCACCAAAATGTTAGTCCTTCAGGACGGAACCATTATCGGCACCATTGGCGGCGGCTGTATGGAAGCAGCGGTTGTGCGCCGCGCGTTGGAAATGATCCATGATAAGGATCAGTCTCCTATCCTTTATCACGGGGATCTTACAGGACAGGACGCAGAGGATGATGGTATGGTCTGCGGCGGAGTGGTTGATATTTTGATGGAGCGGGTGTGATCCTGATATACCACGTTCAAGATAACTGACGCATTTCCACACCGGACACAGTCATTTATGACAAATCCCCTCATCAGCTGTTTATTACTCTGTAAACCGCTGATGAGGGGACTTTTATTGCCATACATATTGAAAATATGGAGAATGCGCCCGTGACGCGTTTCCTGATTTAAAAATCATATCTTTTTATCTCACAGTTTTTGATCCCATAAGCTGCAAATTCTTCATTTGTCATATCATGGAAATAGGACTGCACCACTCGGGCAATGCCATTGTGAGCTACCAGGATATATGTTTTCTTATCTGACTGACTCTTGATCTCATCTAAAAGATTATAAATTCTCTGTGCCAGACGAAGCATAGACTCACCGGTTTCATAGCTGCACGCAAAGGACTGTTTGGCCTTCTTAAAGTCTTCACCACCTCTTGGTGTTGACTCCCATATACCAAAATTCTGCTCCTTTAACCGTAATTCTTCACGGACCGGAATGCCTGTGATCTCAGAAATGTGTTTTGCTGTATCTGCAGCCCGCATCAAAGGGGAATACAGAATCTCGTCTGCCTGGATATGCTCTTCTAATATCTTCTTTCCTGTTTCTATTGCCTGTTCATGACCAAGCTGTGTCAGTGCAATATCCGTTGCCCCACAGATCTTTCCTTCCACATTCCATACAGTCTGTCCATGTCTTACAAAATAAAAATGTCCCATTATATTAATTTCCTCCTACTGAATTCATAACATACTTTTCCATCTTTTGCGGCATGAACACTATAACGCCACATCTCCTCTGTCTTCCACCAGCTCAAATCCTACAGATTTCACCCGGTTCTTAAGACAGACTCTGCACTCAGCCGCTTCATCATCGGTACAAATTTTATTGTCATACAGTTCATATTTCTTGCGGTCCTTTACAGGGGATAAATTAGGCATCACTACGTTTGCACCTGCCAGCAGTCCCTTTTCTCTTCCCTTTGGATCTGCAGTTCCAAGAGCTGTTGTTGCCGGAAGCAGACATTTTGGAAGGATGATACGAAGAACCGATAATAAAAACAGCGTCAGTTCCACGCTTCCTGCAGGCTCATCAGCAAATTTGGTATCATGATGAGGGATAAATGGACCGATCCCCACCATTTCCGGATTTAATTCTTTTAAAAAGATCAGGTCCTCTGCCAGGCACTCCAGCGTCTGTCCCGGCGCACCTACCATAAAACCGGCACCGGTCTGATAGCCCAATTCTTTTAAATTCCGCAGACACTGCTTCCTGTTCGCAAGACTCATCTGTTCCGGATGTAGATGGCGGTAATGGTCTTCATTTGCAGTTTCATGACGCAGCAGATACCGGTCTGCTCCTGCTTCTTTGTAAAGGCGGTAGCTTTCCTTGGTTTTTTCTCCAATGGAAAGAGTGATGGCACAGTCTGGATAACTGTTACGGATCTTCTTAACGATATCCACAATCTTTTCATCTGTAAAATAAGGATCTTCTCCTCCCTGGAGTACAAAGGTACGAAAGCCCAGTTCATATCCATTTTTGCAGCAGTCTAAAATCTCTTCTTCTGTAAGACGATAACGGCTGGCGTTTTTATTATCCCGGCGGATACCGCAGTAATAGCAGTTGTTTTTACAGAAATTGGTAAATTCGATAAGACCACGCATGTATACTTTATTTCCATAATATTTTTCACGAAGTCTCGCTGCCTCCTGCCCCAGACAGACCACAGTTTCCTTATCCTGATAACTGCCTAATAATTCCATATATTCTTCTTTTTCCAGATAACTCTGGTGGATCAGCTTTTCTGCTAGTTCCAGTGATCGTTTCATATTCTGTCTTCCTCGTTCTTTCAAAACCTGAAAGCTGGCTGCTCCTTACATTCAGCGTTCTCACAGCTGCCGCCAGCCTTCATAGTAAAATGCATCTCCTGCAAGTTTACTCTGAAACAACACTTCCTGTCAATTCTTCCCTTCATTGACAAACCGCCAAAATTTGGTTACACTTACTTATACTCCAAAGGTTCATCCGCGGATAAGGAGGTAAAAATACTATGAGACAGTGCATGGATTCAGATAATCTGCACAGACGTTTAAAAAAGATCATCGGACAGGTCCAGGCTATTGACCGTATGATCGATGAAGATATTCCCTGCGAAGAGATCCTTTCCCAGATCAATGCTGCAAAATCCGCTTTAAACGGCTGCGGTAAAGTGGTATTGGAAGGCCACATTAAACACTGTGTCCGGGACGGCATCGAACATGGCGATGCAGATAAGACCATTGAAAGCTTTACAAAGGCAGTGGAGCGCTTTGCCAACATGCAATGACGTCAGTGTTCAAAGATTGAAAATTCAACGCAATCTAACATCATATACTAATATCCAAAGTCAGTCCATTCAGGGCTGGCTTTTTTGTGTGCAAAAAAGAGCCTTACTCTTTGGATCCTTTTATAATTGCTTCTTGACAACATATACCCCTATAGGTATAATGCAGATATGTTAGGTATACCCACATAGGTATAAAAGTCATATGCATTCTCACATAACATTTGCAATAATGCAGAAAGAAGGAGCCATTATGAAAGAGTCTGTTAAAAAACTGGAAGCTCTTATGGAGATCGGCGGTATAAAGAAAGACATCTGTTTCCTGGTCATTTCCGGTATTGCACTGATCATCAGTATTTTTAAACTGATCCCGCTGCCATTTGACGCAGCCTGGGTTGCCATTATTCTGTGTGGTATTCCCATTATCATGGAAGCTGTCATTGGTCTGATCACAGAATTTGACATCAAAGCCGATGTTCTTGTATCTCTGGCGCTGATCGCCTCTGTCTTTATCGATGAAGATTTTGCTGCCGGTGAAGTGGCATTTATCATGCAGTTAGGTGCTTTGTTAGAGGAACTGACTGTTGCAAAAGCCCGGGCCGGAATTGAAAAGCTGGTGCGCCTGACACCACAGACTGCAAGGCTGGTCAAGGATGGCACAGAAACCATAGTTGCTGCAACGGATGTAGCTGTAGACGATATTCTCCGCGTCCTTCCCGGTGAGACCATTCCTGTAGACGGTGTGATCCTTTCAGGAAATACATCGGTAAACCAGGCTGTTATGACCGGTGAGTCTCTTCCTGTAGACAAGACTGTTGGAGATGAAGTTTCTTCCGGTACAGTGAACCAGTTTGGTACCTTTGAAATGAAGGCTACTAAGGTTGGCGAAGACAGCTCTATCCAGCGAATGATCCGTCTGGTGCAGTCAGCAGATGCAGGAAAGGCAAAGATCGTTGGTCTGGCTGACCGTTTTGCAACCTGGATCGTGGTAATTGCATTAAGCGCTGCTGCTCTTACCTGGCTGTTTACCGGTCAGATCATCCGAGCCGTTACTATTCTGGTTGTTTTCTGCCCCTGCGCTCTGGTCCTGGCCACTCCTACTGCCATTATGGCTGCCATTGGAAATGCCACAAAGCACGGATTTTTGGTCCGTGAAGGGGATGCTCTGGAAAAACTGGCAAAAGTTTCTAAGATCACCTTTGATAAAACAGGTACTTTAACCTGCGGCACTCCAAAGGTAGTTACCGCCTGCAGCGCTCATCCAGGCTACTCCAGTGAAGATATTTACCGCTTCTGTGCCGGAGCAGAACAGCACTCGGAACATCCTCTTGGAAAAGCGGTTCTTGGCTGTTTTAAACAGAAATACGGCGCCGTCCCTGCAGTGTATGATTTTCATATGATCCCCGGCCGTGGTGTTTCTGCTTTAATAGAAGGCAAAATGATACTGGCTGGAAACATGGAAATGATGACTGAAAATAGGATCTCTTTCAATCAGGATATTACAGAAAAAGCAGAAGGCTTCCTGGCCCAGGGCTGTACTGTGATCTATGTGGCTTTTGACGGCATTCTGGCTGGTTTCCTGGCTCTTTCTGATACAGTGCGTATGGAAAGTACCTCTATGATCAGCCGGCTTCACAGTCTGAATGTAGAACCTGTCCTTCTTACAGGAGACCATGAAAATGCAGCTGCTGCTATTGCCGGACAGTTGCATATCAAAGAAGTACAGGCAAACTGTCTCCCGGAAGATAAACTGAACTTTATCCGTTCCTGTCAGGAGAAAAAGGAACTGGTATGTATGATCGGGGACGGAGTTAACGACGCTCCTGCTTTAAAAGCTGCCGATGTTGGTATTGCCATGGGCGGTGTGGGAAGTGATATTGCGGTAGATGCAGCAGATATTGCGCTGGTGGATGACGAGGTAAAAGAAATCCCTCATCTGGTAGCTCTTTCCAAGCGCATGATGACTACCATTAAGGTCAATATGACTTTTTCCATGGCACTGAATTTCCTGGCTATCACACTGGCTATTACAGGAAAGTTAAATCCGGTTGTGGGAGCGCTGGTGCATAATGCAGGATCTGTATTGGTTATTACCAATTCAGCATTGCTTTTGAAGTGGAAATTGAAGTAGAAAAAAGTCCATGCAGGCTGCCAGTACGGCAGCGGCATGGACTTTTTTTTCAGACTTATAAATTTTGCAGACTCACAAACTTCTCAGACTCACAAACCCGCGCTTACGCGCTCCACTGCCTGCTTACGCAGGCGGTTTGTTCGTTGCTGACTAAGCAAACTCATATGGCTTAATCTGGCGTACAACGTCCATGATCGTGCCATCGCGGGCTTCGATGATACCTACAACTCTGTCTCCAAACTGAACCTTCTCCGGCTCGCCTACGATAGAATATGCAATGTCACGCAGTTCTTCAATGGTCTTAAATGGCAGGTCTACGCCCTTCATTGCCTCGATCAGATCCTGTCTTCTTGGGTTGATGGCAATGCCATAATCAGTGATAACTACGTCAATGCTCTCTCCCGGAGTGGTTACAGTGGTAACTTCGCTGCAGATTGCAGGAATTCTTCCCTGAAGCAGTGGTGCGATAACGATGGTACACTTAGCTCCTGCTGCTGTATCAGGATGTCCGCCCTGGGCACCGGTGATCACACCGTCAGAGCCTACAACCACGTTGCAGTTAAAGTTTACGTCCACTTCCAGTGCAGCTAAGATTACGAAATCCAGCTTATTTACAACAGCTCCCTTGTTAAACGGGTCTGCATACTCACCGGCAGAAATACGGAAATGCTTTAAGTTCTTTACAGACTCTACTGCTGCCAGGTCAAAGTCCTGTGTATCTAACAGGCAGTCTACCTGGTTGTTGATCAGCAGGTCACACATTGGCTTGGTCAGGCCGCCTACGCCGAAACGCATGCGGATATTCTTCTCCTTCATGATCTTAGACAGGGAAATGGTGGATGCGATAGATGCACCGCCTACACCGGTCTGGTAAGAGAAGCCATCCTTGAAATATGGGCTGTTTACTACGAACTGGGTACAGTAATCAGCCATCATCAGCTTTCTCATATCCGTAGTTGGCTTTGCTGCGCCGGTAGCGATCTTCTTCGGATCACCGATAGCATCTACTACTACTACATAGTCAACCTTTGTCATGGAGATGTGGGCCGGGAAGTTAGGGAACGGTACCAGGCAGTCAGTGATCGCTACTACCTTATCTGCATAGTCACCATCCACCATAGCGTAGGAAAGCACGCCACAGTCACTCTTTCCGCCAATACCACGGCAGTTGCCGTAATCGTCACAGGTTGGTGTTCCGATAAATGCAATGTCAATTCTGGTCTCGCCGCTCTCGATTGCTCTTACACGGCCGCCATGGGAACGCATGATAGCAAGTCCCTTTAATTTACCTGCGGAAATGGCTTCACCGATCTTGCCACGTACACCGGAAGACTGGATGTTGGTGATGGTGCCGTCTTCGATGTAAGGAACGATGGGATCATGTGCCTTGCCAAGGGAGCTGGCACAGATGGTGATATCCTTGATACCCATCTTATGTACTTCTTCCATGACCATATTTACGATATAGTCACCTTCACGGAAATGGTGATGGAAGCCTAAGGTCATACCGTCTTTGATGCCGCATTTTACCAGCACATCATGGATGTTTGCAACCAGCTTGCTCTGTGTATTGTTGACTACACACTTTGTATACGGGCCGTCCTTTTTGTACACATATCCGTCCCTGTAATGATTTCCCTGGAATACCTCTTTACCGGTCATCTCCAGGATCTCTTCCGGTATATCTCTTCCTACTGCGTTTATCATTTTACAGATCCCCCTTATATACGCCTGATGCCTTGGCAAGCTCGATGGTCCTCTTTGCGCCGTCATAGAATGCGATATCGATCATCTTGCCGTCTACAGTGAATACGCCGATACCCAGTTTCTTCTTTTCGTCGATCTCCTTAACTACTTTCTCAGCAAAAATGATATCCTTCTGGGTTGGTGTGAAGATCTCATGTACGATATTGATCTGACGTGGGTTGATAATGGATTTTCCGTCAAATCCCATTAAATGGATGGTCTCTACGTCCCTGCGGAAGCCGTCCATGTCATCCAGGTTGGTGTATACAGTATCAAAGCACTGTACACCTGCCGCACGGGCTGCGATGATCATGTTCTGGCGGGCACCCATCAGTTCCAGGCCTGTACCGGTAATGTGGGTCTGTAAATCCTTTGTATAGTCACCGCCGGAAAGAGCGATGCCAAACATCCTCTCAGATGCTTCGCAGATATCCAGGGCCTTCATAACACCTCTTGCAGACTCGATGGCTGCCATGATCAGTGTATGGCCTTCCGGAATGCCGTACTGCTTTTCGCATTCTTCTACAACGGTCTCCACTCTCTGTACATCCAGTGCGCTTTCTGTCTTTGGGATACGGATGGCATCGCAGCCGCCTGCTACTGCACAGTGGATATCCTCTTCCCAGTAAGGGGTGTCAAGGCCATTGATGCGGACTACTCTCTCGCAGCCTCTGTAATTGATCTCTTTTAATGCATGATATAAGGAGAAACGTGCTACATCCTTCTGGTTTTCAGCAACAGCATCCTCCAGATCCAGCATAATGGAGTCTGGTTTATAAATATATGGATCCTTGATCAGACCCGGTTTCTGTGCATTTAAGAACATCATGGTCCTTCTTAAGCGCTTCTTATTTGCATTGATCATCTTATTGCACCTCCCCACGGAATGTCCTCGATCTGGTCTACAGAACGGAATACCGCACCTTCTACTCTTGCCTTAATGGTGCAGTCTAAAGCGCCCTTATCCACCACTGAGATTTTTACATCCTTTACATCCAGGTTCTCCAGTGTCTGAAGGACTACCTTGCGGATCTGGTTGCCATACTGATTGATGACAGCACTTTCCAGGCTAAATTCCACAGAACCATTTCCCGGTTCTACGGTTACCTGACAGTCACTGGATTCCAGAGTTCCTGCCATGGCCGGTTTCTTGATCTCCATCTTTATTTCCTCCTATTTTTAACGATGTCTTTTCAACATCTTTTTGTTACCCCCGCATCTGTGCAAAAGCATTTTCAAACGGGCACTGCCACACATTTTCCAGATCATTTTGAATCAGGAAAATATGTGGCACTGTGTTTATCTTTAAACTCACGAACCCGCGCTATCGCGCTCTACTGCCTGCTACCGCAGGCTGTTCGTTCGTTAATGGCCCAAGAAAAACAAATGTCTGCTTCGCAGCCGCTTGTTTTTCTTTTGGGCACATTACATTATACTACTTTAAGCCTTTTCTTGCACGGTTATAATTGATCAGACAGCCTGCTTTTACGATCTTTCTTTCATCTGCAGTCATATCTGCAACATACAGACTGATCTCTTTTACTGCCTTGGTATCTGCATTGATCACATAAGCCTTAATGTCTTTTAAATCACCATCCAGTGCTGCTTTTGCACCTGGAACGTAGATATAGTCTCCTACTTCAAACTCAGGCTCTTCTACCATCTGGAATGGGATCATTCCCCAGTTCATTACATTAGAACGATAACGCTTGGTTGCGTATTCTTTTGTGATGTTTGCAAGTCCGCCGATGACTCTCTGGCAGCTTGCAGCCTGTTCTCTTGCAGAACCATCACCAGGCTTTACAGCATAGATCATGCTTCCGATCTCTGTTTCCATTTCATTTACATTTTCCTGACCGGAAATGGTATGGATGGCATCAAATACCCCATTCAGGTCTGCATCTAACTCTGATGGCTTCTGTCCTGCTGTTCTTGCCTTCTCTAATTTGTCTACTGCCTTGCTCTTTCCTACGTATTCAGGATCTCTTCTGGATAATGTAAACTCAGCCAGTCCCAGTGGATTGGAACGATAGGAGGAGGTTTCACCAGATGGGATCAGTTCATCCGTGGTAGTTACTTCATCCATGATCTTGGAGCATACCTTTAAAAGGATATTATCAGTTAACGGACTCATTTCCGGCCAGTCCTTAATATTTGGGCCATATACCAGACTGTCCTCCTCATGGGCTGCATTGTAGCCATTGTATACACGGCGGTCATAAACAGTCTTATCAAAATCGTGTTCAGGAACATCGCCCCAGCAGTCTAAGTCTGTAGCTGGTGTAAGGATACCGCCGTTTGCTGCGGTTGCTGCAATAGAACGTGCATCCATTAAGGCTACTGCAGACATCTGGCCATTTCCTGGCTTGCTGCCTTCCCTGTTCGGGAAGTTTCTGGTTGTATGACGGATACTTAAGCCATTGTTGCAAGGTGTATCGCCAGCGCCAAAGCATGGTCCGCAGAATGCAGTTCTGATAACAGCGCCTGCTTCCATAAGCTCTGCTATAAATCCCTTTCTTACCAGATCGATAAATACAGGCTGGGAAGATGGATATACAGCCAGTGAGAATTCTCCGTCTCCGCAGCTCTTTCCCTTTAATGCATGGGCTGCTTCTACTACGTTGGTGAAGTTGCCGCCTGCACAGCCAGCGATAATTCCCTGCTGTACTCTTAAACATCCGTTTTCGATCTTATCAGTCAGTGTAAATGGAGCTCTTCCGCCGCTGACTTTCTCAGCTTCTTTCTCTACGCTTCTTAAGATATCGCCCAGGTTTGCATTTAACTCATCAATCTCATATGTATTGCTTGGATGGAACGGAAGGGCGATCATTGGCTTGATGGTGCTTAAATCTACGTAAACACAGCCATCATAGTAAGCTACATCTGCAGGATTTAATTCTTTGTAATCATCACCTCTGCCATGAGCTGTTAAAAATGTCTTTGTATCTTCATCAGTGCGCCAGATAGATGTTAAGCAGGTAGTTTCTGTTGTCATAACATCTACACCGTTTCTGTAATCTGTTGTCATAGAAGCAACACCAGGTCCTACAAATTCCATTACTTTATTCTTTACATAACCCTTCTTGAATACTGCACCGATAATGGAAAGTGCCACGTCCTGAGGTCCGATACCAGGTCCCGGCTTTCCTGTAAGGTAAATTGCAACAACGCCTGGATAAGCAACATCGTATGTATCACATAACAGCTGTTTTACCAGCTCGCCGCCGCCTTCACCGATAGCCATGGTTCCTAATGCACCGTAGCGGGTGTGGGAGTCAGAACCTAAGATCATGCGTCCGCAGCCTGCATGCATTTCACGCATGTACTGATGGATAACTGCAATGTGAGGTGGAACATAGATGCCGCCATACTTCTTTGCTGCGGAAAGACCAAACATGTGGTCATCTTCGTTGATGGTTCCGCCTACTGCACAAAGGGAGTTGTGGCAGTTGGTCAGTACATATGGCAGTGGGAATTTTTCCATTCCGGATGCCTTTGCTGTCTGGACAATACCAACGAATGTGATATCATGGGATGCCATTGCATCGAATTTAAGTTTTAAGTGCTCCATATCTCCTGAAGTGTTGTGGGCACTTAAAATGGAACAGGCCATTGTGCCTTTCTTTGCTTCTTCTTTATTTGCTGCTTTTCCTGTAAGAGCCTGTACTTTTGCTGCCTCAGACTCCGGTACGATCTCGGTGCCGTTTACAAGGTAGATGCCCTCATCATATAACTTTACCATAATGTTTCTTCTCCTTTTCTGTTCTTGAATGGTTATTGACCATCCTCTCCCGGAGGAGCTGGTCTTTTATTATCTGCTTCTTAAGTTTGTTTCTTTTTGTTTCTGAATTAACTATACACCTCTTTACTTTTATAGGCAAATACTATATATATAATAACAGATATACATTTTTACCTATGTGATAGCGAACCTCCTGCGTCAGCAGGCAAATAAGCGAGCAAACGCGCGTTCGCGAGTATAACACCAAGTACATACAAGGAGGCTCCCCATGACCAGCCGTGAATTAGAATACATAAAAACAGTAGCAGATGAAAAAAGCATCTCCTCTGCTGCCAGAAAACTTTACATCGCCCAGCCGTCCCTAAGCCAGTCTTTACAGAGGATCGAGGAAAATCTGGGGGCAAAACTTTTTAACAGGACGCCTTCCGGCCTGACACTGACCTATGCAGGAGAGCGCTGCTATCAGATGGCCTGCCAGGTTCTTAAGATCTACAGTGATTTTGAAGCAGAGATCAGCGACATCAACCAGTTAAAAACCGGACGTATCGTAATGGGGACTACCAACCATTTAGGTACTGTCATCCTCCCTGAAATACTGCTGGAATTTAAGGAAAACAGCCCTTCTGTTGAACTGGAGATCCTGGAGGACAATACGGGAAATCTGGAAGCAAAACTTCTTACCGGCGCTATGGATTTTGCTCTTCTCCATGCCCCGAAGCTGGCTCCAAATCCTTTATTAAATTATGAATTTCTCTCAGAGGATCCTTTTGTCATAGCACTTGCTGCCGGACATCCCCTGATCGAAAAGGCGCAAAAAAAACCGGGATATCTCTTCCCGGTTTTAGATGTACGTTTATTGAAAAATGAACCTTTGATCCTGCTCCATCCCCAGCAGCGCATCCGTCATGTATCGGACGCCATACTGGCAAAAGCAAAGATTACGCCAAATATCGTGCTGACGATAAAGAATTACGAGACAGCCCAGCGTCTGGCCGGTCAGGGCATTGGCATTACCTTTCTGCCTATGGATTACGCCGCCCTGACCTATGCAGACCATCCGCCGGTGTTATTATCCATTGATGAGTCCTACAGCCCCAGCTGGGATCTGAGTATTGCCACCTTAAAGGGCGGATTTTTGTCCAGAGCGGATCAGTATTTCCTGGAACTGGTACGGCAGACATTTGCCCAGGAACCTAATGACAAATAGTACATCCGGAATTTTTCTCCTCTCATTCCTGTACCTGCCAATATGCAACGCTCCCGCCCACAAGGGCGGGATGCTATCACACGATCTCAATATTATACTTCTTCAACCAATAATCCACCTGTATCATATAAGCCAGCATCTGCGGCCCCGCCATCAGCTGACCATACCATGGCTTTCCATAATCTGAGGGGCTTTCCAGGAATTTCTCTGTTTTGGCCTTATCCAGAAACTGCAATACAGGTGAGGTATTGTCTTCTAAAATCTCACGCATCCGGCCCACCAGCAGCGCCTCATAAGCTCTGTCATAGGTCTTTGGATACGGGGATTTTCTGCGCCACAGCACTTCATCCGGCAGCAGACCTTTTCCAGACTCTCTTAGCAGATGTTTTGCCACCCCATCCCTTGTTTTCATGTACCATGGCACATTCCACAGATATTCTACAATGCGGTGGTCTGCAAAAGGCACTCTTGCTTCCAGTCCGGAATGCATGCTGGTACGGTCCATACGGTCTAATAATGTCTGCATAAACCATCTCAGGTTCAGCCACGCGATCTCACGGCGGCGGGCTTCTTCTGGTGTATCCTCTGCCAGTCTGGGTGTTTCTGCTACTGACTTTTCATAAGTTGCCTGCACATATTCATCCATGTGAAGTTCCCGGATGAAATCATCAGAAAGCAGCACCTTTCTGGCTGAAAGATCCATAGTCCATGGAAATGTTTTCGCCTCAAAGCACTCTTTTTTGTGAAACCATGGATAGCCCCCAAATATCTCATCTGCACATTCCCCGGTCAGAGCCACCTTATGGGTACGGCTGACCTGGGAGCAGAAATACAACAAAGATGAGTCTACATCTGCCATGGCAGGCAGATCTCTGGCTTCTACAGACGTATAAAGCAGATCCGCCTGGGTCACATTGTCACATTCCAGATAATGATGATCTGAACCTAAATATTTCACCATAATGTCCACAAAAGGCCGGTCCATAGACGGCTGGAAGGCATTGGCAGTAAAATATTTGTGGTTATCCTTAAAATCAAAAGAAAAGGTAGTCAGCTGTTTATTTTTCTTCTTCAGTTCTGCGCTGCACACTGCTGATACCAGGCTGCTGTCCACACCACCGGACAAAAAGGTACACACAGGAACATCGGAAATGATCTGGCGGCGGATGGCATCCCGGACCAGAAATGCCGTCTTTTCTACCGTTTGCTCGTAACTGTCCGTATGAGGCTTACTCTCTAATTTCCAGTAACATTCTGTATGCAGACCTGCTGCATTGCATACAAGATAGTGGGCCGGAAGGAGTTCTTCTATGTCCTTGAAAACGCCGCATCCATAGGTTTTCGCAGGCCCGATGCTGAATATCTCGTTTAAACCCTTTTTATCCAGTTTTGGCGTAACACCCGGATATGCGAAAAGTCCCTTGATCTCAGAGGAAAAAATGACCTGGTCATGAAAACAGGTATAAAATAATGGCTTTACTCCCAGACGGTCACGGAACAGCACCAGGCAGTCTTTTACCGGGTCCATGATCCCGAAAGCGAATATGCCGTTCATCTGCTTTACAAAATCCGGACCGTATTCCATATATCCTGTAAGGACCACTTCTGTGTCGCCGGTAGTGGAAAATTCCCAGCCTTTTTTCAGTAAATCTTCTTTCAACTCTGTGGTATTATACAGTTCCCCGTTGTATACGATCCCAAAGGTCTTATCTCCTGTTTTTTTAAGGATTGGCTGACGGCCGGAAAACAGATCCCGCACCGACAGTCTCACATGGGCTAACCCAAAATGAGAGTCCAGATAATTTCCCTGTTCATCCGGCCCACGATGCTTCTGCACTTTTTCCATATCTTCCAGTATCTGACGGTAGTGATCTTCCTCTGTGAGATAGTCAAAATGACTCTGATAAAATCCGGCGATCCCGCACATATGATAACCTCCTCTTAAACTCAGGTTCACACGCTATCGCGCCCTACTGCCTGCTTGCGCAGGCGGAACCTTACAACACAAGACACGCCACCAGAAAAGTGCATGTCAGGCCAATAAATACCGGCAGCATATTTTTCCTTGCCAGTTCCACCGGATCTACATTACAGATAGCTGCCACCGGTATCAGTCCCCATGGCACTACCGTTCCGCCACCGATAAAAATAGCACTGATCTGTCCCAGACATGCCAGGACCGGAATGGAAGCGCCTGTAGCTGTGCCAAAGGTCCTCGCCAGGGCACCTGTAAGAGGAAGCCCGGAAAAGCCGGAGCCATCCAGTCCTGTAAGACCACCGATCACCAGCTGCAATAAGGCTGTCATATACCTGTTTAAAGGAGCATGATGGGCCAGCCACAGCGCCCAGTCATTTAAAATTCCACGCTCATAGGAGTCTCCCAAAATATGGGTAATACCATTGCCTCCCAGGAAGAAAAAGGCACCGATCACAATGACCGGAGCAAAAATGCGGATGGCAAATAAAAATCCATCTGTTACGTATTCCGTCACCTTTTCAAGAGAACCGGCCTTAAACTCCATGACCGCGCCCACACACATAAGAATAACTGCAGTCCCCGCAACCAGACTGGTGGCATCTCCGCCCTTTAATTTGAATAAGAACATAAACAGGATATCCATAAGAAAAGCAATGGGAGTAAGAACCGCCAGAGCCTTAGCAGTGGTGGAATATTGCTTCTTCCTATCCCCCTTTTCTTCCGGAGTCTCTTCTCCACTGTCTTCCTGCTTTTCAGGCAGATCCGTTATTTTCAGATCGTTTCTCTGATCTTCATTTTTTCTCTGTCCTGCCAATGTCATCCGGTTGAGCAAAAACGCGCTGCATACACAGGTAATACCCATGATCCAGAACAGTGGCCGGCCCTTGCTTAAAATATCGGTTGTGGAAATATCTGCCGCTCCCGCGGAAATGGCCGGTGCCCCCTGGATCACTGCATCATAGCTGAGGGCAAAACCATGGCCGAACAAATTCATTGCCATAGCTGCTGCAAGCGGTGTTAATCCGGACTGCACAGCAATCGGAAGTACAATAGCACCTACCAGTGCCACTGCCGGAGATGGCCACAAAAACAGGGAAAATACAAACATGATGCCACCTAAGATCCACCAGGAAACAGCAGGAGTCCTCATAACTTTTGACACCGGCTTCATAAGAAGGGCATCGCTTCCCAATTCCCGTAAACATTTTGAAAATGCCGTTACCAGGGCAATGGTAGCGATCACCTCGCGAAATTCACTGATAGCATAGATAATGGAACTGAAAATGGTCTGTATTCCTCCTGCCAGACTGCATTTTCCAACAACGCCAATTCCAAAAAGAAAGGCAATGCAGACCAATGGCGTATCTTTTCGCAATATCATGGTAAATAAGATCACCAACACCCCCACCAGGTAAAACCAGTGGACCGGTGTTAATGCAATATAAGCTTCAGGCATATAAAAGCTCCTGTATTTCATACTTATTACCATGGTATGCAGCTTACAAAAAAAGGACTCTGCGCCAGTGGGAAACATCCCACCGGACTGCAAAATCCTTTGATCTTAGACTCGCAAACCCGCGCTGTCGCGCTCTATTGCCTGCTGACGCAGGCTGTTTGCTATTTTCTCACATAGACCATTCCATCCATGATCCTTCTTGCAGTTCTCTGTACTGCAACACCAGGAAGAACTAATTCTCCATTCTCCTCTTTCAGGTCCGGGTACATGGTCATAACACCGCTTGGATGGCCGATGCGCACATTGGTCTTTCCTTCTTCCGGCTTTCCAAGCTCTTCATACAGCAGACTTCCTTTTAAGAAAGCTGCTACGGAAATTGAGCTGGCTGGAGTCAGAGGGCATGCCTTGTGGCACTTAAATACAGAGATCACACGGGCGCAAACGTCCATATCCTCTGCATTTACCTGCTGTCCTGCAATATCCACATAGCTCTGTGGCTTTGTGAAAAATCCTACTTTTGGCACTGCGGGGCTGTTAGAAGTTGCATCTTCTAAATCCTTTGCAAAGCCCATTTTGCAGCAGGCTGCACCGCGGATCTTCTCCAATATTTCACTGGCTGCCTTGTTGCTGTTTACCTCTTCCGGCAGTTCACGGCCTGTAAGACCGATATCCTCTGCACGCACCAGGACCATTGGGTTAGACACATCCAGAATGGTCGCCTCGATCGGTCCAAATCCCGGAATATCCAGCACGTCCTTTGGATTTCCTGTTGGAAGCAGCTTTCCTGTCTTTGCACCGGCCGGATTTAAGAAATTGACCTTCAATTCAGCTGCTGTTCCGTCTACACCTGCAATAGCGCAGTCACCCTCCTGGGCAAATGTCTTGGTTTCAGGATCGATTGGAACGGTTACATTGATATATTTATCTGTGTTACGGTTTAGCATACGAACAGTGGTGATCGGCTCTACAATATCTACCATACCTTCTTCTACTGCATAAGGTCCTACTGCTGCTGTCATATTTCCACAGTTGGACTTATAATCCACCTGACTCTTACCTACAATGACCTGGCCTACCAGATATTCTACATCTACACCTGGTTCTTTACTTTTCCATACAATAACGATCTTATTGTTGGAAGATACAGTACCGCCAAGACCGTCGATCTGCTTTGGATCCGGGTCTCCCATGCACTGTAAAAAAATGTTATCCCATTCTTTTCTGTCTTCCGGAAGGTCTTCTTTATGGAACATACAGCCTTTGCTGGTGCCCCCACGCATAAATACAGTTTTAAATTTTCTCATGTTTCCTGCCTCTATTTCAGCTTTTCAATGGTCTCAATAATATAATCGGTATATTCTTTTGCACTTGCATCCTCTGTAAAAGTAGTCAGTACCACTTTCTTCTCTGTGGTACATACATCCAGTGCCTTTTCCAGAAGAACCTTCTTGTCTGCATAGCCAATATGAGCTAACATCATGCCAGCTGCACGGATCAGGGAGCTTGGATCTGCGTACTCGCCTCTGCCGTGGCTCATCAGATATGGAGCAGTTCCATGGATCGCCTCGAACATGGCATATTTATTACCGATATTGGAAGAAGAAGCAGTTCCCAGACCGCCCTGATGCTCTGCTGCAATATCTGTTACAATATCGCCGTACAGGTTTGGAAGTACTACTACTTCAATACCCTTGTTAAACTCAGGATCCAGCATTTTAGCGCACATAGCATCTACTAAACGCTCCTGGATCTCGATCTCCGGATATTCCTCGCCTACCTTGCGCACTGCCTTGATAAAGTTTCCATCAGCCAGCTTTACAATATTTGCCTTTGTTACAATGGTTACGTTCTTCTTACCATTTTTTCTTGCAAACTCAAAAGCAGCTCTTGCAATACGTTCACTTCCCTGCTTGGTCTGTACCTTAAAGTCTACTGCCAGATCTTCATCTACCTGGATACCCTTATTTCCCCAGATATATTCACCTTCAATATTCTCTCTGAAGAAAGTCCAGTCAATGCCCTTGTCCGGGATACGGATCGGACGGACAGCAGCAAACAGCTCCAGGCCGCGACGCAGCAGGCTGTTAGCAGATACCAGGTTTGGCCATGGCTCACCGGCTCTTGGAGTTACCATCGGTCCTTTGATGATAACATCACATTTTTTGATCTCTTCAAATACATCATCTGGCAGACTCTGAAGCTTTGCAGCTCTGTTCTCAATGGTCATGCCTTCAATATGGCGCAGTTCTACTTTGCCGGACGCGATCTCATCCGGAATCAGTGCCTTGATCACGCGGACTGCCTGCTCCATAATGATCGGACCAATACCGTCTCCTGGAAGGATGCCTACAACGATCTTATCCAGCTTTGAAAAATCTTTTACTTCCGTATCCTGTTTCATACGTTCGATCCGTTCAAACTCAGACTGGATCAGTTCCCCAAATTTTTCCTGTGCCTGTGAAATAGCGCTCATTTTTCCTTCTCCTTTTCTTTCTTTGAAATGATCTTAAATTGATTTTAAATGGTTGTATGTGTATGTTACTTTTTTCACTTTCTTATTTTTATATTAATACAAAAACAGTAATAGGTAAAATACATTACATACCAGTTTTTATATAGGTAAAATGCAACACTATTTTTCAGAATTTTCTTTATATTTCCTTATTCCAGACACTCTTTTAATGTACGCAAAAATTCCCTGGAAGCCCTTGAAAGTTTCTCATCAGCAGGATAAGCAGCCACCAGCTTCCAGGACGCTCCCAGTTCTTTATCCAGCGGATAACAGCTTAATCCCTCTGTCCCCGAATACAGCGTCATATAAGACTTTGGCAGAAAAGTAGCTCCCATTCCCCCTGCCGCCAGACGTTTGGCTGTTTCCATGCTCTTTGTAGTGCAGCAGATATCCGGCCGGATCCCGGCTTTTCTTAAGATCTCATCTGCCACCTGGCGCAGTTTCTGTCTGCTTGCCACCATAACAAAGGGGATCTTTTTCAGTTGCCTTATATCTTCTGCCTTTAACGACTTTTCCTCTGACAGCGATACCTGTGACTGAAAAATTTCCGGCACTGCAAGATAAAAAGGATCCTCAGAAAATTCATCATAGCATACTTCATCCAATGCTTTCTGAAAATGCATAATGCAGAAGTCCACTTTATGAGACAGCATCATTTTTTCCAGTTCCTGGGAATTATTTTCACGGATAAATACCTTTACCCCCGGATAGCGCCTGCGAAACACAGGAACCACTACAGGCAGGATACAGGCCCCCAGGTTCATAGGGATGCCGATGGTTACTGTTCCTTTTTTCAGTTCCCGGTATTCTCCCAGTTCTTCCCGCATTTCCTTCCAGAGTTTCCATACTTCCTCTAACTGTTCTAAAAGCTCTGCGCCCGCTTTTGTCTCCTCTGCCCCCCTCCGGTCTCTCTGAAAGATCTTAAATCCCACTTCCTCTTCCACTTCTTTTAAGACCTGGCTTAAGGAAGGCTGGGCAATAAAAAGAGTTTCCGCTGCCCCGGTAATACTCTTATTTTCCCGGATACATAAAAGATAACGGATCTCATTTTCCGACCAGATCCGTTTTTCCTTTATTTCCTGCAGGCTTTTTAAGATCCTCTCCCCATAAGAAAGCACGGTTTCTCCCTCGGAAGTAGGGACCATTCCTTCCCGTATCCTGCGAAACAGCTGACAGCCCAGTTCATTTTCCACACTTTTAAGTCCCCTGGTAAGGGCAGAAGGCGTCCTGTCCACACAGGCCGCTGCCCCCCGGATCGTACCAGTCCGTGCGATCTCCCTGATGAAAATAAGCTGCTGTTGGTTCATAAGGCCCTCCTTCTGGTTTATTTGCTCTTAAACTCTTTCTTAAACCTCATTTTACCATATATCCGTCTGACTTCCCAGACCTGTAAAAGAATGTGCCTCGGTGTATACCAGGGAGTTCCAACGGAATTTCCTAGTATACACAAAACAGGCGCATCTTCCTGTTACGGAAGAATACGCCTGTTTTTATATATCACTTACCTATTTTATACGATTTCATTCACTTGCCATGCTTATGTATGCTGTTTTACTCTGCTACTGCCTTAAATGCCTCATCCAGATCTTCAATGATATCGTCAATGTTCTCAGTACCGATAGAAAGACGGATGGTGTTCGGGTAGATGCCCTGCTCTTTCAGCTCTTCTTCTGTCAGCTGTGCATGAGTAGTAGAAGCTGGGTGGATAACCAGAGACTTAACATCTGCTACGTTTGCAAGTAAGGAGAACAGTTCCAGGTTGTCGATAAAGTCCTTTGCCTTCTGTGCATCGCCCTTGATCTCAAAGGTGAAGATAGAACCGCCGCCATTTGGGAAGTACTTCTTGTACAGTTTCTGCTGCTCTGGATCAGTTGATACAGATGGGTGATGAACCTTTTCTACCTGTGGATGGTTATTTAAGTACTGAACTACCTTCAGTGCATTCTCTACATGACGCTCTACACGAAGGGACAGTGTTTCCAGTCCCTGCAGGAAGAAGAACGCATGGAATGGGGATAAAGTTGCTCCGGTATCACGAAGTAAGATAGCACGGATCTTTGTAACAAATGCTGCCGGTCCTACTGCCTTTACAAAGCTTACGCCATGGTAGCTTGGGTTTGGCTCAACTAAGGACGGGAACTTACCGCTTGCTTCCCAGTCAAACTTACCGCTGTCTACGATCACACCGCCGATGGTGGTTCCATGTCCGCCAATGAACTTGGTTGCGGAATGTACAACGATGTCAGCGCCGTATTCAATTGGGCGAACCAGATATGGGGTTGCGAATGTATTATCAACTACTAACGGGATCTTATGTGCATGTGCGATCTGTGCCAGTCTTTCAATATCAACTACATCAGAGTTAGGATTTCCCAGAGTCTCTACGTGGATCGCCTTGGTGTTTTCCTGGATGGCTGCCTCAACCTGCTCGTAGTTAAATGGATCTACGAAAGTGGTCTTGATGCCGTACTCTGGAAGAGTGTGGGCAAACAGGTTGTAAGTTCCGCCGTAAATATTCTCAGCTGCTACAATGTGGTCACCTGCATGTGCCAGGTTCTGGAAAGTATATGCGATAGCTGCTGCACCGGAAGCTACTGCTAAAGCTGCAACGCCACCCTCTAAGGCTGCAATTCTCTTTTCAAATACATCTTCTGTTGGGTTGGTCAGACGTCCGTAAATATTTCCTGCATCGCTCAGTCCAAATCTTGCTGCTGCATGATCGCAGTTGCGGAATACATAGGAAGAGGTCTGGTAGATCGGTACGGCTCTTGCATCGGTTACCGGGTCTGGCTGCTCCTGTCCTACATGAAGCTGTAATGTCTCAAATTTAAAGTTTCTTTCATCGTAAGATTTCTTTCCCATGTTATTGTCCTCCTGGATTAAAAATATATCAGTCATTTACCTACTGTTTTTGTTTGTTTTTGTTTATGGACAAATAATAACACTACTTTTTCCATCTGTCTAATACACAAAAAAAAGAGCTCGTTATAGTTTTTACCTATAGCGGGCATCTTCATTCTTATATTTCCGTATCTCATCCAGATATTTCTGGCCCAAAGGACTGATGGCTACTCCCTTGCGGCACAGATACCCAATAGTCATCACTTCGTCAGACTCCAATGGCACTGCACAGTAATCACCGCCATTTAATTCCTCGCAGATAATACCGGAGCAAAGAGTATAGCCATTTAAGCCTTTCATCAGGTTTAACATGGTTGCACGGTCATTGGCACGGATCAGCTGCTTATATTCATAAGTAGAAAGGACTTCTTCTGCAAAATAGAAGGAATTATTGTTTCCCTGCTCAAACGCCAGACATGGATAGGGCTGCAGATCATCCATAGTAACAGACTCTCTGGATGCCAGTGGATTTCCCTTCCACATATAGGCATAGATCCCGCAATCCAGAAGCCTGTGAAATTCCAGCCCGAACTCTGTAAACAGCTTTGTCAGCACCTTGCTGTTAAAATCATTAAGATATAAAATGCCGATCTCACTTTTAAAGTTCTTCACATCTTCGATCACTTCGTAGGTCTTGGTCTCATGAACTGCAAATTCATACTTGTCCATTCCAAACTGGCGCACCATTTCCACAAAGGCCTGGACAGCAAAGGAATAATGCTGCATGGACACACTGAACTTCTTGCGCACATTTTCTTTTTCAATGTACTTGGACTCGATCAGGCGGTACTGTTCCACCACCTGTCTGGCATAGCCTAAAAATTCCTCTCCTTCCGGCGTCACAGTAATACCACGGTTGGTACGCTTAAAAAGCTCCACGCCAATCTCATTTTCCAGCTCTTTAATAGACGCGGAAAGACTTGGCTGTGTGATAAACAGGCTGCGGGCCGCTTCGTTCATGGATTTGGTATCTGCCACTGCAATGGCATATTTCATCTGCATTAAGGTCATTTGTGAAAAACTCCTTTATCATTCGGGATTTAACATTCATACTGCGCCACTTGTTTTTCTTTTGGAGAAATTATAGGCTAATCAGGTAACGTTGTCAACGCTCCTGAAATTCTCATTTATGATACCGGATTGCTACGTGCTTTTGACACTTGTATCATTCACATTTCGTTCATAAATCATTCAAAAAAGTGTTACACAATGAACACGATTTCTTCATCTTTTCTTTTTATACTTTAGTCATAGATGAGAGACAGAGAAAACAAACAAAAACCTCATCTCCTGAAAATTTTTAATACCTAACTAAGCTTACAAGATTTTTTTCATAATACTCGAGCTGGTAAGATTTTATCAGCTCTCCTCCCTTTTAATAATACTTTTTTCCGGAAAAGGCACCTCAAAACGAGGTGCTTTTTCTAGTCTGCTCTTCCTAAATATACCGATCCGGATATTCAACTTCCCCTGTTAAAAATAAAAGAGCCGTCAGATTAAAAAATGCCATCAGTCCATTCCACAGATCCGACAGCATCCATACTGCTTCCAGCCTGATACAGCCTCCTGCAAATACTGCTCCTAAAAATAAGACCGGATAGATCCTGGAAAAAAGAGACAGATCTTCTATTGCCTGCTGTCCCAGGTAATACCATGCGATCACAGTGGCAAAAGCAAATACCACCATGGAAATACTGATAAACCATTCTCCTATGACTCCCAGTTTTGCAGAAAAACAGGCAGCAGCCAGGGCCGCTCCTGTAAGAGAAAGTGTTTCCGTATCTCCCTGTGTGGTACACAAGATGACCAGTGCTGTAAGGCTGCACAAAACTACCGTATCAAAAAACACCTCAAACATAGCCCACATTCCCTGTTCTTCTGGTGTTGTATGTTCTGCCGGTCCATGAAGGACTGCCAAAGTGCCAAGCCCTGCCTCATTGGAAAAAACGCCTCTGGATATACCATAACGGATACTTTTACTGATGCCAAAGCCCGCTATGCCGCCTGAAACCTGCCGGATCCCAAAAGCAGACTGAAAGATCCTTAAAAATGCATCTGGTATACGGTCTGCGCATAATAAAAGTACCAGCAGGGAAAATAAAATATAGATCCCGGAAGCCAGAGGCAACAGGTATTCTGCTGCTTTGCCGATCCGTTTTATCCCACCTAAGATAACGGCTCCCGTAAGCAGCGCCAGAATACCGCTTCCTAACACCGACGGGATCCCCCAGGTAAATTCCAGTGTCTCTGCTGCTGAATTTGCCTGTACCATACTTCCCATTCCAAGGGCACACAGAAAGCAGAAAAAGCTGTAACATGCTGCCATAAAAGGGATACCCAGCCCTTTTTTCATATAGACAAAGGGGCCGCAGATCCATTTTCCCCTGTTGTTCTTAAAACGGTACCGGACTCCCAGATAGGTTTCCCCATAAGCAGTGGCCATACCGATCAGTGCGGAGATCCACATCCAGAACACGGCTCCCGGACCACCGGATACAAGAGCGGCTGCCACACCTGCAATATTACCGGTCCCCACCGTTGCTGCAAGGGCGGTACAGACCGACTGGAACTGTGTAATTCCATGGTGGGCCCCGGCAGCACCTGTACTTTCATCGCCCTCACGTTCCTCTCCCCATAAGCTTCCGGCAGTTGCCTTCCACCAATATCGAAATCCCCGGATCTGAAAGAAACGGCAGCGCACCGATAACACCAGTCCCACAACCAGAAACACCCCCACCGTCCACGGCCCCCATATGATCCCATGCACCATTTCCAGAACTTTCATATGCGCCTTATTTATGCCTCACTGCAACCTTCTTATGAGGTTTTTATGCACTGTTTTTCCCTTCTATGCCTGCTTTATCCACAAAAATATGGTATAATGTAAAGAGCGCAGGAACCTGCGTGGCCCCACAACGCCATCAACACCCGAAAGGAGGCCCCACAACCATGCCCGGCTTCACCACCCACTACATTCTCGGTATGAAGGCATACAATGACATGCCTCAGAACAACTTAAAATTCATCATTGCAAAATACCGCTGGCTCTACCAGCTTGGTCTTCAGGGACCGGATATGTTTTTTTATAATCTGCCTGTTTTGCGCCACAGGGATCACCGCAACGTAGGCTCCTATATGCATGAACACCATGTAAATGACTTTTTCCGCTGCGCATTCACCCGTCTTTCAAAAATTGAGTCCCGGCAGCAGCGTGAGGAAGGCCTTGCTTTCTTATGCGGTTTCATCAGCCATTATATTGGCGACTCTATCTGCCACCCTTATGTATATGGCCGCATCCACTATGACGCGGAGCATCCAACAGCCGCCTGTCACGGTTTACATGCCAAGCTGGAAAATGACATTGATGCCCTGTTATTGATGAAATACAAAAAGAAAAAGCCGTCCCAGTTCAACCAGGCGGCTACCATCTGTTTAAATGGCATGGAAACACAGTTTATCTCCCGTTTCCTCTCCTCCTGCTTAAATGACGCCTTCTATCCTTTAAGCAGCAAAAATCATTATCAGGTATCCCCGGGAATGATCCACCGTTCTATCCTTGCCCTGCGTCTGGGCTGCCGGACACTTTCCGACCCAAACAGCCAGAAAAAGAACTGGATCGAATACGTAGAGTCCCTGTTTTTAAGAAATCCTTTAGCTTCCAGTAAAATGGTAACCGATGTGGTAGAAGACCCTGTATGGAGCCTGAACCTGCGCCATGAGACCTGGTGCAATCCCTGGGACAAGAGCATTGCTTCCCAGACCTCTTTCCCCGATCTGTTCCGCCAGTGCCTTGCAAAACATGCCACCATCTACTATATGATCAACACTTTGATGGAAGAAAATAATATTCGCCCAGCATCCTTTGACCGGATACTGGACGAACTTGGAAATTATTCTTATCACAGCGGTCTTCCCTGCAACGACGAGGAAGACTGACGCATCATAATTCTTATAGCATTACCGCTGTCCATAATAAGCGCCCGGGCCATGCTTGCGCAGATAATGTTTATCCTGCAGGCACTTAGGCGCTTCTTTTACGTCTGGATTTAAACGCTCACAGCGGGCTGCCATTTTAGCAACTTCTTCCAGTACTACTGCATTGTGTACTGCCTCTGCCGCATCTTTTCCCCAGGTAAAAGGACCATGATTTTTACACAGAACACAGGGAACTGCCACCGGATCCAGTTTTCTTTCTTCAAACAGATCCGCGATCAGAACTCCTGTATTTCTTTCATAATCCTTTAATTCTTCCTCTGTCAGGTTTCTGGCACAGGGAACTGCCCCGTAAATATAATCTGCATGGGTGGTTCCGTAACACGGGATGTCTCTTCCGGCCTGTGCCCAGGAAGTAGCCCATGGACTGTGGGTATGTACGATACCACCGATCATCGGAAAACGGTTGTACAGTACCAGATGGGTCTTTGTATCAGAAGACGGATTTAATTTTCCCTCTACCTGATTTCCCTCCAGGTCCATAACCACCATATCTTCCGGTTTCATTTTATCGTAATCTACCCCTGAAGGCTTGATCACAAACAGTCCCTTTTCCCTGTCAATAGCAGAAACATTTCCCCAGGTAAAAGTGACCAGACCATACTTTGGAAGCTGCATATTGGCTTCATATACTTTCTGTTTTAATTCTTCCAGCATTTATTTCCATCCTTCCACTGCGCCCTTTTCAGCTGCCAGTCCTTTGATATAATCCTTCATAAAGCTGTCAAAGCCCTTTACATCCTCTGCATCCGGCTCCATTACTTCTTCTTTGGCATCCGCAAATACATACTGGTTCAGATAATCAGAAAGGCTTTCCCCTTCTTTCTTATCTTTTCTGTAAGCTGCTAAAAGAGCAATGCCCCAGGCGCCGCCCTCTCCTGCTGTCTCCATAACAGCAACAGGTACATCTGCTGCAGCAGCCATAATGCGCTGTCCAACACCTTTTGTCTTAAAGAAACCGCCGTGTCCCATTAATTTGTCCAGAGACACATTCTCTTCTTTAAACATAATGTCCATGCCATATTTAAGGGTTGCAAGGGAACTGTATAAATGAGTCCTCATAAAGTTAGCCAGTGTCAGTTTGCTGTCCGGTTTTCTCATAAACAGAGGACGTCCTTCTTCAAAACCTGTGATCGGCTCTCCGGAAAGATAACCATAAGACATAAGGCCGCCGCAGTCAGCATCCCCTTCCAGGGCTTTTCTGTAAAGATTACCAAATAAAGTATTTTTATCCACTTTCTGGCCCATCATCTCATAAAACTGCTCAAACAGTCCTACCCAGGCATTCAGATCCGAAGTACAGTTGTTGCAGTGGACCATTCCTACCAGATGACCGTCAGGTGTAGTTACAAGGTCGATCTCCTCATGGACCTTCTTTAAGTTCTCTTCCAGGACTACCATGGCAAATACGGAAGTACCGGCAGATACATTTCCTGTACGGACAGCTACACTGTTTGTAGCAGTCATACCGGTTCCTGCGTCTCCCTCTGGCGGACAAAGTGGGATACCTGCCTGAAGCATTCCGCTTTCATCTAAAAGGGCTGCTCCTTCTTCTGTAAGACTTCCCGCATCTTCTCCTGCAGTAAGGACCTGAGGCAGGATACCGGATAATTTCCAGGAATATCCTTCCGGCTCCATCAGTGTTTCAAACTTGCGGACCATTTCTTTCTCATACTGGCCATCTGCCGGATCGATTGGGAACATTCCTGAGGCATCTCCTACGCCTAAAACCTTCTTTCCTGTCAGCTTCCAGTGGATATATCCCGCCAGAGTGGTGAAGAAATCCAGCTTTGACAGATGTTCTTCTTTGTTTAACACTGCCTGGTATAAATGGGCAATGCTCCATCTTTGCGGAATATTATAATCAAACAGTTCGGTCAGTTTCTTTGCAGCTTCCCCTGTAATGGTATTTCTCCAGGTTCTAAATGGCACCAGCAGTTCTCCTGCTTCATCAAATGCCATATATCCGTGCATCATGGCACTGATACCCATAGAGCCGATCTGTGTAAGTCCCACTCCATACTGCTTTTTTACATCTGCTGCCAGATCCTGATAGCAGGAACGCAGGCCTTTCCAGATATCCTCCAGGGAATAGGTCCAGATCCCGTTTTCCAGGCGGTTTTCCCACTCGTAACTTCCTTGTGCAACAGGGGCGGTGGTACTGTCAACCAGTACCGCCTTGATCCTGGTAGAACCAAACTCGATCCCCAGAGATGTTCCCCCGTTTGTTATGTCATTTCTTATTTCTTCTACACTGCGACCCATAGCTCCTTCTTTCTTCCTGATCAGTGGAACTTATAATAAGCCTCATTCCAGCGCAGTTCATTGCGCAGCTGACGGATATTTGTATCTTTGTCAATATAAACGGTTTCAATTCCCATTGCATTGGCCCAGTCTCCCATCTGCTCTGCAGTCAGGTCATAGGAAAAAGCAGTATGGTGCGCGCCGCCTGCATAGATCCATGCTGCAGCCCCTGTTTCAAGAGATGGCTCCGGAGTCCAGAATGCAGTTGCTACCGGAAGTTTCGGCATTGGTTTTTCTGCCTTCTTTACTTCCACATCATTGATGATCAGACGGAAGCGGTCTCCCAGGTCAATAAGGGAAGTTGCAATACCATGTCCTTCCTTTGCAGTAAATACCAGACGGGCCGGATCTTCCCTGTTGCCCATGGAAAGCGGGCACTCTTTAATGGAGATCTTTCCATCTGCGATGGTCGGGCAAACCTCTAACATATGAGCCTGAAGGATACCTTCTCTTCCCTTTACCAGGTTGTATGTATAATCTTCAAAGAAGCTGGTTCCCTTTGCATCCTTTGTTCCTGCTGCCATGATCTTCATCAGACGTACCATTGCCGCTGTCTTCCAGTCACCTTCTGCGCCAAATCCATAGCCTTTTTCCATCAGTCGCTGGATCGCAAGTCCCGGAAGCTGCTTTAAACCGCCCAGATCACCAAAATGGGTTACGATCGCCTGATAATTGTTGGCATCTAAGAACCGTTCAAAGCCCAGCTCGATCTGTGCCTGTACAGCTACATGACGGCGGAATTCCTTTTCATCCCTGCCTTCTAAGAGGATGTCATATTTATCATAATATTCTTCTACCAGGGCATCTGTATCTGCCTGTGAAACAGCGTCTACCGCTTCTACGATCTCATTTACAGGATAAGCATCTACTTCCCAGCCAAATTTGATCTGTGCCTCTACCTTATCACCGTCTGTAACTGCTACGTTGCGCATATTATCGGCAACACGCATTACACGGATATGGGAAGACTCCATTACTCCGATGGCTGTACGCATCCAGGAAGCCAGCTGATCCTGTACTTTTTCATCTGCCCAGTGGCCTACGATCACTTTTCTTTCAATCCCCATACGGGTCACAATATGTCCATATTCTCTTCCGCCGTGGGCAGACTGGTTTTCATTCATGAAATCCATATCAATGGACTCATAAGGGATCTCCTGGTTAAACTGGGTATGCAGATGGCATAAAGGCTTGTGATATTCCTGTAATCCCAGGATCCAGCTTTTAGCCGGTGAAAAAGTATGCATCCAGGTGATAACGCCTGCGCACTCCGGATCCTGATTTGCTTCGTTAAATGTCTTCCGGATCACTTCATTGGTGATCAGAGTCGGCTTCCATACAAGCTCAAATGGAAGTCTTCCGCTCTTATTCAACTCTTCTACTATGATCTGTGAATGTTTCGCTACATGAGCCAGACACTCATCTCCGTAAAGATCCTGTGAACCGGTGCAAAACCAAAATTTATATTTTTTCTCCGTCATCAGCATAGCAAACTTCTCCTTATTTTTCTACATTTTTCTATTTTTTCTACTTCTTTTTCTTCATCATGGCAAGAACAGACTGGAGTACAATGAAGAAGCATAACAGAGCTGCAATGGTAATACGTGTCCACCAGGAAGATAAGGTTCCCTGGAAGGTGATAAAGGCTTCGATGGTTGCCTTGATCAGTACACCAAATAAGGTTCCAAATACATTTCCCACACCACCGGTAAGAAGGGTTCCACCGATAACGGAAGAAGCAATGGCATCCATTTCAAAGCCCTTTGCCTGCTCTACGAAACCGCCCAGTGTGTTTAAGCAGAATAAAATACTTCCAACGCCGCAGAGGAAACCGTCTAATACATAGGCTTTTAATTTGACCCTGCGTACATTTAAGCCCATCATCAGGGCTGACTGCTCATTTCCGCCTACTGCATAAATACTGCGGCCAAACTTGGTGTATTTTAACATGATAAATGCCAGTACCAGAAATACCAGGGCGATCACAACGGTAGGATACATATAAGGATAGACCATAACGCCCTTTTTGTTCAGGTAGCCGCCAAATGGCAGATACAGCTTCATTTTTGCCCATGCCATAAAGGTCTCATTGGTAATACTGATCATATCTTTGGAAATGATGGCAGTCATACCTCTGGCAAAGAACATACCTGCCAGTGTTACGATAAATGGCTGGATGTCCATGTAGGCAACTAAAAATCCCTGGACCAGGCCAAATACAATGCCTGTCACCAGAACAATGATCACTGCAGGAACTGCACCAATACCGCCTTTTTCCATCATCCAGGCAAGCATCATACAGCCCATAGCCACGAAAGAACCAACGCTGATATCAATACCGCCGGTGATCATAACAACAGTCATGCCGATACCGATAACGATCAGTCCTGCATTGGATATAAACAGGTTTAAGAAGTTCTGTGTCTTGGAAAAGCCCTGTGCGTTAAACAGCACACAGCCGATCCCGTACATAATAAAGAACAGCAAAATGGTAACAAGCAGCAGGAAACTGTTCTGTTTTAATTTCATTTTACCTTTCATGTCATGCTGCCTCCTTTCCTGCTTTTATCTCTTTCTTCTGTAACAGAGATTTTCTCCATCTTGCAAAACCTGGAGACTGGAGAGCTACAATGATAACAACTACGATAGCCTTATAAACAGGCACCTGGTCAGAAGAAACATGCATTGCATACAGGGTAGTTGTAAGTGCCTGGATGGTAAATGCACCGATCACGGAACCTGCCAGTGAAAATTTTCCGCCGCCTAAGGAGTTTCCGCCAATGGCAACTGCCAGAATGGCATCCAGTTCCATGTTAAGACCAATGTTGTTGGCATCTGCAGAATAAATACGGCTGGAAGCGATCAGGCCTGCAAGGCCGGAACACAGGCCGCAGTACGCATATGTAAGGAAAATGATAAGAACGGATTTAATACCTACTAACTGGGATGCTCTCTTGTTGATACCTACAGACTGGATGTACATGCCCAGGGCTGTTTTCTTTAAAAGCAGCGAAGTAAGGGCAACTACCAGCACTGCCACGATAAACGGGGTAGGAACCGGAAATCCCGGGAAAGAAGCGCCCAGTACACGGTAACTGTCTACACGCACATAGGTGATCTGTCCGTCTGTGATCAGCTGTGCAATACCTCTGCCTGCTGTAAACATGATCAGAGTTGCCACCATAGGCTGGATATTTAACTTTGATACTAAAAATCCGTTAAAACAGCCAATGGCTGCGCCTACTACCAAAGCTGCTATAAAGCCAAGGATCAGTGGATTTGCATAAGCAGTAGCTGCTCTCTCTCCACCTGTAAGGATGTTACAGCATACAGCTGCACTTACTGCCATAATAGCGCCTACGGAAATATCCGTTCCTGCTGAGGAAGATACTACCAGGGTCATTCCTACTGCCAGGATCACAAGTTCGGAGGCACGGTTGATGATATCGATCATATATCCATAGAGAACGCCATCACGGATCTCAATGGAAAAGAAGTTCGGTGTTGTGATGATATTTACCAGCAATACCAGTGCCAGGCAGAAAATAGGGAGAAATAATCTCTGGGATGTTATGTTTTTTAATGTTTTATTTTTCATGACTACTGCCCTCCTGCAATGGTTGACATAATGGAAGACTGGTTCATTTCATTTCCGGAAAGTTCTCCTACCTTTGCACCGTCACGCATAACCACCATGCGGTCACAGGTACGGAGCATCTCTTCGATCTCTGAGGAAATAAATACCACTGCCATTCCCTGGGAAGCCAGTTTTACTACCAGCTTCTGGATCTCTGTTTTGGTTCCTACGTCAATACCTCTTGTAGGCTCGTCCAGAATAAGAAAATCCGGATTGGTCAAAAGCCAGCGGCCAATGATCACCTTCTGCTGATTTCCACCGGATAATGATTTGATCGGTGTTTCACGGCTGGCTGTTTTGATCTGCAGCATTTCAATATATTTATCTGTAAATTCTTCCTGCTGCTTTCTGCTTAATAAGTGGAACATGCCACGTTTTGCCTGAAGTGCCATGATCATATTTTCTCTTACAGACAGGTCTGCAATGATGCCTTCATTTTTACGGTCTTCCGGAAGATAGGCCATTCCTGCATGCATGGAAGTAATTGGGTGTTTGGCTGTTATTCCATTTCCCTTTACCTGAAGGGTTCCTTCATCCGGACGTTCTGCCCCGTAGAGAACACGGACTGTTTCAGATCGTCCGGAACCTAACAGGCCTGTAAAGCCAACAACCTCGCCTTTGTGGATCACCAGGTCAAATGGCTTGATATAGCCTTTCTTTCCCAGTCCCACTGCCTTGATAACGATATCTTCCTCTGTATGTTCCTCTTCGTCCTTTGCTTCCTTGATGGCAGCCAGATCATCAAAATCTTTACCCATCATCTTTGCAACCAGCTGGACTCTTGGAAGTTCTGCTGTGGTAAATTCTCCTACCAGCTGTCCGTTACGCAGTACTGTGATCTTATCGCAGACTGCATATACCTGCTCCAGGAAATGGGTAACAAAGATAATGCCCACTCCCTCTCCTTTTAAACGCAACATCAGCTTAAACAGCTTTTCTACTTCTCCGTCATCCAGGGAAGAAGTAGGCTCATCCAGGATAAGAACCTTTGCAGACATGTCCACTGCACGGGCAATGGCGATCATCTGCTGGATGGCGATGGAATAATTGTCAATAGTCTGTGTAACATCTGCATGTATGTCAAGATCCTGCAATAATTTTGCAGCTCTTTTATTCATAGTTTTCCAGTCGATCAGCCCTGCTTTTCTGGGCTCTCTTCCAATAAAAAGATTTTCTGCCACTGTAAGGTTGGGGCAGAGGTTTACTTCCTGATACACGGTACTGATACCGCGGCTCTGGGCTTCCTGCGGACTGCGGTTGATGATCGTATGGTCACAGCCATCGATCATGATCTCTCCTGTTTCAAACTCCTCCACACCGGTGAGAACCTTGATCAGAGTGGATTTTCCGGCTCCGTTCTCACCCATAAGTGCATGTATTTCCCCTTTTTTTAATGTAAAATCCACATTCTGCAGAGCTTTTACACCTGGGAATGTCTTATATATATGCCGCATTTCAAGGACAGAATCCTTTTCCATAAAAGCCATGCCTCCTTTTTTCTAAAAAAAGACACGGGAGGGGACTTTTGTCTCCCGCCCCGTGCCTGATCTGCTATGTATCACTGGTAACAGATTGCTGGTTATTAGTATGCTCTGGTCTTTAAGATCTCTTCCAGATCCATGGAGGTATCAAAGTAAGCTTCATCTACATACTGGATCTTTTCAACTTCTTCGCCCTTTTCCAGTTTCTGGATGATCTCAGCTACACGTGGTCCATGAAGTGGGTTGCACTCGAAGGTTGCGTTTAAGTCACCTGCGATCATAGACTCAAATGCTGCCTTTACAGAGTCAAAACTTACTACGATAATGTCACCCTCTGGTCCACAGGTCTTTCCTGCTGCCTTGATCGCGTCGATAGCACCGAATGCTTCGTTATCATTCTCACAGATAACTACATCAATATCATCGTAGCTCTTTAAGAAGGACTCCATAACTTCCTGTCCTTTAGCCTGTGTAAATTCACCGGACTGCTTGTCTAACATATTCCAGTTGGAATGTTCTTTTAACTTGTTCTCCATACCTTCTGTACGGCCAACCTGTGCAGATGCACCGATGGTTCCCTGAATGGTTACCATATTGATCTCTTCGTCTGCTCTGCCCTGTTTCTCTAAGTAATCTGCCAGCCAGTCACCACAGGTCTCGCCTTCTTTTACGAAGTTTCCGCCTACCCATGCTTCATAGAGGCTGTCATCTGAAAGCTGCATCTGACGGTCAGAAAGGATAACCGGTATTCCAGCTTCTTTTGCTTCTTCCAGAACAGTTTCCCATCCGGTCTCAACTACAGGAGCAACTACGATATAATCAACATCCTGCTGGATAAAGGAACGGATTGCCTTGATCTGGTTTTCCTGTTTCTGCTGTGCGTCATCAAAGATCAGCTTATAGCCGTTTTCTTCTGTAAATGTAGATTTAAAAGATTCTGTATTCGCAGTTCTCCAGTCAGACTCAGCACCTACCTGTGCGTATCCAACTGTAATCAGATCTCCGTCAGCTGCTGCTTCCTTCTTTTCCCCTTCAGAAGAAGCTTCTGCTGCTGTGGTCTCCTCTGCCTTTGTCTCAGCTGGTGCTGCAGTTGTCTTGGACTCTGCAGGATTGCTGGTGCATGCGGTTGCTGACATTGCTACAGCTGCTGCTAATGCTACGGATAAAAATCTTTTTTTCATATGATGGTTCCTCCTTTTTAATTACATCACATTTGTTTTTGCAGTTTTATTATACAAAATGCCCCGTATATTTTATACAGAGCATCTTTTCAAAAAAGTGTGTTTTTTATAGATTTTCCACAAATTTTTGTGTTTTCTTTGGAAAAAGTTATGTTTTTTTATTGAGGAAGATCTTAAAGCAGGTCCCGATCCCTTTTTCAGACTCAACCAGTATCTCTGCCTGATCCCCATAATACATCCTAAGGCGCTGTGCCACATTATTAAGACCAAAGCCGCCTTTTTTCAGATCTGCCTGTTCCCCTTCAAAGGTTCCGGAAAGCTTTTTACGTACTTTTTCAAGAGTTTCCGGATCCATGCCGCTTCCATTATCCTCCACTTCAAAGATCAGGTTATCCCGGTCCTCATAGCCTCTTATGATAATACAGCCTCCGCCCCGCTTATTTTTGATCCCGTGGTACAGAGCGTTTTCAACTAAAGGCTGCAGCAGCATTTTTAAAACAATATGATCCTTTATTCCCGGTTCGATCTGAATGGAATAGTCTAAAATATCCTCATAACGGATCTTCTGGATCTTTAAATAACTGCGTATATGAGACTCTTCTTCCTCCACTGTAATAAAATCTTTTCCTCCCGACAGCACGGTGCGGAAGAAATCACTGAGGTCTGTGGTCATTTCCACTACCTGACGGTTATTTCCCCCTTCTGCCATCCACACAATGGAGTCTAAGGTATTGTAAAGAAAATGGGGACTGATCTGCTCCTGATGGAGCCGCAGCTCTGCCTCCCGCAGATTTTTCTGCTCCTGGGTATTTTTCTCTAACAGCCGCCGGATCCGCTCACTCATATGGTTAAAAGTACGGGCCAGTACATTGATCTCCTCTAAACTGCCAAGATCTGCCTTTGCATCCAGATCTCCCTTTCCCAGACGTTCTGCCGTCTGCTGCAGCCGCCCCAAAGGTCCTGTAATGGAATTTGTAATGGCCAGTGCAAGGAAAGTACCTGCTGTCAGCACACAGGCTAATAGGACCATATATTCCTGGATCCGTTTGGTCACCTGCTGTTCCAGTTCTTTTTGCAGCTGCTCCATATTGATCATCTCATAGTAGGTATACTGGGTAATATAATCCTGGATCATGGAACACAGCCCCTGGATATCATTTTCCCAGATATTTACATTTTCATCGTATCTTCCTGTAACAGAGGCATTGTCGATCATCCGGTTGACTGCCTTTTCCAGAGAGTCTAAACAGGATAAAATACCTTTTATCTTAATATCACCGTCTGATCCCGGTACCCGCTCAATGGACTTTCCAAAGGCATGACGGGCAGATGCGATCATGTTCAGGGGATTTTTCACCACTGTAGCATACTTGCTCTTCCCCTCTAAAATATCCCCGTTTTCAAATTTATCTACATCGATCAGACCGATCATGACCCGGTACATGGAATATTCCATATCGGATTTAAACTTGATATTGTATTCATTGGCCACTTTCAGGTTTGCCATGATCTCATTATAGGACCGGGAATAATTTTCAAACATACGCTGATAGCCGGCTACCATAAATGTAAGAGGGATCACGATCACAAACAGTAAAAAGAGCAGACGCATTTTCAGTGACAGGTAAAACTTCTTTTTCTTTTCCATGTCTCTATGCCCCTTTTATCCTTTTTGTCCTGCCCTGTAGTCTTTTGGTGACTGCCCCATCACTTTCTTGAAAGTAGCGCTGAAATAATGGGGATCACTGTAGCCTACCTGCTCCCCGATCTCTGCTGTGCGGCTGTTGGTGCAGCGCAGAAGTTCACAGGCTTTGTCAATGCGTACTTTCGTAAGATATTCCACAAAAGTCGTCCCAGTTTCCTGCTTGAAAATAGAGCTGAAATAGCTGGGACTGACTCCTATATGGGCCGCGATCCTGTTTAATGACAGTTCTCCGTTGGAGAAGTTCTTTTCTATGTACTCTTTGGCACTTTGGATCACACTTCCATAACGGTCATTTGAGACACTGTTCCTTGCCTCGATGGCTGCCTGAAACTGCTCTTTCAGATACATCTTGGTCGTATCCACGCTGACGATCACTTTTGGGATCCGCTTAATATCCGTAACTTCCGGTGAAATTGTTACATTTCCCTCTCCCAGTCCTTTTAAGAATTCCTGGATACAGTAGAAAATATCCATGGTAAGATACTGGCGCAGCAGCAATGACTGATAATTGTTCTCACCGATCGCAGCAAAATATTCTTCCACAAAAGGATCACATTCTTCCATTGCTCCTAACTTCAAAAAATCCAGGATCAGCTTCCGGTCTACCCCTGTATAATTGGTATTGTCCAGAAATTCCGTGTATTTTTCATAGCTGGCAAAATAGCGTTCCAGAAGCCTGGATTTTTCCTGCTCTTCCCTGATCTCATCTGCTACATGTTTTAAGGTATCCAGTAAACTTACAGAAGTTACCGGTTTTAATAAGTAGTCACTGATCCCGATCTTAATGGCTTCTTTGGCATATTCAAATTCATTATAACCACTGAGAATGATGATCCTGGTTTTAGGCAGACTTTTTTTCACCAGGCGGCTTAATTCCAGTCCGTCCATAAACGGCATCTTTATATCTGTGATCAGAATATCCGGTTTTGTATTTAAGAGCAACGGATAGGCATATTCTCCGTCTCCTGCTTCCCCAACAAATTCAAATCCATGACTCTCCCAGGCAATATTGTCACGGATCCCCCGACGGATGATGGACTCATCTTCCACCAGAAACACCTTTACCATCTTAGCTTCCCCCTTAAGTTGTCTATCAGCTGTTTCCTATGTATGTACATGTATCATGTACCTGCGTATGGTCCGATTATCCCACATTTATGACAGCGGGTCAATGAAATGTCATATCAAAAAAAGATCAAAAATTCCCATTTTCTGGAATTTTCGATCTTTTTTGCGTTTTTGTCTAATTATAACGTTTCAATTTTACGGTTACTTTTTCTGTTTCCGAATTATTCGATCACCTGATCGCCATCCTTGGTGACATAATACTCTTTTACACCAAGACGGGTCATCCAGTTTCTGGTCTCCTGTGTCTTCCAGGAACCGCTTCCTGCTCCGCCGCCGTTATCATTATCCCATAACCACTGAGGAGTCGGCCATAAGCATACAGATGGTCTTAATGCCTTGTATACTTCGTAGTCTACACCGTTCTGTCCGTGATGGGACATCTGGACCATCTTGCATTTTAAAGCTCCAAGGTTTATATCCTGCATCAGATGTTCACCACCGGTACGTCCCAAGTCTCCTAAGAACACTACATTGGTACCGTTTAAAGATACCATATAAGCAACACTGCTGTTATTTACAAAGTCATTGTTTTCTTTGTAAGCCTGGTTTAAAACCTGGATCTTTGCAGGTCCTGCGTTGATCACCTGTCCTGCTACGATATCACCGTGAAGAACGGATGGAGAAATTTTTGCAAATGCGCCTTTTACATATGCCACCATAGAAGCAACATTTGCGTCCTTTTCTGCGTACCAGCTGTCTTCTAAGAAGGAGTAATAGATACCGTCAATGGTGATCTCTCCTGCATGCTTATAAAGAATATCTGCCAGGGCACCTACGTGATCAGAGTCAGGATGTGTGATCAGCCATGCCTGAACATGTCCGCCTTTTGCCTTGATCTGATTTAATACATAGTCTGTGTTGTCTGTCCAGCCGCCATCTACTACGATCAGACCGCCCTCTCCCGTTTCAATGATCGCTGCCAGCTGCTGGGCTGCTGTATCATGATTTGCCAGAAGAGTGAGCCTTCCCTTTCCGAAGTAAGAGGAAGAGTCTGTAACAGGAGTGGATACTTCTCCAAATCCGGCAACCTCTGCCTTAGTAGTTACCGTCTGTGTATTGGTATTATTCTGATTGCCTGTATTCTTATTTTCATCCTGTACAACGATCCTGTCTGGGGAATTAATAACCTGCGCATTCATAGCGTAAGACTGCATGGTTCCCTGTCCCAGCATCAGTGTAACTGCTGCCAGCAGACATGCCCCGCAGCGTTTCCAGTATCTGTCGATCCGTCTCATTTTCCCTCTCCTTACTGTACCGGCTCAACGGCTCTGACATCCCCTGCTTTAATGGTGTCATTTACCAGATAAGAGCTTTCGTCCCCTTCTTTATCATAAGGGAATACCTGTACCTTTACATCATGATCATCGAAGAAGCTGCCGTAGCTGGTAGTAAATCCGTTTTCATTCTCCTCCGGTGCTGTATAATAGAAGTTCTGGGTTGCTACAGACTCACCAATGCTTCCTAAAACATCCTGTGCATAAACCACTGCTACATCGCTGGTAGTCTTGCGGGTAACAGGCAGCAGTACAGTCAGAAGACCGGTTTCGTCATCATAAACAACGTTTAAGTCCATTACATAATCAGCAAAAGCACCATATGGCTCTAAATACTGCTCTTCCAGGTCTGAACGTACTTCTTCCCAGTCGATCTTAATATCTTTATCGATCTCTGTATCCGGCTGTCCATCTCCCTGGATCTTTCCATCTGCTGGAGAAACAATATTACTCTGGGTACAGCCGCTTAAAAGAGCTGCTGATGCCAGAAGGATCAGAGAAACCTTTTTCCAGTTAAACATTACAAAAAACCTCCTTAATTTTCAACGGTACTATTATAACGAAGAAACCACAATTTTAACAGTGGTTTTTTCTTACAAAATTGTTACCTATATGAAACTTCTGTGAAATGTAGCTTGCTATTTGATCTTATTGGTGCTATCATGTTCAATATGATTTAATTTTTTATTTTTTTGAACATATTATTTTTTAACAGGAGGTCATTTTCATGAAACCGAAACAGAAATCATTTTTGCAGAACCTTGACTGGGTCACCACTATCCTGCCTTTCGGATGCATCACATTGTTATGCTGTCTGTTTATGATATTTCCGGAAGGCTCTGCCAATATCCTTGCTTCCATCCGTTTCTTCCTTGGCGACCAGCTTGGCAGCTATTATCTGTTAATGGGACTGGGGGCTGTGATCTGTTCCCTGTATATGGCATTTTCCCGCTTTGGTTCTATTAAACTGGGGGATGTAGAAAAACCACAGTATACTGCTTTCCAGTGGGGTTCCATGATGTTTACAGCCGGACTGGCTGCAGATATCCTTTTTTATTCTCTCTGTGAGTGGATGCTTTATGCAGATGAGTCTCATATTTCTGAGATGGGTTCCATTCAGGACTGGACTTCTGTTTACCCATTGTTCCACTGGGGTCCTATTCCATGGAGCTTTTACATCATCCTGGCTGTTGCATTTGGCTTTATGATCCATGTGCGCCGCAGGAATAAACAGAAATACTCAGAAGCCTGCCGTCCTCTTCTTGGAAAGAAAGTAGACGGAGTGGTTGGAAAACTGATCGACCTTACCGCTGTTTTTGCTCTCTTAGCAGGAACTGCCACTACCTTTTCACTGGCTACCCCTCTTTTATCCATGGCTTTAAGCAAGGTGTTAGGAGTTGCAGAGACGCCCCTTCTTACCATTGCTATTTTAGTGATCATCTGTATTGTATACACACTGGCTGTATATTTTGGCATGCAGGGAGTCACACGGCTGGCTGCTTCCTGTATCTATCTGTTTTTTGTGCTGTTAGCTTACTTCCTGTTTTTAGGCGGTCAGACACGCTACATCATTGAGACCGGGATCACTGCCATCGGACTTTTAACCCAGAATTTTATTTCTCTGGCTACCTGGACTGATGCCCTTCGCACCTCTTCCTTCCCACAGAACTGGACGATTTTCTACTGGGCTTACTGGATGGTATGGTGTGTGGCAACCCCGTTCTTTATTGGAACCATCAGCAAGGGAAGGACCATCCGCCAGACTGTTTTAGGCGGCTATTTCTTTGGTCTTGCTGGCACCTTTACTTCTTTTATCATATTGGGAAATTATGGTCTGGGACTTCAGACTCATGGGATCTTAGATTTAATGGGACTGTACCGGGAGACCGGGGATCTGTATCAGGCGATCATCGCTGTTTTTGAGACAATGCCTGCAGCCAGGTTTGGACTGATCTTACTGGCTGTTACCATGATCGCTTTTTATGCAACTACGTTCGATGCCCTTACCATGGTGGCAAGTTCCTATTCCTACCGCTCCCTGGATGCAGATGAAGAGCCGGATAAGAAGGTAAAACTGTTCTGGGCCATTACTTTAATGCTTTTCCCTATTGCACTGATCTTTTCAGAAAATTCCATGAGCAGTCTTCAGTCTGTATCCATTGTCGCTGCTTTTCCTATTGGATTTATTATCCTGATGATCGTGTGGAGCTTTTTTAAGGATGCGGATGCATATTTGCATGATACAGGGTCAAAAGGTTAAAAATCTGGTATCATAACAAAAACAGGAGACGTCCCCTTCCAGGTCTCCTGTTTATACGTTACTGTGCATTTTTACACTTCCTTGTCTGTTACATGTAATACTCATCCTGCCATAGGATCTTTCTTATACAATTATCTGCCTCTGTTTCATCTCTCCCCTTAAAACATATGGTCAGAAAACCATATAAACTTAAATTTTTCATTTCTTCGTAGTGTTTTAAATTTGCTGTTTTTTTGTCATCGGTTACGAAAATGTCACAATCAAAACGGTTTGCGGTCTGAATCAGATAAGAAATCGGTATTGGATTCAGCGCCTTTTTTCTTACGTCCAAACTCCTGGTTACCATTCACATCACCTCAATTTCAGAAAACTACAGCATGTTCCACTCCCTCTACTGAATTATTATATTCCCCTTTTGTTTATAATAGCACCACTTTTTGTTAATAACAACCAGTTGTTACAAAATTTATCATTTTTTTATGTGCAATAGTTATATTTTCTTTTGTTTTGATAATTAAGAAGCGACAGTTGTTACTTTTTTGACAACTGCCGCTTTTTCTTTGGAAGATTTAGTTTATTTATTTTGAAATATGATCATTACTGGGTGTCCGCAGATACGGAAGCACCTGCTACTGCCCATTTGTAATTCTGGATGGCCTGCTGGAGAGCCAGGTCTGCACATTTATATCCGGACTGTGCCTGAAGCCATGCCAGTTCCTGCTGCATATACTGGATGTTGCTTAGCATGCCATTGGCCTTCTGCACCTGCGCTGCCTGCCAGGAGATCTGGCCGCTTTCGTAGGCTGTTTTGGCTGCTGAATAGGAGGAATTTTTTTCTTCCATTGCATCATACAGCGCCTGGATATTGGAACGGACATTTTCTTCGGAATATTCTACATTGCGCAGTTTATTGGCGATCTGTGTAGTTGTCTTTGAGGTACGGATCTGCAGATCTGTCATTCCGCCGCCTGTCTGTCCTCTGAGACTGATCAGCTCGTAGTTGTTATTTACTGCTTTTTCTTTATCTTCTGCTACATTGACTGTGGCAATGTAGGATGGATCTGCTGCCGGTACTTCTCCGAATACTGGATTAGATGCTTCGTCGTATCCGGTAAAGGAACAGAGCATTTTACAGATCTGCTCAATTCCTGCATCCAGTGTATTTAACTGGGACTGACCGGAAGAAAGGCTGGCTGCTGCGGAAAGTACATCTGCGTCAACTGCCATTCCCTGGGCCTGCATGGTGTTCTGCAGCTGTTTTGCTGCTGTAGCCAGTTCTACACCTTTTGCTGCTATAGTACGCTGGGACTGCAGCTGCTGATACTGGTTTAACATCATTTCTACATTAAGGATCAAACTGTTGGCCTGGCGGTCGATCTGTTTTTCAGAAGAGTTCTTCCGGGATAATGACCGGTCCATATTGTTGGCCATTGTACGCATCTGATTTGCAGTCTTACGCAGCGCTTTTGCCGTTGCCTTGTTGATCATCTGATCCATACCTGTCTGGTCTTTGGCAAGGTCTTCTGCTGCTCTTGCCTGGGAAATAAGATCGTCTGCCATGGTCCTCTCATTAACTGCGATCTGCCCCTGATCTTCTGTCATTCCCCGTACCATGTTGTAGGCACTTTTGATGGGACCGTAATATTCTTTTACTCTGGCACCTATTTCGTCATAGTCTAACTGATTATCTGTAAGGCGTTCCTGATCAACAGAATAGCTGCTGTCCGGGTTTACTTCTTCTGCGAATGCCTGAAAAGGAGCGGACGCTGCCAGCAGGAATGCCATTGTGGCTGCTGTCATGGAGCTTAAATGATTTTTTTTCATCTTTTTTGTCCTTTCTCTCTATGTACTCTCGAAGTCTTTTTGTATTTGATCTTGCGAGAAAGCCTCCGGGAGTGCATCTATTAATTTGAGGTGGTAAGTCCTTTTACATTCCAGTCATAGGCCTCTAATGCGAGGAGAAGCTGTAATTCTTTGGTGTTTACATCGTTTTTGGCTGATGTATAGGTGTTTAATGTACTCTGGTACTGCAGTTTGGTCTGGCTTCCTACTGCAAGGTTTGCCTGGGCAATGTTTAAATTTGCTTCTGCTACCTGCAGCTGTGCTTTAGCTGCATTTAAGGAGTCTCTTGTAGTAAGTACGGTGTTGTACTGTGTTTTTAAGGAACGGATGGCTGTATCTTTTGCATTTACAATAGCTGCCTGGTTGGACTCGATCAGATCCTGGCTTGTTAAGTTGCCTGCTTTTTTGGTGTAGTATCTTACATCATAGTTGTTGTCAATGGCTGTCTGGGTATCTGCGTTTGGATCTAAAGCATCTACACGGGATAAATCCGGCTGTGGTACTTCTCTGATCTCAGGCTGTGCATCTGCGCTCCAGCCTAACATAAGGCACAGATTTCTGTGTACATTTTCCTGGCTCTTTTTTGCTGTTAAAATGGCTGTATCCTGATCCTGTACACTCTTTAAAGCTGTAAGGACATCGGTCTGGGTTGCCATTCCTACGGACATCTGAGCCTGGGTTGCTTCGTACTGCTGCTGCAGAAGATCTCTGGTACTCTGTAAGTTTTCCAGGTTATATGCGGACTGCTCTAAGGAAACCATCATTTCCTGTGCCTGGTATACCAGTTTTGCTTCCTGCTGGTCATACTGGATCTTTTCCATTTCCGCGTCTTCGTAGTTATTGTCTGCCTGTTTGGTTAAAAGACCTGCGGAGTAACGCAGGGAAGCCCAGGTTACATCGTTGTCTGCGTTGTCAGCCTGATCCCAGATGTCATCAATGTCTTTCATATAGTCGTCATAGATGTCATTTAAGTTTTTGTTTTTCTGGTCTTTGTAAGTGGAACGGTTGCTTAAAACGGTTGGGTTGTATTCGTGGATCAGGTCTGCTAATTCGCCGTATTCCATGATGTTGTCACGAAGGGTTGCCCATTTTTCTGCGGAATAGGCAAATTCCGGAGTTAAACTTTTTTTGTAGTCTACTGTCTGAACGTCTTTTGGCTGATAGGTATTATCATCTGGGCTGTTCTGGGCTGCCAGAGCTGTAAGTGGAAGGGCTGCTGACAGAATGGATGCTGTAAGTACAGTGGATATCCGTGTGATTTTTTTTGTGATATTTTTCATTGCTAAGTCTCCTCATTTCGTTTATGACTGCTGTGAAGTCTGGGTACACATTCCTCTTTCCAGGATCGTCATTTCTTCTGTTAATACCTGGATGATGGTTTCTTTTTCGGAAGGATTTTGGTAATACATTGCCATGGATTTGATCAGGATCATAATTGCCATGTCTACTATGTAGCACAGTGTTTCTATTGTGGTCGGGTAGCGGTCTTTGTCTAAGCGGTTGTACAATTCTTCTACGAAGGATTTATAAAGTTCGTCTTTCATCAGAAAACCACGGATCCCAAACATCTGGTTCTGTCCTGTTACGCTTAGGTCTGCCAGAAGGTTTCTGTGGATCTGGAATGTAATACGCTCACTTCCTGTTTTTATCCAGTCTTTCAGAAGACGGATACACAGGCGAAAAGGGTTGCCGTTTTCTTCTTCTAAGAATTCAAATACTTTTTTTCTTAAGGTATCACGAAATCCTCTGAGCATGTAGCGCATCAGGTCGTCTTTGTCTTCAAAGTAAGTGTAGAAACTTCCTCTGGATATTTCGGCTTCTTTGATGATCTGGTTAATGGATACTGCGGAGTAGGGAACTCTGGCGAATTCGTGGGCTGCAGCTTCCAGGATCGCATTTTTTTTTGAGTCTTTTAAGTTTAAAAAACGCTGGGTTGGCATGTAGTTGCCTCCTTGTTGGCTTTTGTATGGTTGATATTATTTGTATAGATGACAGGGTGTTATTTGTGACATGTTGTCACCGTTGTCACTTTTGAGATTATATATATGTTGATTGGGAAAGTCAATAGGAAGAAGGATTAAAACTTTATAAACAAACGGCGAAATGGATGGGATGGGACACGGGGGATTTGCGCGGGGACAGACTAAGGATTTGAGAAAAGGGCTAAAAACAAGAGAGGGGCGGGCAAAACTCACTTCGTTCAAACAGTTGCCCGCCCCTCTCTTAACGCCCTTTTCTCAAACCCAAGTCTGTCCAGCCTGCGCATCCCATGTGTCCCATCCAATTCATTTCGCCTGAGGGGGCCTGGTATCCTCATTCTCCCGCCATCGGCGGGAGAATATCGTCTTAGTTAAAGATTATTTGCGCAAGTGCGCATTCTTGCGACGAACGCGGTCGCTTGTGACAAACTTCTCCATCGCGTGAATGTATATCATTTGTGCAAAAATGCCCCAGCCCGAGGGCTGAGGCATTTTCCATTATGTTCCAAACCAGTTATACTTTACCTTGTATTAACTGTCTGGCTTTGTGTTCGTCTTCTTTTTTTACGGATATAGAGTAGGTGTTTTTTACACGATAATATTTTTCACCGTCTTTCCGCCCTTTTTAGGGGCGGAAGATGTACCTTTCTTACATGTTCTCTGTCTTTTCTACAATATAAACTGGGCGGTCTTTTAGTTCTGTGAAGAGGATTGCAATGTATTCGCCGATGATCCCTATTAGCAGGAACATCATGGCAAACATGAAGCAGAGAAGGACTACTATGGTTGCATAGCCGCTTGGAGCACCTTGTCGGGTGAAAAGGGTGTATATCATAACAGCTACCCCAAGGGATGCTGATAGCATACCTGCGTAAATTCCCAGTTTTAGTGGCATATTGGAGAAGCAGAGTATCGTATTTATGGAGAATATGAACAGTTTTTTGATGCTGTATTTGCTTTCTCCTGCTACTCTGGCTCTGGCTTCGTATTCTATGTTGGTCTTTTTGAAACCTACGTTTTGTACATAGCCTCGAAGGAAACGAACTTTTTCACGATAGTTGTCTTTCAGGACCTGGGCTACGTGACGGCTGATGGCGAAAAAGTCGGAAGCGTTTGGCTCAAAGTGAACATCGGAGATATGGTTGATAAGCCAGTAAAAGCCTGAAGATGTTATATTTTTCACCAGCCCTGCGGACTTGTTTTGTGTCCGAACCATATTTATTACTTCGTAACCATCGTTAAACTTTTCGATGATCTCTGGGATACATTCCGGGGGATGTTGAAGGTCTGCATCCATGCAGATGATCCCATCTCCGGTGCTATAATCGATACCAGCGATCATTGCTGCTTCATGTCCGAAGTTTCTTGAAAAACTGATAAGTTTTACATCATGGTCTTCATGAGCTATTTCTTCCAAAATACTCAGACTATTATCTGCACTGCCGTCATTTACAAATATAAGTTCATGTTCCCAACCGGCATTTTTTATCTGTTCCAGGATTTTATTTGTTTCTTTATAGAATTCTCTTAGTGCTTTTTCTTCATTATATACGGATACGACTACAGATAATTTACAACATCTATCGTCTTTTTGGCTTATGCCATTATTATTTTTTTGTGTGTTATTTTCTGCTGCATTGTTCATTAGTCGTATACCTGTATCTGTAAACTGGAATGGGTTGGAACACGTTTTTCTTCCGGCGGAAGCTGCATATAGTCCCCATATACTTCTTTAAGGACCGGATCCCAGCCCTTCGGGATCATAAGCGTCGTATCTTCAAATGGTGCATCTATTACTTCCTCACACCAGTCTTTGTGCAATGTTACATAAAGATAATCCGGCTGATAATTGCTGTAGTAGCGCAGATCACCTTTACTGTGTTTGTCTTTCAGGGCAATGGCCTTCTGCATAAAGAAGATTGCTTTCATAGGAATGAATTTGCCTATTGTTGCAAGACCGCCTACAAAAACTTTATACATCAGGCTGTACTTTGTATAATCCAGGTCATGTCGGTGTCCCATGGCAAGGCCGTAAACTGCCTTATGAAGGAAACGTGTGATCTCCGCTGCAGCCTTTCCTTTTGGAAGCTTGTCCAGGATAAACAGATCTACCCACAGATGGTTTAATTTTCCATCATAGTAGTCCATCTTATTGCTATCCGGATGCATACGGCTTTTCTTATAGATAATACGTGGAGTAAAGTCAAAAAATGCTTTTCCTCCATGGAAACTGTCTGGTTCTACCAGTTCCATTGTATCTGGAAGTTCTCTTCTTACTACTTTTTTAAATGCTTCAAACTGATTACGTGTAAAGACAATATCTGCATCATCATCCCAGGGAATAAACCCTTTATGACGTACTGCCCCAATAAGTGTTCCCGCATCCAATGCATATTGGATCTTATACTTCCGGCAAATACGATCTATTTCCTTAAGGATCTTAAGGTTAGCCGAATGTACCCTACTCATGTCATATCCAACGTTATCCTTTATAGCACTAACTTTGTTACTACCATTCTGCGCACTATTTATGTCTTCCACCATGCTATTCACCATATCATTTACCGTATCACTTACCTTATTTTCTGCCATATAGCCATTTCCCCTCCTTTACTAAACGCATATACTTTTGCAGCCAGCTTCGCTGGCCGCAATAACACGCCTTCTTTTCCTCACTCACGCCTGCATTGTAGAACTGAGGGAAGGGGGACGCTTTCATTTTTGCAAGTGTCCACATCTTGAGCGCAGCTGTCCGAATGCAGCGGACATAGTCCGATGCAGGCGAACAGGTGCATGCCGAAAGCCAGTGGACAATGCAAAAATGAAAAAAGGACTCCTTTCCTCAGTTCGGACCCTTCGCGACATTTCCTTGGTCAGAAAACCTTTCACACCTCTCGCGACAGACTCTTGGCCTGAAATCAGCTCAGCCCTCTCGCGACTATCTTACCGCCTCCCGAATAGTCTTCGCCATAAAATCAATCATCTCATCATTCATTCCCGGATAAACTCCAACCCAGAAAGTATCCCGTAAGATCCTCTCCGTATTCTCCAGTTCACCCACAACACGATACCCGGTTCCGGAAGCTCTCATCTCATCAAAGCACGGATGCTTGATCAGATTACCAGCAAACAGCATACGTGTCTGTACGCCTTTGCTTTCAATATACTGAACAGCTGCATTTCTGTCTGTTCCTTCCTTGCAGGTGATCAAAAATCCAAACCAGCTTGGATTGGAATGTGGTGCTGCTTCCGGGAGGATGAGTTTATCGGTGCAGTCAGCCAGCGCTGCCTTTAATCTTGCAAAGTTATGACGGCGGCGTTCTACGAAAGACGGGAACTTATCCAACTGGGCACAGCCAATAGCAGCCTGCATATCCGTAGCCTTTAAATTATATCCAAGATGGGAATATACATATTTGTGGTCATATCCCACTGGGAGTTCGCCGTACTGACGGTCAAAGCGGTGTCCGCACAGGTTGTCATGTCCAGATGGACAGATGCAGTCTCTTCCCCAGTCACGGAAGGAGCGGATGATCTTATTTAAAAGTGGATTATTCGTGTAAACAGCGCCGCCCTCTCCCATAGTCATATGATGAGGCGGATAAAAACTGGAAGTTCCGATATCACCTACTGTACCGCTGAAATGTACTACCTCTTTTCCATCTTCTTCCATTGTATACTGTGTTCCCAAAGCATCACAGTTATCTTCTACCAGCCACAGATTGTATTTATCACAGAATGCTTTTACAGCCCGCAGGTCAAATGGGTTTCCTAAAGTATGAGCGATCATAACCGCTTTAGTCTTTTCAGATCTTGCCTCTTCCAGCATATTTACATCAATATTATACTGTGGAATGGTTACGTCTACGAATACCGGTACTGCGCCGTACTGGATCATTGGTGCTACGGTTGTTGGAAAACCACAGGCAACAGTAATAACTTCATCACCGCGGTTTACACGACGGTCACCAAGGAGTGGAGAAGTCAGTGCCATAAATGCGATCAGGTTTGCGGAGGAACCGGAGTTGACCAGGGAGCAGTAACGTACACCCAGATATTCTGCCAGTTTCTTCTCAAATTCATCGGTATAACGGCCGGAAGTCAGCCAGAATTCCAGGGAACTGTCTACCAGATTGACCATTTCGCTGTGGTCATAGACTCTGGACGCATATGGAATGCGGTCCCCCTCTTTGTATTCTTTCTTTTTATGGAAAGTATCGCAGTAATCAGCTACCAGATCCAGGATCTGTTTTCTTGCTTCTGCTTCTGTTGTATGTTCAAACATATTTTTATCTCCTAATCAACCAAATTAACGTCTTTACAATTTTGCAACCGGAACAGGATAACACTCCCTAAAAACACCTTAAGCGAAAAATTCCCGGATCTGGCGGTCTGTTACTTCTAACATGTCTGCACCGTTTAAGTATTCTTTGGACCATTCTACTGTCTTTTCAACTGCTTCTTTTACTGTGTATCTTGGTTTCCAACCAAATACGGTTTTAATCTTGGAGCAGTCTAATTTCAGGAAATTTGCTTCGTGAGGTCCGCCTACCCAATGGTTCTCCCAGGTCATTCCTTCTCCCCAGGCATTACAGAATAAGTCTGTTAAGGTGCCTGTTGTTACACAGTCTCTGTCATCTGGTCCCACATTGTAGTAATCCTGATATTTGCTGTCTTTGTACTGTTCCATGGCAATGGTCAGATAAACTGCCAGCGGTTCTAATACATGCTGAAACGGTCTGGTGGAATGTGGATTTCTTACCATGATCGGTTTTCCGGCCGCTGCTGCGCGGACACAGTCCGGAATAATGCGGTCGCTTGCAAAGTCTCCGCCACCGATCACATTTCCGGCACGGGAGGTGGAAATAGCACAGCGTCCGTCTTCAAAGAAGGATTTTTTATAGCTGTGTGTTACCAGTTCGGAACAGGATTTACTGTTGGAATAAGGATCATAGCCGTCTAACGGATCACACTCTCTGTATCCGTATTCCCATTCTTTATTTTCGTATACTTTGTCGGTTGTTACGTTTAGGAATGACCGTACAGTGTCAGTAAGGCGGACACATTCCAGGATGTTGACCGTGCCCATTACGTTGGTCTCGTAGGTGTAGACCGGTTCTTTGTAGGACTCGCGGACGATAGGCTGCGCTGCCAGGTGGAATACGATCTCCGGCTTTACTTCATCGAACACACGGCGCAGATGAGCCAGATCCCGCACATCACCAACTACACTGTGAATGGTGTCTTCCAGACCTGCGATCTCAAAGAGATTGGGGTCTGTAGGCGGATTTAAGGCATAGCCTGTTACCTGGGCACCTGCCAGTGTAAGGATGCGTACCAGCCAGGAACCTTTAAATCCGGTATGTCCTGTGACCAGCACTTTTTTTCCGTTATAGAATGATTTTAATTCTTCTAATGTTAATGCCATAATTACTCCTTAGTCTTTCCAGATCTTCCATGGTGCTTTTCCGGACTGCCACAGTTCTTCCAGTTTTTTCATTTCTCTCTGTGTATCCATGCACTGCCAGAAACCGCCATGATAGAAGGACTTCATCTGGCCTTCTGCAGCCAGTTTCTGCATTGGTCCCTGCTCGAAAATAGTAGAGTCCCCTTCCAGATAATCGAAGATCTCCGGGTTCATGACCATGAAACCGCCATTGATCAGAGCGCCATCGTTATCGTCTTTTTCACGGAAGGAAAGGACTGTATTGTCCTCTGCAATGTTTAACACGCCTTTGGACTGTCCCAGATTGACAGTTGTGATCGTTGCGATCTTGCCATGGGATTTATGGAATGCTACCAGCTCATTTAAGTCTACGTTGGAAACGCCATCGCCGTAAGTAAGCATAAACGGTTCATTTCCAATATATGGCTGGATACGCTTTACACGGCCGCCGGTCATAGTGTTTAAACCGGTATCTACCAGTGTGACTTTCCATGGCTCGGAATAGTTGTTGTGTACTTCCATGCTGTTGTTTGCCAGGTCAAAAGTGACATCGGATGTATGCAGGAAATAGTCTGCGAAAAATTCTTTGACTACATACTGCTTATATCCCAGACAGATCACAAAGTCATGGTATCCAAATTCGGAATAATATTTCATAATATGCCACAGGATCGGCTTTTCACCGATCTCGATCATTGGCTTTGGTTTTAAATGGCTTTCTTCACTGATCCTGGTGCCGAAGCCCCCTGCTAAAATTACTACTTTCATTTTCAATCTTTTTCCTCCGAGAGTGTATCTATGTTCTCCCACATTTGTGGGAGGATATATTGTTACCGGTCCCTGAAGATATTCAGGTGGTTCTCTTCCAGGATACGGAATGCATCCCGGATCTTATCTGTTCCTTTACGGTATTCGTAAAGATCATCTATTTCTTTTGAATGTTCTTTTAATTCCTGATCTGACATAAATGGGATCTGTGGTGCCATTTCTGCCATTTTTTCAAAGTTCTCTTCTCTGTAAGGTGCTTTCTGTATCTCACGATAAGTAGTATACCCATTTCCAATTAGGATTGCAATACAGAAGACAGTTTCAAGAACAGGCACTGTCTGTTTTACCAGTCCTCCATTGATACGTTTCCTGCGTATTTGGGAAGCCAGGGCAAAGGTGAGAAGGATCCCCAGGACTCCTACCTGAAACTGCAGGGCATATCGGGAGCTTAAGGCATAATCTTCTTTTTCAAAAATGTAACGTGAAAGGAAGATGAGAAGATGATTGGCTCCGCCGGATACAAGGAGTATTAACGGAAAGAATGTTTTTTTATAAATGCCAAGACTTATGTTCAGCCACAGGGACCACAGATAGCCAACCATAAGTATGACTCCCAGCAGATAGATGATTTTGTTGGAAATACAACCATTTGCGATCCACTGCTGTAATTCTTCACCGCCAACCATCATTCCTGCCAGGGATTTCAGGATAAAACGGATGGGAAATGTAGGGAAGTCTTTTAATATTTCCCCTAAGGATCTTCCTGTTGCCCCTGCATGTTCTTCTACTGCAAAGGAATTGCTGAGAATGTAAAGGAGCAGCGGGATCAGTGTGCAGATAAGAAAGATCACATACTGTTTTCTTTTTTCTCCTGTATCCATAAATGCTGCCGCACCGGATGCCAGTATCATAACAACTGCATAGATGGCGCAGTAGGGACCGGCTGTCCCCAGTATGATCAGCCATGGAAGCAGCATAAGTATCGTTTTGTCCCATTTTCGCTCTTGTCCCCGGTAATATCGGTCGAAAAGGATCTGGTGATAATAAAAGCAGGCAAAGGCAAAGAAATGGGACCAGCCGCTTCCATTTGTCAGCATCTCCCATTTGTTCAGACTGAACATAACGATCATGAAGGTGATAAACCATTTTATATTTATCTTCAGCTGACGGGAATATGCTGCAAAACACCAGGCTGCAAGACTGACGCTTACAGCACCTAATACCCGGTCAAAGGTAATGGAAAAGCCAAAAAATTTTACGTTTATGATACGGGACAGGTAATTGATGGGAATACGGGTAAGCACATCTGCCACGAAGAATTTTTCAGGGTTAAATACATCTGGCAGATAGCTGTTTACCAGGCGGATGTAGTCGGAATAGACTACATCGCAGGCTGCATTTTTAATATACCACAGGAGAAATGCCAGTCCCAGAAGAGGCAGAAGGTAAAAAACTATCCTGTGTGTACCGTCAATTATTTTTTTATCCCTGTTTCCGGGAAGTTTCATGTGATCTCCTCCTGCGTATAGTTACGTTCTTTTACGGTGTTGTAATGTGAACGATGGCTGCCAGCCGGTCCTGTCCTCTTTGTTCTCTGGCATTCTGCATATAGAAATTATAATCAAACTGCAGATGGACCATCTGCCATGGTTCTGCCTGTAGGGTTGTTTCTACTACGCTGGAATGAAGAGGCAGTGTACGGACCGGTTCTTCATCTTTTGTAATGGAAATGGCTTCCCCGCCGCTCATTACTCCCGGATACATAAATTCCAGTTCTATTTCCCCGGTGGAACCTGCCATCACAGTGAGGGATGCGTGTTCATCCATCCAGCCGTCGGAATAGTATCCGTAATCGGTCTGCAGTTTCAGGCTGCGGACAAAATCTGTGATATCCTGGAATGCATTATGAGCAGGATCTTCTCTGAGGACTAACATCTGGTCATCTACCATTCCAATATCACGGATGCTGTCTATAAATTCTACCTTTGTGCCCTCTGCCTTCATTTTCGGGTCAAATACTTTAAAGAAGGTACGAGCCGTAAAATCGCTCATTTCGTAGCTGTTGCCAATGATATAAATGGTTTTTCCGAAAATCCCGTTTCCGTATTTTTCGTAGGTCTGTTCTGCTAATGAATTATAGCGCAGCTGATCCGGCCACAGATACAATTTTGGATAGCAGCTGCGGTAGAACAGTTCTGCCGGAAGCATAAGTAATACGTAAAGTGCAAAGAGAATGCCCCAGGGATACAGGCGTTTTAAATACAGTTCTTTTTTTACTCCTTCTGTCAGTTCTCCGTAGATATAGGAAAGGAAGAGCAATGCACCAGCTAGGGATACATAGATCCAACGCATTTCCACACGGATGGTCACGCTGGAAGATGCAATGTTTAATGCAATAAAACCGATAAAAAGCATGGTATTAAACAGCATGGAAAATTTACGCTCTTTCCGTTTTTCCATGATGAATTTTACCAGAAACGCCAGTACCATGATAAGGAGCATCCCGTCTGCCATACCGATCAGCCCTTTGACCCACATAGGGCTTTCACTCCATGGGCAGCCGTTTAAGTGTTCCGGTCCTGCGTTAATTCCAAAGACATAGGCCGCCTGACTGAAGGCAAATTTGATGGCCTGTAAAATATTTAAGGTGTCTGCTACCTGGGTTCCGCCGGTTCCTGCAGGAAGAACAGAACCAATGGTAAAGGCACGGATCAGCTGTACCAGTCCAAAAGAGACAATTGTACTGAGCCAGAGGGATATTTTTTTGCACTGTTTTAAGAGAAGGGCCAAAAGTAATAATGGCAGCAGTGTCATGTACCGTTCATGGACGAAACATACTCCAAAATACAGCAGGCTGGCAATGTAAAAACATTTTTCCCTGTTTTCTTCGTTTACATAACGATATAAATTCCAGAGAATGGAAATGGCCATCCAGAGAGCCATTGTCTCCATCAGTCCTAAAACCTGACCGATCTGATAATACGCCATCCGGCTGGCTAAGAACATGGCTCCTGTAAAGAAGCCGATGGCTTTTGCCCTGGAAAGCCGCCAGGCAATGGAATACAGATACCAGGACAGTGCTGCATTCAGCAATATGTTAATAGGCACGAAAAGAGCTACGTGATTTCTTACCACTGCCATTTCAAGCCAGGCTGCAAGATAATACAGGAAGCGGAAACGGGTGCTTCCCATAGGAAATACATATTCAAAGAAACTTTGTTCACCATAACAGGACCAGAAATACAGATCATCCATATAAAGGCCTTTGATCTGTATTCCATGGTTCACCCACACAGCTAATGCCAGCAGAAGTCCCATGAAGATCACATGGTCCTTCCACTCATATTTTTTCTCCATTCTGGAAAATCCGATCCTGAATTTAATTCTTTCCCTGGTGTCCAAATTTCTGCCTCCTTAAACTAGTTCCCGTTTTTCTCCATGCTGTAATTGTCACGGAACAACTGTACTAATCGTTCATCCGGTTCTTTAAATGGATGATCCAGATCTACTTTTGCCAGCATATTTCCCCATTCAAAGGTAAGATCTCTTAAGGTCCCTTCTGCGATCATATCTTCGATGATCTGTGTGGCTCTGGGCTGGTCTGCCAGATATCCCGCCTGTACATATATATATTCGGTTCCGGCCCATTTTAAATATTCTTCAAAATATGCCAGTTTTTTTACAAGATACACATCCCCACCGCTTCCTGTTATATCATAATAACTCTGGACGCTGCAGGCCATATCTAACACCTGGGGGTGAAAGCCAAAGGCTACTACCCGGGTTTTAGGTGTAAAACGGGAATAAAGTTCCTTACAGCCTCTTCGTTCCCAGCTTTTATGTGTATGATGACGATGGTCATAATATCCTCTGTTTACCAGTTTAAAAGAGGTAAAGCCCGGGCATCCTGCCCAGCTGGTAGAGGATGCGATCAGGGTATTGAAGAGAAAGAATGGAACGGCCAGTAAACAGATGCCGGACCTGAGGATCTTTTTCGTTTCCACTGCTGCACTGCCTGTTGTAACTGCGGCAATGTTTTCTGTCTCTTCTGTTTTTAGCCAGTATCCTGTGATCCGCACGGTACTGATCGCCGCTACTGCATACACCAGTATGAAATAATTTCCATCTATCTGGGCAAGTGTGTAAATGCTGGCCGCGGAACCAATTAACAGTGTGATCATAAGAAAACCATCAAAGAAATCTAACTGGGAGATCTGCTGATGCTTTATAAACCTCGTTATTACCTGAAAGATCCAGAATAACAGGAGTGCTGTTACAAGCACTGTTCCCCAGGCAATGATCACGTGTTCCATATCTTCTCCTACCGGAGAGATCAGTACTCCCTTTAACCGTTCCAGCAGCCGGTGTATTTTTTCTCCCCTGGAAAGGACAGACGGATCACCGATCACATGGGAAAAGTTATAGGGATATTTTACTTTAAAACCTATCTTTTCAAAGAAATTTGCATATACAGAAGTTACCGGAACTCCTGTAAGCAGCCAGGTTCGATACCACAATCCTGCTGTTGCAAATAATGGCAGGATCCATGTTAAAAATGCTCTTTTTTCCGGTTTTCCTGTCTTTTTAAAGATCAGGAGACTGACAAGCCCCACACCGCCTAAGGCTGTAGAAAATACAAGAGCCGTTGGTTTGTAAACCAGTGAAAGAAGATAAACAGCTACCGCAAAGATGAGCCATATATTTTCTCTGACAACTGCCAGACAGAGAAAATCATAAATAATAAGCTGACACATTAACGTAATACTGTCACTTTTAGCAGAAACCGCCATATTCATAATACCTGGGATCGCACTGACCAGCGCTCCTGTCCAGAAACCGGCTGTTTTTCCGCTGAAACGCGCACCCATAACTGCGGCTGTCACTACACTGACTATGGTTGTCCAGAAAGTAAAGGAAAGGACAAATCCGTAAGTCGGTGTACCGGATAAGGGAAGCACCAGTACTTCTGCTCCCTTGCTGTAGGTATACACCAGATTGATCAGCCCCAGATTTTTATAAATACCGTTTCCATTATCCAGGACATAGGCGGAACGCAGTCCATAGTGGAGAGAGTCATAGTCCAGTTCATGGTTTAAACGGCCTGCCTGAAGAAAGAACATGGTGAGGATGAACGCAAGAAGAGCTGCCTGAAGCACGGTTTCCGGCATGACTGCACGGAATAGATTGCTGCACTTACTGACCACATTCTGTTTTTTCATCCCTGACATATCTGCAATCTGTTCTGTTTTCAGACAGTTATCCACAGACCTGCCAAAATTTTTTTTATTTTTCCACAGGAAAATTGCCGTAATCCCCAGAGCAAGCAGCAACGCCAGCTTTCTCCAGAGCCCGATTCCCCCATGTCCTGTAAGAGATACTGCACATACAAGGACCATCCATGCTGCGCTTCCGGTGGTCAGCCCCAGAAGGATCTTCTCCCAGACAGGAAAAATAACTTTGTTTTTTCTTCCAATATTTTCCAAAAAACAGTTGTTGATGCAAATGCCATATCCAGCCAGCGTTCCCATCCACACACCAGCCCCTATCAGCGGGATCAGTATCCTGTGTCCCCAGAGGAACAAAAGCCAGCCGGGTATCAGACAGGCTATAGCCAGTCCTCTTTTTTCCCTGCTTTTTACTGCCAGGCATAACCACCATAAATTCCATAAAAACAGGACAGACAGTTCCATTAGCATCCGTCCTGTTTCTTTCTTTTGTAATGTTCTCCCCAAAGGGCCATGAAGTATCAGTCTGTTTGCAGCTGTCCCGATCAGAGCAATTGCCACCACCCAGAATACAGCCAGCAAAAGACCTTCTTTCCCTCGTCTACTCCCCATTTTAACTTGTTCCTTTTAACTCTTTACTCGTATTCCTTATAAGCGGAAGAATATCCCTTCATGATGAGTTTTACTACCGCTTTAGGCCAAAATCTGGCAAACATTTCTGCCTCTTCCCTGGCTCTCCGGTTGTCTTTGATGCAGGCATTTGTAGTAGCGCCCTCATGGACCCGGTAATAGATCAGCGGCTTTTCCACACAGATAAACCTGCCTTTTTCTCCTGCCAGCTGTACCATGTGGTCCCAGTCTAAGGCAAACTGATACTCAGACTGGACAAATGGTTCTCCCAACCGCTTTTTGCTGTAGGTTGTTGCCGGACAGCAGATGGGATTGCCAAGTACCAGGGGCATTATTTTTATCCATTTTAAACCGCAAAGAATATGAAACCGAAGGGGAAGACGTAAAAGACGCTTCACCCACAGCATTTTATCCCCGGTAATTACCTTTTTATTTTTCACAATGGCATAATCAGAGGTAAATACAGTCATATCCGGATATTTTTCAGCTGCCTTTAACAGTTCTTCCCCATAGTTTTTGCAGTACATATCGTCCTGATGGGCAATAGTGACAAACTCTGCATCTGCCATGGAATAAGCATAGTTCCAGTCATCCCGGATATTGCTTTTTCCTTCCCGGATGTAGTAGGGCAGATCATATTTTTCTGCCATAGCTCCCAAAAACGGGCTTGGTGTGGAAGTACAAAGGATCACCGGCGAAGTTACATTCTGGGCTTTCAAAGACTTTATGCAGCTTTCCAGATAAGGAGAATCCCCATAGGCAGGGATCGCATATACATGCTTATGACTCATAAAAATGATCCTCCAGCATTAAGCACAGGGCATGGTATACAGGAAGATGCAGTTCCTGGATCTTAAAGGTTTCCTGTACCGGAACGATGATAGATATATCTGAAAATTCTTTGATCCGTCCGCCGTCACGGCCGGTCAGTCCGATCACAGTCACACCTAATGCTTTTGCTGCAGTTGCTGCATAAAGCACATTTTTAGAATTGCCGGAAGTCGTAATTCCCAGGAATACATCTCCTTTTTTAGCGTAGCCATACAGCTGCTGGGCAAATACCATATCTCCGTTTACATCATTGGAAAAAGCGGTAGTCAATGCCCCATGGCCGGTGAGTGCAATGGCCGGAAGTCCGCCCTGGAGATTTTCTGCCAGTTTTTCCCCCATCTGAGGGTCTGCTGCCTTTAAAGCCTGGGCTAGTTCTGCTGATACAGGACGGCGTTTTACAAAGCCTTTCATCAGCTCTCCTACAATATGTTCGCTGTCAGAGCAGCTTCCGCCATTGCCTGCGATCATCAGTTTCCCGCCCTTTTCATAGCAGTCTCTCATGATCTCATATGCCTTAAGGATGTCTCCTTTTACCGGCTCAAGCACCGGATAACGCTGTACTAATTCATCCAAAAATCTAAGTTCTTTCATATACGATTTTCTCCTTTTGCCAGAACTTCTTTTTCCAGGTTTTATTTTCTTTCCAGTATCCATTGTGCTGCCTGTTCAAGATCAGCTGCATAGTGGACATACGGCGGTTTTTCACCATTTTCCTGCTGTTCTTTATGAAGCTCTGCCCCATATCCGGTTCCTACTAAAATAGAGGTGACTCCAAATTTCTGTCCGGCTTCTGTATCAAGAAGCTTGTCCCCGATCATATAGGAAGCAGCCCTGTCCACCGGAAAATCCTTTTCTGCCATTTCAAACATGCCGGTTCCCGGTTTGCGGCAATTACACACTTTTTTGTATGCACCGATACCATGTACCGGATGATGAGGGCAATAATAAAAGGCATCAATTTCTGCTCCCTCTTTTTCTAACAGCTGGTTCATATACTGGTGAAGGATTTTTACATCTTCTTCTGTATAATACCCTCTTGCCACTCCCGCCTGGTTGGTGACTACGATCAGCTTATATCCGGCATCTTTCAGCTTCTTTAAAGCCTGGGGCACTCCCGGAAGAAGCTTCATATCTTCCGGTTTATGAAGATAATTCACTTCTTCGTTTAAAGTGCCGTCCCGGTCTAAAAATACTACTTTATTTAATGTATGTTCCACGATATTGTTTCCCATTTCTATAACGATTTATAGTTTTTTATTTCAGATTAAAACAATATTCTCCGTTTGGCATCTGTACTTTTACCTTGTCATACTGCCAGCGGTCTTCGTCTGCTACCCAGCTCTGGGCGCCGCGAAGTTCAAAGTTCCAGTCAGCTAACTGTCCGCCCATAGCTTCCATACGGGCTGCTACTTTATGGCGCACATTGTATGGGCAGTACATTAACAGGTATCCGCCGCCGCCTGCTCCTAAAAGCTTTCCGCCTAACGCCCCGGCCTTTAATGCCTCTGCATACAGCTCGTCGATCTGCGGATTGGAGATCTTATTGCTCATACGCTTTTTGCTCTGCCAGCCATAGTCTAACAGCTTGCCAAAACTGTGGAGATTGCCTTTTAACAGTTCATCCTTCATGGCATAAGCCAGTGCCTTTACCTCGCACATCGCGTCAAAAGCATCTTTCTTCTCATAGTTCTGCACCTGGTCTTTGATGATATTGGCAGAAACATGGATCTTTCCGGTATAGCATAACAGCAGGTTATACTGCAGTTCATGGATAATGTCTTTTTTAATACGCAGCGGGTTTACCACTACATTGTTGCGTCCATGGAACTCAATGAAATTAAAGCCGCCGAAGGTTGCCGCATACTGATCCTGGTATCCGCCATCGATCTTTAAGTCTTCTCTCTCTACCTCATATGCCAGATCAGCCATTGCATAGGCATCTAACATAATACCTTTCCACCGTGCCATAGCAGTAAGCATAGCAACCATGACGGTAGAAGAGGTTCCAAGGCCGGAGCCTGGAGGTGCATCACACTGTAAGTAAACTTCGCAGCCCTGCTTGATATCCATTGCCTTTAAGGCTGCTGTTACCAGGTCTAAGCGTCCGTCATAGACATAATTTTCATTTGTGTTGTATTTTACTGTCATATCGAAATCCAGAGAGTGGACGATGATCTGGTCATCCTCTCTTGGTACGATAGAACAATATGCGTATTTATTAATGGTACTTCCGATAATAGCGCCGCCCTGCTGCTCACAGAATGGTGCTACATCTGTGCCGCCGCCGCCAAAGCTGACGCGAAGGGGCGCTCTGCCTCTGATCACCATAGTTTTTCTCCTTTCGGACCCATGTATGCCGATAATTAATGTACAACTCCCGTTTTTACATCTTCCTGGAACTGGAAATATGCTTCCGGAATACCGATGTCAATGAAATAGCCGTCATTTACAAAACCGCCCAGTTTCTTTCCTTCAGAAAGCCACTTGGGGATCATCTCATTTTCAAGAGATACTTTGCCCTCCGGAATCTCCTCTAACAGGCTCTTTTTCATAAGATAAATACCGCCGTTAATGGTTCCCGGCACCGGATCTGCTGTTTTTTCATTAAATCCGGTGAGAATGCCATTTTCATCTAAAATGGCTTTGCCATAGCGGGACACATCCGGCACCTGGCGCAGCACCAGAGCCATATCCAGGTTCTGATCATCCTGCTGTTTTGCCAGACGGGTATAGTCGATCTGGTAAAAGGTGTCTGCGTTTAACACATAAAAACGGTCTTCTGTAATAAACTTACCTGCATTTTTAATAGCGCCTGCTGTACCTAAAAGAGTTTCCTCATAGGCATAGGAAGCCTGGAAGCCGAATTCACTTCCGTCTTTAAAATATTCTTCCACCATGGAACCTTTGTAGCCTACAGCGAAAATGATCTCTGTAATGCCGCTGCGCACCAGCTCCCTGGTCACATATTCCATAAATGGTTTATCCTCGATCAGTGCCATTGGCTTTGGTCTGTCGCTTACTACACTGCGAAGTCTGGTTCCCAAACCTCCGGCTAATAAGATTGCCTGCATTTTATTCTCCTGTTCTGTTTTTCCCTTTTTTGCAGTGCTAACCTCCAAAATGCTACGCATTTTCTCGGTCGCGGGCATTCGCCCTATGAAAAAACTTCTCAGCTGTATCTTCGGAAAGTAAACTTTTCTCAGTTTCGTCTGAGAAGTTTTTTCGCATTGCTCATTGCTATCGCGAAAAGTCTTCCTCTATTACCTCCCATGCCCCATCCATGCTGAAGTGTTCCCTGATATACTTCTGGGTTCCTTCGCACATCTGGCGGCAGCGGTCATTATCCTGATACAAAGCTACTGTCTTATCTGCAAATGTCTTTGGATCATCTTCTACTTCAAGAACCTGCTCTACCTGCGGTATGCCTTCGGCACCGGTGCTGGTGGTAATGATCGGTGCGCCGTTATAGATTGCCTCTACCACTTTGCCCTTTACACCTGCACCGTAACGCAGGGGAACTACCACTACCTTGCAGGAAGCATACAGGTTTGCCAGCTCTTCTTCACTGACAAAGCCCTTGATGATGATACCGTTTCCAGGCTGCTCTAAGGCTTTGATCTCATCTGTTACCTTGGAACCGACTACATAGAATTTAATATCCGGCAGCTGCTCCCTGATATACGGGAAGATTTCCTTTGCAAACCAGAGCACAGCATCTGCATTCGGCGGATGGGCAAAACCGCCCACAAACAGCAGTCCTTCTCTCTTTGCAAAGTCTTCCTGGATATTTGTCAGGAAGTGATCGTATACATACGCAGTAATGGCTTTTGCCTTGATTTCTGGATCAATAGCATGAATGGCATTGATCTCCACATAAGACGGATAATAGGAAATAGCCGCCTTGCGCATCATGGAAAGTTCAATGGCCCTCCAGTAATCAGCCTCTCTCTTAATATTAATATCCCCGGTCAGCTCATATTCACGGCCCAGACGTAAGAAGTGCAGGTCATGACCATAGTAGATCACCTTGATATTGGTATTTTCCTTGATGAAGTCTACATATTTGGTAGCAATATGAGGTCTGTTCAGATAAGCAACGTCGATCTCATCTTTATTTAATTTCAGCCAGTCCCAAAGACCGGTAGCCCAGTGATCCCCATAAAGGATCTCAATTCCCATCTGCTGAAGAGTGGTAGAATATGGCTCTTCATGAAGGAAGTTATCTCCCAGGAACTTGACAACATAGCCTTTCTTTAAGAACATTTTCAGGTACTGGTAAGTAGTCTTAGAACCAGCGTCTTTATCAAAGGTAGGAACATAATGATCCACTACTAAAATGACTTTCTTGCCCTGACTGCGCTCTCTTGCACGGAATGGGTTTGGATTTCCGTCATTGACGCACTGCTTCTTAAACTCATCCGCCCATTTTTCCTTTAATTTCTGGCTGTTTTCCACCTGATAACGCTTTAATCCGGTACCGTTTACATCCGTACCATTGGAAACGCCCTCAAAATGAATGACTTTGGAAAGGGGCTGGTAAACCACTCTGTAACCGGCCTTTCTTACCTCAAATGCCAGGTCAGAGTCTTCGCAGTAAGCAGGAGCAAAACGTTCATCAAAGCCGCCGATCTGCTTCCATAAATCTACTGACAGCAAAATGGCTGCACCTGAAATATAGTCTACATCTTTTACATAGTTATATTCTGCCTTATCCGGATCATCCAGACGGCCGTAATTCCAGCCGGAACCATCGCTCCAGATAATACCGCCTGCTTCCTGTAATCTTCCATCCGGGTAAACCAGCTTGGAACCGACCATACCAATGGTATCATCTGACTCGATCAGGTTCACCAGGGAAGAAAGCCAGCCTTCTGTAACCTTGGTATCATTGTTTAAGAACATGATATACTTGCCTTTTGCAGCTTTGGCAGCCTGGTTGCAGTTGCGAAGGAAGCCCTGGTTGGTCTGGTTGCGGCAGATCACAAGGCCGTCTACAAAACGGCTAATCTCTGCAGTAGCATCCGTAGAAACATCATCTGCAATAATAACCTCATACGTCACATCTTTGGTAAATTCCAGAATGGACTGTAAGCAGGCATAGGTATAATGGATCTGGTTATAGCACGGAATTACAATAGAAACAGTCGGGTTCTCATATTGCGGGAAAGAAAGATGTCCGCCGGTAAGATAACCTTCTCCGATCTTAAAGTCACCTTCGATGAGGTTGCGTCCCTCTTTGGTGGCATACATTTTTCCGTATTTAACCGGATGCTTTACTGTATTAAAACTGTAATTTAAAAGTTTGCGTTTTCTGGTTCCCTTTGGAAATGCCTTGTTTACCTGTTCTCCCAGTTTCCGGCGCATTTTAAAGATCACTGCTTCATGTCCATTTAAATAGGTAGCCAGCTTGCCCAGTTCATTCACCTCATGGCGCAGGTCTTTGATCATCACTTCCAGGTTGGTCACATGGTTATTGGTAAGACGCAGGATCTCCTGGTCTTTCTTTACCTGGATATTGCGCTCTTCTACCTCTGCCTGAAGCTGGTTGATCCGCTCTCTTGCCTGAGCCAGTTCCTTTTCCTGGGCCTTTAATTCTTCCAGTGTCACCAGACGCTGCTTGTAATTGCCAAGGTATCCCTGAGTACCGTCTCCATGTACCCAGGTCTGGAATGCTACTTCCATAGAAGCATAGGTTTCTGCCAGCTTCTCATCCATTCCAAACTCTTTTAAGAACTGGGTTGCATTTTCATACTCCATCAGTCCTTCATATTTATAATAGAAGTAAACCAGATTGCGGTAGCGGACAAAACCGGATGGAATTGGGAAATCAAATACCCATTCATAATCCATACAGTAAAGTCCGTCCTCAGTCTCCATCAGATTTTCAAAGAGGCCATCAATGTTGCTGACTTCATAGGAAGTATCCTGTAAGGAAAGAACATCTTCACTGTCACCAAATACCTCTTTAAACGGGTCTGTTGGAGCAAATGGCTCATTTTTAAGAACTGCCTGTCCAAATATCTGATCGATCGCTGCTTTTAAAGCTTCTACCGGTGCTTTCTTTCCCCGGATCTGTTCTCCTAAGATCTCTGCCAGTGTTCTTCCCTTTAAAAATTCAAAGCGGACTGCCTTTTTATCTTCGGAATACACAGGTGCCAGCACTTTTACCCCTGGATTTACCTTTGATAATTTCTCATATTTTTCACTCATGGAACTGATATGCCCTGCCGCCTTTTCTGTAAGAGGCGTCTTTTCCACATATCGTTTTCCATTTTCTTCCAGAATTGCAGTCCGGATCTGGAATTCTTCTTTTCTGGTACTGTTGTATTTTGCAAATACTGTCTTAAAACTCTCTGCTCCCTTAGATGCTACTGCCAGATATGCATTGGAAAACAGACCGAAGGCCTTTTCCTGCACCAGTTTATCGGAGATTTCGTCTTCATGGATGCAGGCCCAGCGCTGTCTGTCATATACTGCCGTCACATGAGGGATATCTCCCTTTCCCGGAAGATACCGGTCAGAATAAACAGATACTGCCCGCTTATATTCCGGCATAGGATAATAAAATTCCACTTTGGAAAGTCCTGCTTCTTTCAAAGCTTCTTCCAGTTCTCCCTTTGTAAATGCAGTCTCATCCTCATCATGGACAGCACCGGAAAGGAAGTTTAAACCAAGGGCATTTTCACATGCAAAGATCAGCTTGCCGTTTTCTGAAAGATATGAGGATAACCTTGTAAAGCATTCCTTAATATCCATATCCGGGCGGTCTGCACGTAAAACTATCAGATCATATTTTCCTTCTTTTTCAACTGCTTCCATTTTCTGGAAATCAGCTGCTTTCATATAGGAAATATTGGTGTGTGCTTCATTCATCTTCTGGTTCACTACCAGATTTTCGTCTCTCTCATCTACAACTGCAACACTGGCGCAGCGCTCTGCAAGCAGACCTGTGATCACGCCATAGTCAGAACCAAGCTGCAGTACATGTTCCTGTCCTGAAAAATCCATCCAGTCCATAAGATTGCGACGGATGTCTGAAAGGGCATAAAGGACTTCCGGGCGGCTGTCTGCCTCTAAAATTTTTAAGATGCCCTCTTTATCTGCGCCGTATTTCTTAAATAAGTCCAGAATTTCATAACTTATGTCATTCATCTGCGTTCCTCTTTTCCGCCTTTACCTGTGATTCCATATCGTAAACGCCAACGGTATTTTTATTGGAAATAACGGTAATATTGGTTACGTCATAAAGTCTGTGGTACACCACATGTTCTCCCTGTTCAAAGCCGGTACAGCTCATGCTTAACAGGTACTCACCACCCTGAAGGTTCATTTTCTGGGTAAATTCTACGGTATATTCATCTCCATTCTTCACCGGCTTGATATCTGCCCCTTCAAACATGGTATTGGTTCCAGTCAGTTCTGTTCCCTTTTTATCTTTGATGGTATAGGTAAAAATAGGAGCCTGGATGTCCGCATGGAAACGGATGCACTCTTTTATGGTGAACATTTCCCCCTTTAACAGCAGGTTGGTCACATTTCCTCTGGCATCTAAAAGACCCAGATCATAGATCTCCGCTCTTCCATCTCCATATTCGGTGCGGTCAGTGTTAATAGCCAGCTGGTCACGCATAAGGCCTGTATGGGATAAATTCATTCCGCCGGAAAAATCGGACATTTCTGTACCGTCGGTATTTCTGTCTCCCGTTTCTGCACTGCTTTTTCCATCTGGGAGTTCTGCTGTTTTTCCCTCTTCTGCTGCCTTTTCAGCCGCCAGTTCTGCACGCAGGTCATCTAACTTTCCAGCCAGTATCTTCTTATACATATCTACCACTTTTCCAGCCGGACCTTCTGCAATAAATTCACCCTTATGCAGCAGTACAACTTTATCGCAGTACTTGATGATACTTCCCATATCGTGGGTAACCATCAGAATGGTGGTGCCCTTTTTGCGGATCTCTTCCATTCTCCGGTAACATTTGGACTGGAAGAATACGTCACCTACAGAAAGCGCCTCATCTACGATCAGGATCTCCGGATCTACGTTGATGGCCAGCGCAAAAGCCAGACGCACAAACATACCGCTGGAATAAGTCTTTACAGGCTGGTATACGAAATCTCCGATCTCTGCAAAATCCAGGATATCCTGCAGCTTTGCATCCATCTCTTTTTTCGTATATCCCATCATGGTACCGTTCATGTATACATTTTCAATTCCTGTATAATCCATGTTGAAACCGGCACCCAGTTCCAGAAGGGCTGATATTTTTCCGTCTACATCCACCTGACCGGAAGTAGGTGTAAGCACGCCGGTAATGATCTTTAAAATGGTAGACTTGCCAGAACCATTCGTACCGATAATACCTACGGTCTCTCCCTTTTTTACCTGGAAAGACAGTCCTTTCAAAGCATAAAAGTCACGGTGATAATTTTTATGGGAAATACTTACAGATTCCTTCAGCCGGTCGATGGGCTTGTCATAAAGGCGGTAAACCTTAGTCACATCCCTGACACTGATGGCATTTTCCTTTCCCTGTTCATTCATTGACATATGTTTCTCCATCTCTATCGCATAGTTTTCCACTTTAGGGTTTAGTATAGCATAAAATAGCTTTGTTTCATACTATTTCTGAGCAGATAGACACATTTTACATGAGAAAATACAATAATAACGTGAAAATGGGAACCCTGTAAAATCATCTTTTTACAGAATTCCCATCTTTTATATTACTTACTAAAACTTCCCACACCTAAACAGGGCTTCGCACCTTGAAAATTCAATAT